>LGOV01008199.1_pt3 | contig 27040 bp, 26 predicted proteins | sample 469881 | NCBI WGS metagenome assembly LGOV01 (sample SAMN03857199, study PRJNA290197) | marine sediment metagenome | biome: marine cold seep biome; feature: cold seep; material: marine sediment; isolation source: sample #5579, elevator 3A push core 41 containing 12 cm of sediment... ...
CCCGCCGGTAAAGGCGCCGGGCTCGTAACCAAACAGCTCGCTTTCGATCAGCGCTTCGGGAATGGCGGCACAGTTTACTGCGATAAAGGGGCCTTTAGATCGGTTGCCGCTGTCATGCAGAGCACGGGCAACGATCTCTTTGCCGGTGCCGGTTTCTCCGCTAATCAGCACATTGACGCTGGCTTCGTTGCGCAACCGTTCAGCCAGTTTCTGCACTTTGCGCATGGCGGGGTCGTCGGCGCCGAGGCGTACCAGTGGTTCCGGCAGGCTGGAGGCGAGAGGTTGTGCTTGCTGAGCAGGGCGCGGGCGGCGTGGCTCCAGCAGGCTAATAAAGTAGATTGTGTTATCGACCCTGGCGCGAAAAGCACGCAGTTGATCGTCGGTGGCGCTATTAATGCTGAGTACATCGGCGATCTCGCACTCGAATAGCTCCCCCAGCATTGGGGTGTGATGGGCTGACCAGGGTGGCCAACGACGCTGGTGTTCACTTATCAGATCACGACCCACTGCGTTGGCAGCAATCACTTGCCCGTTCTCTTCAATGGCGATGAGCCCGCGCCCGTTTACATGCACAAACTCTCGTGAGGTATCCAGCCGCACCATCAGGCAGTCACGGTAGCGCTGGAGAAAATAGGCGTCTTCGATCATGCGCGCGTAGAGCGTTACCAGCGAGAGACTAAAATTTTGGCTCTCATGCTGGGTAGGTGATTGCAGTGCGGAGATGTCTAGCACGGCCATGACGTTGCCTTGCGGGTCGGCGATGGGGGCGGCAGTGCAGGTAAGCGAAATATGCGAGGCGTCGAAGTGCTCCTGGCGGTGGCAAATAATCGCTTGGCGGTCATGCAGGCAGGTGCCTACGGCACAGGTACCCGCAAAGCGTTCATCCCAGTCGGCTCCGAGGTACAGGCCTGCTTTGCGCAGTTGCTGGTCTTGGTTGGGATCGCCACGAAACTCAACGGTTATCCCGCGGTGGTCGGTGAGCAGTAGCACGTAGCCTAGTTGCGCAATTTGCTGATAAAGCTGGTCAACCCCGGCTCTTGCCACGTGCAGTAGTTCATCCACGGATTCCCGGTGCTCGATCAGGATTTGTTGGGGCACCACCCGGGCTGGGCGTGGCTGGGTGGGATCGAGTTGGTACTCGTTTAGGCAGCGCAGCCAGGAGCGTCGAATAGTCGGCTGGGCGGGTAGCTGGGGCATTTCCAAGCCTTCGCCGAGCTGGAAAATATGCTCGATATGCTGGCGCTGGACGGATTGCAGCCGTGCAGGCAGGGACGATTGAGTGGGCATGGCGTGGTTCACCGTGGGGCTTGTTATTGTCCTTCCAGCCTATGCGCTCTGGCGTGGGTGTCAACGCAGCGCTATTACGCCGTTAGTCGTGCGTTACACCTGTAACGTCGTTTACAACTAGATGTGACAGGTGTACGCCTTGGGCAACGCCTAATCGATAACTGTTTTTTAAATTTATTTATATTTTTCATATGCTTGTGGTTTATCTGAAATGATTGGCACGGCGGGTGCTTAGAGTTGGGTGTCTCACCAGCAATTCAACAATAACAAACGATGGAGTACTCGCTATGTCCGAGATATCGGCACAAACCCAGCAAACCGCCACGGCTACTGTCCAAGGGTGGCTTAGTGATTTTGATAACGCGTTGCAAGCCCAGGATATTCAGCGTGTTTTGTCGCTATTTAATGAGGAATGCTACTGGCGCGACTTTGTAACCTTTACCTGGAATTTAAAAACCTGTGAGGGAAAAGATGCTATTCAGGCCATGCTCAATGCCACCCTGGAGAACGTGCGTCCTTCGAACTGGCAGCTAGAAGGCGAAGCTACCCAGAACGGCGATACCAGTGAGGCGTGGTTTACTTTTGAGACAGTGGTCGCCAGCGGCAAAGGCTACTTGCGTCTAAAAGACGGTAAATGCTGGACGCTACTAACCACTATGCAGTCGCTTCATGACTACCCCGAACCGCGTAACCACAACCGCCCAAAAGGAGCTGAGCACGGGGCCAATAAACAGCGTGAAACCTGGTTAGAGTCACGGGAGCGCGAAGAGGCAGAGCTTGGCTATACCCAACAGCCTTACTGCGTAATCATCGGCGGAGGCCAAGGCGGGATTGGCCTTGGGGCGCGGCTAAAGCAGATGGGGGTGCCGACCATCATCATAGAGCGCAACGAGCGCGCCGGGGACTCCTGGCGCAACCGCTATAAATCCCTCTGCCTGCACGACCCGGTGTGGTACGACCACCTACCCTATATTCCTTTCCCAGAAAACTGGCCGGTGTTTGCGCCTAAAGACAAGGTGGGCGATTGGCTGGAGATGTACACAAAGGTGATGGAGCTCAATTATTGGACCTCCACTGAGTGTCAGAATGCACACTATGACGAAGCCGCAGGCGAGTGGGTGGTTAACGTTAAGCGCAACGGCGAAGAGATCACGCTACGCCCGAAGCAGCTGGTGATGGCCACCGGGATGTCGGGTATGCCCAATATGCCGGCATTTCCCGGCGCTGAGAGCTTCGCTGGTGAGCAGCAGCACTCCAGCCAACACCCAGGGCCGGATGCTTATGCGGGTAAGAAGTGCGTGATTGTGGGCTCGAATAACTCTGCTCACGATATTGCCGCGGCACTTTGGGAGCACGATGCCGATGTGACCATGCTGCAGCGTTCATCCACCCATATTGTGAAGTCGGACTCTTTGATGGAAGAAGTGCTGGGGCCGCTCTACTCCGAAGAGGCGGTGGCCAATGGCTTAACCCACGACAAGGCTGATCTGATTTTTGCCTCGATCCCCTACAAGGTGCTTCCGGACTTTCAGCGCCCGGCGTTTGAGGCAATCAAACAGCGCGACGCCGAGTTTTATCAGAAGCTGGAAGACGCGGGCTTTCTGCTCGATTTCGGTGACGATGACTCCGGGCTGTTCTTGAAGTACCTGCGCCGGGGCTCAGGTTATTACATCGACGTAGGCGCCTGCGACTTGGTGGCTAACGGCGATATCAAGTTGCGAAGCGGTGTGGGCATTGAGCGCATTAACCCCCACTCCATCACACTTACCGATGGCAGTGAGCTAGAGGCAGATTTGATCGTCTACGCCACCGGCTATGGCTCCATGAATGGCTGGGCGGCGCGGCTTATTTCTCAGGAAGTGGCAGATAAAGTCGGCAAGTGCTGGGGCCTGGGCTCTGACACCACCAAAGACCCCGGCCCTTGGGAGGGCGAGCTGCGCAATATGTGGAAACCTACCCAGCAAGAGGCGCTGTGGTTCCATGGTGGCAACCTCCACCAGTCGCGGCACTACTCACACTATTTGGCGCTGCAGTTAAAGGCACGCATGGAGGGGCTGGAAACGCCTGTCTACGGTCTGCAGCCAGTTCACCATATGTCGTAACAGGAAGGGAAAGCCATGAGTCAGTCGAACCATCAGCAAACTATGCAGGCAGCGGTTTGGTACGCAGCAAAAGATTTACGCGTTGAGCAAGTTTCGGTTCCCACTATCAGCGCCCCCCATGAAGTGAAGGTGAAAGTGGCTGCCTGTGGTATTTGCGGCAGTGACTTACACGAGTATGCCGCCGGGCCGATTTTTATCCCGGTGGGCAAGCCGCACCCTATTAGCGGCGAACAGGCGCCGATCATCATGGGCCATGAATTTGCCGGGGAAGTGGTAGAGGTCGGCGAGAAAGTCACACGGGTGAAGGTAGGCGACCGTGTGGCCATTGAGCCGATTCTCTCACCCAACAAGGATGGCGCTTATCAGATGGAGCGCTATAACCTCACGCCCTTGCTGGGCTTTCACGGCCTTTCGGGCGGTGGCGGCGGCTTTTCCGAGTTTACCGTGATGGGGGAACATATGGTGCACAAGCTGCCGGATGATCTCAGCTTCGAGCAGGGCGCTCTGGTAGAGCCCGCGGCGGTAGCGCTGCATGCGGTGCGCCAAAGCTGCCTAAAAGCCGGGGATAGCGCGGTAGTTTTTGGCGCGGGGCCAATTGGCTTGATGACTATTGAAGCGCTAAAAGCCGCAGGCGCTGCTCAAATATATGCCGTTGAGGTCGCGCCTTCACGGAAAGCCAAAGCCGAAGCGTTAGGGGCCATTGTGGTTGACCCACAGCAGGAGGATGCGGTTACAAAGCTACAAGCCTTGAGTGGTGGCGGGGTGGACGTGGCGTTTGAAGTGACCGGCATTCCTGCCGTGCTGAATCAGGCGCTGCATAGCACACACGAAGGGGGTGAAGTGGTGGTGGTGAGTATCTGGGAAGGCGAGGCCAGCTTTCAGCCTAACGACCTAGTCATCAAAGAGCGCACCATGAAGGGCATTATTGCCTATCGCCATGTTTACCCCGCGGTAATGGCACTGATGCAGCGGGGCTACTTCCGCGCCGAGGACATGGTGACCCAGCGCATTCCATTGGCGGATATCGTGGAGGAGGGCTTTGAGGCGCTTCTAAACGACAAAGCTCAAGTGAAAATCATCGTGACACCCAACCACTAATCTGAGGATTCCGAAGCGTAAACAAACGCATATGATGCTTTGTGATGCAAAAAGACCTCAAAGTGCGCAATGCTGGTGCATTTTGTTTGCTGCAGTGCGTCGGAGGTTGATGCCAGTGAAGTGGTTTTTTGTTAACTATATGATTTTTAATGATATTTAAAAAAGTGGCACGCAGATCGCAATGTATATGGCAAAGGATGAGTGAATAGAGAGGCGTAATTAACTATCTGGCTTCTTTTCCTTCTTCATCCATGTTGCTACCGGCTGGTAGCAACAAACCGAGTGAGCTGGCGTGCTCCACCTGGTCCCCTTCGGGGGACTTTTTTTTGTGCCCGGATTTTATATTAGAAAACTATCAGGGTTCAGTTTCTTATAACAATATTTTACAAGCAATTTGGAAACAGTGTTCGTATACTATACCCTGTACAGGAAAGTTGGATAGCAAGTACCGCAATCCCCAAGCGCAAGGAACTGCGCGCTGCATAGAGGATGACCCTTATGAGTAATATGAAACTGATTTCTGCTGCTGTAATCACTGCCGGTTTCGCACTGGCAAGCCAGGCGGCTCTCGCTTATAACGCTGGCGATGTATTCGTTCGTGGTGGTGTTGCCCAAACGGATACGGGTTCAGGTAATGGCAATCTGAATGGTGATTCACTGAACGTGCAGAGCGCTCGTGGCTTCACCTTTGGTGCAGGTTACCTGTTTACTGATAAGGTAGGCGTTGAACTCAACAGCTCTGAGAAGTTCGAGCACGATCTGAACACCTCTGCTTCAGGCGATGTGGGTAGTGTTGATCGTCTGCCTGTTAATCTACTCGTGAATTACTACCCGATGGGTGGCTTGGATTCACGTGTACAGCCTTACGTTGGTGCTGGCCTAAACTACACACGTTTCTCTGGCGAGCCGAGTGGAGTGAATGTTGATGAAAGCTACGGCGCGATCGGCCAAGTAGGCGTTGATCTGGCCGTGACTGATAATATTATGCTCAATGGTTACGCAAGCTACGCTGACGTGAACGCAGATATTAACGTCGGTGGTGAAGTTGACATCGAACCCGTTACCATTGGCGGTGGTGTTACTTACCGCTTCTAAGTTTTACTAGATATGAGTTTTACTAGATTTTAGCTTTGCCTAGATTTTAGTCTTGCTAAGTCTTCTGAAATATCACTACGCCCGGCCTTGAGCCGGGCGTAGTGCGTTGTAGAGTATCGATTAGCAAGACGTTACAGAGGGCTTAGGGCGTTAAGTTAACAAAGCCGCTCTCTGTCACTACTACGTTATCTTCGATACGAATACCGCCACAGGATGAGAGTTGGTCGACCAGCCGCCAGTTAATGGGCAATGAGGTGTTGCGCAGCGGGTCGAGCAGCATGGCGATAAAATAGAGCCCGGGTTCAATGGTAACGACCATGCCAGGGCGCAGGGTGCGCGTCAGTCGTAGCGCTGGGTGCTGCTCTGGTGCAGGGGCGGGAGTGCCATCCGGGTGGCGTAACCCGGCCACATCATGCACTTGAAGGCCCAGCGAGTGGCCCAGTCCATGAGGGCAGAATGCCCGCGTAACGCCCTCGGCAACCGCTTGTTCTGCGGTTCCTTTAAACAGATCATTAGCCACCAATATTTCACCCAGGTGGTGATGCATCTGCTCGTGCAGTGCTAAAAAGTTAACGCCTGGGGCTATGCCTCTGACTAACTCATCTTTCAGCCCATGCATGGAGGTGACCAGTTCGCCAAACGCGACGGGGGCATCGGGGCCGGCGTAAGTGCGGGTAATATCGGCGCAGTAACCCCGAAAACGGCGACCCGCATCCACTAACAGGCTATAGCGCTGTTTAGGCGCGTTAAGGTCGTAGTGTTGATAATGCAGCACGCCAGCATGCTCATTTAAACCAATAATATTTTGGTAGGGCACGTTTGATTCGCGCTGGCGACTCGCTGCTAAGTACGCCAGCTGAATATCCAGCTCACCGGCAGCGCCGATAAAGGCGGCTTGGGATGCCTGATGGCCCGCTATCGCTAAGCGATTGGCTTCACGGATACAGGCGATCTCATAGGGCGTCTTAAACAGCCGTAATTCATCAAGGGCATGCACTATTCGCTCAGGATGATGCTCTAGCGCCTGCTGAATGTTGGAGGCAAGACGCTCTATATCGCCAATGACGGCAGCCTTTCCCGAAAGCGGTGGGGAAATTTTCTCGCTGCATAAGTGGATGTCAAACGCTGCTACCCAGGGCTCTTCGGGTAGGTGAGTAGGCAAGTGCCAAAAGTCGGCGGGCGCATACAAGTACAGCTGGGGGCGCTCTCCCGGTTGAATAATCAGCCAGCTATGCTGCACATCGGCTAAACCCACCCAGTGCATGAAATGCCCGTAAGCCTGAAAAGGAGGGGTGTGGTCATCTGCAAAATGGTCGCTGGCATGGCCACTGTAAATTGCCAGGCTATCGAGCCCGTGGTCGGTCAAAATATCGGAATAAGCATGCTGTAGGTGCGCTATATGCTCGCGTTGCAGGTTAAATAGTGTGGTTGACATACAAAGCTGTGCCCTCTCTTAAGTAAGGTTTCTCAAATGGGGGTCATACACGTGGCGGCGCAAGTTCGCTCCACAGGCTATCCAGCTCCGCGTGGCGATGATTTTGATGACGGTATAGCCGTAGCTCCATAGGCACATCCCAGCGGCTATCGCCTGCTCTTACCAGCGTGCCTTGAGCAAGCTCTGCCGCGACGTTGCGTTCTGGCAACCAACTCATGCCGTAGCCAAGTAGCACCAGCTCTTTAATACCCGCCGCGTAGAGATTTTCACTCTGCGCAGTTAAATAGGTGGTTTGGGGGAGCCTAGCTAGGTGTGCTTTAACCGCAGACCCCAACAACCCACGCTTGGGGTAGGCAAGCCAAGGTAGCGGTTGATGGCGCGAGCCAGGCAGCAATGCGTGTGGTTCTCCTTCAGCATTTAACCCAGTCACTGGAATCAGTCGTTCATGACCAATCACACGATAATTGCAGGCACTGGTGTCGATCTCCAGATCGCAGCGTCCAATCGGCCAGTAACAGATAGCCAGGTCGCACTCGGCACGCGCTAAGGCTTGAAAGTAATCATTGGCCACCCAGCCGGTCGCCCGCAAATATGGCTGTACGCGATCTTGCCACCCCGTAGACGCCAACCATTCCGGTAAAAAATGCGGCAACAGACTCTGCGGTGCTGCAACCATAATACGTCGCTGCTGACCAGCGTTAATTTCGCGCACCCGGTCACGAGTCAGCCGCACCCGGTCGGTCACCTGTTCGCACAGGGTCAAAAACTCCTCCCCGGCCGGGGTGAGTGAGAGCGGCAGCGTTTGACGATTAATCAGCGTTACGCCCATCTCCTCCTCAAGCAGTTTAATCCGCCGGGAGAAGGTGGGTTGCGTAACGTTTTGATCATCTGCTGCGCGTGAGAAGTGCCGCGTTCTGGCCAGGGCGATAAAATCTTCTAGCCAGCGAATTTCCATGCTCTACCTCTCAGCGCCTGGGTTCGCTGTATCGAATATGACGCCCGCTTCATAGGCGCCCCTCCTCAACAGCGTGGCACGCCACTCGGGTTCCGTCATCCTGTGTTTGCAGCAAGGGGATCTCTTGCTTACAGCGCGCATTGGCATGGGGGCAGCGGCCATGAAACACGCAGCCGCTAGGCAGGTTGACCGGGGTCGGCACTTCGCCGGTGAGACGAATATGCTGGGGCCGATCATCCTTCAAGCGCGGAATTGCCGAGAGCAGCGCCTGGGTATAGGGGTGGCGCGGCTTATCAAACAGTGTCGCGGTGGTGGCAACTTCACACACCGTGCCTAAGTACATCACCGCCACGCGGGTGCCAAAGTGTTCCACGACGGCTAGGTCGTGGGTAATGAATAGATAGGTTAGATTGCGCTCTTGCTGGGCGTCCATCAGCAGGTTGAGCACCTGGGCTTGAATCGAGACGTCCAGTGCGGAGATAGGCTCATCGGCAACGATAAACTCAGGGTCAACGGCCAGGGCACGGGCAATGGCAATACGCTGCCGCTGACCGCCGGAGAACTCGTGGCCAAAGCGTTTGCCCCAGTCAGGGTCGATGCCCACCGAGCGCATCACTTCCTCTACCTTGTCGAGAATCTGTGGCCGTTTCCAATCAGGGTGGTGCAGGCGTAGCGGCTCTTCCAGAGTTTGCTGAATCGTCATGCGCGGGTTGAGCGACGCATAAGGGTTTTGGAAGATCATCTGCATCCGCTTGCGATACGGCAGCAGTTGGCGCGAGCTTAAGTTATCGATGCGGTTGCCGTCGTAGCGAATCTCACCCTCTGTTGGGGTCAGTAGCCCCATGACGGTACGTGCCACGGTGGACTTACCGCAGCCCGACTCGCCGACCACGCACAGTGCTTCACCGCGTTTGATATCCAGATTGACACCATTAATGGCGTGAACGTGCTCTTGGTGGCGAACCAGCTTGCCTCCCTTAAAGCGCAACTGATCAAGGAAATCCCCAGAGAGCGAGAAGCGCTTTTTCAAGTCGCGAATCTGCAGTAGCGAATCAGCGCTCTCTTCGTTCTGACGTGGAGTAGGATTATGGCTGTCCGTTATAGCCTCAGCGTGCGCACTCATGAGGTTTCCTCCTTCAAACGGCGATCTTCGAGCATTTCAGCCACCATATGACATGCCACACGACAGTTGCCGGATTCGACAAATTCAGGTACCTGCTGGGTGCAGGCGGGGCGGGGCTGGCCATCGGCACGATTGATAAAATCACAGCGCGGATGAAACGCGCAGCCGCTGGGCAGGTTAGAAAGTGACGGCATGCTGCCACGAATTTGATTGAGCTTTTCACCCGGCGTAGCCATCTGAGGCAGGGCGTTGATTAACCCCTGGGTATAAGGGTGCTGCGGGTCGTTGATAATCTCCCGTGTTGGCCCTTGCTCAATGACTCGGCCAGCGTACATGACCAGCATGCGCTGGGTGACCTGGCTGACCACGCCCAGGTCGTGGGTGATCAGAATAAGCCCCACATTGTGCTGCTCGCAGAGATCAAGTAGCAGCGCCATGATCTCGGCTTGAATGGTCACATCAAGCGCCGTAGTAGGCTCGTCGGCAATGATAATGTCCGGGTCGAGCAGCAGGGCAATGGCGATAATAATCCGCTGGCGCATACCACCTGAAAGCTCGTGGGGGTACTGATCCAGGCGCGTTTCCGGCGAAGGGATTTGCACCTGTTGGAGTTTGTCCAGGGCGATCGCGCGGGCCTCCTTAGAGGAAATACGTCTGTGCGCTTTTAAACACTCAACCATCTGCTCGCCAATGGAGAGCACTGGGTTCAGCGTCATCATTGGGTCTTGGAAGATCATCGAAACGCGGTTGCCGCGTACTTTACGCAGGCCACGCTCAGACATGCGGTTAAGCACCTGACCGTCAAATGTCACCGTGCCGCCGGCGATAAAGCCCGGTTTGGCGATCAAGTTGAGCAGCGAAAACGCGGCAACCGATTTACCAGCGCCGGACTCACCGACAATACCCAGGCGCTCACCGCGTTCAAGGCTGAAACAGATATCGCGCAGGGCGTGCACTTCACCCTGGCGCAGTGCAAAGCGCACATCGAGGTTGTTGACTTCAAGTAGTGCCATGGTGTCCTCAGCCTTTGTAGAGTCGTGGGTTCATGACATCACGCAGCCAATCGCCGAGTAGATTGATCGACAGCACCAGCACCACCAGAACTGCGCCCGGGATCAAGGTTATCCACCAGGAACCGGACTGGATGTAGTCAAAGCCCGATTTGATCAGTGAGCCAAGCGAGGGGTGGGTCTCTGGCATCCCCAGCCCTAGAAACGACAGCGCCGCTTCAGAGATAATCGCGTTGGCGATCTGCACGGTAGAGATAACGAATATCGGTGACATGGTGTTGGGCAGTACATGGCGGAACATAATCCGTTTGCTGCGTAGGCCCATCACGCGGGCAGCGTCAACGTACTCTTTGTTTTTTTCTGCAAGCACTGAGGCGCGCACGGTACGTGCATACTGGGGCCATTCGGCTAGGCCGATAATCAGGATCAGCATCATCACTGCGTACTGGCTATAGAAGGCGCTACCCATGGTCGCTTTGACCAAAGCGCCCACCACGATAGCGACCATCAGCGTCGAGAAGGAGAGCTGAATGTCCGCCAGGCGCATCAAAATCGTATCGACACGGCCGCCCAGGTAGCCAGCCATTAGGCCGAAGGTGACTCCTAGCAGCGCCTGCAAAATAACCGCACCGAAACCAATCAGCAGCGATACGCGGGTGCCATACAGCACAATCGACCACAAATCGCGCCCCTGGGCATCGGTGCCTAGCGCGTAACGCTCATCGGCACCGTCAATCCAGAAGGGCGGCAGTTCAGATGACATAATGTCGATCTGGGAGAGGTCGTAAGGGTTCGTGGGCGCCAGCAGCGGTGAGGCAAAGGCGGCGATGACCATGCAGATAAACACAGCCAGGCAGAGCTGGGCGGTGCGGTCACGCTTGAAGCTGTACCACATATAGGAGTCGCGCAGGCGTTCCCAGCGGCTGGGGGGGACGTTGGTGGTGGTGCTCATGCGGGCTTCCCAGTCAGTTTAACGGTGGGGTTTACCATGCCGTAGATGAGATCCACGATGGTGTTAGTAACGACAAAAATCACGCCGACGATCATCAGGTAGGTCACAATCAGCGGTATATCGGCGCGGTTGATCGCATCCAAAAACATCAAACCCATGCCGGGCCATTGGAAAACGGTCTCGGTCAAAATGGTGTAGGCCACCATGGTGCCGATCTGCACGCCGCCCACGGTAATTACCGGTAGCATGGTGTTTTTAAGGGCGTGAACGAAATAGACCCGGCGCATAGAGATACCTTTAGCGCGGGCGTACTTCACATACTCCGACTGCAGGACTTCCATCATTTCGGCGCGAATCAGGCGGATAAACAGCGGTAGCATAATGGAGGCCAGCGAGACCGCCGGTAGCACTAGATGCTGTAAACCGTTCCAAGTCGCTAGGTTGGTGTCCCAGTTGCCCACCACATTAACGAGGTCATAACCACGGCCGAAGGAGGGCATATTGCCTTCGGTGGAGAAAAAGTCATTCAGCCATGCGCCCCAGCCGGTACTTTCGGGGAACAGCGTGACGGTAACGCCGATGGCGAAGATTTGAATCAGTACGATCGCGGTCAAGAACACCGGAATTGAGATACCGATAATCGATATACCCATAAACAGGCGTGAAATCGGTGAGCGCGGTTTGATGGCGCTATACACCCCAATGGGTACCGAAAACAGCACAATAATCAGCGTCGCGGCAAATACCAGCTCCAGGGTGGCGGGTAAGTGGCGAGCAATCACTTCTAACGCCGGTTCGCGATAAAAGTAGGAGTAGCCGNNCGCCTTGAACGGCGTTTTTAGCAAAACGAACGTACTGCACCAGGAAGGGGTCATTGAGGCCAAAGCGCTCGCGAATCTCTTCACGCTCGCTCTCCGGTACTGACTGGCCCACCATCTGCTGTACGGGGTCACCCAGGTTATCCTGAATGGCGAAGGCCAGCACGCTGATGACAAACATCACCAAAATCGCGTGCATCAGCCGCTTGATTAAAAAGGCAATCATGGCGTACGCCACCTATATGAGGGGTTCATCAAAGGGAGTAGGGGCATGTTATGCAGAGTTCTCTCAGACGCGAACTGCCAGCCAAAAGGCTTCGCTCCCTAAACGCTTAGGGAGCGAAGCATCCTTGCGGTTTACTCGTTGGCGGTTAACGCTGCAGTGACTCTTTTAATTAAATGCTAGGCATTCAATCAATTAGCTCTGTGGGCGCTTAATCGTCGCTGCGATTAATGACCAAGTCACCGAGGTAAGGAAAGTCAAGAGCGTTAACTACCGGCTCAATCTCAACCCCTTCAGCGGCTGCGTAGGCAAGGTTCTGCCAGTGCAGTGTGATATAGCCGACGTCTTCATAGAGCATGGCTTCGGCTTCGCGCAGCATTTCGTTGCGTTTTTCCAGATCGGTTTCGCTATCTGCTTCGGTGACGAGTGCGTCGATCTCCTCGTTGCAATAGCCACCGTAGTTGTACTGGCCAGCACCGGTCTCTTCATCGAAGCAGAAAGAGAGGTACTGGAAGAAGTTAGCGGTATCTTCGGTATCCGCGTGCCAGCCGATCATCGCCATATCGGACTGGCGGGTATCGTACTCAGGCCAGTACTGCGCCAGGGGCATGGTACGTAAATCCACGTCAATATTGATTTGCGCCAGCATGTTGGCAACCGCTTGGGCGATTTGGGCGTCGTTCACGTAGCGATTATTCGGGGCGATCATTTCAACGCTGAAGCCCTCTTCGTAGCCCGCTTCGGCCATCAGCTCTTTGGCGCGCTCAATGTCGTAGCGGGGCGTTAAATCTGGGTTGTGGCCTGAGTAACCCTCAGGTGAGAATTGCCCTGCAGGGTTAGCAAAGCCGCGCATGAGCCGGTCAGCAATGCCTTCCTGGTTAATAGCCAGGTCGACCGCTTGTCGAACGCGGGCATCCTGGAAGGCTTCAACGCGCTCTTCGTTCATTTGGAAGCCAATGATACGCGTACCATCAACCTCTACCAGATTAACGCCGTCGGCCTCGCGTACGCGATCCAAATCGTTGGGAGGCACGGCATCAATAAAGTCGACACCGCCAGAGAGTAGGGCAGCAACTCGTGAGGCATTCTCAGCGATGGGCGTCAGCACGATATTAGAGACGTTGCCTTCGCTTTCGGTATCCCAGTAATCTTCAAAACGCTCAAAATCTACCCGTACACCCTGACGGCGGTCAGTGACCATGAACGGACCAGTACCGGAAACATTGCGCGAAGCAAAGGAGTTGCCTGCTTTAACAATTTCAGCTTTGTCGCTGCCTTCGTCGGTTTCACCGCTATAGAACTCGCTATCCATCGGGAAGATGTAGGTAGCCAGGTTGAGTAGCAGCGGGTAAGGTTCGGCGGTGACGATCTCAACGGTGTAGTCGTCAACCGCTTCGGCGCTGGAAACCGGCTCAAAAATAGCGCGGTAGTCAGGGCTCTCTTTTAGACGCTCAATGGTCCATACCACGTCTTTGGCAGTGAATTCGTTACCTGAGTGGAAAGTAACACCTTCGCGCAAGGTCATGCGCATGGTGGTTTCGTCGACTTGTTCCCACTCGGTGGCTAAGCGCGGCTCAAACTCAAAATCTTTTGTCCAGCGAACCAGCGGATCAAATGCCATATGAGAAAAGCGCAACACGCCGCCAGAAAGCTGCTCATGGAGGTCGAGTGTTTCAGGGTCAGCGGAGTAGCCAATGCGCAGGGTTTCAGCACTTGCAGTCATCGGTAGCAACGTCGTACCCGCAACCACTGCACCAATAACGGAAGCCAGTAAGGTTTTCTTGAGCGTCATCATCGTTCCCTTAAATCATTGTTTATTGTTCGTTTTACCGCCGTTTTCTTAGCTAGAAGCACCCTTCCCGCTAGGAAAGCGTCAGTAAAACAGACACGGTCAGTTGTTAAGTCTATTTACAACACAAGCGTACAACCTAGGCTTACAACATAGAGAGTGCCTATCGCGTCATACAATCGAAATAATGACAGGCATCATTCGTCTACTGAATGATGGGGCTAATAGCGGTACGCTGAAGGCTCTACTTAAGACGAAAGTAGCAAGCGAAAAGCGACGCATAATCGGACGGAAAATCTTATGTGGGAAAAAATTGGGATAGCGTTGATGGGGTTTTGGCTACCTATCACTGGTTTGGCCACTGAGCCTGTGGGGCAAAGTACCCCTGATCAAGGTGGCTCTGAGCACGCTGCGCCTGAAATAGCAGGGTCGTTGGATGATGAGCTACGCGAGTGGTTTATTTTAAGTCATGGTAATGACTCAAATGCCTCATTCGTAGAGCTAGGCGACGATATCAATATTGATATCACTGGCTCTGTTGACGAGGAGACGTGGGAAGGCAAGGAGGCGCTCTCTATTAGCCTGACCGTGAACGAAGGGCAGTTGATCAATGCAGTGGTCATTTACTCAATAGGAAGTGCTATTTCCCCGCCGTTATTCACCTCTGAAGGCGGAGAAGTGGCGGTAACGCTAACTCATTATGAGCGCTCCAGCCAAACGGTTCACGTGGCAGGGAGNNTAGAAGGGGTGCTGCTACTGCAAATCGAACTAGGTGAACCGCCAAGCCAGGAAGAGGGCATTGAAATCGACGTGGCGTTCGATGTAGAAGCGCAAAAAGTAGAGTTCTAAGCTTCCAGGTCGACGTTTGCCGACCTGATGAAAAGACCTCAGAGGCTATCCATGTCCACCAAAAGCGCTTAACCGAACTGCTGGTGCAGCCAGGTATTAATAGTGTCAGATTCGTACATCCACTCTTCACGCCCATCGTCGTGGGTGATTCTCAAGCAGGGCACTTTGACTTTGCCGCCCCCTTCCAAGAGCGCCTGCTTATGGGCAGGATCAAGTTGAGCATCACGTACCTCAATGTTTAAACCCAGCCGCGCTATCTCTTTGCGCACCTTGATGCAGAAAGGGCAGGTGCGAAATTGGTACAGCGCAAGGTTCTGGCACACTTGATCCACCTTGGCTTGCTCTTCAGGCGTACGCTCTACTGACTTAGGCGTGGAAAGCTTCTCGGAAATCAGCATGACCGGGGCGAGCACCAAGCGAAGACCACGAAAGAAATAGCGAATTAAAATGCGCATCGAAAAAGGCTCCTGTGCTGAGATGTTGGCTTACATCAGCGTGACAAGTGGGAAGAAAGGGGTCGTCATCGTAAGTAAACAGTGGCCGCATCCTGCAACAACTAAAGAGATTTGTCACTTGAGTGGTGCTTTGTAAGCGTTTATGGCGATGAATAGATGAGCAAATAGCCTCAACATGCTAGGCTACTTGGCTATTTTTACGCCATTTTTTGGCTTTTAGTGAATTGGTTTACGGGCGATTAACGGGGCGAGAGCCATGCATCTGCATATTATGGGTATCTGCGGCACCTTTATGGGTAGCCTGGCACTGCTGGCGCGTGAAATGGGGCACCAGGTGAGTGGCTCCGATCAAAATGTTTACCCACCCATGAGCACTCAGTTGGTTGATGCGGGCATCACCTTGATGGAGGGCTACCACGCCGAGCATCTGTCGCCAGCGCCGGATCTTGTCGTGGTGGGCAATGCCTTGTCACGGGGCAATGAAGAGGTTGAAGCGTTACTCAATAGCGGTCTGCCGTATACCTCGGGGGCGCAGTGGTTGGCGGAGCACGTGCTGCCCGGCCGACACGTCATTGCGGTGGCAGGTACCCATGGTAAAACCACCACCGCCAGCGTATTAGCCTGGCTTTTAGAGAGTGCCGACTTAGCGCCGGGGTTTTTAATCGGTGGCGTGCCACGTAATTTTGGCGTATCGGCGCGTTTGGGTGATCCGCAGGCGCCGTTTGTGGTGGAAGCTGATGAGTACGACACCGCTTTCTTCGATAAACGTTCCAAGTTTGTTCACTACCGTCCGCATATCGCCATCCTCAACAATCTTGAGTTTGACCACGCCGATATCTTCCCCGACTTGGCAGCTATTGAGCGCCAGTTCCATCATCTGGTGCGCACCGTGCCTAGTCATGGCCACTTATTAGTTGCTGATGAGCAGCCCTCCCTTGAACGCGTGCTGAGCCAGGGCGCCTGGACGCCGGTAGCGCATTTTGGCGACCAGACCGCGAGCGAATGGCAGCTTAAACTAGAGCGCGCCGACGCTAGCCGCTTCCAGGTTATTTATAGCGGTGGCGTGCCCGGCCAGGATAGCCATTCTCAGAATAACAAGGGTCAGGAAGAAGATGGCGTCGTTGAGTGGCCGCTGACTGGCGAGCACAACGCGCGCAATGCCCTGGCAGCGTTGGCAGCGGCGCATTTGTGTGGGGTTGATTTAGCCCGTGGCTGTGCAGCGCTTGCGCGTTTTGAAACGCCCAGGAGGCGTCAGGAAGTGCGTGGTGAAATCAATGGTATTCAGGTAATCGATGATTTCGCCCACCATCCCACGGCGATTGCCGCGACGCTCAAAGGGCTACGAGCGGCAACCACTAAAGGGCGACTGCTGGCGGTCATTGAGCCTCGCTCGAACACCATGCGCTTAGGCGCCCTGCGCGAGCGGTTAATTGAGAGTGTTGCTGACGCTGATGGCGTGTTTTGGTTTCAGCCCGCCGGGCTTGACTGGTCGATGGACGAGTTGGTTGCCACGCAAGGGGCGCATGCCCAGCTGTTTAGCGATATTGATACGCTGGTGGCGGCAGTGGTCACCCAAGCGACACCGCTGGATCGTATTGTGGTGATGTCCAACGGTGGCTTTGAGGGAGTACATGATCGCTTGCTCACCGCATTAGCCGCCGCCAAGGAGGGGAAAGCGTGACAGATAGAGCCGAGGCATCGTTCAAAAAGCCGATTACCGTGGCACTCACCGGCGCATCCGGGGCTCAATACGGTTTGCGCTTGATTGATGTACTAGTCGCTGCAGGTCATGAAGTGTGGGTCATGATTTCGAAAGCCGCGCACATGGTCATCGCCACAGAAACAGATATTGAGCTGCCCGCACAGCCCCAGCGTTTAGCCGTGGCGCTGAGTGAGCGCAGTGGGGCGCGGCCCGGTCAGATTCGCTGCTTTGGTCGCGAAGACTGGATGGCGCCGGTGGCTTCAGGTTCTGGCGCGCCGTCTGCCATGGTGGTGTGCCCGTGCTCTACCGGCACGCTTTCTGCCGTTGCAACAGGGGCTAGCAATAACCTGATTGAGAGGGCAGCGGACGTGGCGATTAAAGAGCGCCGAATGCTTGTGCTGGTGCCGCGGGAAAGCCCATTTTCACCCATTCACTTGGAGCACATGTTGGCGTTGAGCCGCTTGGGCGTGGTCATTTTGCCGGCGGCTCCTGGGTTTTATCACTGCCCGCAAAGTATTGATGATCTGATTGATTTTATTGTAGCGCGCATCCTCAACCAGTTGGGAATCGAGCATTCGCTAGTGCCTCGCTGGGGAGAGGTCGAAGATAAGGATGAGTGATCTATGATGTCGTGGGCCACGCTGTCGGTTTTTGTGCCAACGTTTCTGTTTGTCTCGCTGACCCCTGGTATGTGCATGACCCTCGCCATGGTGCTTGGCATGACCCAAGGCGTTAAACGCACGCTGTGGATGATGGTGGGCGAGTTGCTGGGCGTTGGCTTAGTGGCTGCCGCCGCAGGCGCGGGGGTGGCTGCGTTGATGCTGCGTCAGCCAGAGCTGTTTGTACTGTTTAAATGGGTGGGCGGTGCTTACCTGGGCTATTTGGGTATTATGATGTGGCGCTCCCGAGGGCGCATGGCGATTCCCTGCGAGCTGGATGCGGGCCCACCCGCTAGCCACCTGCAGTTAGCCATGCAAGGGTTTGTTACCGCGGTGGCAAACCCTAAAGGATGGGCATTTTTTATGGTGCTGCTGCCGCCTTTTTTGGATAGTAGTCGTCCATTGCCGGGACAGCTCAGCTTGCTGATCGCGGTTATTTTGACCATTGAGTTTGCCAGCATGCTGGTCTACGCCACCGGTGGCAAAACGCTACGTAATGTGCTCGGTAAAAGCGGTAATGTGCGGCTACTGAATCGCATCGCCGGAACACTGATGATTGGGGTAGGTCTGTGGCTTGCCTTGGGGTAAAGCGGTGCTCATTTAAAGCTAAACCGGCGGGAGGAAGCCGACGCGAGCGCTGATAAGCACTAGCGATGCCACACTGAGCAGAAGCCATGGGCAGGGGCGCATCGGCGGGCGCAACTGCTGCTGCCAATGAAGTAGCGTGAGCGCGCAAACGACCAAACCGAGTAGCGCGCCTCCCACTAAGTCACTGAGCCAGTGCACGCCCACCACCAGTCTTGAAAGCGCCATGGGCAGCGCAAGCGCTAGTGCTATCCAGTACACCCAAAAGCGTTTTTGACGGGGTATCTCGGCAGCAACGAATGCCGCTGTAAGGCCAACGAGCACCACAGCGGTTGAGGTGTGGGCACTGGGGTAGGAAAACGAGCCCATTAAGTAGTCCGGTGTTTCTGGGCGAGCACGACCAAACAGCCCTTTGCCTACTATGTTTAGCAGGGCGACGCTGGCAAAGGCGCCACTCCAGTGCAGTAAAGCCTCCCATCTCTTACTCACCAGCATCCATGCTGCCCAAGGCAGTGTTAAAGCGATAATGCCCAGGGTGTCGCCAATGCGTGCAAAAACATTCCCCGCTAGGTACAAAACATCGCTCTGCAGCCAGGTGAACAGTTGCTGAATGAACAGATCCATCTCAAGCGGTTCATGGTGGGCGATGACCAGAAGTGTCCAGCCAGACAGACTGCCTAGCGCTATGACCAGTAACAGTAGTGAAGCCAAGGGAACATCACCGGTTTGGCTCATGGCCAGCCATGGCCTGCGTAGTAGCGGCATACGGCGAACGCTGCCAGCAATAGCCCGGTAAAGTCGCCCATGCCGCGTCGCCTGATGCCGACCCCAGGAGAAAATCACCGCGAGCACGACAATGATCGCTGCGAGGATAAGCAGTGCAGCCTCTAAACCCGGCGGTAGATTCAAATGATGCTGCCAGGTACGCCCTAACAAATAACCGGGCAGTATATAGGCAGGCGCCCACAGCGCTGCAGAAGTGACGTTAGCCCATATAAAGGTGCGTGGCGGCATACGCATCATGCCTGCTACCAAGGGAATAATTGGTCGCACCGGGCCGACAAAACGGCCGATAAACACCGACCAAATGCCATAGCGCTCAAAGAACCGTGCCCCGCGGCCCAACCATTCGGGATGCAGGGAAAGGGGCCATCTCTGAGTGACCTGCTCATGATGCTTAAAGCCTAGCGAAAAACTTACGCCGTCGCCTAAAATAGCGCCTATGAAGGCGGCACCGATTAACCATGTCAGGCCAAGATCCTGGTGTCCCGCCAGGGAGGCTGCGGTAGTGATTAACACCACGCCCGGCACCAGCAGCCCGATCAAGGCAAGTGATTCTACTAATGAAATCACCAGCACCAGACAGACAATCAACGCAGGCGATGGCGTTAATGAGTGGAGCAGATCGGCTAGCGGCAAGGAGAGTACTCCAGCGTCAGATAAGAGACATTGAAAAGGCAGACTAGAGGTTGGCGAGGGCGGCGCCGCGGGTTTCCAGGCGCTTTACATATTGCGCAAAGTGCTCGGTGCGACTGGGTAAGCAGGCCGCAATGCGCGCTTCCAGTTGACCAGTTTCTACCAGTACACGCTGTGAAAGAGCTCTTTGTAAACGCTCGCGTACCAACAGGGCGCCGCTTTCACTAGTGTCAGGTAGAACCAGCCAAAAAGTGGCGCTGTCCGCGCGCCCCAGCACGTCATGATCGCGACAACGGCTATTCACTTCACCGCATAGCGCCCCCAGCAGCGCCGTTTGCGCACGATGGCCAAACTGCTCTGCTGCCATATCCAGCTGCGGTAAATGCAGTACCAGTACTGCCAGTTGCTGATTGAGCATGGCAGCGCGCTGGAACTCGCTGTGTAAGCGCTCTTTTAGCGTGTCCATGTGGAAAGCTTCGCAGTCGCTGTCGTTGGGGTCGGTAGCTCTTAAGAGTGCGCGGCGACGAGCATGCTCCCAGCGGGGGAGGGCAAGTAACAGTATTAAAGCAGCATAGCCCACGATAATCGCCGGTGGCGCGGAGGCGACCGAAGGAAGCAGCCACCACAATGGCCCAATGGCAATATTAATTAGCATTGCAGCCCATAGCGGTAACAGTAAAAACGCGGCGGTAATCGGCAGGCCTAACCATAGAGGTGATACCTGCGGCTGAAAATAGAAAGCGCCGAGCACTACCGAGTAGGTGCTGCAGAGTAGAATAATACGCGGTAGGTAGCTTTTCACGCCCTGCCCTATATGCATCAGCAGAGCTGCCATTAGCAGCAGGGTCATAAAGGTGGGAATCAGCAGGTCGCGGTAGTCACCCATGGCATACAGCCATAGTGCGTAGCCCGTCATCAACGCGATACTGGAAGTATAAGCCAGGGTCATTAATCGTTTGGGGAGGTGCTCAATCATATCGTCTCCCGCACCCGCTCAGCCGGAAGTTTGCTGATTTCAAACACCGAAAGCGTTGCCGGTTCGATATCGATTAATTCAAGATGTTCACTCGTAATATTGTCGGGTAAGTCGGCGAGTAGTCGGCTGCGTCGTTGAGCGGCTTCTCTAGGTGAGCGGGCAAGAATGAGGGTCACCAGCGTTGTGCTGCTTAAGCGGTAAACGTTTTCAAAATCATAGGTTAATTCGCATAGCTTTTGCGCCATTGGCCACAGTTGGTGGCGTTTTACGTGCAGAATAAACAGTTCCGCATGAACGCCTTCACGCTCGCAGCGCGTTTGTTCCCGGGCGATATCGCGCAGTAACTGCTCTCCGGCCCAAAGGTTAAGGCCGGGGATCAATCGCAGGCGTTGTCGAATGGAGCCGTTCATATCAATAAGCTGCTGGGCTCTGGATAAGGCCAGCAGGCCAAGCACCAGCAGTGAGCAAATCAGCAGAACAAACGCTGACGCCTCTAATTGAGGTGCTACCATTACAGCGCTAATCAGTGCAGCGCTGAGGTTAAAAGCGGCGACCCAATTGTTTTGCGGCAGCATCAGCATTGCTGCCCACGCCCAGATTAAAATGCCGTGTCGTTCTGGCGCAGCGGCAATTAAGCCCAGTAGCAGTGCTCCCGGTACAATTTGCCATGGCAATCCTCGCGAACGACGGTGGCTAAAATCAAGCATCAGCGCGGTGATGAGTAACCAGCCGACTGATAGCCACAGCACTAGGGCAGCAGCAGGGGGGGTAGCGGGTGTCCATAGTGCCAAAGCGACGGCAGCAGCTAAAAGGTTGGCACGTAGTAGGCGGATTTTGTACTTGCTTTGCATGGTGACTTACTATTCGTCCTGAATAACCAGATGTATCTCATCAAGTAAAGTAATTGTAGGATAATAAATGTACGCGAGACATATTAGTGCCTTAATCGTCCTCAGTATAACGATGAAATGACGTAACATAAGCAAAACATGTAAAACACGACACATGGTTAATTAAAAAATTAAAGTATCCTTCCGCACGGAGACACTATGAGCGCTTCAACACCGTTCCAAGACGAGGCCCATCAGCACTTAACTGCCGGGAATGTGCCCGCCTACATGCAGGCCTTGGGGCAAGCTGCGCGACGCGCCGCCAGTGAACTGCGGCGGGCGGATACCGGGTTGAAAAACCGTGCGCNNNNCTGGCCGATGCGCGAGCCAAAATACTGGATGCCAACACAGAGGATTTACAGCGTGGCCGCGAGAGCGGTTTGGAAAGCGCGCTATTGGATCGCTTAGCGCTGAATGACGCGCGTATCGACGCCATGATTGAAGGGCTACAGCAGGTAGCGGGCTTACCCGACCCGGTGGGCGAAATTGGCGATATGCGTTATCGGCCTAGCGGCATCCAAGTGGGCAAAATGCGCGTACCGCTGGGCGTCATCGGGATTATTTACGAGTCGCGCCCCAATGTGACCCTGGAAGCCTCCAGCCTATGTTTGAAGTCGGGTAACGCCTGTATTTTGCGCGGCGGGTCGGAAGCCAGCCAGTCAAATGCCGCCATTAGTGCCTGTATTCAAGCAGGGTTAGCTGATGTAGGCCTGCCAGCGGGTAGTGTGCAGGTGGTCGCCACCACTGATCGCGCGGCGGTGGGTGAAATGATTAGCATGCCGGAATATGTCGACGTGATTATCCCCCGCGGTGGAAAGTCGTTGATTGAGCGTATCAGCCGTGATGCCCGCGTACCGGTTATCAAACATCTCGACGGTGTTTGTCATGTATATATCGATACCACTGCTGATCCCGCCAAAGCGCTAGCCATCGCGGTCAATGCGAAAACTCATCGCTACGGCACCTGTAATACCATGGAAACGTTGCTGGTTGATGCGCCGATTGCTGACCTGCTGCTGCCGGAGCTGGCCCGCGCTTATGCCGAACATGAAGTTGAACTGCGTGGCTGCCAGCGTACGCAGGCACTGTTGCCACAGGCGGCAGTTGCTGAAGAAGCCGATTGGTATGCCGAGTATTTGGCCCCTGTACTGGCAATCAAAGTGGTCGATGGTATCGATGAAGCGATTGCCCATATTGAACAGTACGGTTCTCACCACACTGATGCGATTGTCACCCAGGATTATTCACTCGCACGCCGCTTTATGGCGGAAGTCGACTCCAGTTCGGTGATTGTTAATGCCTCTACTCGGTTTGCCGATGGTTTTGAGTACGGGCTTGGCGCTGAGATCGGAATTTCAACCGACAAGCTTCACGCCCGTGGGCCTGTTGGTTTGGAAGGGCTAACCACTCAGAAATACGTCGTATTTGGCGATGGCCAGGTACGTGAATAGGGTGGTGGCATGAGTCAAACGGAGCAGCGTATCGGCATGTTAGGCGGCACCTTTGACCCTATTCATCTGGGGCACTTGCGCAGCGCGGTAGAGTTGCATGAGGCGCTGTCGCTTGATCGGCTACACATGATACCGGCTCAACAGCCACCGCTACGCGGGCGACCCCAAGTCTCGGCGACACAGAGGTTGGCGCTATTAGAAGCGGGTATCGGTGCGACGCCCGGGCTGATCGCCGATGACCGCGAGCTGCGCCGTGACGGCCCCTCTTATAGCGTCGATACACTGGCTGAGCTGCGTGCGGAAGTTGGCGAACAGGCCCGTCTGGTGATGGCGATTGGTTTTGATGCCTTCTTGCGGCTCGCCCAGTGGCACCAGCCTGAGCGCTTGTTTGAGTTTGCTCATCTAGTGGTGATTGCCAGACCGGGTTATGACGATCCGTTACCGGAATCATTAATGGAACTGGTGGCGCATCGCAGAGTCGATAGCGTAGACGCATTGATGCATCGGCCTTGCGGCGGCTATCTGCCGTTGGAACTGCCATCACTGATGGCGATCTCGGCAACGTATATCCGCGAGCGTTTGGAGGCCGGGAAAAGCGTGCGCTATTTACTGCCAGAAGCCGTTGAATTGGCCATTACGCAGGACGGACTTTATCGACAACGCGAATAGCGCTGGCAGTCATCAAAGAAGCCGTTACAATGGCCGGCTTTATTGACCGATTAACCAATAAGGTTGTCTTTAGGAGTCATGCACATCGATACATTGAAAAATCTAGCGGTTGACGCGCTAGAAGAACTGAAAGCACGTGACATTACGCAGTTGGATGTTGCCAAATTAACCGAGGTTACCGACCTCATGCTAATTGCCAGCGGCACTTCGACTCGCCATGTGGCTGCCCTGGCGCAAAACGTCGTGGAAAAAGCCAAGGCTGCAGGGCTTGGCCCGCTGGGCGTTGAAGGTGGCGATAACGCTGATTGGGTACTGGTTGACTTGGGGGATGTTGTTGTCCACGTAATGATGCCCGAGGCACGCACCTTGTATGACTTAGAGCGGCTATGGGCCGATCTACCTAGCGACTCGGGTGCCATTGGCGACTCTCTTGAGCGCTTCCAAGAGCGAGCCGGCATGTCATGAAGATCCGGCTGTTAGCGGTGGGAAGCAAAATGCCTGGCTGGGTAGAAGAGGGCGTAAATACTTACCGCAAGCGGCTGCCGAGAGATTTTAATCTCGAGATAGAAGAAATTGCCCTCGGTCAGCGTGGCAAATATGCAGATATCGCGAAGGCGCGCGCCCAAGAGGCGCAGCGAATTCGCGATAAGTTGCGTGGCGACGAGTATCTAGTCGCGCTGGAAGTCAAAGGTAAGCCTTGGACCACCGAACAGTTAGCGCAAGAAGCCGATGCTTGGCGTATGGCCGGGCGAGATATTGTCCTGCTTGTAGGGGGGCCAGACGGTCTCGAGCCCTCACTCTCTGCGACGGCTGACAAAACCTGGTCGATCTCCCCGCTGACGCTGCCCCACCCACTGGTGCGGATTATGCTGGCCGAGCAGCTCTACCGTGCCTGGACACTACTGGTAGGTCACCCTTATCACCGCTGACGGCTAACTGAGATGGTGAGCGATCACTGTTACGGCCAGCTGCGCCTTTTATTTGATTTGATTGTTTGATTTGAGAGTCATCGTTGCCATGCTCAAGCGCCCCAACACGCTAAAAAACTCCGAGCAAGAACTGCGTATTTTTCGTGTTAGAGCGCTACTCGCGGTGTTAGTGGTTTTTACGCTTGCAGGCTTGCTAACGAGTCGCTTGGTTTATTTACAGATCGTCCAGCATGATATGTACNNTCCGGGTTCGCGTCGAGCCGCTGCCGCCGAACCGCGGTTTGATCTATGACCGCAACGGTGTGCTGCTGGCTGAAAACCGTCCCACCTACAACCTCACGCTGGTTCGCGAGCGTGTCGATAACCTAGACGAAACCCTGGCGCTATTGGTCGACCTGCTTGAACTGCCTGAAGAGGAGATCGAGGCGTTCAATGTGCGTTCACGCCAACGCCAGCGTCCTTTCCAGCCAGCCCTTCTTACCAGTGACTTAAGCGAAGCGCAAATTGCCCGTTTGGCGGTTAATCGTCACCGTCTGCCTGGGGTCGAGATAGAGGCTCAGCCGCTGCGCTACTATCCCGATGCCGAAATCATGGCACACACACTGGGCTACGTTGGGCGGATTAACGCCGAAGAGATGGAAACCCTGGACGCGGGTCGATACGCAGGGACTCATTTTATCGGTAAGACGGGGGTTGAGCGTTTTTATGAAGAAGAGCTGCACGGCCAGGCAGGCTTGCGCAAAGTTGAGACAAACGCTCGCGGGCGAGTCTTGCGGGAGCTTGGGCGAACCGATCCGGTGCCTGGTAAGAACCTAACCTTAACCCTGGATAAGTCGCTGCAAACACTGGCCTACGAATTGCTGGATGGTCGTCGCGGCTCCATTGTGGCTATCGTGCCGGGTACTGGTGAGATCCTTGCCATGGTATCGACACCGGGTTTTGACAGTAACCAGTTTGTCACCGGTATTGATGTTGCGTCTTATCGCGATTTGCAGCAAGACCTTGATCTCCCTCTGTTTAACCGCGCGACTCGCGGTCACTATCCTCCCGGCTCTACGATTAAGCCCTTTCTTGCGCTCGCGGGGTTGGTGGAAGGGGTAATCACTCCAGACAGCACCATCAACGACCCTGGTTACTACCAACTGCCTAATGATTCCCGACGCTATCGCAACTGGCTGCGTTGGGGGCACGGGCGGGTAGATTTAGAACGAGCTTTAGCGGTATCTAATAACACCTATTTTTATACCCTTGCGCACGATTTAGGCATTGATGATTTACATGATCAAATGAGTAATTTTGGCTTTGGCCGACGTGTAGCCCATGACGTTCAGGGAGAGAGTGGTGCTTTGATGCCTTCGCGAGATTGGAAGCGTGGCCGCTTTAACCAGCCCTGGTATCCTGGGGAAACCCTCTCGGTGGGGATTGGGCAAGGCTATTGGCAGGTAACGCCTCTCCAGCTAGCCAGTGCTACCGCAACGCTGGCCAATCGGGGCCATTGGGTGAAACCAAGGCTGGCCCGTCAGATTGGTGATACCCCTGTGCCACGTGATCTGCCGGATACGTTAGATGATATTGTGCTCGCCAATGATAGCTGGTGGGATCGTGTCTTCAGCGGCATGGAAAAGGTGATTAGTGGCACGGAAGGCACTGCCCGGCGAACCGGTGTGGGCCTTGAGTACCGCATGGGCGGAAAATCAGGCACCGCACAAGTATTTTCGCTGGGGCAGGATCAGCGCTACAACGCCGATGAGTTGGCCGAACGACTGCGCGACCATGCGCTGTTTATGGCCTTTGCGCCGTTGGATGACCCCCAGATTGCTGTATCGGTTATTGTTGAAAATGCTGGTGGTGGCAGTACCCACGCGGCGCACCTGGCTCGTGCAATGACCGATGCCTGGTTACTTGAGGATGAGGCCCCCGACGTAGAGGAAGTGCGTGAAGTATTGGAAGAAGATGATGCCAATGTGGAGGGAAACTAAGCCATGCCTTGGCATTATATAGCCCGTTCGATGCGTGGCCATCCTGTTCGTCCGCCTGAGAGTGGTATCGCCCGGCGTAAAAGTATCTGGGAGCGAATTCATCTTGATCCTTGGCTGCTAGGCTTACTGCTGGTGCTGATGGGGAGCGGTTTAATCGTTCTTTACAGCGCTTCCGGACAATCTATTGATGCAGTTATTGGTCAAAGCGTGCGCTTTCTTATCGCGCTGGTAGGCATGGTAATTATTGCCCAGTTCTCTCCCTCGACCTTTTTGCGCTTCGCGCCATTGGCCTATTGCGTTGGCGTAGCCATGCTGATTGCCGTTGATGTAGTGGGTGATGTGGGCATGGGGGCGAAGCGCTGGCTAGTGATTCCTGGTGTGATACGTTTTCAGCCATCGGAAATGATGAAGTTAGCAGCCCCGTTAATGGTTGCTGCCTATCTAAATCGCTGCGAACTACCGCCCCGCCTGCGTGATATTGTCGTGTGCGGGGTCATTATTGGCGTGCCTGTGGTGCTAACCGCGATCCAACCTGATTTGGGTACTTCGCTGCTGGTATCTAGCGCGGCCCTTATTGTAGTGCTATTGGCGGG
>LGOV01012350.1_pt1 | contig 26770 bp, 25 predicted proteins | sample 469881 | NCBI WGS metagenome assembly LGOV01 (sample SAMN03857199, study PRJNA290197) | marine sediment metagenome | biome: marine cold seep biome; feature: cold seep; material: marine sediment; isolation source: sample #5579, elevator 3A push core 41 containing 12 cm of sediment... ...
CCCCATAAGTTCGACACCTCGAATAGTCGCTAATTACGCTTATTCCCATAAAAAAGGGGGGGGCTTTATCGACAGACGATCAGTTTTAGCGAGCCGCTATTAGTTAGTTGCGTTTTTTGAATATCGGTTGCGTATTGTGGATATCCGTCAGTAACCCGATGGCTATACCGTTTAACGACCCTGAAGGCGTTAACAAGAAACGGAGATAAGCATGAAAGTCAGCGTTATTGGCGGTGGACATGGCTGCTACGCCGCAGCCATCGAGATGGTGGAGAAAGGTTTCGACGTGACATTGTGGCGTCGGGATGGCAATGCTCTGCAAGAGTTGCGTCAATTGGGCTATTTGGACGTCAAGGATGCGCAGGGCGAACGGCGTATTCATATTGGCACTCACAAGGATCAACTATCTCTAACAGATAGCCTGGCGGAGGCGACGCAACAGGCGGAGCTGCTGATTGTGCCGTTACCCGCCACCTCCCATGACACTCTAGCCGACCAACTGGGGCCGTTACTACGGAATGATCAGGTGGTCTTTCTACCTCCGGGTACATTCGGCAGCTACCTGTTCCACCGAGCGATGCGAAAAGCGGGCAACGACAGCCAAGTGGGCTTCTGTGAAACGGGAACGCTGCCCTATTTGGCGCGTAAGCACGGTGCTAATAAGGTAGTCATTAGCGTTTATGCAACCCGGCTCCCTACCGGCGTATTCCCTAGCGAACTGTCAGCACACGCCTTCTCTGTATTGCGGGAGGCCTACCCCAGTGTTGAACCTATCGAAGATGGCCTTAGTGGCGCCTTAATGAACGCTGGCCCTATTATCCATCCACCTTTAATTATGATGAATGCGGGGCCGCTGGAGCATTTTGAGGCCTGGGATATTCACAACGAAGGAACCCAGCCCTCTATCCGAAGCGTGACCACCGCGCTAGATAATGAGCGTATCGCGGTGCGCGAAAAGTTGGGTTACAAGCCCTCCCATTTTCCTCTTGCCAACCACTATGCCTCCGAAGGAGAGGAGTGGATGTATGGTCGTGGCGCCCACGGCAAACTGACCGATAGTGGCGACTGGCGAGAAAACATCGATCTTCATAGCCATCGTTACATGCTGGAAGACACACGAATGGGGCTCTCCTTCATCGTGTCGGTTGGTCGCTGGGCGGGGCAGCCCACGCCAGTGGCAGAGGGGCTTTTGAGCATTGCTTCGGCGATCACAGGCCAAGATCTCTATGCCCAAGGCCGAACGCTGGAAATGCTGGGACTGGATTCGCTCTCCCAGGCGCAGATGCACTCTTTATTGACGTATGGCATTCAGGCCTGACCTACCGATAGAGGAGACCGCATCATGCAGGACAACATCATCGTATTGGGAGCAGGAAGAATGGGAGAAGGTATTGCCCTCTCATTCATTCTGGCTGGCAAGGAGGTCGTGCTGGTCGACTTCAAGTCACGCAGCCCTGAAGAGCGTCAGCACTATTATGAGCAGGCTCGCAGTCGGCTAGTGACGGAGCTCAAATATCTTCAGGAGAAGCGGCTCATTCAGGAAGAGCAGATTGCTTCAATGGTGAAGCAACTTCGTATCGTGGATGATCAGCAGGTGCAGGTGGTGGCAGGGAGTCGTCTGGTTTTCGAGGCGCTGCCTGAAATCAGCGAGATTAAGCAGCAAGGGCTGGCCTGGGCAAGCCGTCATTTGGATAAAGAGGCCGTTATCGCCTCAACGACGTCCACTTTTCTGGTCACCGAGCTCGCTTGCATGGTTAGCCATCCAGCTCGTTTCATGAACGCCCACTGGCTTAATCCTGCCCATTTGATGCCCTTAGTGGAGGTAAGTCGGGGCAAGGATACCGAGCAGCGCTATGTCGATGCGCTGTTCACGGTGCTTAAAGGGATAGGGAAAGTACCGGTGCTGTGCGAGGCGGCGCCAGGCTACATCATTCCTCGCCTGCAGGTGCTGCTCATGAATGAAGCCGCGCGTATGGTCGAGGAGGGCGTTGCCAGCGCCGAGGATATCGATGTGGCCATCCGGGTTGGACTGGGGTTGCGCTATTCGGTGCTGGGGGTACTGGAGTTCATCGATTGGGGCGGCGGCGATACCCTTTTCTACGCCTCCAATTACCTATGTGACAAGCTGGATAACCGCTTCAAGTCACCTGAGGTTATTACCCGAAATATGCAAGAGCAGCGTCGAGGTTTCCAAGATGGCGTTGGCTTCTTCGACTACTCAGGGATCGATCTGTCGAACTACCGAAGGCAGCGCTCCGACGCTTTTCTTAAGCGTCTTGAGCTACTTGACCTGATGCCGACAGTCACTACCCGTTATTAATCCTTCACAGCCTATAAAGCGCCTATTGGAAACCATGCTGTTCCTGTAGGTCTTCGCCGAGGATAGTCATAATGAAAACGAGTACACAGATGGGAGCGTTAACAGCACTAATAGCTTTAGTGGCGTTGGTGGGGTGTAGCGATGCGCAGGAGGAGGTAGTCGATGAGCCTAGCGACGACGCCCAAGTGATTAACCTCAGCTACGCTTTCTTTGCCCCTGCGCAGAGCTTTCCGGCCATTCAGATGGAGCATTGGGCGAAAGAGCTCAATGAACGTACCGGTGGTCGAGTCGAGGTCGACCTCTTCCCCGGGGGCTCCTTACTCACGGCCAGCAACATGTACGATGGGGTGCTGAATGGTGTTGCGGATATAGGGCTTTCTGCCACCTCTTATGAGCCAGGCCGTTTTCCTCTCATCAACTTGGCTGGGAGTCTGACCGGCCAGGATGTCACTTCAGAAGTTGCCAGCCGCATGACTTACCAGCTGATTCAAGAGTTTGGTGATCAGATGCCCGAGTTCGACGAGTTCAAGGTTATTACAGCCTTTACATCGGAGCCTGCTTATTTCCAAACCATTGAACCGATTCATCAACTGGAAGATCTGGAGGGGCTGGAAATAAGAATTTCCGGCGATAACTCCAGGGCGCTGGATGCACTGGGGGTAACAGCAGTAGGCATGTCCCAGGCCGATGCTGGAGAGGCACTTCAGTCCGGCATTATTGATGGGTATGCGGCTTCTCGCGAAGTGCTAATGGATATGCAGTTTGCACGTTTGGCTAAGTACGTGACCGACTACCCCTTAACTAACACCATTTTTGCAGCGCTGATGTCGAGAGAGAAGTGGGAGGCGCTCCCTGATGATATCCAGGCGGTTATCGAGGATTTGGCGCCGGAGATGGCAACCTTCACCGGTCAATATCTTGATGAGCATATACAGCGTTCTCTTGAGTGGGCGCAACAGGAAGAGGGGGTTGAAGTGATAGCGCTTGACGATGATGAGGCTAGCCGTTGGGATGATCAGCTTGCGCCGGTCAATGAAACTATCCTGTCGGATGCAGAGCAGCAGGGTCTACCTGCGTACGCCTTTGCAGAACGAATGCGCGAGCTGATCGAGGAGTATCGTACTGAGGCTGAATAAAAAGAGCAGAGGCGACAGTAAGCTCAGAGCAAGACGTTGGCCAATTCGTTACCAGTAGTATGTTCGCGGTTTGACTGTAGTGTTTGCACGGGGGTCACCCCATAGACCTCCTTGTACAGTGCGGAGAAGTGGCCAGGGCTGTTGATGCCATGCTGCATGATGACATCGGTGACACGGTGGCCACGAGGGGCATTAATCAGCGCCTGGTGCACATTCTTCATGCGTTGCTGAGTAAAATAGGCTTTGGGTGAGAGCCCGACAAATTGCTGGAAGCCGTACTGCAGCGTGCGCTTTGACACCCCCACCATCGAGGCCAGTGTCTCGAGCTCGATACTCTGCTTGAGATTTTGGTCAATAAGCGTTTTGGCGTTTTTTACATAGTGCGGAAGAGGAGAGGGGTTACCATTTAAGAGCTGACTGTAGTTGTTAATGAACATCCCCAGCAGGCTGTCATATAAGTAGTCTTCCATCAGCTTGGTTTGCTGGCGCGGGATATTTTGCTGGTTAAGAGAGTCGGTGATACGGGCAAAATACTTGATGGTATCGAGGAGAAAGACCGTGCCGGGGTAATGCTCGGGAAAGTAGTGGTCAAAGATGATCGGAAGATCAATGCGCTGTTCAAGTCGACACGAAAGGCGTTGTTCCAACCGGTGGCGCGGTACTCGAACGATGATGTTATGGCAGTTCGGAGAGGTTTGAATGAGAGCGCGTTGACAGGGGGATGTGACGGTAACTCCTCCCTGAATCATACTTACCTGACGGTCAGCGTATACGATGGTTCCCTGGCCTTCGAGAGTGATACGAAACAGGTAAACGTTTGACTCTTCGACAGGATCAATTTCGACATTGGCACCATATTGCAATTCGATAATGGCCAATTGGTCGAAGCTGACGGCACTCAAACGTGAGGCAAGTCGCGGGCCGTCAAATAAACGCATGCGATGTGGGCAGAGGTAGTGGGTGACATGCTCACGAATGACCTCTTGTGAATCGGTGCGCAGAATAGCGTGCTTCTGCAGCAGAAACGGTGTTGTACCCATAGTTCACCTCAACAATGCACCAAGCAGGTGATGGTTTTGGGGTGTGAAGCCGAGGCAATATCGGCTGGGCCAGTAGATGGCACGCGCTATCCCTAGAGGCTCCAGGCGCTTACACTCGAATGGATATATGCTAGAATAATCCACTATTTTTTTGGATGGCGTGCTTCTTATGGTCGACAAGGATGAATTATCGTCTTCCTTTTTTCCTCTTGCCGATGAATTTCGCTCGCGTGATTTTCCTTTTTATTGGGTCGCGAGGCTGAATGCTAAATACAGCGCTGATGTCGATTTACTGCTGAAACCACACGGACTCAGTTCGTCTAAGTGGCGCATTCTCATGATCCTACATGAACATGGGCGCCTTAGCATGTCGGATATATCAGTACACGCTGTTGCAAAATTGTCAACTACAACCAAAATTGTATACCGAATGCAAGAGTCGGGTTTACTTAAAACAGAAGCCAGCCCTCAGGATGGTCGTGTCACGGAAGTGGAGCTTACCGATGCGGGTGAGGAAAAGCTGGATATTGCTCGGCAAGTCACTAGCCGTTTGGTAGAAAAAGCCTTTGCCGATTTCAGCAAGCAGGACATTGTTTATATCAATCAGTGCTTGAGTAGAATGTTTCATAACTTAAACGCGCTTTGAATGTCTAGAGGGGGCGCTGGAACTACTATCATCGCGGCAAAGTACTTACATTTTCCCTATAGGCTACCTAATAACCCTGCCCTTTCCTGAACTACTCTTTTTTTGTTCAAACTTCTGCTTAGCTATTTTGCTTAAACGTCATGTGGGTAGTGAAATTTGCCACGCTTATACAGTAGCTCATCCATTAGTCGTAAACTATACGTCGTAATAAAGCAGGATATTCTCTATCCCTTGTGGAAGCTACGAATAGGTTAAGTACAAAAATAGTAGCTTTTTAATGGTTAAATATCTGATTATATTGACTATATGGAGTTTTATGTATTCACGCCAATTTACTCAATTAGGTATGCACATCAACCTGAGAGGTATTGGTAGCGCGTCACTTCAAACGTAACACTCACCTGCACTGTTATTGCTATGCAGGTAAAACGATCATGTCGCATACCACAGGGGTCGTTGAACAAGCACCCTACTCTGAAGCCTCTGCTTTCAAGCCAATCTCACTTGTAATGGGTATCATCATTGGCTTGGGGGTTTTCTTCCTTTTGCCTGAAACGCTGGCCTTCAATGCTCGTCTAGTGGCGGGCATTGCTATGCTGATGGCCACCTGGTGGATGACAGAAGCGATACCTATTCCTGCCACATCGCTGTTGCCGCTTGTACTGTTCCCTTTTTTCGATATTGCCTCGGTCGGTGAGACCGCCTCGCCCTATGCTCACAGCATTGTCTTTCTAGTATTGGGTGGCGTACTGCTGGGCTTGGCAACGCAGCGCTGGAATTTACATCGCCGCTTCGCGCTACTGACGGTGCTCACCGTGGGTACTAAACCGGCTCAAATCGTCTTCGGTTTGATGTTCGCTAGCTGGTTTATCACCATGTGGGTGAGCAATACCGCCACCGCAGTGATTATGGTGCCCATTGGAGGTTCGATCATCGCGCTAGTGAAATCACTGGGTAACGGTGATGACACGCCCAAGTTTTCTGCCGCTGTGCTACTGGGCATTGCCTATGCCATCACCATCGGCTCCATGGCCACATTGATCGGCCAGCCGCCGATGGCGCTAATGCGCGCCTACATGGAAGACACCCACGGGCTTAGCATCGGATTTGGCCACTGGATGCTGGTGGGTGTGCCGTTCTCATTCACTATGCTAATGCTGGCTTGGTTTGTGCTTAACAAACTGGTGTTCCGCTCGGAAGTCGAGAGTATCCAGGGTGGCCGGGCGATGATCGAGACAGAGCTCAAGGGGATGGGCCGACTATCGCCTGAAGAGTCACGTGTATTGATGGTTTTTGCCGGGGCAGTGTTCTGCTGGGTATTCCTGCCGTTAATCGCGAGAATTCCTGTCGTGCAGAGTGCGCTGCCTTGGTTGGGTAACATCAACGATACCAGTGTGGCAATTCTCTCGGCGATTCTGATGTTTGTGATTCCCGCCTCTAAAGGAAAAGGGGCGTTGCTGGATTGGTCGGCTACCCGAGACGTGCCCTGGGGGGTGCTGATTTTGTTTGGCGGTGGCCTAACACTCTCAGCCCAGTTCACCGCCACTGGCTTGAGTGCATGGGTTGGCGAGAGCGTCTCGGGATTATCGGGGTTGCCTCCGATCCTGATTTTAGCCATCACGGCTATCGTCATTATCCTATTGACCGAGCTAACCAGTAACACTGCGACGGCGGCTGCCTTCTTCCCGATTATGGGATCTATTGCCGTGGGGCTGGGTATTGAACCTTTTCTAATGACCATCGTGGTTACCTTTGCCGTGAGCTGCGCCTTTATGTTGCCCGTGGCGACACCTTCCAATGCCGTGGCTTTCGCAACAGGGGATCTTCCAATCAAGAGCATGATCCGGGCAGGTATCTGGCTCAACGTCATCGGCTTGCTGGTGATTATGGTCGCGCTCTACACCATTGTCCCTCTGGTATTCGATGTCTCTTTTTAAACCGGGGCTGCAAACGTCCCTGGCAGTGATTTCGATTTGACGTTGGTTAATAATCGTTCTATTTTGTTCGCAATGCAAACTAGTGCTCGTAATAAGAACAAGGAGTTTTCCATGTCTCAGCCCTGCATTATTTGCGTCGCCATTACCGGCAGCCTGCCACGCAAAGAGAACAACCCTGCCGTGCCCATCACGGTTGAAGAGCAGATTGAAAGCACTCAGGCGGCGTTCGAGGCGGGAGCTACCATTGCTCATTGCCACGTGCGTAACGATGACCAAACGCCTTCTTCCGACCCAGAGAAATTTGCAAGGCTGATGGAAGGGCTCAAGAAACACTGCCCTGGCATGATTATTCAGCTCTCAACCGGAGGGCGCTCCGGCGCCGGTGAGGTGCGCGGAGGAATGTTGCCGCTGAAGCCTGATATGGCCAGTCTCTCGGTGGGCTCCAATAACTTCCCCAATCGTGTTTACGAGAATCCGCCGCAGCTGGTGGAGTGGCTGGCTGGTGAGATGCTCACGTATGGCATTAAGCCTGAAATCGAAGCGTTTGATCTGTCGCATATCCATCAGGCGGTTGCACTCTCCAAGCAGGGAAAGCTGAAAGCACCGCTCTATGTGCAGTTTGTCATGGGCGTTAAGAATTCGATGCCAGCGGACAAACCAACGTTTGATTTCTATATTGAGACGCTCAAGCGGCTAGCGCCGGATGCACAGTGGTGTGGCGCAGGCATCGGCGCCAATCAATACGTACTTAACGAGTGGTCGATTGCTGCAGGCGGTCATACTCGCACGGGGCTCGAAGATAACGTGCGCCTGGACAGTAATACGCTGGCGCCGTCCAACGCGGCGTTGGTTGAGCGAACCGTCTCCCTATGCGAAAGGTATGAGCGCCCGGTGGCTACCTGGCAGCAAGCGCGTGAGATACTTGGGTTATAAACAACACAAAAATGACAATTAATAAGCAGGAGTAAAGAGATGACAAATGCCACTGCCGTGGGTAATGCACCGGAGATTGATGAGATTAAGCGCGTTGTACAGCTGTATGTCGATGGCTTTCAGGGCGGTATAGAAAAGCTTCAGGAAGCTTTTCATAAAGACGCGTGGATCTTTGCTTTGGACGCGGATGGCGCGTTAACGGCTGACCTGATCAGCGATCGTTTCGAGCGTTGGGCAGCTAGCCACCGCGCAGTGAAGGGCCGCTTTATTGCGGTGACCCAGGCCGGGGAAATTGCCAGCGTGTTACTAGGCTTTGACAATAGCGAAAACCTTGAGGATTCTTGGGTCGATGCGATTGCTCTGGTAAAGGTCGACGGCACTTGGAAAATTACCAATAAAACGGCAGCCCACAGCACGCGTGCGGCGTGGGCAAGGCCTTAACCTTAACGGCCGTGCTGGATGCCGTGGCCGTTAAGGTTGCAGTGACGCTAGGCTAAATAGGCCAGAGCCCCTACTGCCATAGCTTCGATGCCAGTGCGTAGAGTCACGTCGTTGCCTGGGAAATAGTAGGGCGAGTGCGGCATCTCAAGATGGCGCATTTTTTGCGACACGCTCGTCCCTGAGGTTTCCGCCCAGCGCGCGGCAGGGGTGGCTCCAATAAACCAGTAGACGTAAGGAATATCTTCGCCGCTAAAACCGCCTGCTTTGGCGTTGCCAAACAGCGGGAAATCTTCGCTGGCATTGAGACGTGGCATGGCATAGAGGTTGGCATTGCCAAAGTGCTCGGCGTGGGCACGGCGCACATGCTCAATCGCCATCGGGTCGTTGTGCAGGGCGATGGTCTCATTTAGCACTCGAATTTCCGGCGGTTTGGGCGAGCGGCCTGCCTCGCACTCCGCGCATATGATACGTTCGATAGATGTCACTACTTGGCGATGCAGTGCATCATCAAAGCTACGGATATTAATCTCAAGCTCTGCCGAATGGGGGATGATATTGGCCTGGGTTCCCGCGTGGAGTTTACCAACGGTCACCACCACGGTTTCTTCAGGTGGCACTTCCCGGGAAACGATACTCTGCAGGCGGGTGACCACATGTGCAGCAATAACTACCGGATCCACCGTTTGAGCGGGCATGGAGCCATGGCCCCCGTTACCATGTATGGTGACCGCCAAGTTGGTGCAGGCGGCCATAGCACTGCCTTCGCGGTGGCCAATAGTGCCTGCGAGAGCGGGCATGTTGTGTTGGCCAAGAATGATGTCTGGACGAGAGAAACGGCGATAAAGGTCGTCATCAAGCATTGCTTTGGCACCGCCAAAAATTTCCTCGGCAGGCTGGCAGATCAGCATCAATGTGCCGGACCACTGCTCTTTCAGTCCCGCCATGACCGCAGCGGCGCCAACAATACAGCTGCTATGTAGGTCATGACCGCAGGCATGCATCAGTGGCACCGTTTCGCCATTTTCAGCCACGGCGGTTTCACTGCTGGCAAATTCTAGGCCTGTTTCTTCCTTGATGGGTAGTGCATCCATGTCACCGCGCAGCATAACCGTGGGACCCTCGCCGTTGCGCAGCAGTGCTACCACGCCAGTGCCGCCGATGTTCCTATTTACCTCATAGCCGTAACGTTCCAAAGTGTCGGCAAGGCGAGCGCTAGTCTTGTGCTCCTGAAAGGGCAGCTCGGGGGTCTGATGCAATTGACGGTAGAGTGACTGGACAACTTCGAACGCCGCCTCTACCTGAGTGGCGATGCCACCCTTTAAATTCAAACTATCAATTTGGATGTTCATAGCGTTCTCCAGGCGATTACTGGCTGTGGGTGGGCGTTTTTTTAGTAAACATGGGCTTAACGAGCCACTGCCAGGCCGTCACAACGCCCACGTTGAGCAGCATCGCCCAGATGCCAGCGTGCCAGCCAAGTGGAGAACTCCAGGCGAATTCCATCAGCAAGTAGGCCAGGCTGCCGAATAGGGCGCCCGCCATGACGCTAGCGCGGCGTAGGTGTGGCATAAACAGCGCGCCAATTACCATCGGGAAGAGTTGGACAATTAAGCCATAGGCGCCGAGTAGGAGTAGTACCAGCGACGAGGGGTTGGCCAGCGCAAACAGGTAGGCGATCAACGACAAGCCGAGCACGCTCCAGCGTGTTGCGCAGATGACCGCCTTCTCGCTTGCCCCTTTCATCATGGTGGGGCCAGCCACATCACGCACCAACACTACGGCAGCGGTATGGGCTAGATTAGCGCCTGTAGACATGGCAGCGGCCAGCGCGCCAGAAAGCATCAAACCGATCACCCAGGGCGAGAAGTTGGCTACGTCCATCACCATGCGTAGGAGCACTGTATCGGAACGTTCTAAGGGAGAATCGGAGAAGATCAATATGCCAGCAAAGCCGATGAACAGTAGCGGCACCAGCAGGTAGGCGTAGAGTGGGTAAAAGACGCTAACCTTGCGCAGTGTCTTACCGCTGTCCGCCGAATAGAACTTCATAAACAGGTGCGGCCACATGGCACCGCCGAAAGCACTGACCAGCACCGCAGTACTGAAATAGCCCCAGTTCATACCGGTGGCCCCAGGCATGGTCAGGTATTCAGGCATGGTTAACTGGATCTGGCTGAACATTTCGCCCACGCCGCCGTAGAGGCGCTCGGAGATGGAGAGGCCCAGGAACCAAGCGATGACTATCATCATGATCCCTTGGAGTAGGTTGGTCCAGCCGATGCCGTTCAGGCCACTGCAGAAGACGTAGGCGGCGACCACCAGGAAGGCGAGCAGCGCTCCCAGCCAGAACGGAATCAGACCGTCGGTAGCCGCTTGAAACAGCAGCCCGGCACCGGCAATCTGAATCGTGAGGTAAGGCACCAAGGCGAGTACTCCAATGATTCCGGCCAACATACCCAGTGATTTGCTTTGGTAGTGATCGGCAATCATATCGCCTTGGGTGAGATAGCCCCGCTCGCGTCCTAACTTGGCCACTCGCGGCCCCATGGCCCAAATAGTGATGGGTATCAGCGATAGGTAAGCGAGAATATAGAAGGCTGGTGCACCGTGCTGATAGCTCCAGCCCGGCGCGCCCAGGAAGGCAAAGGCGGAGAATATTTCGGCGCCGAGGATGAAGAACAAAATCACCACGCCAACATGGCGCCCACCTGCTACATAGCCCTCCAGGCTTGAATTTTTCTGACCGCGAGCGCGGAGTCCCACCCATAGCACCAGAGCGAGATAGGTCAGGGTGATGCCGACGACAATGATCGAATCATTCATGGCGACCACCCCCGTGGCGAACCACATAGGCTATCCACATACCGACAAATAGAATCAGCATCCAAAGGATGTACCAGAAAAATAGAAAGGGCAGTCCGAGGACGGTGGGTTCTATACGATTGGCAATCAGTGCGCCGGGCCAGATCATTGCTAGGGTGCACACAGCAAAGTGCAGCCCGGTTAGTAGGTGATAGGTCTTGTTCATAATGTTTCCTGCTCGCCTTGGCGAGTCTTGTTATGGGTTGTTCATTCACTATGAAACAAGGATAGAGATACCAAAAATATAGATTTTAGATGCTAGCCATATCCTATAGGCATGGCTAGCCAGTATGGTGGTAATGTTGTTCTGCCCCTGAATGTGAGTTCACGAGCGTATGTGAGGTGATATCACGCTAATGGAATTTCGCCAGCTGGAATATTTTATAGCGGTGGTGGAGACAGGATCTATTTCTGCCGCCAGCCGAAAAGTGCATGTGGCTCAACCGGCATTAACACGACAGATGCGGCTGCTAGAAGACGATGTGGGTACACAGCTTCTGGATCGTCATGCTCGCGGTATTCGCTTGACCTTGGCAGGGCGAACGCTTTTTAGCGAAGCTACCCGGCTGATTGATGACCGTGCAGATATCAAGGCGCGCCTGCTGGCGATGGGCCGTGGCCAAACCGGCAAGCTCAGCCTAGGTGTCACTGTGACGCATTTGTGGGTGCCGGAAGTGGCCAAACTCATGGGTGGCTATCGTGGTCTTTATCCACATGTGGCATTGGATGTCTTTACATTACTTTCCGGCCCGCAGTTGGAGAAGCTGAACCAGGGGGGACTCGATGCAGGTATTATTTATCATGATGACCATACGCCTTCAGGCATTGAAGCCCACCTTTTGCAGCGTGACCATCTGATACTCGCCGTGCCCGCTAACTCATATTGGGCACAATCGCCACCGACACGCCTGGATGAGCTTGCTGAGACAGAGTTTGTATGGGGATATCGTGGGATCTCGCCCGTCTATTATGATCGAATGGTCGCGCATTTTTCTCGACTACACTTTGAACCCCGCGTTGTGCAGTATGGCGCTGATAACATCACCATTCTTAGTATGGTGGCCGCTGGGCTGGGGATATCCATTGTACCGGCCGCCAGTCGTAGCCATCCCATGCCCGGTATCCGTTTTATTGAACTGGAGGAGTTAACTACCTGTGATATGCCGCTATGGCTAGCGTGGCGAGCAGGCAATGTATCTCCTGTGCTCAATAATTTTATTCAAATGGCAATGGAGATATTTGAGTAAAATTAGCAACTCAGACTGAAATAAAAGCAAGCCGCTGCGGTTTCAATGCAACGGCTTGAGTCAATTCTGTCACTAGTGCTAGTGGCGCTAATCCAAGGGAAAGACCCGTACTAGCTCGATTTTTTGAGCGTTTCAGCAAAAATCTCGCCGGAAATGGCCCAGTTTTCCATTTTTACGTCATTGAAAATGACATATACGTATTGCGGGTCGATGTTGCCATGCTGAGCAATCGCATCGGTGACGGCTTTAGCAATAGCAGGTTTGGCTTCGTCACGGCCATCAAACATCTGAATATTTACGACTGGCATGTTGAATCCTCTTGGGGTTGTGAACGGTGTGCTTCATTGAGCTTGCTGCTCAAGGAAGCAGTTTAGCCCTGCCCTAAGGGGTGATAAACATGCTACAACCTGCTTCAGAGTAGCAATAAATTCTACAATCAGCCGAAAACATTCTTATCTGCCAATGAAACCAGTTCATTGATAATAAAGCGAACGCTAGGCAGACGTTGATATGAGCGTGGCCAAATAATATTCAACTCGGTGGGCGGGGGAGCATGCGCCGGGAGGATCGTCACCAGCTTTCCCTGAACGATAAACGGCCGCAGCAATGCCTCTGGAAACTGAACGATTCCCGCACCTGCCATGCAGGCATCCATCATCGCGTCGCCATCACTTATTTGATGAAAAGGTGAGGGATTAAACCTTACTTCCTGCCCATTATCGTCTTTGACTCGCCAGCTCAACGGTGACCCACCGCGCCAGGCCATCAGGCAGCGGTGTTGACTGAGCGCCTGTAAACTCTGTGGGCATCCATAGCGTTCAAGATAGCTAGGCGATGCACAGAGCACGAGATGCTGGTCATTGAGCTTCTTGGCTACCAAGTCGGCACTGTCCTTCAAAGCACCATAGCGGATGGCGAGATCAAATCCGGCATCCAGCGGGTCAATGATGCGATCATTGAAGGTGAGGGTAAGCTTCAGGTGCGGATAACGCTCGGTCATGCCTAACAAAATTGGCATCATCACCGAACGACCAAAGGCGGCGGGCATATCAATCCGAACTGTGCCGGATGGTTCATTCAGCTTTGAGCGTAGCGAGGTTTCTGCCGCCTGCAGTGTGTCGAGAGCGCTTTGACAGCTGGCAAAATAAGCTTCCCCTTCCGTGGTAAGGCTTAGCTTACGTGTTGTTCGATAAAGTAATTTGGTAGCTAAGTGCTGTTCCAGCTTAGAAACACTTTTTCCTAGCGCCGATTTAGAAACACCCAATTCATTTGCCGCAGCGGTAAAGCTGCCCGCTTTGGCAACGGCAACAAAATAGACAATGGCACGTGGGTTGTCAGAAAAAACCGGACTGCTCATGATAAGTGATCCTGTTTTGCTAGGCGGACGGCAATACGCATTACGTAAAAGCGATAACTGATAAACAAGCATTATTAGCCAAATTCAAAGTCATCCCAGTACGGCGGATTACCGAAATACCCGTCTAAAAAGTCGATAAAACACCTCACCTTACTCGCCAATAATTTACGGTGCGCATAAACGGCATAAAGACCTAGTGGAGCTGGTTCGCACTCAGGAAGAATCACTTTTAGGCTGCCCTTGGCAATCGCCTCGCCGGAAATAAAGGTCGGCTGAATAGCAATGCCAGCCCCCTGAATAGCCGCTTTGATCAACACATCTCCATTGTTACTGATGAAGTCTCCCTCCTGATGCCGTCCAGTGGTTGGGAGCCACTCTGTGGCGGGCAATCCCATATCATGCTCCATATAGCTGTAACGCAGATATCGATGTTTTTTCAGCTCACTGAGGCTTGTAGGCGTGCCATGGCGAGCTAAATAGTCAGGCGAGGCGCATATCACCAGTCGCACGGGGGCAATATACTTAGCGATCAGGGAGGAGCTTTTCAAATGACCAATGCGTAAAGCGATATCAAACCCTTCCTCCACGATATCCACTTTTCTATCGTTCAATTGTAAGTCTATGCTGACGGCCGGGTGTGCCTGCTGGAAGTCAGCCAGCAGTGGCGCTAAATGCAGTGTCGCGAAGGAAACAGGAGCGCTAATCCGCAAACGACCCCGCGCGCCTTCTTGCAAGTCATTGAGCTGACTGTCCATATCGTCAATGTCATCTAGCACCTGCTGGGCATGCTCAAAGTAACGAATGCCCGCTTCTGTAAGATGCACTTTTCGGGTTGTGCGGTTCAAAAGGCGCACTCCCAGGCGTTCTTCCAACTGAGACACATATTTACTGACGAGCTGAGGCGACATTTCAAGTCGCTCGGCGGCCTGGGTGAAGGTTCCTTCGCTAATCACGTTGACGAAAGCTCTCATGGCATCAATACGATCCATTCGTTTCCCTATCCCTGACGGAAATAAAGATTATCAACGTTTTGTTGTTAATCATGCAACATCTTCGACCTTATTGTTTCTTCATGACGAGAGTAAAGTGCGTTCATCAGTAACGCAAAGCTTGTTAAATAAACGACATTCGCTATTCGAGGAACAACTCATGAAAAACCAATTTGCACACACATTATTTAATTCCACTGGCGGCTATGCGGCCCTGGCTTTAAGACTACCGGTCGGTCTGATATTAGCGGCACACGGTGCGCAGAAATTATTTGGCTGGTTCGGAGGCTACGGCTTGGAAGGCACCGGGCAATGGATGACCAGTATCGGGCTTGAACCCGGCTATGCGATGGCATTACTGGCAGGCAGTGCCGAGTTTTTGGGAGGGATCGCTTTATTCCTCGGGCTTCTAACGCGTCCCGCGGCGATTGTCTCAGCCTTCACTATGCTAGTCGCCATTTTCAGCGTCCATTTGGGTAACGGCCTGTTCCTGACTAACAATGGCTACGAATACGCACTTGCTCTTTTCGCGATTACCACCGCGTTAGCGATTCAAGGAGCAGGGCGCTTATCAATCGATAGCCTGCTGCAGACACAGTTCTTTCCGGGTCGAAAATAACCCTCAGCATACCGGTCGCCCCGCCACTATTGACGGGGCTTACTCTGACGGAAGGAGATTACCATGTTGGTTAACGGAACATGGCAGGAAAACTGGCACCCTGTGCAGGCCAAAGATGAAGAGGGGCGGTTTATTCGCCAATTATCGTCATTTCGTCATTGGATCACGCCCGACGGCTCGCCTGGTATCACAGGCAAGGGTGGCTTTCAGGCAGAAAAAGACCGCTATCATCTCTATGTTGCTTATATCTGCCCCTGGGCTTCCCGCACGCTTATGGCGCGCCAGTTGAAAGGGCTTACGAATCTGATCAGCGTGACGGTCGTTAACCCCCGGCTATCCGATAATGGCTGGCAATTTGGCGGCTATCCCGGTACCGGTGAGGATAGTCTTAACGGTGCTCGTTATCTGCATGAACTGTATTCTCAAGCCGACCCGGCCTACACCGGTCGAGCCACCGTTCCCGTTTTGTGGGACAAGAAAACACAAACCATTGTCAGCAATGAGTCAGCCGATATTCTTCGCATGCTCAACACTGCGTTTGAAGCGTTTGGCCCGCAAGGGCCGAATCTATACCCGGCAGATTTAGCCGAAGACATCGATACGTTGAACGAGGTTATCTATAAAAACCTCAATAACGGTGTCTACCAAGCAGGATTTGCATCGTCTCAGCAGGCGTACGAAGAGGCGTATGACAAGGTGTTTCTCACCTTGGATGAACTCGAAGCGCGCTTATCTGATGAACGTTCTTATCTGTTCGGCGAACGGCTAACGGAAACCGATGTGCGGCTGTTTGTAACGTTGATCAGGTTTGATGCGGCCTATCACGGGCTCTTTAAATGCAATCGCAATACGCTCAACACCATGCCTTACCTGCACGCTTATATGCAACGCATCCACGCGATTGATGGTATCGCCGAGACGGTCAATATCGAGCACATTAAAGCCGGGTATTACTCCATCAAAGCGCTGAATCCCAGCGGTATTGTGCCGGTAGGGCCTACCGTCATTTAAGTTTAAAAATTAATGAATAGAGCGATGGCCGCGTTTTGCTATCCGTCAGTCTTAAGTAACCACGAGGATACGATGATGAACATCTCGCCAGATATTTTATTCCTCTCCCACGGCGGAGGGCCCTTGCCCCTATTGGGCGACCCAGATCATCAGGAAATGGTCGAGTCGCTGAAAGGGATCGCCAACGTCATCAGCAAGCCATCGGCTATTTTAATTATCAGCGCCCACTGGGAAGCGTCTGTACCCACGATCACTTCCGGGGCCGCCCCAGAACTGATCTACGACTATGGAGGCTTCCCACCCGAAGCCTATCAAATTCAGTACCCCTGTCTGGGGCAACCTGAGTTGGCACACCAGGTGAGCCGAGCGCTTGAAAACGCTGGTATCTCAGCGCAACTCGATGCTCAGCGTGGGTTTGATCATGGTGTATTTGTTCCGCTCAAAATCATGTACCCAGAGGCTGATATTCCTTGCGTACAGCTCTCGTTGGTTAACAACCTCAGTGCGGATACACACCTCGCCATTGGCCGAGCGCTCAAATCGCTGGAGCGCGAGAACCTGCTGGTGATTGGTTCGGGTTTTTCATTCCATAACATGCGGGAATTCTTTAGCCCTATCACGCAAGACAGCCAAGCGAAAAATAAGGCTTTTGAAGACTGGCTAGTGACTACGTGCTCCAGCCAAGACATCGATGAAGCAGAGCGCAGTCGACAATTGGCGAACTGGGATAAGGCCCCCTATGCACGCTTCTGTCATCCAAGGGAAGAGCACCTTCTGCCACTGCATGTCTGTTATGGCTTAGCGGGCAGGCCGAGTGATGAGCAGTTATCAGCCACTATATTGAACAAGGCATCAGGCATGTTCTATTGGTCACGAAAGAGTGCCAAGTAACACGCGCTGAGGGGCGTCGCCGAGTGAGTGATTTATTACTCTGAGAACATCTCAAACATAAGCCCTCTTAACCAGCGGTTGCCAGGGTCTTGATGAAAGCGGCGATGCCAGAAAAGATTAATCGGAATCTCGGGGAATGCCAGCGGGTGCTCACGAACGGCTAGTCCAAATCGCGCTCGTGTCGCCTCGGCCAGTTTGTTGGGCACCGTCACTACTAAATCACTACTACTGACGATATAGGGAACGGCTGCGAAATGCGGCAGTGTTAACCGAACAGGGCGCGTAACCCCAGCATGCGCAAGCTGCTCTTCGATAATGCCATGCCCGGTGCCCCGGGCAACCACCACGGCGTGATGCGCTGCGCGAAAATCCTCAAGGCTAAAATCCCCCGCAGCGAGCGGATGATGCTCGCGCATCAGACAAACGTAGCGTTGTACAAACAGACGCTGTTGGTAAAAGCCTGCTCCCAGTTGCGGGATCAGGCCAACTGCCAAGTCTATCTCTCCCTCCTCCATCTCGTGTTTCAGATCGTTATGGTGGCTGCGCACAGTGTTGAGTGAAATGCCAGGTGCATGTTGCGAGAGGTGCTGTAGCAGGCGCGGAAGAAACACTATTTCACCGATATCGGTCATGTTGATATGGAAAGTGCGCTCACTCTTAGCGGGGTTGAAATCGTCGCATAGGTTCAGCGTGTCGTTCATTCGCGCCAACGCATCCGCAATGCCGGGGTGAAGTCGACTGGCACGGGGCGTAGGTTGCAGACCTTGCGACGTGCGCTCGAAAAGTTCGTCCTCCAGCAAATGGCGTAAACGCTTCAGTGCATGGCTCACCGCCGGTTGGGTGATACCCAAGCGCAGCGCCACCCGTTGTGTATTTTGTTCTTGGTACAACAAGTCAAAAACAACCAGCAAATTCAGGTCAATGTTGGCAAGTTTCTCCATCACCTTGCGCCTCGCAACGTATTCCACAATAGTCGAATGCAGCCGTCAGAGAGGTTTTTAACTGGTTGATTCATATTGTTATTAGCGCCGTTTATAGTCTGAATGAAAGAGGCTGTGTGGTGGCTGTTGACGCTCGCGAATAGCGTTAGGGGTAGAGCATGACGCTCAACATACAACGATAAGCCCCTGAGCAGAGTGAAATCATGGTAGCTAACAATACAGTAGCAAATACACAGCAAAAACGTCTTTCGATTGGCATCGTCGGTGGCGGTATCGGTGGTGTGGCTTTCGCCGTCGCGTTATCTCGCGATAGCCAACTCAATGTCCAGCTTTTCGAAGCTGCTCCCCATTTCTCTGAAATTGGTGCCGGGGTCTCCTTTGGCCCTAATGCGGTAAAGACTATTCAGCGGCTTGGCCTGGAAGCTTCCTATCAACGCATTGCCGACTCTTCGCCCGCTCCCTTTGAAGATGTTTGGTTTGAATGGCGGCGTGGCAGTGATGATGCTTACTTGACCGCCAGCTTAGCGCCAGGTGTCGGTCAATCTTCGGTACACCGTGCCGATTTTCTGGACGCCATTGTCGCCAATCTACCGGAGGGCATCGCTCACTTTGGCAAGCGCTGTGTCGAGGTTAAGCAAGATGCCGATAGCGCCACAGCCTACTTTGATGATGGCACACATTTTACCGGCGATGTGATCATCGGCTTTGATGGAATTAAGTCCGCGGTGCGCCGTCATGTCTTACCTCCAGAGCAGTACGGCGAGATTACCCCGTTTTGGAGTGGCACTTACGCCTACCGCGGCATGATCCCGACCGATGAGCTAGAGGCCGCTTTAGAGGCTAAAGGTAGCGAGAAACGCCTAGCACTAGTGCCCCAAATGTATCTTGGCAAAGACCGACACATCCTGACGTTTCCGGTTAAGCAGTCGCAACTGATCAATGTTGTCGCTTTTATTACTGACCGCTCTACACCGAACCCTAAACTTGCCGAAGGTGAAGAGTGGGTACAAGCCACCAGCCAGCAGGAAATGCTGGAGGTTTTCAAGGGGTGGAGCCCAGCCTGCCAAGCAATCCTTGAATGCATTCCTGAACCAACGCGCTGGGCGCTGCATGAGTTACCCGAACTCGCCCGCTACCATCGTGATCGTGTGCTGATTGTTGGCGACGCCGCCCATGCATTGGTGCCGCACCAGGGGGCGGGAGCGGGGCAGGCGCTTGAGGATGCCTACGTACTCGCAAGCCTCCTCACGGATGATCATTGTGATCGTCACACAGTGAACGATGTCTTAGCCGCTTTTGAGCAAGTACGCCACGCCCGCACCTGCAAGGTGCAGAGAACGTCTCATGAAGCTGGTGATGTCTATGAATATGCCGGTGAGCATATCGGCGAAGACGAAGCCAAGCTGATTGAAAACCTCGAAAACCGCTTCGATTGGCTTTGGAACCACGACCCACATGACGATGTGATTGCAGCTCGGGAGCTGCGAGTAGCATTTAATTAATACCAATTATTCAGTTGATAACAACCTCAGTTTTACGATAACAAAATAATGGAGCACTTTATGAGCGTAAGAATCTTCGATACTCCTGAGGTCCAAAACTTCCTAAAAGCTATCGCTGGCTTTGATCAGTCTGGTGGCAACGACCGCGCCAAGCAAATTGTTCATCGGCTGGTCGGCGACCTGTTCAAGCTGATCGATGACTTCGATGTCAGTGAGGAAGAGTATTGGGCTGCGGTCAACCTACTCAATGCGCTGGGTAGCCAGACCCAATTCGGATTGCTCTCCCCCGGTCTCGGCTTTGACCACTTTCTCGATATGCGCCAGGACGCCATCGATGCCGAAGCCAAGCGCACCGGCGGCACCCCGCGCACCATTGAAGGCCCGCTCTACGTGGCCGGCGCCCCCGAGGCGGAAGGCTTCGCCCGCCTGGACGACGGCAGTGATCCCGACGGTGAGACCATGTGGCTGACCGGCCAGGTACGCGACGTGAATGGCCAGCCGATACCTGGCGCCAAGGTGGAGATCTGGCATTGCAACTCCAAGGGCAACTACTCGTTCTTCGACCCGAGCCAGAGCGAGTACAACATGCGCCGCACGATCTACGCCGACAGCGAGGGCCGCTACACGGCACGCAGCATCATCCCCTCCGGCTACGGCGTTCCTGAAGGCGCCCCCACTGATGTGGTACTCAAGTCCCTGGGCCGCCACGGCGAGCGCCCGGCGCATATCCACTACTTCGTTTCCGCCCCAGGCCACCAGCATCTGACCACCCAGATTAACCTAGCGGGTGACAAGTACACCTGGGATGACTTCGCCTTCGCCACTCGCGAGGAACTGGTGGTGCCTGCTGAGCGGATCGAGGATTCGGCCGAGATCGCCAAGCGTGACCTGAAGGGCCCGTTCTCGGAGGTGGTGTTCGATGTGGAGCTGGCCCAAACCGATGCCGCCGAGCTGCAGGTACGTCACGCCCGCCCACGGGCTAAAGAAGACGACCAGGATCTTGCCAGCCAGCTTGCCGGTACTGCCAAGGTCTGATGTTGGCTGCAGACGCTTTATGAAAGGGAATAAGTCGCGAAATTTTAATGTTATTTAAAGGAGATATTTAATGACAACAACAATCACGGCCGCTGTTGCACGTAATACCGGTGCTGCTCTTACCGTTGAGAAGCTTGAACTTGATGAGCTGAAAGATAACGAGGTAAGAGTGGAAATGGTCGCTACAGGTATCTGTCATACCGACGCTATTGTCAGAGATGGTGTTTACCCCACTCCTTTGCCTGCTGTGTTGGGGCATGAAGGCGCAGGGATAGTCATTTCGGTAGGTAAAACCGTCAGGAATGTCGAGGTAGGTGACCACGTTGTACTCTCGGCCGCTTATTGTGGTGCTTGCAAGCAGTGTCGCGCTGGCCGAATGGCTTATTGCGAAAATCTCTTCGCTGAAGACTTTGGAGGTCGACGCAGGGATGGTTCTACGTCGCTATCGTGTTGTGGCGAATCTATCTCCTCACATTTTTTCGGGCAGTCCTCTTTTGCGACGTATGCCAATGTCGTAGAAGAAAGCGTCGTTGTTATTGATAAAGATGTGCCGTTAGAGCTGATGGGACCACTAGGTTGCGGACTGCAAACGGGGGCTGGCGCCGTTCTCAACGAGATCAAGCCAGAAGCGGGTTCATCTTTAGTCGTTTTTGGGGTTGGGGCAGTCGGTTCAGCGGCTATTATGGCGGCTAAGGTTGCGGGTTGTACGACGGTGATTGCCGTTGATATTCATGACTCACGGCTAGAATTGGCGCTTGAGATCGGCGCGACGCATACCTTTAACTCCAGCAATTGTGACGTTGGCGAAGAAATTAAGAGGATTACTGATGGAGAGGGGGTTCAGTACGCAGTCGATACAACAGCGATCCCAGCTGTAACCAAGAAAGCTGCCGAAACGTTGGGAATTCGAGGAGTGCTTGTGTTGGTGGGTGCGGCAGCGCCAGGCACGGAAGTCCCATTTGAAGTAGGTGCCTCTCTTGTTAAGGGGTGGACCTTTAAGACAGTTGTGCAAGGCAGTTCCATACCACAGGAATTTATTCCTCGATTAGTAAAGCTATGGAAGCAAGGCCGTTTTCCATTTGAAAAGCTAATTAAATTCTATTCTCTCGATGATATTAATCAAGGTTTTGAAGACTCTAAGAAGGGCGCTGTTATTAAACCTGTTGTAAGACTCAGGTAACCCTTTTGATAAAGCTAAGTTACCCCTGATTGTTATTAAATAAAAAAGGAAGCTGACATGACGCCTACCAAAGAAGATATTATCAAAATAGGCCATTTAATTAATGGTGAAATAAAAGACGCCAACGAGTATCGCAGCCATATTGATCCGGGCAAGCTCTCAGATGTTGTGGCGAGTGTAGCGGTAGGTACGGCCGATGATGCCGTGCAAGCCATTCAGGCCGCGCATAAGGCATATCTTTTGTGGAGAAAAACGGAGCCAAAAGCACGTGTTGAAATGATGCTGAAGGCTGGCGAGATACTGGGTGAATGTGCCGAGGATCTGGCACCATTGCTCGTACGTGAGCATGGTGGCGTGCTCTGGGAAGCTCAGACTGATTTTGCGCTGGGTAAGGGCGTGCTTCAGCATACGGCGAGCCTTGCAGAAGCCTTCCTTGAGCCGGTTAATATGGATGACGACCAATGTACGATCCGTGTTGAAAAGCAGCCAAGAGGTGTCGTCGCCGCTATCGTTCCCTGGAACATGCCAGTGGTATTAACGATGATGAAGCTGGCGCCAGCCCTGGCAACCGGCAACACTCTGGTGCTAAAGCCTTCCCCCTTTGCCTCTGCGGCACTGACCATTGCGCTGCAGCGTATGGCAGCGGTTTTCCCCCCGGGTGTTATCAATGTGGTGCATGGCGACATTGAGGTGGGTGAGACACTGACCACCCACCCGCTGGTGCGTAAAGTTGGATTTACCGGCGGCACCGCGACAGCCCGGGCGGTTATGAAGAGTGCAGCCGAATCCATCAAAAACCTCACCCTGGAACTGGGCGGTAACGACCCGGCGATTGTGTTGGACGATGCCGATATCGAGAAGACATTAGATCGTATGCTATCCGGTATCTTTACACGTTCAGGTCAGATCTGCTTTGCCGTTAAACGTATCTATGTGCCGCGTGCCATACATGATCAGTTTGTCGATGCCTTATGCAACCGGGTGAGCGAGTTTGTAGTGGGGCACGGCTTGAGCGAGGGAGTTAATTTCGGGCCGTTGGCAACGGAGGCGCAATATCAGAATGTGCACAAGCTCATTGATATTGCAAAGGCGTCTGACGCCCAGGTTGTTGAGTTGGGCCGCATGGCCGACGGTATCGATAAAAATGATGGCTATTATATGTTGCCACACGTTGTTATTGGCGCTTCCCACACCGATCAAGTGAGTTGTTGCGAGCAGTTCGGCCCGGTAATTCCTGTGATCGCCTATGACGACGAGGAGCAAGTGATCGAATGGGCGAATGATAGCGAGTACGGTCTCGGTTCATCCGTTTGGACCTCTAACAGTGAACGTGGAATGCAGCTGGCTTCACGGATTGAGGCAGGTAGTACTTTCATCAATAGTCACGCCTTTGACTCGCTGGATCTACGCATGCCGTTTGGTGGTATTAAACACAGCGGTATTGGTCGTGAGTTCGGTGAAGCGGGTATGAGTGAGTATGTAGAAGAGCATGCTATCCGCCTACTGAAGTAAAAGACTTAAGCTGTGGTTGATAACAACAAAAGGTAAAAAAAATGAAAACCAAAAATAAGATGCTGGCACCAGTATGTGGGTTTGGCCTGTTGATGGCAGGCCAGCTTGCAATGGCTGAAGGTAATGAGCCCGTAAAGCTAGGTTTAATGTTGCCCTATACGGGTACCTACACGGCACTGGGCGAGGCCATTACCAATGGTTTGAAGCTCGCTATTGAGCAGAATAGTGGACAGCTTGGGGGGCGTGAAGTCGAGTATGTCCAGCTTGATTCCGAGGCCAATCCCTCAAAGGCGCCTCAGAATATGAGCCGTTTAGTAAACAGTGACGAGGTCGACTTTGTTATTGGCCCCGTCCACTCTGGTGTAGCCATGGGGATGCTTCGTGTGGCCAAGCAAACCAGTGCTATTACGATCATTCCTAATGCCGGGTTGGGAGCGGCAACTAATGAACTTTGTATGCCCAACGTCTTTCGTACTTCTCATAACATGTGGCAGGACAGCTACCCTATGGGAAAAGTTGCCTATGACCGTGGTCACCGCGAGATGGTAACGATTACCTGGGATTATGCCGGTGGCAAAGAGGATCTCGCGGCTTTTGAGGAAGCGTTTACGGAAGCCGGTGGTGAGATCATTGAACAAATCTTGGTTCCTTTTCCCAGCACCGAGTTTCAGAGTTACATGACGCAAATTGCCAGCCTCAACCCTGATGCTGTTTATACCTTCTTCGCGGGTGGAGGAGGCGTCAGCTTTGTGCGTGACTACGCGGCTGCTGGGCTCAAAGAAAATATTCCCTTACTGGGCTCTGGCTTTATGACCGAAGGAAATTTGGCAGCTATAGGAGACGCAGGAGAGGGCGTATTGACGACGCTACATTATGCAGAAACACTGGAGAGTGAAGAAAACCAGAATTTCGTAGCCGCGTATCAAGAGGCTTACGGTGAGATGCCCGATGCTTATGCGGTACATGGATATGACACCGGTGCCATGCTCATACAAGCACTTGATGTGGTAGAAGGTGATACCAGTGACCGCGATGCATTGATTGCAGCACTGGCCGCCGTAGAGTTGCAAAGTCCACGGGGGCCACTGCGCTTCTCTGAATCACACCATCCCATCCAGAATATCTACCTGCGTGAGATTCGCGATGGCCGTCACGAAGTATTATCGGTAGCGCATGAGCTACTAGAATCTCCAGACGCTGATTGTCAGATGTAAGTGAGCCTTAAGCGAATTGACGCTGATAAGAAGTGAAATAGCTGGTATATAGTGGGTAGAAGCCGTTTATGTGAAATGCCTTAGCTACGCAAGCATGGTGCATAAAGGGCTTATATCATAGAAGACTAAAGCTATATCACTGGCAGCGTGGTTAAATCTTATGATCTAAACCACGCTGCCTTTGTTTTAGTTAACCAGAAAACCTGCTGCGTAGTATCAGCAGATCACAGTTTCTGCTCCAAGACCGGCAGGATCTCGAACAGATCCCCCACTAGGCCGTAGTCGGCTACCTGGAAGATCGGTGCTTCGTCGTCTTTGTTGATCGCGACGATCACCTTGGAGTCCTTCATACCCGCCAGGTGCTGGATGGCACCGGAAATACCCACAGCAATATACAGATCCGGGGCAACGATCTTACCGGTCTGGCCGACCTGCATATCGTTGGGTACAAAGCCTGCGTCTACCGCGGCGCGGGAAGCACCAATGGCAGCGCCCAGCTTATCGGCAATGCCGTCGAGTAGCTTGAAGTTTTCACCGTTGCCCATGCCGCGGCCACCGGAGATCACCACCTTGGCACCGCCCAGTTCAGGACGATCCGACTGCGCCAGCTCTTCTTTCACAAAGCTGGACTGGTTGTTGTCAACCACCACATCGACCGCTTCTACGGGGGCATTGTTACCTTCACCCACCGCATCAAAACCGGTGGTGCGCACGGTGATGATCTTGAGGGCATCGTCGCTTTTCACCGTCGCGATGGCGTTACCGGCGTAGATAGGACGCTTGAAGGTATCGGCACTGTCCACGGCGATAACGTCCGACAGCTGGCTAACGTCTTTTAGCGCCGCTAAACGCGGCAGTACGTTTTTGCCGGTGGTGGAGGCGCTGGCCAGCACGTGGGTGTAGCCATCGGCCAGTTCGACCAGCAGCGCGCCCATGGGCTCGGCCAGCTGGTGGGCGTAAACGGCGTTATCCGCAACGCGCACTTTGCTCACACCATCAAGTTTGGCGGCGGCTTCGGCGGCGGCCTGAACGCCCTCACCGGCCACCAGAACGTCGATATCGCCACCGATGGCTTGGGCGGCCGCTACGACGTGGGCAGTGGCGCCGGCCAGTTGGCCTTCGTGTAGATCCGCAAGTATCAGAATGCTCATGGCATCAACTCCTTTCAAAGCGCTTGTAGCAAAGTACTTGTCTCAAAGTACTTGTCTCAAAGTACTTTGGCTTCGTTTTTCAGTTTGTCGATCAGCTCGTCTACCGAGGCGACTTTGACGCCGCCCTTGCGCTCGGCGGGCGACTCGACTTTGAGCAGACTGACCTTGGAGGCGACCTCGACGCCGTAGTCGGCGGGAGTTTTCACATCCAGCGGCTTTTTCTTGGCCTTCATGATGTCGGGGAGCTTGGCGTAGCGCGGCTCATTCAAACGCAGGTCGGTGGTGACGATCGCCGGTAGCGTCAGCGCGATGGTTTGCAGGCCGCCATCGATTTCACGCGTCACATTAACCTTGTCCCCGTCCACCGCCACTTCCGAGGCAAAGGTGCCTTGCGGCAGGCCGGTTAGCGCGGCGAGCATTTGGCCGGTCTGGTTGTTGTCGGTGTCGATGGCCTGCTTGCCCAGCACCACCAATCCCGGCTGCTCTTCTTCGACCACTTTGGCCAGCAGCTTGGCAACGGCCAGAGATTCGGCGCGCTCGTCGGTTTCAATATGAATGGCGCGGTCGGCGCCCAGCGCCAGCGCGGTACGCAGTTGCTCTTGGGCGGCTTTGGGCCCTACCGTGACGGCAACAACTTCTGTCGCCACGCCCTTCTCTTTCAGGCGTACCGCCTCTTCCACGGCAATTTCGCAGAAGGGGTTCATGGCCATTTTGACGTTGGTAAGATCGACGTCTGAATGATCCGCCTTAACGCGGATTTTGACGTTATAGTCGATGACGCGTTTCACCGCGACGAGTACTTTCAT
>LGOV01000843.1_pt1 | contig 26656 bp, 27 predicted proteins | sample 469881 | NCBI WGS metagenome assembly LGOV01 (sample SAMN03857199, study PRJNA290197) | marine sediment metagenome | biome: marine cold seep biome; feature: cold seep; material: marine sediment; isolation source: sample #5579, elevator 3A push core 41 containing 12 cm of sediment... ...
CATGAAATAGGACATAGTGTTTGCAATCATATGATGAAGGATTTACTCAAGGAGATTATAACAACTGGGATATACTTAGCGTTGTTTACTCTGGTCCTAAATACATCAATTTTTGCTGATGCTTTTAATTTAACCACAAAAAATATTGCCTTTGGATTAGTAGTATTTCTAATGATGTTGGCACCAATAAGAAAAGTGTTGACATTCATATCAGCTACTATATCAAGAAAACACGAAAAAGAAGCAGATATGTATGTTGTAGATAACGGTTATGGCGAGGAATATATTAATGCCTTTAAAAAAGTAGCTCGAGAAAACTTTGGACATCTTAACCCTCATCCGTTATTTGTACTGTTAAAATATAGTCATCCACCACTTGCAACTAGGATTAAGTATGTTAAAGAGAGAATGAGAAGTCGAAAATAATGCTGTTAATAAGATGAATAAGCCCTTTTGGGCTTTTTGTTTTAATCATATTTAATCTGTGTTTTAATATATTCTATGTTATAATAGTAATAAATTATGAGGGGAATAAACGTATATTCCTTCTTGGACTTTTTTCTTGAAAGGTGGATTTAAAAATGAAGTTAAGAATGATTGCTAAATTTTTATTACTGTTTATTTTTGCAGCTGGCCTTAGTGCTTGTAATAATGATAATGAAGAGACTATCGCAAAGTATACAGTATCACTATATAACGGTGAAGAATTAATTGAGGTTATTGAAAATATTGAAGAGAACACTTTAATTGAGCTTCCTATATTAGATGAGGATGGAATGTTGTTTGTTGGCTATGGAGTAGAGGGTTTTGTTTATTATGATGAATACACAGTAATTAGTGATATGAGCTTATATGCTAATTTTGAAGTGGTCACAGATGTATTTGAATATTTTGAATTTGAACAGGAACCAAATAAAATTGGTATTACTGGTTACACGGGTAGTGCGACACATTTGAAAATTCCCCAAATGATTAATGAAAAAGTAGTTAGCAGTATTAGAAGTTATGCCTTTGATGAATCAAATCTAATTGAAGTGATTATTCCTGTTGATGCATATGTTAATTCACTTGCTTTTAACAATAGTACAGAATTGAAAGAAGTATCATTTTATGGCGATTATCTACTTACAGAACTTCATATGATAGGTAATTTAGAGTATGATGAAATTATCGCTGAAAATCCTGATACTTGTATAATTATTGAAGGAAGTATTGAAGAAGGGTCTTGGATATTTAGTGATGGATGTCCGATAAAAGAAATTAGAAATAAAACTGCATCCATCGTTATAGATGAAGTAGAATATTCTTCATATTATGCAATTGTTGATAATAATTTTTATTCGTTAAATACTCGTATGAGTTTTGGAAGAGGAGCTTTTAAAGGAGCTACATCTTTAGAACAAGTACAAATCCCTAAAGCTACTGGATTATTCTTCTCTGACACATTTGAAGGATGTGTAAGCTTAAAGGAGATTATAGTTGATGAAGAAAGTGAATTTTTTACAGTTTTAGATGGTATTCTTTATAATAAAAATCTTACTAAACTAATATATTATCCACCGGGTAAAGAGGATGCTAGTTACACACTACTAGAAAGTTTAACTTCGATAAATGTATATGCTTTTTTAGATAATATATTCTTAGAAACAATTATCATAAATGAGGGTTTTAGTGAGGATTTTTCTAATCTGGGATTAAGTAATTTAAAAGAAATTATTGTCGATGAAAATAACGAAAAGTATTTTACTATAGATGGGGTTTTATTTAAAGGTGTTGAGTTAGCAAAGTATCCAGCTGCTAAAAGTGGAAATAGTTATATATTGCCACAAGGAATCCTTTCAATAGGTCCAAATGCTTTTGCAAATAACAAATATTTAGAAATTATTGATTTAGGTAGTGAATTGATAAATATCAGTATGCAGGCATTTTACGGTGTAGAGGTTTTATCAGAATTAAATATTCCAAGTAGTGTACTTTATATTGAATGCTATACCTTAACAAATAGTAGTGTTAATACAGTTATAGTTAATAGAAGTTTCCTAATTGATGGAGTAATAACATCTTTAGCTGTGAGTTTCGGTCCTGTTGGTGAAGAAGATTTTAGAATATATGTACCAGATGATTCAATTGATGAGTATTTAGCTTATATTTTTTGGGAAAACTACAGTGATATTATTTATCCAAAATCTGAATATGGTTCAGAATAATTCATGCGAAAATCCACATATTAACAAGTGTCTAGCAATTTGTTAATATATAAATAGTGTGATAAAGTTAACTATAGAATCAGCTTATGCTGATAAAGTTAGTAAGCCAAGAGCGATATATAATGAAGATATATTAGTCGGTTTATTATGTATAATTATAAAGAAAAGCACTACAAATAGTAATATATGAAGCAGAAATTGTGGCTGTTTTGCCATTTGATTAGTGAAAAAAGAACTTAAGAAATGAGGGGCATAAATGAAAATAGTAGAATACAACGACATATATGCTGAAAAAGTAGCTGTTATGTGGAATAAGAGTAAATCTAACTGGGGAAATGACGAATCTATAACAACTGCATCTGATGTTATCGCATCAGAAGCAAACTCAGGGAATGAGAAACTATATATAGCTATCGATAATGATCAAGTTGTTGGATACTGTAGTTTATCAGAATATAAACACGATGAGGGAGCTTCGTATTTACCATTGTTAAATGTAATTCCTAGTTATCATGGGAAAAAAGTCGGAAAAGCATTAATTCTAAAGGTATTAGAAGATGCAATAGTTTCTAGATGGCCAAGGTTTGATTTGTTTACTTGGAGTGGAAATATAAAAGCAATGCCACTTTACAAAAAATGTGGTTTCTTTTGGGAAAGAAGAAATAGTAGTGTTCATCTAATGAACTTTATTCCATACTTATACCAAACAGAAGCACTTGAAGACTACTTAAATAAAATTGATTGGTATAAAGATAGTAAAAGAGTAATTGATATGGAACAAGATGGTGATGCTAGAAATGGTTTTGAATATTACCGCTATGATTTTGAAAACAAAGATATAAAATTAGCTGTTGAATTTGAGAAAACAGGTAGAGGTTTAAGATATATTGAAACTCCAGATTATTTGATTGAAATGATAATAGATGAACATGACTTAGTATTTGATAATCAATATGAAGTTAAATTTAGACTGGTAAATAAATCAAATAAGAAATTAGAAATTAAATTTAGTGGAAAAAATAATAAAAATATAAAGTTTGCAATGGATAAGACGATTGAAGTAACAGAAGAAGTGACTATAAAAAATTCATTTTATGTGGGATTGATAACTAAAGATCAGAGTAAAGATGAAACTCATCCAGTTGTTGAAGCAGAGTTGCTTATCAACGGGAAATTAGCTAATTTCAAAATGGGAATCGAGCCAAAATATCCCGTAAAACTTAAGTTAAATACAGCTGAGTATAATCATATTTTAAATAGAGATTATGATTGTTATTTAGATATTGAAAACAACTTAAATACAAAAGAAGCATTTGTAATAACATTACCAAATAGTTTTGTGAATTTTAGAAAAGATATTCAAATAGAATTAGATTCTAAAGAAAAACGATCAGTAAAACTTAGTTACTTGCTAAAAGATTATGGATTTTATAATGAATTAGCTTTAGTTAGTTTTAGAGATAAAAAAGTAGAGAAACGTGTTTCTCTACCTTTCAAAGGATCAAATACTTCTTTCACATGTTTAATGGAAGATAAGGCGTATATAGTAAGTGGAAATTATATTTTCTTGTTTAAATTACATGGTAATAGTATGGATATTATTAATGGTTATGAACAAAGAGCACAAGCTACATTCTTTGTACCACAAATTGGGCTGCCATATAGTTTAGAGTTTAGCAATGCAAAGCCAGAAATTCAGTTTAAATCTAGCAATGACATGGATGTTATCTTTACATCTACGTCATTTAAAGGTGTTCAAGTAATAATTCATGTTAACAACAATTTTGGATTGTTGACAGTAAGTTACGAGCTTATTAATAATGGAGTATCAAGGGAATTATCATTATCAATTCCTCTTTGGTTACATTTGAAAGATTGTGTTATTCCGTATGATGGAAAGTTTTTAGAAGTGATTGGGACTGATGGATCAGCGCTTGAAAATATTAGTGATGAGAAAGTTGATGAGAACTGGATTTATAATAAAAAACTTAAATATGGAGTATCTTGGGACAAAGATGAAAAAATGAAAATAACTGATTGGAAAATGACTTTTGATAAATCCAATATTGTCCTTAATAATGGAGAATCATATAATAGTTCGAATTTCTATTGTTCATTTGTTCATCCTGATGTTGAGGATTTTAGAGCTTTTACGGGTAACAAAGGCAATAGAAAAAAAGTAGGATACCTAGATATAGTAGTAAATAATGGGAACCCATTTTCAAAAGAGAATGTAGAAATCTCTGTTGTAAATAACAGAAAAACAGATATTAAAGGGACAATATGTATCGATGACTTAGTAGTTTCATTAGAATCATCTTTAACAGTTTCTCCAGGTTTAAAAAAGATAGACATATCTTTAAGAGATAGGCTTATTAGTTATAATAGACTAATTCATAAAGTAAAAGGTGAAATTAATTTAGTAGAAAATGATGGCGTTTTAGAAGTGTCTAATGGAGAATTAATATTTAAAGCATCTAGTAAATATGCCGACTCTATTTATTCTTTACAATTTGATGGATACGAATGGTTAGATTCAAATTATCCCCTTCCAAAAGAAAGAGTTTGGTGGGCTAATTTTGTTGGAGGGATAGTTCAACGTTCTAATGGAATTCAAGATATTACTGCTTTAAAAGAAGACCGAACAGTTGAATTTGTCAAAATATCTGATAACTTTGGAAATAGATGGCAAGGAATAAAAATCTCTCTTAAAATTCAAAAAGAGCCTGAACTAAAAGGGTTAACTTATGAGACATATTGTTTAACACTTCCGGGAGTTCAGCTAATACACACTTTTACGAATGTTGTAAATAATTCTGGAAAACTAGTACTTAGAAAAGGATTCCATCGTTTTACAACATTAAAGATTGATGATAATCCAAATGCAGTAACATTTAAAAGTGGCAAAACAAAGTATAAATGTAATGATATAAATGTAGAAGAATATGCTGATAAATTAGCATTGTTTGAAGGAAAAAGAGAATATAAGTTGGGTGTTTATAATAAGGAAAATAATCTGTTTTTAGAAACGCAAACAGGATATACGATTTTGTTCTCGGAAGGTAAAGTTACAGTAGCTGATAAAGAAAGTAAACAATTTCCAGGAGATTTTATTATTTTCACAAAAGATAATTTAGAGAAAGATTACTTGATAGATTTAGAAAATATTAAATTTGAAGTGTAGAACTAGAAATTTTATTTAAAACATACGGCATAATTCAAGGAGTTTATTATGTTAGAAAAAGATATGTATCAAAGTATAAAAACCCATCTTGAAAAAGCAGGATATATAGTTAAAGCAGAAGTGCTAAATGCTGATATAACTGCTATTAAGGACGACTTAGTAGTAATTGTTGAGATGAAAAAAACCCTTAATACAACCTTGATGTATCAAGGTTGTAAAAGACAAAGAATAAGTGATTATGTTTATCTAGCTATCGAAAGACCTTTAACAAAACAATTAAGATCAAAACAGTTTAGAGAGAAAATGCATCTTGTTAGAAGGTTGCAACTTGGATTACTTTTTGTTGATGTAAAAAAAGATTCAGTACAAACGTTTTTGGATCCGATGAACTATACAATGAAAAAAAATAGAATTAAGAAAAGAAAACTTTTAAAAGAATTTGAACAGCGATATACTGCTTTCAATACCGGAGGAGTAACTAATACAAAAATTATTACTGCTTATCGTGAGAGAGCAATATTAATAGCGTATTACTTAAAGGAGAAAGAGTTGTCAATTAAAGAAATCAAAGAACTAACTAATGATTATAAGTGTGCTTCCATTTTACAGCAAAATTATTATGGCTGGTTCGATAGAATTGCTAGAGGACAGTACTCTTTAAGTGATATTGGAAGAAAGGAAATAGATGATTACTCCTATGTAGTAGATGAAATATTAAATATTGAATTAAAAAGGAGAAAGAGAAAAGGAACTAGTATATTACATAAAAACATGAAATAGAAGAGACTGCGGTCTCTTTTTTCTTTATGGTAGTCGTATTTACTATAGATATGATATAATATATATGAAATATTATATTTTTTAGGAGGGTTTTTTTGGAAAAAGGACTAATCACAAAATTAATCGGTGGATTATACACTGTATTAGATGAAAATAATGAATCTCATGAGTTGAAAGCTCGTGGGAAGTTTCGTCATATCAATGAAAGCCCAAAAGTAGGAGACATTGTAATGTTTGATAGCGAGTTTATAAAGGAAGTTAAAACAAGAGAAAACAATCTGTTAAGACCTCCTGTAGCTAACGTTGATCAAGCAATCATAATCAACAGTACTAAAGAACCTTTCTTTAGTTTTAATCTATTGGACCGCTTTTTGTTACTAATTGAAAATGAAGGGATTACTCCGGTAATAGTAATAACAAAAATTGATTTACTTACTAAAGATGAGTTAGATGATCTAAAAATAAAAATGGAGTATTATGAATCGTTTTATGATGTTGTGTATTTAAGTTCAAAGACAAAAGAAAATGTCGAAGAGTTAAACGATTTATTTAAAGAAAAAATTAGTATCTTCGCGGGACAAACAGGTGCTGGAAAAAGCAGTTTACTAAATGCAATTAATCCTAAATTCAATTTAAAAACAAACGAAATTTCGAAGGCTCTTGGCCGTGGAAAACATACAACAAGACATAGTGAACTCTTCCCGCTTTATGGTGGATTAGTCGCAGATACTCCAGGGTTTTCCAAATTGGATTTTGTTGATATAGATATTAAGAATGTTCCTCTTCATTTTGTTGACTTCTTTGAATTGTCAGATAAATGTAAGTTTAGAGCATGCACTCATATTAACGAACCAAAGTGTAAAGTAAAAGAAGAAGTAGAAAATGGGAATATTTTGGCTTCGAGATATAGAAACTATAAATTGATATATGAAGAAATCAAAACTCAAAAACAAAAATACTAGAGGTGATTTTATGATAGTAGCACCATCAATCTTATCAGCAGATTTTGGAAATTTGCAAGAATCAATAAAAAAAGTATCATCAACTAAGTGGTTACACGTTGATGTAATGGATGGCCATTTTGTACCGAATATCTCCATTGGGCCAGTTGTTGTTAAGGGAATCAGAAATTCTACTAAGCAAATTCTTGACACTCATCTTATGATTAGTGATCCTTTAAAATACGCCAAAGAATTTATAAAGGCTGGTAGTGATAGAATTACATTTCATATTGAAGCTGTAGATGATCCTTTTGACGTTATAAATTTGTTAAAGGATTTAAAAGTTAAGGTCGGAATATCAATTAAACCTGATACCGCAGTGAAAGCTATAAAACATCTTATTTGCTGTATTGACCAAGTTTTAGTTATGAGTGTAGAACCAGGTTTTGGCGGACAAGAATTTATGGAAAATGCGATAAATAAAATTGAAGAACTTAATAGTTTGAGGAATACTTTAAACAAAGATTTATTAATCGTAGTAGACGGTGGTATAAATGAAGTTACAGGTAAACTATGTTTAGATGCCGGAGCTGATGTATTAGTTGCTGGTTCATATATATTTAATAGTGATAATCCTCAAAAAAGAATTGATAGCCTACGATGAAATGTCGAATCGTTACTGGACCGAGGAACTTTGATTTATCAAAGATATTTAAAAGAGATGATGAAGACTTTATTATAGGTGCTGATCAAGGAGCTTTACTTTTGGCTTCGAACGATATTTACTTTGACTTAGCTCTAGGTGATTTTGATAGTGTAACTGAAAAGGAACTAGAATTAATAAAAAAACATTGCGAAAATGTAAAAGTATTTCCGGAAGTGAAGGATTATACAGATACGTATTTAGCAGTTGAAGAAGCAATAGATAGTGGATATGATGAAATAATTATTTATGGTGGAATCGGCGGAAGGCTAGATCATACTTTTGCTAATATAAATCTATTAAAACTTGGGAACATAACAATAAAAACAGAAAATGAGATTGTATATATCTTAAAACCAGGTAAATACAATATTACAAATGACATGTTATATATATCATTTTTTGCTTTAGAAGATGTCGTTGATTTGTCATTGAGACAATTTGAATACCAAGTTGATAAACTTTATTTAGATACTTCAAACCCTTTATGCATTTCTAATCGTAACGAAGGAGAAGTTGAGTTTAAAGAAGGATTGTTACTAGTAATTCATCAAAACGAATGAATATAATGAAAAAAGCACTCAATTGAGTGCTTTTTCACTTTTTAAAAGAGAGTTTTTAAAAGATATTTCATAAAAAAAGCCGATAAACTCGGCTATTATAAGCTGTTTATGCGCGTTTTACTAATCCACTACGTAAAGCTCTTGTAGAAACAAGTCTCTTTGTAACAGTTCCGTCTTCGTCGATAACTCTTACTTTTTGAAGGTTAGCCTTCCATCTTCTTTTTGTTGCATTCATTCCGTGTGAACGGTTATTACCACTCATACCTTTTTTCTTAGTTGCGTAACATTCTCTTGCCATATTCATTACCTCCTATCATTACGGATTTCAAGCATTATTAATTTTATCATATTATAAATAAAATGCAAGTAATTAATCCATTTATTTTTTCAAAATGCCTATGATTACTAATTTTAAAAGATATTTTGTATAATATTAAATATATAGAAAGGGTGGTAGACATGAAATCACTATATAATCTCTTTATGTATCCCCTTGAATCGATGGGAATTAGAAAAGCTCGAAAGAATTTAATTCCGAAAATTACAGGTAAGGTTTTGGAACTAGGTGCGGGAACGGGAGCTAATTTAAAACTATATAATTTTAACAAAGTTGAAGAGCTTGTCGTAACTGATAAGGATAAATCAAAACATCTTGAATTACCAGTTTTTAAGAACGTAAAATATCTTAATGTTGATGCAACAAAATTGCCGTTCGAAGATGATTATTTTGATTATATTGCTCATACTTTAGTTTTTTGCAGTATAGATGATGTCGACCGTGGTTTACAAGAAATAAAAAGAGTCTTAAAACCTACTGGAAAAATTGTTTTTATTGAACATGTTCTTCCTGAAAAAAGAGGATTTAAGAAACTTGTTGAAAAGGTTAATCCCGTATGGATTACTTTTAGTCAAGGATGTAATCTTAATAAAGATTATTTAAGTAGTCTACAAAGGAACGGATTTGAAATAGAATACTTGAAAAAATTTAATAATACAATCTTTGTGTCAGGAATTGCATTTGTTAAATCATAGTAAACAGCACTATACTTTGATATTCAAAGTATGAATGGATTTTCATATGTTTTCGGCTTTAATTAAGGAATGTCGTAAAAGTTGCAATTATAAATTAATTATGATAAAATATGAAAAGTTATTAGAAAATAATTGAATAATGTAAAAATATATTGGAGGAAAACTTATGAACCCAACCGTAATTGATGGTAACTTATTGATTCTTTTAATCACAAATGGAACGATTGCTTTAAGAAATGATCATCAAAGAATAAACGAATTAAATGTATTTCCTGTACCTGATGGTGACACAGGGAGTAATATGCAATCAACAATGATGAGCGGAGTTAAAGCTATTGGAAGTTTACAAGATGCAAGTATTGAAAAAATTGCAAAAGTATTATCAAGAGGATTATTAATGGGAGCTAGGGGAAATAGTGGTGTAATCTTATCACAACTATTTAGCGGATTTGCAAAAACATTTAAGGGAAAAGAAACTGTTTCATCAGAAGAATTTATAGATGGATTAATCCAAGGTGTAAAACAAGCTTATGGTGCAGTTATAAATCCTGTTGAAGGAACAATATTAACTGTAGCAAGAGAAGCTGCTGATGTAGCAAAAGAAAAAGTAGAAAAAGATTCAGGATTATACGATATCTTGAAAATCTATATTAAAGAAGCTTATGAATCATTAGAACGTACACCGGATTTACTACAAGTATTAAAAGATGCTGGTGTAATTGATAGTGGTGCAGCAGGATTCAATCTTATTATTGATGGAATGATTTTAGCTTTAGAAGGTACAATTTTAGAAGATGCAAGATTTAATACAGTTCAAAGTGTTTCTCAAGAAATTGGAGGATACGGTGAAGTTGGAGATTTTGGGTATTGTACTGAGTTTATTGTTCAATTAAAAGATGGAGATAAGTTTAATAAAGACAAATTCATAAAACGTATTTCACGTTTTGGAGATAGTTTAGTAGTTGTAGCTGATGAAGAAATTTGTAAAGTGCATATTCATACAAAAACACCTGGAGATGTATTGAACTTTGGACAACAATACGGAAACTTCGCAACACTGAAAATCGAAAATATGAGTATTCAACATAGTGAAACATTGCTTCATACTGAAGTAGAAGGGGCAGATTGCGGACATGATCATGCTCATTACCAACCTGTAAAAACAAAATTTGGAATTATTACAGTCGTAAACGGTAAAGGATTAAGTGACACTTTTAAAGAAATGGGTGTTAACTGTGTTATAAACGGTGGACAAACAATGAACCCTTCAACAGAAGACTTTATTAAGGCTGTAGAGAACTTAAATTGTGATCACGTAATAATTATTCCTAACAACGGAAATGTATTGTTAAGCGCAGAAACTGCTGCTAAATACATTGAAGATAGAAGTGTAACAGTTTTACCTGCTAAAACGATAGCTCAAGGTTACGCATCATTAACAATGTTTGATTCTAATCAAGAATTAGAACAAAACATTACAGAGATGAAAGAACTTATTGCTAATGTTAAATCAGGAGAAGTAACTTACGCTGTTAGAGATACAGAATATAAAGGAATAACAATAAAAAAAGATGAATTTATTGGTATTGCTAACGGTGAAATAATTACATCTAACGTCAAAAGAGTTGAAACTATTTGTGCTTTAGTAAAAGAACTAATTAGTGAAGATAGTGAAATAGTAACTGTAATGTACGGAAAAGATGTTTTACCAGAAGAATTAGAAACAGTTATGTTATGTGTAGATACACATTATCCTGAAGTTGAAATTGAAACAATTAAAGGAAATCAAGAAATCTATTCATATATAGTAGCAGTCGAATAAAGGGTATTTTTATACCCTTTTTTTTATGCAATTTTTTAATTAAAAATATGCTATAATAAGAAAGAAGAAACAATTGATAAAGTGGTGAAATTATGAGTCGATTAGAAAGCATTAAAGGAATTGGTCCCAAATTAAAAGAAAAATTAAATCGTAATCAAATCTACGATTGTTTTGATTTGATAAATAGATTCCCAAGTAGATATGAGATATATCACCTAACAACTCTTAAAGATGCCGCAGACGGTGTTAGAATAACAATAGAAGGAAAAGTGTCTTCACAGCCAATAATAGCTTATATAAGGAAAAAGTTTACTAGACTATCATTCAAAGTTATTATTGAAGACCGTTCTTTTAATGTAGCGATTTTTAATAGAGAATATCTTCGTAATATTTTAGATGTTGGTGAAGAAATAGTTTTAACTGGAACTATCGATAGAACAAAATTTACTTTTACAGCAACAACATTAAAATTAAAACGAAATTTCAAAAATGAAATAGAGCCAATCTATAATGTTGAAAATGTCGGGGATACTCAATTTAATAAACTCGTAAGATTATCTATTCAGGAATATGGATATTTAATTGAAGATGATTTACCACAATCATTAATTGAAAAGTACAAACTAATAAAATATTCAGACTTAATAAGAATTGTTCATAATCCCATTACTTCCAAAGATCTTGATAAAATATCTAGAAGAATAAAATACGAGGAACTATTTAAATTTGAATTTAAAATGCAATACATTAGGTTAAAAAACAAAACAAGAAAATCACTTGTAAAAAAATATGATATTAATGAAGTGAAAAGACTTATTACTTATTTACCATTTGAATTAACAAACGATCAAAAGAAAGTAACTAATGAAATTATTAAAGATATTAAATCACCATACGTAATGAATAGATTATTACAAGGTGATACTGGAAGTGGGAAAACAGTAGTAGCAGCAATAACAGTAATTGCAGTATTAACTGCAGGATATCAAGTCGCTTTGATGGCACCAACAGAAATTTTAGCTAAACAACACTTCCTTACTTTTTCAAAACTATTCGAAAAATTCGATTATAAAATTGTATATTTAACAGGGAAATTATCAAAAGAAGAAAGAAAACAACGACTATCAACTATTAAGGAAAATCCACAATCATTAGTAATAGGAACACATGCTTTATTTAGCACCGATGTTATCTATAATAATTTAGGCTATGTCATAACTGATGAACAGCATCGTTTTGGTGTAAATCAACGACAAAAACTTCGTGAAAAAGGATTTAATCCAGATGTCTTATACATGAGTGCAACGCCAATACCAAGAACCTTAGCTATTAGTTTGTTTGGGGATATGGATATATCGACGATTAAAGAAAAACCAGCTTCAAGACAAAAAGTGGATACTAAGTTATTTTCAATTAATGAAATGAATTTAGTCTATATGTTAATTGAGGAACAATTACGACTGAATCATCAAGTATATATTGTTACTCCCTTGATTTTAGAAAGTGAAAAACGAGATTTATCAAACGCTCAAAAAGTATTTAGCGATATGCAAAAACGATTTAAAAATTATAATGTTGGAATTCTTCATTCGAAAATCAAACAAGAAGATAAAGAACACGTTATGAATTTATTTCAAAAAAACGAAATAAATATTTTAGTTTCTACAACTGTTATAGAAGTAGGAGTAGACGTTAAAAATGCAACACTAATGATTGTTTTAGATAGTGATCGCTTTGGTTTAAGTCAACTTCATCAACTCCGTGGTAGAATTGGGAGAAGTAATATAAAAAGTTATTGCTTACTTATTTACTCTAACGATGATGAAGTCAAAGAAAGATTACAAATTATGGAGAAAACAGACGATGGATTTTTATTGAGTGAGGAAGATTTAAAAATTAGAGGTCCTGGAGATTTCTTTGGATTTAGACAAAGTGGAGATTTAAAATTTAGTAAAGCTAATATTGTTGAAGATGCTCATATATTAGAAATAGCAAAAGATGATGCATTAGAGATACTAACAAAACGAGATAACTATTATAAACAAGAATATCAATTAATATTTAAATATTTAAAATCAGTACTAAGAAATACCAATTTTGATTAATTATGATATAATATTTAACGTTAGAGGTGACTAATATGATAAAAATAGCAGTAGATGCAATGGGCGGAGATTATGCTCCAAAAGAACAAGTAGAAGGATCGATGTTAGCAATTAAAAATATTGTTGATATTGAATTAACTTTATATGGTGACATACCGGAGATAAGAAAGTACTTAACAAATGAAGAAAGAATTACTCTTGTTCAAAGTGAAGGTGTTATTGATATGGGAGAAAAAGATCCAATACGAGCGATTAGGGGAAACCGTAAAAGTTCAATGGCTCTTGCGTTATCAAGTGTTAGAAATAAAGATAACGATGCAATAGTAAGTAGTGGAGCAACACAAGCATTAATTGCTGGTGCTCATATTTTAGTAGGACGAATGAAACTAATGAAAAGAACTGCTATTGCACCATTAATTCCAACAATTAATAAAGGAAATACCATTTTATTAGATACCGGTGGAAATATTGAAATTAAGCCAGAATATATGGTTCAACAAGCATATTTCGCTCACGTTTATGCCCAAGAAGTATTGGGAGTTAAAGAACCTAAAATTGGATTATTAAATATTGGGACAGAACCTGGAAAAGGCCGTCAATTAGAAAAAGAAGCTTTTGAGTTATTTAATAATGATACAATATTAAATTTTGTTGGAAACGTTGAAACAAAAGAAATATTAGACCCCCCATGTGATATTTTAATAAGTGATGGTTTTACAGCAAATATGGTAATGAAAACAATTGCTGGTACTGCTAAAGGTATGGGTCAAATCTTAAAACAAGAACTACAAAAAGGGATATTAGGAAAAATAGGTATGATTCTTTCAATTAGAAATCTTAAAAGTTTTAAGAGAAGACTTGCTCCCGAAGAAATTGGCGGAGCTATGATTTATGGACTAAGAGGTGTTGTTGTAAAAGCACAGGGATCATCAAAAAGTGTTGGCTTCTATAATGGAATTCGGCAAGCTGCATTAATTATTAGAAATGATGTCCTTATAAAAGTTCAAAAAGTTATTGAAAGTGAGATGGATTAATTGAAAGAATTAGAGAAATATTTTAATCTGGATTTTTCCGATCAAGACCTTTTAAAAAAAGCACTAACTCATTCAAGTTATGCTAATGAACACAACTGTGAAAGCAATGAAAGATTAGAGTTTATTGGAGATGCTGTTTTGGACTTGTTAATGGGTAATTACTTATATGAGAAATATCCACGATTCGACGAAGGTAATCTTACGAAACAACGAGCGAAAAATGTTTGTGAAAGTGCGCTTGTTGAATACGCCAAAAAATGCGAATTAAATAAATATATGTTACTTGGTAAAGGTGAAGAAAAAAGTGGTGGTCGAAATCGAGTAGCATTACAAGCTGATGCATTTGAAGCTCTTATAGGTGCCGTTTATATGGATAAAGGCCTAAATGAATGCTATAAGATATTTGATAAGATTGTTATCCCTCTTGTTGAAGAAGAAAGAGAAGATAATTTTGTTGACTACAAGTCCTATTTACAAGAACTTGTTCAGTCAGACAAAAGAAGTCTAGAATACCGTATAGTAGATGAAATTGGCCCTTCTCATAATAAGACATTTGTAACCAGAGTTTATATGGACCAAATATTAATGGGAGAAGGTTCAGGAAAGACTAAAAAAGAGGCAGAACAAAATGCTGCTGAGATGGCTTTAAAAAAACTAGCAATTAGGTCAATGAAATTCTAAAAAGATTATTGAAAAATAGTCTTTTTTTTTACGATTCTTATGATATAATAAAATTCCAAGTGAGGTGAAAACATGGATATTGAAAACATGAAATCTTTAATACGAAAAAACATTGTAGATTTTTCAGAACTAGTGCTAAATAATTATTATAAAATCGGCCTAGATGAAACGGATGCAATAATAATTATCAAGCTAAATTACTTACTAAATCGTAATATTACATTTATTCATCCAAAGAAAATTTCTAAAATGTTATCCATTTCATCAACTACCACTTCGAAAAGACTAAATAATCTTATTGAAAATGGGTATTTGAATATTGAATTGATAATGAATGGCAATGGGAAAGAAACAGAAAGCTTTAATTTAGATGCTGTTATCGAAAAAATATTAAAAGCTGATTTTGAAGAGAAAATTATGGATACAAGTGATAATAATAAGAATATTGAAACACGTTTAGTAAGCTTATTTGAAACTGAATTTCGCAAGCCTTTAAGTGTTTTAGATATTCAAACAATCACAAAATGGCTTAACGAAGATAAATATGTTTATGAAGAAATTAAAAATGCTCTTTTTGAAGCGTCAAAAGCTCGAAAATTGTCTATTAAATATGTCGATCGTATTCTTTTGAATAAAGATAGTGAAGAACCACAAAAAAAATATAATCAGACAACCTTAATTAAGGACCTAAAAAAAATATGGACAGAATAGATACTATTTTAGAAGTATTTACTGAAATGTTTCCTAATGCGGAGTGCGAACTAAATCATACAAACGGATTTGAACTATTAGTAGCCGTTATGCTTAGCGCTCAAACAACAGATAAATCAGTTAATATTTTAACTGATTCTTTATTTGCCAAATATCATGGCCCAGAAGATTATGCCAAAGTAGATGTTATGGAATTGCAAAATGATCTTAAAAGAATTGGTCTTTATAAAAATAAGGCAAAAAACTTAAAAGCTTTATCTGAAAAGATAATAACTGAATTCAATTCACAAGTGCCTAGTTCACAAGAAAAATTAGAAAGTTTACCAGGTGTTGGTAGAAAAACCGCTAATGTCGTTTTAAGTGTTTGGTATAACGTGCCTAGAATTGCTGTTGATACCCATGTTGATAGAGTAAGTAAAAGACTAAAATTGGCATATATGAATGATTCCGTAAAACAAGTAGAAGAAAAATTAATGAGGAAAATCCCTAAGAACAAATGGTCTGATACTCATCACAAAATGATTTTTTTTGGAAGGTACCATTGCACATCAAGAAAACCTAGTTGTGAAAACTGCAGACTTAAGGAATTATGCCGATATCCAAATATATAATATGACATTTTTGTCAAAAACATCGTAATCAAACTATCTGAAAATACAAATAAATCTATTAAAACAGCACATTTTAGCTAAAATGTGCTGTTTTAATATCAAGTTTGATAAAAAACTATTTTTTTCAATAACAAATTTAACAAATCCCCTCTTAATTTAGGTAAAATAGTATTAGAGAGGTTGGTGTTCTTAATGAGTATAATTAGCTTGAAGAATCGCATCAATAAGAGAGTGGAACTAGAAAGGTACAAAAGAGATTTTACTGATATAGGAAGTTTTATAAAAGAAAAAAGGAAGGAGCTTAGAGTAACACAAGATGAGATATCAAATGGTATTTGTAGTATTAGCTATTTATCAAAGATTGAGAACAATCAAATAATTCCTAACGATTTCTATGTCAAAGAGATAATGGAAAAATTAGATGTTGATAAAGCAGTATATTCTCGTAGCTTAAGAGAAAAAGAATATTTAGAGAAAGTCATTTCAGCATATTTTTATATGGAGGATAACGTTCAAAAAGAGGTATATGAAGATATAAAAGATATCGAACATAATTTAGTAATTAATCTTTGCAAACTTGGATATACCGTATATTTTGGTTTGGATGATGTGAACCAGTACGTGATGATGCTAGAGCACTTAATAAATAACATGTCCGACTATGAAGTTAAGGTATACTTGTTTTTTGCATCAATTTACTTTATAGCAAATGAAAAATATAAAACAGCTTTAGAATTAATTATTTTAAACGAGAAATTACCAAATAATAATGAGTTGCTTGATGGTATGTTTTATGAAATCTCTTATCATGTAAAACAGAGATTACTTGTTAAAAACTGCTCAACTGAAGATTATTATAGTGCGATGAACATATATAATAAGTATCATGATGTAAAAAGAATAATCTATTTAGCGTTAAGAAAAGCAAGAAATATCGCTGTTGAGAATCCAGAACAAGCTCTAAAGATTTTAAAGACAATAAAAGTAAAAGGAATGTCTTTGAAAATAATAGACTTTTATTTTCTTACAAAAGCAGAAGTTTTATATAATTTAAAACGATACAACGAATCAACTTTGGCATTAAAAAAAATGTCTGATGAATCAGAATACTACTTACGAAAAATGACACTTTTACTTCGAAATTGTCTAGTTGCGAAGGACTACGATATGATAGACAATATAAAACATTTAGTGAGTAAGTATAAACCAACAAAAAAAGAAATGAAAAGCAAAGTATTTTATCATTACTTATTACAAACAAATGAAAGTGATAGGAAAGAGTATTTACGAGATATTGCAATTCCATTTTCTATAAGAATAGAAGATTATGATACTTTGGAAGAATATACCGATTATGTAATGAAAATATGCATCGATAATTCACGATATAAAGAAGCAACACAGTACTATCGAAAGTATCAAAAAGAAATTAGTAAAGTAAAAAGGATAATGTATTAAAAAAAATACCTCAATTGAGGTATTTTTAGTATTCTTTTAATATTTTATTTGCAAGACCTAAATAATCGATTCCAATTTCCTCATGAGGAGTAAAGATGCTAACATGATTTTTTGGTTGTCCAATAGGAATAGTAGATAAAATTTTAGTTTTTAATTTATCAGCAACGATTTTACCGCCACCTTCTCCAAAGATATTAATTCTTTCACCTTTATGATCTAAATAACTCATGTTTTCAACTACACCAAGAAGTTCATGTTCTAGTTGTTCGGCAGCAAATCCCGCTTTAACAGCGATATGAGATGCACTTTTATGAGGAGTAGTAACAATAATCATTTTACATGAAGGAATAAGTTTTTGAATATCTAATGCAACATCACCAGTTCCCGGAGGAAGGTCCACTAAAATATATTCGATATCTTTATCCCAAACAACATCATAGAAGAAATGATTTAGCATTTTTCCAAGCATTGGACCGCGCCACATTAATGGCTTGTCAGGAGCTAAGAAAAACTCAGTAGAAATTAATTCAATTCCATCTTTGTTGTAAGGAATTATTTTTTCATCTTTTGTCCCTTTTGGAGGCGTTATTGGCATATCAACAATAGTAGGTATACTACTACCATAAATATCTGCGTCAATAATTCCAACTTTTTTTCCTAAATATTTCAAGGCGTAAGCTAAGTTAGCAGTAACAGTAGATTTACCTACTCCACCTTTTCCTGAAGCTATACCAATATATTTTACTTCACGAGCTAAGATGCTTGTATCTCTTTTATTTAACTGAAAATCTGTTTTGATTCCTGTGAAACCTAAGTCTAATTTAATTAGTTTTGCTAATTCTCTAGTAACTGTTTTCTTATAATCATCTTCTAATTTATCTAGTCCAATAATAATAGTTACAGTGTTTCTTATAATGTCGACTTCTAAATGCTTAACTCCGCTGGTTTCACCGAAGGTTTTATTGCATGAAGGATCAACTAATTTATTAACTTGTTCTTTAACTTGTTCTTTTGTATATACCATAATTTATCACCCATCAATATTATAATCTTTTTAATTAATAAATCAACTATTATACACATTAATTAGCGGTTTAAATTCTTCTTTAAAAGAATCCGTATCACTGGCAATTTCGTATATCTTTGATACACGTAATTCCATGTCTAAATAAGGGTGTATTCCTTCCTTTACTTTTGAGATAATAGGTATTTCAATATCGTGCTTTACACTATTTAAGAACGCTTTCCCTTGCTGATTCATTCCAAGGATTCTAATATAAGGAATTTCGAAAGATGTTATTAATTCTTTTTTTGTATTACATAAAATATGAGCTAATGATCTTTTGACTTTGGAATTAGTATATCTTCTAGTTAAAACAGAATCTATCAATGTTTGGACTGAAGTAAAGCCTTTTGCTTTAAGTAGTCTATTTTCAAAGCCTTCATTGATATTGAAAATATTACCTAAATCCTCTTTTGTTTTACTTTTAAGGATATAAGTAAACTGTGCATAAAAGTCTTCATATGTCACTAGTTTTCTATTATTAAGTAAATTATGAACACTACTCGGAACATAAACAGAAATATCTTCGTTTTTAACAAGTGATTTTCTAATTGCTGAAGCACTTTGAATATTACTTGTTGATTTAATTTCATCAAAGTAATTAACACTTAAGCGATCAATAGTATGAAATGTAATTTTACTATTCAAATCTTTTCCTGCGAGAATATACTGAATACCTAATATATTATTTGGTAATTCATAGGCTTTTGAAGGATAGAGTTCCTTCATTGCTAAATCACTACTGGTTGGATAACTATTGCCTTCTTTAGAAAACTTTTTAACTAAATTATTATATTCATAGCTACTCATAATTGTGCCAAGTTTCTCTAATTCTTTAATATTCCCAGTCTCACTACCAAAATAAATTTCATCAACTTTAAGATGATGTAGTATTTCCACACTAGTTCTTGCAAAAATATTAGCGTTTTGAACAGTAAAAACGAAAGGTAATTCAATAACTAAATCAACTCCGTTTTGTAACGCCATTTTTGTTCTAGTAAACTTATCAATAATAGCTGGTTCACCCCGCTGAGTAAAATTACTAGACATAACACAAACTAAATAATCACACTTGCTTAATCTTCTAGATTCCTTAATGTGATGAACATGTCCATTATGTAATGGATTGTATTCAACAATGATTCCTGCAACTTTCATATATATCACCAATTAAATTATACCTTATATTTGACATTTTTAAATATTAAAAGTATAATTTTCACGCTTGGAGGTGCATAATATGAAATGGACAATACATGAATTGATAAAACTTGAAAATATTAACAATCAAATTAATGAAACAATTGATTTATCAAAGTATATTAAGAATACTGATATTTTAGCAATTAGTCCTGTAAAAATTACTGGTGATTTTGAGATTTATGATTCAGAAGAGTTTATCTTTTACCTAAACATAAAATGTACTCTAACATTGCAATGCGCGATTACTTTGGAAGATGTCTTATATAAGGTCGATTTAAGTGTTGAAGAAGGCTTCACAACGTACAAAGATGATGATTCTAATATTATTGAGGGAATAACTATTGACTTATTACCTATAATATGGTCTAATATTATATTGGAAAAGCCTATACGTGTTATAAGTGAAAATGCTTATGAAAAAAGCGACTTTGAAAACACAGAATTCGAAGAAGAAACTAAGGAAAACGTATTTGCTAACCTGATAAATTACAAGAAATAGGAGATGACAAGATGGCAGTACCAAAAAGAAGAACTTCTAAAACTGCTAAACGTAAACGTCGTACTCATTTCAAATTAAGTGCACCTGGTATGGTAGTTTGCCCAAATTGTGGGGAAATGAAACTAGCTCATAGAATTTGTAAGGAATGTGGACATTATAACGGTAAAGAAGTACTTATAGCTAAAGAAGAAGTTATCGAAGACTAACTTCAAAAAGAAAACGCTGGATGCAGCGTTTTTCTTTTACAATTTTTTGAATATATGATAGTATTATTAGGCGAGGAGGTGGCGTTATGTATAAGCATATCTCAGTTTTATTAAATGAAAGTTTAGAATATTTAAATATCAAAAAGGACGGAATATATGTCGATTGCACTTTAGGTGGTGGTGGACATTCTTCTGAAATATTGAGAAAATTAGATAAAGGTCATCTTTATGCTTTTGACCAAGATGAATACGCTATTTCAAAAGCTCAAGATAAACTTAACGTAATTAGTAAAAACTACACTATTATTAATAGTAATTTTATTAATATAAAAGAAGAATTAAACAAACAAGGAATTACAAAAGTTGATGGTATTTTGTATGATTTAGGTGTTTCATCATTTCAGTTTGATATTCCTGATCGTGGATTTAGTTATAACTTTGATGCTCCTTTAGATATGAGAATGGACCAAGAAAGAGAATTAACGGCTGAAATCATTGTAAATGAATATAGCTTTCATGAAATCATGCATATTTTATATCGTTACAGTGAAGAAAAATTCGCTAAGCAAATCGCTCGTAAAATTGAACAAAAAAGACTTGAGAAAAGAATTGAAACAACTTTTGAACTAGTTGCAATAATAAAAAGTGCTTTACCGCAAAAAGTATTAAGTAAAAAAGGCCACCCTGCAAAGAAAACTTTTCAAGCACTACGAATTGCTGTAAACGATGAACTACGTGTATTTGAAGATTCATTGACTCAGGCACTTGAGATGTTGAATAGTGATGGAAGAGTAGTTGTTATAAGTTTTCATTCTTTAGAAGATCGGATAGCTAAAACAGTGATGAGAGAAAAAGTAACGATAGATATTCCGAAAAATATTCCAGTAATGCCTAATATAAAGCCAGAATTTGAGTTATTACATAGGAAAGTTGTTTTGCCTACAGAAGAAGAGTTGCTAAAAAACAATCGTGCCCGTAGTGCAAAACTACGTGCAATTAAAAAAATATAGAAAAAATATCTATTCATATTGACTTGTTATTTCCTTTATGATATTATACTTATGCTGACAAATTCGCAGGTGTAGTTTAACGGTAGAACCTCAGCCTTCCAAGCTGACTGTGAGGGTTCGATTCCCTTCACCTGCTCCATTTTTTTACGTCGGTGAAGTGAATCTAAATTTAGATAATATCTTCTTACAACAAGTAGTGTTATTGACAGAGAATTTTCTTTATGATATGATACTATTAATATATATGCAGGTGTAGTTTAACGGTAGAACCTCAGCCTTCCAAGCTGACTGCGAGGGTTCGATTCCCTTCACCTGCTCCATATGTTGTTCTAAAAAGGTCTGAAAAGATCTTTTTTTTATGCCGTTTTTTCGTAAAAAAAAAGAGATGTTAGTCTCTATTTAAATATATATTCAAACTCCATTGTTGCTACCATATTTATCAGCGCTGATATACTACAGTATTTTTCTGCAAGGTCCATTGATTTAATAATTGCTTTTTGCTTTTCCTCTTTGACACCAGTGAATGTACAAGTAGTTTTTATGTAATTAAGCGTAGTTGGTACTTCTTCACGTTTAGTAGCATAGACGTCATAATTAACATCAGTAAACTCAATACGTTTCTTACGTGCTATTCCTAAAAAAGTTGCATGTAAACAAGATGCATACCCTCCTAAAAATAATTCATAAGGTTCAAAACCTTCGCCTTTAAAGCTTATATTAGTTTCAGAAGATTGTGATAATAATAATCCTTCATGCTTTTTATTAAAATTTATTTTTACTTGATTTGCCATATATTAATTCTCCTTATTTTTTCTCATTATTAATATAACGCTTTTTACACTCTTCAATCAACTCTAATGCATCAATTTTATCGTGGAAATCAAACACTTCAACTATTTTATTTTGTTGTAAGTCTTTGTATGTTTTGAAAAAATGTTTAATTTCTCTTCTAGTGTGTTGTTGGATATCTTCTAGTTCATTAATATGTGAAAAACGAGGATCACTATCAACTACAGCAATTATTTTTTCATCTCTTTCACCATTATCAACCATATCTAAATATCCTACTATACGTGCATCGACGTGACATCCTGGAAATGTTTTACTGCTTGCTAAAACTAATATATCTAAAGGATCACTATCGTATGCTAAAGTTTCTTCAATATATCCATATTCAGCAGGATAAGTCATTGGAGAATAAAGTACGCGATCTAATTTTATAACATGTCTTTCTTTATCGATTTCATATTTGTTTTTTGTTCCCATTGGTATTTCGATTATAGCTTCATATATTTTTTTAATCATAGTATTACCTTCTTTCCGTTCCTCATTATATATTGATAAGACAAGTTTTTCAACTATTAACAGCAAACACTATGTTAAAATGAAAATATTTTCATGAAATATCTATATTAATAGATTAAAACATGTATGTATGATAAAATAAAATGGAAAAATAGGAGGTGAATAATATGGATAATTTATATATTCAAGAGATAATTGATTTGTTAAAAAACTCGAATGAAAAAGAAATACATCAAAAGATATTAGAATTTCATCCTTATGAAGTAAGTGAAGCATTACTTGAAATGAGTGAGCAAGAACGGATGAAGTTTTTTCTTATTTTTGAGGGACATGATATTAGTCAAATAATTAGTCATTTAGAGATTGATGATGTTTTAGACTTTTTTGAAGAAATGAAACCACGTTTAATTGTCAATGTTATTCAAGACCTTGATATTGATGATGCTGTAGATATAATGCTTGCTTTACCAGAAGAGGAAAGAGCAGGATATTTACGTTTAATGAATAAAGAACATCAAGAAAAAATAAAATCATTATTCCAGTATAAAGAAGATACTGCTGGATCAATAATGACAACAGAATATATTGAAATAAACGTTGATGATAGTGTTGAACAAGGAATGAAAAAACTATTGGAACAAGCAATTGACGCTGAAACAATATATACAATTTATATAACTGATTCTAAAAATATTTTAGTAGGAACCTTATCTTTGCGTGAAATGATTCTTGCAAGAAAGGGACAACTAATAAAAGATATTATGAATTCTCGTATCATATCAGTTAATACATCTATAGATCAGGAGGATGTCGCTGAAATATTTAAAGATTATGATTTTACATCATTACCTGTTGTAGATAAACTTAATCGTATGCTAGGAATAATAACAATTGATGATATTGTCGATGTAATCGAAGAAGAAGCAAGTGAAGATTATTCTCGTCTTGCCGGGATTAGCGATGTTGAAATTGATGCTGATACAGAAACAATTTGGATGAGTGCTAAGAAAAGATTACCTTGGCTTTTAATATTAAGTGTATTAGGATTCTTAACATCAACAATAATTGCTCAATTTGAAGATACTTTAACACAAATTCCAACCATTGCATTGTTTATGCCAATGATCTTAGGGATGGCGGGTAATACAGGTACACAATCATTAGCTGTTACTGTAAGAGGACTTAATAACGATGAATTTGAAAGTAAAACACAAATTAGAAGACACCTTAGAAGAGAAGTAGGAACTGGGCTTTTAAATGGTTTAATAATAGGAGTAATTCTATTTGGAGTAACATACGCTTTCTTACTTTTAACAAATACTCCAGAAGCATTCAAAATAACAGAAGTAGTTAGTTTATCGATACTAGCTAGTTTAACTGTTTCAACTTTGTCAGGAGCTTTAATACCAATAATTATCAATTCGTTTAAAATCGATCCAGCTGTAGCAAGTGGACCTTTTGTTACAATGGTAGTTGATATATTAGCTTTAACTGTTTATTTCTCTTTAGCAACAATTCTAATTGTTAATACACTATAAAAATAACGTTCAAATTGAACGTTATTTTTTAATGGTTACAAGATTTTTTTGGTCATCTTAACATGATTAATCTCTGCTTCTTGAAAAATTTCTCCTTCAGGTGTATATCCAAGGTTTTCATAGAAATCTTTTATATATAATTGCGCATTTAAGGTGATTATTGCGATACTATTTTCTTCAGCATACTTTTCAATTGCACTCATTAACGTTGTGGCAATCCCTTGGTTTCGATATTTTTTTAAAGTAGCAACTCTGCCTACTTTATTATTATATAATCTAGCAGCACCAACGGCATTATTATCAATATATACTGTAAATAAGACACAATCCTCATCTTTGCCGTCAAATTCAATTTCCCACTCTATTTCCTGCTCGACAATAAAAACTTCGCCACGAACTAAAAAGTTATCAATAATCTCTTTTTGTGTCTTTGCAACAACTATTCTCATAAAATCACCTCTATAATTTCTATTGTATTAATAATGTGTTATAATTTCTATTACTATAACAATATTATAGCCTAATCCTATTTCAAAATAAAATGAATTATGTTAAAATAATGCAAGAGGTGGAAGTATGGAATTATATCAGTATCTATTAATTGCTTTTGGAGTAGTGGTGTTACTTGTAGTTTTATTTATGGTATTTAAGAATAAAAAGATAGAAACTAAAGATTATGATCTTGATCTAATATTTGAGTTGTTAGACAAATCAAATATTATTACTATAGAATATATAAGAAATAAGATTGTATTAATGTTTAAAGATGTTACAAAGTTTAACACGAGTAAATTGCATGAAAACGGAGCTTTAGGAATAACTATAGTTGGAGACAAAGTAAAATTTTATTTTGACGGTGGTAATGAAAAAAACTACGATATCTTCAACATGTTAAAAAGTTATATTGAGAGGTAGATTTTTATGGAAAAAGAGTTTGTTATTGCAAACGAGCAAGGTATTCATGCTCGTCCAGCTACTGAGTTAGTAAGAAAAGCTAATCAGTTTAAAAGTGATATCTATATAATATATAATGGAAAAACAATAGATATGAAATCAATTATTGGTGTTTTAAGTTTAGGAGTTTATCGTGGGTCTTCAGTATCAATTAGATGTTCAGGAGAAGATGAAATACAAGCTATGAAGGAAATTTCAAAATTCATTTCAGAGCTAAATATGAAATAAAGAGGTATTTATATGATTTATTTATTAGTAGATAATACAACTGGATTTATGGGGTTTATATACGATATTATATTTTTACTAGAAGCGCTTGATCATGTTGGACTAGCAATATACACATTTGTGGAAGTATTATTAATTCTTCCTCCGATAGAAGTGATATATTATCCTTTAGTTCAATTGAATACAGACACTTGGTATTTATATTTGCTGAATGTTGTATTCTTCAATGTCCTTGCTTCTGGATTTGGATATTTTATAGGAATGAAATTCGGATACCCAGTTTTGCGATTTATGGCAAGTGAAGAAAACTTAGAAAAAGCTCAAAACTTGTTTAAAAAATGGGGAATATTAGCTGTTGCACTTGGAGCGTTCACACCGGTTCCATACACAATTGTTGTATTCTTAGCGGGAATTTCAAAAATGAATTTTAAGAAATTTATGATTGCCGGATTTGTTGGAAGATTTCCAAGGTATGTTTTGGGGGGTTACCTTCTAGTCTATATTGTAGACGGAATTAACTCAGAAGTGTTAAATGAATATATGCTTATTATGAGCATAGTTGGTATGCTTCTTGTAATGTTGTACTATGTTTTTCAAACATTTTACAATGTTTACAAAAGGAGTCAACAAGCATAGAAAAAGCGCTGTTGTACAGCGCTTTTATTTTACAATTTTACTAAGTCGTCTAGTTGCATATTGAATTTTTTTTCGAAAGAAACTTTGAAATGATTTAGTTTTTCAGGTTTATCTTCAATATATAACTGCATAAATGCTTTTTTAGCACTTTCTTTCGCATCATCCAAATTGCCTAAATCGAA
>LGOV01005533.1_pt3 | contig 26641 bp, 24 predicted proteins | sample 469881 | NCBI WGS metagenome assembly LGOV01 (sample SAMN03857199, study PRJNA290197) | marine sediment metagenome | biome: marine cold seep biome; feature: cold seep; material: marine sediment; isolation source: sample #5579, elevator 3A push core 41 containing 12 cm of sediment... ...
CTTCTTGCTCTTCGGCGGCCTCCTTCTCCTCTTTGCGCTTGCGCACCAGGCGACCAAACAACAGCCCGACTTCATAAAGCAGATACATCGGTATCGCCAGCAGGCTCTGAGAAATCACGTCTGGTGGCGTTAGCAGCATGCCGACAACGAAGCAGCCTAGAAGAATATACGGGCGCTTTTTAGACAGGCTCTCCACCGTCGTAGCGCCCGATAAGATAAGCAAAAAGGTCGCAATGGGAATTTCAAACGCTACACCGAAAGCAAAAAACAGTTTAAGAACGAAGTTCAGATACNNGGTTAATGTCGGTCATTACGGCGACGTTTTCCGGCCCGGTTTGGGTGAAAAACTCAAACAGCAGCGGAAAAACCACGTAATAGGCAAACGCCGCGCCGCCGTAGAAAAGCGCAATGCTCGAAACCAGAATCGGTATCGCCAGCGCTTTCTCATTGTCGTAAAGCCCCGGGGCGATAAACGCCCAGGCTTGGTGTAGCACAAACGGAATAGCGATAAAGACCGCGACTACCAGAGTGAGCTTGAACGGCGCTAAGAATGGCGAAGCGACTTCCGTAGCGATCATCTGCGAGCCTTCGGGCAGCAGCGCCATCAACGGCTCGGCAACAAAGGTGTAGATATCATTGGCAAAGGAGTAGAGGCCCAAAAAGACCACCAGGATAACGATCACGGCGCGCATTAGCCGTGAGCGCAGCTCGATCAGGTGCTCAATCAGGGGGGCTTGGCTCTGCTCTTCCCGCGGCTCCTTTGAATCGCCAGACATGCTCATTGGTGATTACGATCCTTATTAAGTGCAGCCGACTCAGGGTTAGGCGTTTCAGGTTCGGCCTCGCGGGTGGGCGCAGTCGAGGCAGATGATGACGGAGGTGTTTCTTCACGCACCGTTTCCTCTCGCACCGTTTGCAGGGCGTCATCCAATCGAGAGCTGGCCTGGGCAACGCGCTGCTCAGTGTCACTCTGCTTCGCTGGCGCTGGGTCTGAAGGGCTATCGGCAATGCTCTCTACGTCCAGCTTTGCTTTCTTCAAGCTGTCATCGAGTTTCTTTTGCTGTTCATTGAGCTTTTGACGCAGCTCTTCTGCTTCCAGTTGGGCGCTGATTTCACGCTGCATACCGGATACCGTACGCTTGATTTTACCAATCCACATGCCCGCCGTACGGGCGGCGCGGGGCAGCCGCTCCGGGCCAAGCACCAACAGCCCGACGACGCCAATCAGCATCAGTTCAAGAAAGCCGATATCCAGCATGGTTTATTTGCGCTCTTCGTTGCGGTCGTGGGCGGCCTGTTTCTCTTCGGCTTGAACGTCGTAAGTGTTGCCCGGCTCTTCATGGCTCACTTTGGCATGGGGTTGGTCGGCGTCCTCTTTGTCCGCCTCTTTATTTTTCTCCTCGTCGTGCATGGCTTTCTTGAAGCCCTTGACCGCCCCGCCTAGATCGGTGCCCACGTTACGCAGTTTTTTGGTGCCGAAAACCAGAATGATGATGCCCAGCACAATCAGCAACTGCCAAATACTAATACCACCTAACATATGCGTGTCCTCTTGCGAGCAGGTTAACTATCGAGTGAGTGCTACCTATTTTAGCGCTATCTCTTTTACCACTGAGCCAATGAATACGAGCCCAATGGTTAGGAGCAGTACTACAGTATGCGCGTTACCACTATGCGACAGCCCTATGTGGCAACTATGGCTGGCGGGGNNTTTCCTCGTGTCCGGAAATGCCGAAGCGTCGTGCCAGTTCGTCTAAAACGGCCTGATGATCCATTCCCAGGTGTGACAGCATCACCAGGCTATGAAACCACAGGTCGGCGGTTTCTGAAATCAATGCTTGGCGTTCAGCCTCGCTACCATGCTCGGCATCTTTTGCCGCAAGCACTGTTTCTGTCGCTTCCTCGCCCACCTTTTCGAGTATCTTGTTCAAACCCTTATGATGCAAGGAGGCAACATAAGATTCTTCAGCCGCTGCATGGCGTCGCTGCTTTAGCACCTCATTGAGCGTATCCAGCACATCAGTATGGCTAGTCGAATTGTTAGGCGATAATGCGTTGCTGTCCATGGGAATCCTCGTAAACGTTTAGTGCGTCACTCTATTGCCATACCAGCAGCAGTAGGCCAATGGCGGCGGCCGCCAGTATCGGCCACTCCTGAAGTGCAATCCAACCGCTTAATGGCTGCCAAGCCAGTGCCAGCGCCAGCAGAATCAAGCCAAGCCGAAGGCGGTAGAGGCGTTTGCACTGGCGCGCCATCTGCACCCGCATGGCGTTGATCGATTCGACTTGCTGGTGGCGCTGGCGATGCTCGTGCTCCATACGGCTTAGCGCCTGGTGAGCCAGTACGGGCAGTTCAGGCAACTGGTGCGAAAGCTCCGGCGCCTGGCGCTTCAGCGACTCCCATAAACCGCTGACCCCGGCACGCTCTTTCATCCACTGCTCTAAATAGGGCTTGGCGGTACTCCACAGATCTAGATCCGGATAGAGTTGGCGCCCCAGGCCTTCAATATTGAGCAGCGTTTTCTGCAACAGTACCAGTTGCGGCTGTACTTCCATATTAAAGCGCCGCGCGGTTTGAAACAGCCCCAATAGCACCTGGCCGAAGGAGATATCTTTCAACGGCTTCTCTAAAATAGGCTCACAAACGGTGCGAATCGCCGCTGCGAATTCGTTCGCGCGGGTGTTTTCGCCCACCCAGCCGGATTCAATGTGCAGCGCAGCGACTTCGTAATAGTCCTGGTGGAAAAACGCCAGTAGGTTACGCGCCAAGTAGTCCTGATCTTCCCGGGTCAGGCTGCCGACAATGCCGCAATCGATGGCAATGTACTGGGGATCTTCGGGGTTGTCACAGTTGACGAAAATATTGCCTGGGTGCATATCCGCGTGAAAGAAGTTGTCACGGAATACCTGAGTAAAGAACAGCTCGACGCCGCGCTCGGCAAGCTTCTTCAAATTAGTGCCACGAGCAATCAGGGTATCTAAATCGGCGACTGGAATACCGCGAATGCGCTCTTGCACCATCACATGGCGGCGGGTAAAGGGCCAGTAGATGGTGGGCACAAACAGCAGCGGTGAGTCTTTGAAGTTGCGCTTGAGCTGCGAGGTGTTGGCGGCCTCTTTGTAGAGGTCCAGCTCGTCAAACAGCGTGGCTTCGTAGTCGCGAATGACTTCCACTGGACGCAGGCGGCGCGCCTCGGGGATTTTGGAGAATAGCTTGGCGACTTGGTACATCAGCGCCATATCCTGACGCATCACGCGATCAATGCCGGGGCGGATAATTTTCACCACCACGTCTTCACCGCCGTGCAGTCTTGCCGCGTGCACCTGGGCAATCGACGCCGAGGCCAATGGCACTCGGTCAAACTCAGCAAAGGCCTCTTCCAGCGACATTTCCAGCGCTTTCTCGACCCGGTCGGCGGCTTGATCACCGGGAAAAGGCGGCACCTGATCCTGCAGGCGTTTCAGCTCATCGGCGATATCCGCTGGCAGCAGGTCGCGACGGGTCGAGAGCATTTGGCCGAATTTAATAAAAATCGGCCCCAGTGCTTCCAGCGACAAGCGCAGACGTTCGCCCCGCGAGCGCTTGCCAACGGGGATCAAACGTAGCGGAGAAAACCATAGCAGCGCCCGGAGCCACCAGGGCAGCCGCTCTAGCGGCAGCAGTGTGTCAAGCCGGTGGCGGCTGATCACCCAGCTTATCCGCAGCAGGCGCAGGCTCATGGGTGCGACTCCTGTGGCGCAGGCTGTAGCTGTTCTAGTCGTCGCTGTAAGCGGTTTAGACGCGCTTCCAGGCGATCGGTCGCCACCTCTAGCTCGGTCAGGTGCTCGCGCAGTAGGTTACGCTGCTGCCGTCCTGGCAGCAGGCGTGCCTCTTCAAAGACATATTCAGAAACATCCTGCATCAGCTCGTCTTTGGCGCGCAGCCCCCAGCGGGCAGCGCGGCGCAGGCCCTCGGCCAGAGAGTGGGCGGGCATATCGCCCAGCCAGCGGGCCAGCTCGCTCTCCCAGTCGATATCCAGGTCGAAGAGCAGGTCTCGAGTGGCTTCAAGCAGGTGGATACGCCCGCGCACCGCCAGCTTGCCGTCAAACATAAGGCGTTCAATCGAGGCGCCGCTGATCCACTCGGAAAACGTTTCCGGGGTGAGCTCTACTACTGCGTCTACGTCGGTTTCATCAACGTCATCGCCGCGCATCAGGTCGAGCCCGGCGTGATGGTAGTGAATGACCAGTGCTAAATGGGGTTGCTCAAGGCGCACCAGTAGACGACTGCCCGCCAGTGCCGCTAGCCGTTCAGGGGCAGCGGGGTCGCGGGCAAGCAGGGCGTTGAGCGTGCGTTCACAACCGGCCAGCAGCAGGGTCGGGGTTACCAGCATGCTGACCTCTTGGTAGATAGCGTTATCGGTCGCTGTGACGTTGTCTGGCTTTTGGACGTCATGCTGCTTTGCAATGTCGCACTGCTTTTGAAAGTCATGCAGTTTTGCAATGTCGTATTGCTTTGAAATGTCATAACTTAATGCCGCGGTGCAGCGCAACGATACCACCGGTCAGGTTGGTGTACTCAACCCGCTCAAGACCCGCCTCTTCCATCATGGCTTTAAGCGTTTCCTGATCTGGGTGCATGCGAATCGACTCCGCCAGGTAGCGGTAGCTGTCGCCGTCCCCCGCCACCAGTTCACCCATTTTGGGCAGCAGGCGGAAAGAGTACTCATCGTAGGCCTTGGAGAGCAGCGGGTTGTTGGGTTTGGAGAACTCCAGCACCAAAAGGCGGCCACCGGGCTTGAGCACACGGGCCATGGAGCGCAGCGCGGCGTCTTTGTCGGTGACGTTACGTAAACCAAAGGCAATGGTGATGCAGTCGAAGCTGTTGTCGGGAAACGGCAGACTTTCGGCATTGGCTTGAACNNNNATGAACATACTCGACGTTGCCGCCTACGCCGTTATCCATCAGTTTGTCGCGGCCCACTTTGAGCATGGAGGCGTTGATGTCGGCAAGTACGACTTTTCCCCGGGGGCCAACCAAACGGGAGAACTTAAGCGTTAAATCCCCTGTGCCGCCCGCGATATCCAGCACGTGGTGACCAGGCCGCACCCCGGCGCGTTCAATGGTAAGACGCTTCCAGACTCGGTGGATGCCCATGGACATCAGGTCGTTCATCACATCGTAGCGGGCAGCCACGGAGTGGAAAACATCGGCCACTCTCGAGGCTTTTTCATCAACTGGGACTTCCTGAAAACCAAAGTCAGTGGTGCGTTTTTCTGTGGGGCTCATTGGGCAGTAGCTCCCGAATTCGAGGCGATGGCAAATCGATCTTAGGTCTTTTGACACTGAGATCGACGCGATTAAAAGTAAACGCCATTGTAGCCTTGTCCACCCTGGCTTGTCTGCCTGGCTTCTTGTATAGGATCTGAGTCAGGTAGTCACAGTTGCTTGAATTGAATGCTGGCGGGCTCTCGCGAGGCACCGGCCTCTTTTAAACGCTGCAAGTAGTTGTTCCAGTAGGCCTCTTGGTGGGTCGCGAGGTCATACAGGTAGTTCCAGCTAAACAACCCGCTGTCATGGCCATCATCGAAATGCAGTTTCAGTGCATAGTTGCCCGCCTGGGTAATATTTTGCAGGCCGACATCTTTTTTACCCACTTGCAGTACCGCGGTGTCGCCGCCGTGGCCACGCACTTCGGCAGAAGGCGAATAGACGCGTAACAACTCGACCGGTAGATGAAAACTCTCCCCATTGGCGTAGCCAAGCTCCAGCTCGCGGGCCTGTTTATGGTAGTGAACCCTAGTGGGGGTGGGCGCATTCATGATGAAACCTCATCGCTAAGTGTCCATGGCTTACGAACATAGCAGCAAGCCCGCAAAGAGCGGGCTTGCTGTTGCTGACTATACCAATGCTGATAATAACAGCAGACGCCGCTTACAAAATATACCGGGACAGGTCTTCGTCGACCGCCAGTTCGCCAAGCTGAGCATTGACATAATCGCCGTCAATTACCAGTGGGCTCTCCATATCGCCGCCTCGGAAAGAGGCTTCTTCCAACAGCCGCTCCATCACCGTGTGCAGACGGCGGGCGCCGATATTTTCGGTGCCTTCGTTGACCTGCCAGGAGATCTGCGCGATGCGCTCGATACCGTCGGGGGTGAACTCTACGTCTAGCCCTTCGGTGGCCAGCAGCGCTTGGTACTGTTTGGTCAGCGAGGCGGAGGGCTCGGTGAGAATGCGCTTAAAGTCGTTAGGCGTTAGCGCGTCAAGCTCAACGCGGATCGGCAAGCGGCCCTGCAGCTCTGGAATCAGATCCGAAGGACGCGACAGGTGGAATGCACCGGAGGCGATAAACAGGATGTGATCGGTTTTAACCATGCCGTACTTGGTCGAGACGGTGGAACCCTCTATCAGCGGCAGCAGATCACGCTGGACGCCCTCACGGGAGACTTCGCCACCGCTGGACTGGCCGCTGCCCTTGGCGACTTTATCGATCTCATCCAGGAATACGATGCCGTGTTGCTCGACCGAGTAAACCGCGCGGGATTTGATTTCTTCCTCGTTGACCAGCTTGCCCGCTTCTTCATCGCGTAGCAGTACCAGCGCCTCTTTAACCGTTACGCGGCGGTTTTCACGCTTCTGCTGGCCCATATTGGAGAACATGCTCTGCAGTTGGCTGGTCATCTCTTCCATACCTGGTGGCGTCATGATATCGATGCCTTGGCCCTGGGAAGAAATTTCGATATCGATCTCTTTATCGTCCAACTGCCCTTCGCGAAGCTTCTTGCGGAAGGTCTGGCGGGTGCCGCTGTCTTCACGGGGTTTATCTTCCTGACCACGGGGCGGCGGCAAAAGGGCATCCAGTACGCGGTCTTCCGCAGCATCTTCGGCGCGGTGGCTAACTTCCTCTTTGGCCTGTTCGCGCACCATCTTGATCGCCGCTTCCATCAAGTCGCGAATAATCGACTCTACATCACGGCCTACATAACCAACTTCAGTAAACTTGGTCGCTTCGACTTTAATAAACGGCGCTTTAGCCAGCTTGGCCAAACGGCGGGCAATCTCGGTTTTACCCACACCGGTGGGGCCGATCATCAAAATATTTTTAGGGGTGACCTCTGGGCGCAGGTCATCATCGAGCTGCATCCGGCGCCAGCGGTTACGCAGAGCGATTGCAACGGCGCGTTTGGCATCCTGCTGGCCAATAATGTACTGGTCTAGAGCGTGAACAATTTCGCGGGGTGTCATCTGAGTCATATAAGTAACCTTAGTGTGCAGTGAGCGGCGCTTGGGGATCGCGTGAGTTGATTAGCGATCGTCAATCGACAGCTCTTCGAGGGTCACGTGGTGGTTGGTGAATACACAGATATCACCAGCGATCGAAAGCGACTTCTCGGTAATTTCACGCGCCGACAGCTCGATATTTTCCAGTAGTGCTCGGGCGCTGGCTTGGGCGAAGTTGCCGCCAGAGCCAATGGCAATAATGCCGCGCTCGGGTTCGACTACGTCACCGTTACCGGTAATGATCAGAGAGGCGCTGTGATCCGCAACGGCGAGCAGCGCTTCCAGACGGCGCAGCGCCCGGTCAGTGCGCCAATCTTTGGCAAGCTCAACCGCTGCCTTGGTCAAATGCCCCTGGTACTTTTCCAACTGCGCTTCAAAGCGCTCAAACAGCGTGAACGCATCCGCCGTACCACCTGCAAATCCGGCCAGTACCTTGCCGCGGTAGAGGCGGCGTACTTTGCTGGCGTTACCCTTCATTACGGTATTGCCCAGCGATACTTGGCCGTCGCCAGCGAGGGCGACCTGGTTACCACGACGAACGGAGACAATAGTGGTCATGGAGATAACTCCTTGGGGGAGGCGAGCTCCCGATGACTGGCAGGTCACCCAATAAGCGACCATTGTTTAAGCGTTCACAACAAAATGCGGGCGGCTGATAAAAAATCAACCGCCCGCAGGGTATTCCAGATGGGATTATTAGTTTTGCAGTTGGATAAGCAGGGGCTCGATGCCTTGGGTATTCATTAAATCCTGGGCTCGGTTTAGCTCTCGGGTGTCCTCGTAAGGTCCCACTTGTACCCGGTGCCAGGTATTGCCATCCGCCTTTACTTCGCTGATTTCCGCCAGCAGGCTTAAATTGCGCAGTCGGCCACGCAGCTGTTCGGCGTCGCTGGCTTCACGAAACGAGGCCGCCTGAAGCATATAGCGCCCTGGGGTATTGGTGGCTGCTTCATTCTCCTGGGCCGCCGAGACCTGATCTTCAGGTCGGGTGTTGGCGGCAATCACCTGAGCGATGGGGTCGTCGCCTGCAGCGCCAGAGGCCGCAGCACTATCGACTGTCGGTTCGGGAGCCTCCGGGCGCACAACGCTTGAAGGCAGAGTGACGCCGGGGGCAATGACCTCGGTTTCCGGCAGCAGGGTATAAAACTCAAACGTCGGCATCGACGGTTCAGCGGCTTCCTCGGTTTCCCTAGCGGCAGCGCGCTCTTCGCTACCCGAGGGTTTGGGTAGCACCGTGGCTTGAGGCGCTTCGCTCTGCTCTTGCCAGGGGGCGGTGCCGTGCTGGTGCTGAGCCAAAAAGAAGCCTGCCGCCATACCGGCAAGACCCCACAGCCAGCCGGGTAGGCGAAAGCCGCCGCCTGAGCTGCGGTTGGACTTGCGCTGCGAGGTGGCTCCGCGGCGGGGGGCGGGCTTTTTGCGCGGGCTAGCCATTGCTTACATCTCCTCTGGGGCGCTAACCCCCATTAAGTCAAGCCCGTTGCGGAGCACTTGACGGGTGGCAAGGCCCAGCGCCAGGCGCGTATTGCGCAGGGTGTCGTCTTCGACCATCACTTTGACGGCGTTGTAGCAGGTGTGGAAGTCGCCGGAAAGGTCGAGCAAATACTGGGCAACCTGCTGTGGCTCGCGGTTTCTGGCGGCGGTTTCCACTACTTCAGGGAAGCGCGCTAGCCGGTTAAGTACGGCTTTCTCCTGGTCGCTGTCCAGCAGCACTAGGTTGGCCAGTGCCAAGGCGTGATCAAACGGCTGGTCGGCATCCTCGGCTTTGCGCAGCATGCTGCAGACCCGGGCATGGGCGTACTGGATGTAGTAGACCGGGTTGTCATTCGACTGGGAGCGGGCCAGGTCGATATCAAAGGTGAGCTGTGAGTCGGCGCGGCGGGCGGCGAGGAAAAAGCGCGTGGCGTCGCGGCCCACTTCGTCGATCAAGTCGCGCACAGTGACATAGCTGCCGGCGCGCTTGGAGAGTTTTACCTCGACGCCTGAGCGGGTAACCATGACCATCTGGTGGAGCACATAGTCGGGCCAGCCTTTGGGAATGCCCACTTCCAGCGCCTGTAAACCGGCGCGTACGCGGGTGACGGTGGAGTGGTGGTCGGCGCCCTGTTCGTTGATTACGGTCTTGAAACCGCGCTGCCACTTGTCCAGGTGGTAGGCCACATCGGGCAGGAAGTAGGTGTAACCACCCTCGCGTTTGCGCATCACGCGGTCTTTGTCATCACCGAAGTCGGTGGTGCGTAGCCACATGGCACCATCTTCTTCATAGGTGTGGCCTGCGCTCACCAGTTTTTCAACAGTGGCGTCCACCTTGCCATCTTCGTAAAGCGACGACTCTAGGAAATAGACGTCAAACTCCACGCCGAAGGCTTTTAGATCCAGATCCTGTTCGCGCCGCAGCCACGCCACGGCAAACTCTTGAATCGCGTCCAGGTCGTCAGGATCGGTTTTGGCGGTGACTTCGCGGTCATCGGCACTGACCGTTTTGCCTGCCAGGTAATCGTTGGCCACATCGACGATATACTCGCCGCGATAGCCGTCTTCGGGCCAGCTATCGTCGTCAGGGCCTAAGCCTTTCACTCGCGCTTGTACCGAACGCGCCAGGTTGGCGATCTGGGCGCCCGCGTCGTTGTAGTAGAACTCGCGGGTGACATCAAAACCGGTGGCTTCGAGCAGGCGGCATAGGCAGTCGCCAATCGCTGCGCCCCGACCGTGACCTACGTGCAGCGGGCCGGTGGGGTTGGCGGAAACGAACTCGACCTGCACTTTCTCGCCTTTTCCGACCATACTGCGGCCAAAGGTGTCGCCGCAGTCGAGTACCTGGGCAACGATTTGCGCCGCGGCATCGACGGCGGCGAAAAAGTTGATAAAGCCGGGGCCCGCAATCTCGGTTTTTTGGATAGCGTCGCTTTCAGGTAGCGCTGCTACCAGCGCGTTGGCTAGTTCACGCGGATTTTTGCCTGCCGGTTTGGCTAACATCAGCGCCAAGTTGGTGGCGTAATCGCCGTGGGCCTTGTCTTTGGTGGGGTCCACCTTGATGGTGGGCTGAAGGTCGTTTGGCAGCACGCCTTGGTGCTTGAGCGCGGTGATCGCGCCTTCGAGCAGAGAAACTATCGTATCTTTCATGTGGGTATCCGGTTACGTCTGTGGCGGCGTGTGCTAACGCGCAGCAGTAAAGGTGCGTCGGTAAGGCGGCTATTATCGGCAATTGAGCCGCAGTTTCAAAGGCGTGTTGCTAAACAACTGCCAAGAGATAAGCGCTAAGCGAGAGTTTGTGGGTCGATATCAATCGACCAGCGTACCTTGCGTGCCTCGCGATTGGCTTCAAGCCACTGCACCAGCCAGCTAACGGCAGGGTGTAGTTGGCTGCGTTTATCGGCTGCCAGCATAACGTGTAAATGGTAGCGGTTCTGGCGTCTTTCCATTGGCGCGGGCACCGGCCCCAGGCAGCGGGTGGCTACGCCGGCCTCTTTTAGCCATTGGCGCAGAGCTTGAGTGGCCTGTTGCGCCATGGCCAAAGCGGCCTCCTCTTTGGGGCTTTCGATGCGTAGCAGCGCCATAAAACAGAACGGCGGTAGCAGGGAAATGCGCCTTTCTCNNAACATATTGCGTGCGAGGGCCCCGTAGCCATGTTCAGCTAATTGGCCCAAGTGAGGGTCGTCGGGGTGTAGGGTTTGCACCAGCACTCGGCCTGGGTGGGCGGCGCGACCGGCACGGCCCGCCACCTGTTCAAGTAGTTGGGCGCTGTGCTCCAGAGCGCGAAAATCAGCGGCGTAGAGGCCGCCGTCGGCATTGACGACCACGACAAGTGTGACGTGGGGTAGGTGGTGCCCTTTGGCGAGCATTTGAGTGCCGACCAACACGCAGGGTTCGCCGCGCTGAATTTCTTTGAGTACCTGTTCAAAGCTGTCCTTCCGCCGGGTGCTATCCCGGTCGATGCGGTGGATAGTGGTTTTCGGGAACAGCGTTTGCAGCGTTTCTTCAGTGCGTTCTGTGCCACTACCCAAGGCGCGCAGATCGCCGCTGCCACACTCGGGGCAAGCGTCCGGGAGGGCGCGGCGGCTATCGCAGTGGTGGCAAGCCAGTAGGGGAGGCTGGCGGTGTAGTGTCATGCGTGCGTCGCACTGACCACACTCTGCCATCCAGCCGCAGGCGTGGCAGGCAAGTGTCGGTGCAAAGCCGCGCCGGTTGATAAAAATCAGCACCTGCTTGCCAGCGCTCAAGGTGCTTTTAATCGCTTTGATGGCGCCGGGTAGCAGGCCGCCCTGGCGGCGTTGGTGGCGTAGATCAATCAGCTCCAGCTTGGCTGGCGGGTGCTGGCTGGGGCGCTGGGTCAGGCGTAGGTGGCGGTAGGCGCCGCTAAGCGCCTGGTGCAGACTCTCCAGGGAGGGGGTAGCACTACCCATCAGCAGCGGGATTTTATGGTAGTGGGCCCGGGCCACGGCTAAATCGCGGGCGTGGTAGCGCAAACCGTCGTGCTGTTTGTAGGAGCCGTCGTGCTCCTCATCGACAATAATCGCGCCGGGGTTGGCCAGCGGGGTGAAAATCGCCGAGCGGGTGCCGATGATAATCAGCGCCCGACCGCTGGCGGCGGCTTCCCACACGTCTAGTCGCTCGGGGTCGGTGAGGCCTGAGTGCAGCGCCACCACGGGTACCCGAAAGCGGCGTCTAAAGCGGGCGAGCGTCTGTGGGGTTAAGCCAATTTCCGGCACCAGTACCAGCGACTGCTTGCCCTTGGCGGCGACAGCTTCAATAAGCTGGAGGTAGACTTCCGTTTTGCCGCTGCCGGTGACACCCTCGAGTAAGCAGGGGTGGTAGCCATCGAGCTTCTCATGCAGTGCGGCCAGCGCTGTCGCCTGTTCACGGTTAAGCGGCAGGGCCGGTGTTGCTAGTAAGTTGCCGCTAGGTGGCGTTGGGGCAGTGAGAATGTGTTCCTGGCTGGATGCCAGGCCTTTCTTCTCCAGCGCTAATAGCTGGTCGCGGGCGAAACCGTGGGCGCTAACCGCACGGCTAGGCAATCCATGAGGGTGTTGGCGCAGCAGCGCATACAGCTCGGCTTGCTTGGGCGCTCGGCTGAGTATTTCTTCTGCGCCTTCGCCTTGGGCAAGCCAGAGGGTCTGGGTGCGCCCAGCCATGGGGTGCCCCTGGCGCAGCCGCGCCGGCATGGCGTGGTGCAGGGTGTCGCCTAGGCTGTGCTGATAATAACGGGCGGCAAAGCGGCATAGCCATAGCCAATCCTCCGGCAACGGGGCATCATCCAGTGCTTCACTGATGCTACGCAGTTGGCTGCGCGGAAGGTCGCTGTGGTCGGCTAATTCGACGACCACTCCGACGACTTCGCGACGCCCAAAGGGCACTCGCACTCGCAACCCCGGCTGCCAGCCGCAGGGAGGCGCTTCCCTGGATGGCAGGTAGTCGAACAGGCGGCGCAGCGGCGAGGGCAGGGCTACCTTGAGCACTTGATCGAGTGCTTGGGAAGATCTTTGAGACGGCCTTTGGGACTGTCCTTGAGACTGTCCTTGAGAGTATGCCTGCGAAGAAAAAGAGTCAGCCAATTGGCCTCCGGCGTTAGTTTTGCTAGAATATGCGACCGCTCTGAATCCTAACGATCTTTATCGATCTATTTGTAAAGACCTATCGTAACGACGGAGCGGCTAACCGGTTAGTCGTTTTTTCCAAACCCGTATGCGGTACCTGGCACGAGATCAGGTGGCGGCATATAGCTTAGTGAGGCTCGAAATGAGACAAGGTATTCACCCGAATTACAACACGGTCACCGCCAGCTGTTCTTGCGGCGCCACTTTCCAAGTAGGTACGACCTCTGGTCAGGACTTCTCTTTGGATGTGTGCTCTAACTGCCACCCGTTCTACACTGGTAAGCAGAAGCAAGCGACCACTGGTGGCCGCGTAGAGCGTTTCAACAAGCGTTTCGGCGCTGCTGTTAAGCGCGGCTAATCCCAGTCGGATAGCCATATCGCCAGCATGCCTGTTCATATCAGGCTAGTCTCGCGCAAAACCCACGCCCCGGCGTGGGTTTTTTGTGAGCTGGATATGCTTGCTGCATGAGCTTTATGTGGAAAAAATTTCCATAAATGCTGTTATGCAGCGATAAGTAAAGCATTATGATTAAAGCCTGTTTGCATAAGTTTCTGCAAATAGTGGCTAAAAGTGACGAATATGAAGATAAAATTCAGTTAAACGAGCGTTTTGTCGTAAGTTGACGGCGTGCTTGAGGCGCTATGGTTTTTTCTATATTCTGAAACGACTTATCTACTTTATGTTAACTGGACTCTGACCATGACGGATGCAAATAAGCAGGCTGCTTTGGATTATCACGCGAAACCGATTCCCGGTAAGCTTTCGGTGGAGTTGACCAAACCCACCGCGACGGCACGGGATTTGGCGCTGGCGTATAGTCCGGGCGTGGCTGAGCCAGTACTTGAAATTGCCCGTGATGCGGAAAATGCCTACCGCTATACCGGCAAGGGCAATCTGGTAGCCGTGATTACTGATGGCAGCGCTATTCTGGGTTTGGGTAATCTGGGCCCGCTGGCGAGCAAGCCAGTGATGGAGGGCAAGGGCGTGCTGTTTAAGTGCTTTGCAGGCATCAATTCAGTGGATATCGAAGTGGATGCGGAAAGCCCGCAGGCGTTTATCGATACCGTCGCGCGCATTGCTGATACTTGGGGCGGCATTAACCTTGAAGACATCAAGGCGCCGGAGTGTTTTGAAATTGAGAAAGCACTGAGTGAGCGCTGCAGCATCCCGGTCTTCCACGATGACCAGCATGGCACTGCAATTGTGACAGCGGCCGGCATGCTTAATGCCTTGGATATCGCTGGCAAAAAAATTGAGAACGTCAAGATCGTTTGCATGGGTGCAGGGGCGGCGGCGATTGCCTGCATGCGGCTGCTGGTCTCCTGTGGTGCAAGTAAAGAGAACTTGGTAATGCTGGATCGACGTGGCGTTATCCATACTGATCGCGAAGGTATCAACGAATATAAGGCTGAATTCGCCCGTGATACCGAGATGCGCACCTTGGATGATGCCATCGACAACGCTGACGTCTTTATCGGCCTGTCAGGCCCGGGGCTGCTGTCTGCTGATCAGGTGAAGAAAATGGCGCCAGATCCGGTGATTTTTGCCTGCACCAATCCGGATCCGGAGATCCATCCTGACGTTGCCCGGGAAGCGCGCCCGGATGTGATCATGGCCACCGGCCGTTCGGACTTCCCGAACCAGGTCAACAACGTGCTGGGCTTCCCGTTTATCTTCCGCGGCGCTTTGGATGTTCGCGCCACGCGCATTAATGAAGAGATGAAGCTGGCCGCGGTGCATGCCTTGAAAGACTTGGCCCGCGAGCCGGTTCCTCAGGAAGTGCTGGACGCCTACGAGCGCACCGAGATGAGTTTTGGCCGCGAGTACATCATTCCCACGCCGGTCGATATCCGCCTGCTGGCGCGGGTTTCCTCGGCGGTGGCGCAAGCTGCGGTTGATTCTGGTGTCGCCCGTAAGCCTTTCCCGGCGCACTACCCGCTGCAGTCAATTAATGACGTTTATGGCGGCTAAGGCACTGCGCCCTGGAGTCGATTTACGCCCGCTTCTTAGCGGGCGTAAATGTTTTGCGAGATTATTTATTTAGCTTTGAGAATAGCGCGTAAGCCCTTCCTGAGCGGTGGAGGCTACTAGGTGGCCATCGCGGCTGTAAATATGCCCCCGCGCCAGCCCGCGAGCACCGCCTGCCCAGGGTGAGTCGATGACGTATAGCAGCCAATCGTCCAGGCGAGTGTCCTGGTGGAGCCACAGGGCATGGTCAAGGCTGGCGATGCGCAGCTTGGGATCTCGGTACGCAATGCCATGGGGAATCAGGCTGGTGGTCAGCAGATTGAAGTCAGAGGCGTAAGAGAGCAAGTGGCGGTGCAATGCCGGGTCGTCTGGCAGTGTACCGGAAAGACGAAACCATAAGCATTGGCCAGCAGGTGTACCGTTGTCAGGGTTGCCGGGTAGATGCACAAACTCAATCGGGTGACCGGGAAAGCGGTCATGCTTGGCCTCGCCGTTCTCGAGTAACGCTTCGGGTGTCGGCACATCCGGCATGGTGCGCTGATGGTTAAAGCTTGCCTCATCGCTTTGAAAGGAGGCGCTGCAGAAGAAGATTGGCCGGCCTTTTTGGATGGCAGTGACACGACGGGTCGTGAAGCTGCCGCCATCGCGAATGGTGTCCACTTGGTAGACAACGGGGCGATGTGGGTCACCAGGGCGCAGAAAATAGCCGTGCTGAGAGTGCGGGCGGCGCTCAATGGGCACTGTGCGTGCAGCGGCTGCAAGCGCTTGGCCGAGTACCTGACCACCATAGAGCTGAGGAAAACCTAGATCCTGACTCTGGCCACGATATAGCGTCTCTTCCAGCGTTTCTAGCTCCAGTAACGCTACCAGTTTGTTCAGCGCGTCTGTCATTCTCGGTATCCTTGCGGCTGTCTCAATCGAATGCTGTCGATGAAAGTGAGTTGCTACGGCAGGGAACAACCCTTTCATACGATCGTTTAGCTACCTTAGCGGAGTTTACGTTTATGCGCAGCGATGAATTTTACATGCACCGGGCGCTTGACCAAGCACACTTGGCCGCTGCGGCGGGCGAGGTGCCCGTGGGGGCGGTTGTTGTCGATGCGCAGGGGGAGATCATAGGCNNCGGTAGCCAGTTGCGACCCTAGCGGCCACGCGGAAGTTCGTGCGCTGCGCGAGGCGGGGCAGCAGCAGGGAAACTATCGCCTTGAGGGTTGCACGCTGTTTGTCACCTTAGAGCCGTGCATGATGTGCGCAGGCGCGATGATACATGCTCGCCTGACCCGTTTGGTTTACGGTGCTGCTGAGCCTCGGGCTGGCATGGTTGAATCAAAGGCTAACCTACTGGCGCAGCCGTGGTTCAACCATCAAGTCGCGGTGACTGGCGGTGTATTAGCGGCACCCTCGCAAAAATTGCTGAAGCGTTTTTTCACCGCGCGACGCGATCAAAATAGTTAAGAAGCGTTAATCAAGTGGCGGCACAAGTTCGAACAATAGCAGTGGATCATCGTTGACTGGCGTTTGTTCTAGTTGGAAAAACTGCTGGCGGCTACGTTCAACATACTCAATCATTTCATAATAGCGACGGATATTGCGTACGTATATTACTGGCTCGCCACCACGGGCGTAGCCATAACGCGTTTGGCTGTGCCATTCACGCTGCTGTAGCAGGGGCAGTGCGGCGCGTACATCCGTCCAGCTGTCGGGGGCACCGCCTCGCATCTCGGCAATCTTACGGGCATCGTATAAATGCCCTAGCCCCACATTATAGGCAGCCATGGCCATAAAAAGCCGGTCATCGCCGGTAATGCTTTCCGGTAGGCGGTCTTTGATGCTGCGCAAATAGCGGGCACCGCCATCAATGCTTTGGGCCGGGTCGGTGCGGTCGCTGATGCCCATTTCGCTGGCAGTGGGGTTGGTTAGCATCATTAAGCCACGCACCCCGGTCGGCGAGACCGCATCTGGATCCCAATGCGACTCCTGGTAGCCCACGGCTGCGAGTAGCTTCCAATCAAAGCCTGTTTCACGGGCGGATTGCTGGAATAATTCAGTATAGCGGGGCAGGCGCGCATCCAGATGGTCAAGAAAGGTGCGGGTGCCGACATACTCCAGGTAGTCGTCATGGCCAAAGTAGCGGCTGACTAGCCGGTCTAGCATGCCGCTCTCCTGCAGGTCTTGGAGGAAGCGATTAGCGGCTTCGAGTAACCCCAAACCGCGACCGCTGGGCACTGCCCACGCCATGGAGAGCGGGTCGCCGAGGATAAAGCCGCGCTCAACGTTGGGAAAAAACAGCCGGTTTAAACGAAACTGATGCTCAAAAATAACCGCCGCGTCCAGGGTGCCGTTCTCAACCCGGGCCAGCAGTTCGGCGACCTCCAGCTCATGGGACTCTTTCCAGCTTAGGGTGGGGTGGCGTTTCTGGAGATCGCGCAGTGCTTCGCCGGTACCCGCTTCGCTAAGCGTACCAAGCTCCAGGCCGACAAGGTCGCTTGGTTCACTAATACCATTAAGTCCACGCCGGTATACCACCAGCGGCTGCATCTTGATAATCGGACGGGTGTAGTAAACACCAGAGGGATTAGGCAATAGGGGTAGCGCTGCCGCGCCCAGGTCGCCGCTGTCACGTACCGCCGGTAGCACGCTTTCAGGGTGATGGCGGGCGTTAAGGTTAAGACTCACCCCCAGATAGTCGGCAAAGCGGTGCATTAGCTCGTACTCAAAGCCGGTAGGGCCCTGGCGACCTTGGTAATAAGTGGTGGGTGTATTACGGGTGTGAACGGTAATAAAATCTTTTGCAGTGATCTGAGTCAGATGCTCGCCGGGTGGAACCAGGGAGAGAGTGGGTACCAGAGTCAGAAGCGTAATCGCTATTAGCGCATAATAAGCGCTAGCACGGGCTACAAAATGTCGGCAAATCAACGTCAGCATGGCGTCTTGTCGGCATGAAACAAGCTGCCACGATACCCAGCCAGGGGCAGGCTGTCACCTTGTTGATTTCGTGTGGCGGCTGGTTTCCAGTATCATAGGCGTTTTCCGGTACCACATTATCTGTGTTTTCCGGCACCATAAAAGCACGGCCGCCTGGCGGCCCGGTGATTTCCCTGCTCGAATTTCCCTGCTCTAGAGGCTTCAGGATATGCTCGAACTGCGAGGCGCGCCCGCCCTTTCTGCCTTCCGTCATGCTCGGCTGTTAACGGTGCTGCGTGAACGTGTTCCCGAGGTGGAAGCGCTGTCTGCCCACTATGTTCATTTTATCGATGTTCACTCCCATGAGCGCCGCGAGGAACTGGATGACGCTGCCCGCGAGCGTTTGGTGCAGTTACTTGATTACGGTACTCACTCGAGCGTAGAGGTTCCTGAGCGCGCCCAGCGCTTTTTGGTGGCGCCGCGCCTAGGCACTCAGTCGCCCTGGTCATCCAAGGCGACTGATATCGCCCACAACTGCGGCTTGCGCCAAATTAGCCGCATCGAGCGCGGCATCGATTATCGGGTCAGCTTCACCGCTATGCCGAACGAAGAGAGTTTGAGCGCGCTGGCGGCACTGCTACACGACCGTATGACCGAAACCGTGCTAGCCGATGCCTCGGACGCTGCTAAGCTGTTTGCTCAACACGACCCGGCACCGCTGGGCAGTGTGGATATTCTAGAGGGCGGCCGGGATGCGTTGGCAACGGCCAACCAGGCGCTGGGGCTGGCGCTGGCAGAAGATGAAATCGACTATCTTGTCGATGCTTTCAATGAGTTGGGGCGTAACCCCAGCGATGTTGAGCTAATGATGTTTGCTCAGGCCAACTCTGAGCACTGCCGTCACAAAATCTTCAACGCCGATTGGATGATCGACGGCGAGCTGCAGAGCCACTCGCTGTTTAAGATGATCAAGAATACCTTTGCGTCGTCGCCGGACAATGTTCTCTCGGCTTATAGCGACAATGCCGCTGTGATCAAGGGCAGTCAGGCTGGACGCTTCTTTGCCACGCCGTTGACAGGCCTTGATGACGAGCGCGCACTCTACGCCACTCATCAGGAACCCATTCATATCCTGATGAAGGTGGAAACCCATAATCACCCTACCGCGATCGCCCCATTTCCTGGCGCTGCAACTGGCTCGGGTGGGGAGATCCGCGATGAAGGCGCCACCGGCATTGGCGGTAAGCCCAAGGCGGGTTTGTCAGGCTTTACGGTTTCCAACCTGCGCATTCCAGAATTCGTACAGCCCTGGGAAGCTTTTGATTACGGCAAGCCAGGGCGTATGGAGTCGGCGCTCAATATTATGCTCGAGGGCCCCATTGGCGGCGCCGCGTTCAACAATGAATTTGGCCGCCCCAATCTAACCGGCTATTTCCGCACCTACGAGCAGGAGTCACTTAACGAAGGCGGTATCGAGCGGCGCGGTTTCCATAAGCCGATTATGCTCGCCGGTGGTTATGGCAATATCCGTGCCCACCATGTTCAGAAGGGGGATATCCCTGTCGGCGGCAAGCTGATTGTGATGGGTGGCCCGGCGATGTTAATTGGCCTGGGCGGCGGTGCAGCCTCCAGCATGGCCTCCGGCACTTCCAGTGCCGATTTGGATTTCGCTTCGGTGCAGCGTGAAAACCCTGAGATTGAACGCCGTGCTCAAGAGGTGATCGACCGCTGCTGGGCGCTGGGGGATCACAACCCGATTCGCTTTATCCACGATGTTGGCGCGGGTGGGCTCTCCAATGCGTTGCCCGAGCTAGTAAAAGATGGCAACCGTGGTGGCCGCTTTGATCTGCGCGCGGTGCCCAACGCCGAGCCGGGTATGAGCCCGCTGGAGATTTGGTGTAATGAAGCCCAGGAGCGTTACGTGCTTGCGGTTGCACCAGAGGATTTGGATACATTTGATGCCCTGTGCAAGCGAGAGCGCTGCCCCTATGCGGTAGTCGGCGAAGCCTTGGAAGAGCACCACCTTGAAGTGCGCGACGGCCATTTTGAGAGTAAGCCGGTTGACCTACCGATGAGCGTGCTATTCGGCAAAGCGCCCAAGATGCAGCGCGAATTTGAGCGTCGCAATCCAGAACTCTCTGGCATGATGCTGGATAATCTTGATCTGCGCGAAGCACTTGATCGCGTACTGCGCTTACCTACCGTGGCCTCCAAAAGCTTCCTGATCACCATTGGTGACCGCTCGATCACCGGCCAGGTGGCTCGCGACCAAATGGTCGGCCCCTGGCAAGTGCCGGTAGCCGATGTAGCGGTGACCACGGCAAGCTTTGATGCCCACACCGGTGAAGCCATGGCCATGGGAGAGCGTCCGCCGGTAGCCTTGATCAACCCTGCCGCTAGCGCTCGCTTAGCGGTGGCCGAAGCGATTACCAATTTGGCGGCAGCACCGATTGCCAAGCTTAGCGATATCAAGCTCTCCGCTAACTGGATGAGCGCGGCGGATCACCCAGGTGAAAATCAGGCGCTTTACGATGCGGTTTATGCGGTAGGTATGGAAATGTGCCCGGCGCTGGGCATTGCGATTCCGGTGGGCAAAGACTCGATGTCGATGCGTACCGCTTGGAAGGATGAGAACGAGCAGGGCGAATACGAAGATAAGAGCGTGACGTCGCCCCTTTCACTAGTGGTGACCGGTTTTGCTCCGGTGACCAACGCCCTGGCGACGCTAACGCCGCAGATCAATCTGGATCAAGACGAGTCGGATTTGATTTTGGTCGACCTGGGCAACGGTCAGAACCGGTTGGGCGGCTCCGCTTTGGCGCAGGTGTATGGTCAGGTGGGCAATGACTGCCCCGACGTGGACGACCCGGAAGATATCAAAGCGTTCTTCGAAGTCATTCAAGGCCTGAGCCGCGACGGCAAACTGCTGGCGTATCACGATCGTAGCGATGGTGGTCTGCTGGTCACGCTGCTGGAAATGGCCTTTGCTGCCCACGCCGGGCTTGAGATTAAGCTAGACTGGATGATCGACGAGCCAGTGGAGGCGTTGAATGCGCTGTTCTCGGAAGAGCTGGGTGCCGTGATTCAGGTCAATCGTGAACACACTGAAGAAGTGCTGGCGCAGTTTGCTGTGGCTGGTATCGAAACCTGCGGCGTTATCGCTCGGCCGCGTTACGACGACCAGGTGCGCGTCACGCTGTTTGAAGAACCCTTGCTNNTCAGCTTACCCAACGTACCTGGACAGAAACCAGTTACCGTATGCAGGCGCTGCGCGACAACCCCGAATGCGCCAAGAACGAATACGACAATCTGCTCGATGGCCGCGACCCGGGGCTATCTGCCACGCCCACCTTTGATATCAATGAAGATATCAGCGCGCCTTATGTCAATACAGCTAAGCCTGCCATGGCGGTGCTGCGTGAACAGGGCGTCAATGGCCAGGTAGAAATGGCCTGGGCTTTCGATAAGGCCGGGTTTGAGGCAGTGGATGTGCATATGAGCGACATCCTGGAAGGGCGCGTTTCGCTGGAGGAGTTCAAAGGGCTTGTGGCCTGCGGTGGCTTCTCCTACGGCGACGTGCTTGGTGCTGGCGGTGGCTGGGCCAAGTCGGTGCTGTTTAATGAGCGCGCCCAGGAGCAGTTTGCGGCGTTCTTCGCCCGCGACGATAGTTTCTCGCTGGGCGTATGTAACGGTTGCCAAATGCTCTCGCAGTTGAAATCGCTAATTCCTGGCGCTGAAAACTGGCCGACCTTTGTGCGCAACGAATCCGAGCAGTTTGAGGCGCGGGTTTCGATGGTGCGGGTTGAAAAGAGTCCCTCTATTCTGTTGGCCGGTATGGAAGGCTCAAAACTGCCCATCGCCGTTGCTCATGGTGAAGGGCAGGCGGAGTTCCGCGACAGCGCTCATCTGCGCAGCATGCAATCGAGCAACCAAATCGCCCTGCGCTATATCGATAACTACGGCCAGGCGACCACGCGCTACCCGGCAAACCCGAACGGCTCACCGGCAGGCATTACCGGTCTGACCACGCCGGATGGCCGGGTGACCATTATGATGCCCCACCCCGAGCGCGTTGCTCGGGCGGTCACCAACTCCTGGCGCCCGGCAGAGTGGACTGAAGATGGCGCCTGGCTGCGGCTATTCCGCAACGCTCGGGTTTGGCTCAACTGATTCCAGTAATGCTTTAGGTAATGCGTTGGGCATAGCCCCATGTTAACGGCGGATTTTTCCGCCGTTCACAGTTACTCGAGTCGTGACAACAGTTATTAAGAGTGCCGCTCGGGAGCGCTAGACGGTGTTTTATCAGCTCCTTTGGGCGGCAATCCTAGTTTGGCCTCCAGCGTTTCAAGCTCTAACCGGTAGCGCTCAACGAGGTATTCGAAGCGCCCAAAATCATGCCCGCAATCCATGCAGAACACATGGGCTTTACCACGCCGTGTGGCGGGAAGGCGTTTTAAACGACTGCTGCATTCCGGGCACTCAGGGCTGAAATGGTTGGTTGTCATTGCTCACCTCACTAGTATCTTCTCGCTAATAAACGTTGCGATTTCTGGGATTATTTAAACCATCACTACTACGACGCGACCAAAGTCGTAATAGTTCAATAGCGTGCTAATTAATTTGTCGATACCTAGCTCCTCATTAGCCACCTCACCAACGCCCCAGCTTCGCCCCTATCAGCAGGAAGCGGTCAAGCGCGTGGTGGGCCATTTCCGAGCCTCAAGTGAGCCTGCGCTGGTGGTGCTGCCCACGGGCAGTGGTAAATCCCTGGTGATAGCTGAGCTAGCGCGCTTGGCCCGTGGGCGGGTATTGGTGCTAGCCCATGTGCGTGAGCTGGTGGAGCAGAACCATGCCAAGTACCAAGCTTATGGGCTTGAGGCGGATGTTTTTAGCGCTGGTTTAAAGCGCAAAGAGGCGAGTCGCCAAGTAGTATTTGGCTCGGTGCAGTCAGTGGTGCGTAACCTGGAGAGTTTTAACGACACTAATTTTACCCTGCTGGTCATCGATGAGAGCCATCGTGTATCACTCAACGAAGACGCTAGCTATCGTCAGGTGATTGAGCACCTGCGCCAGCACAATCCACAGCTTAAAATACTCGGCCTCACCGCTACACCGTACCGCTTGGGGCAGGGGTTTATCTATTATCGCCACCATCACGGCATGGTGCGTGGCAGCGAAGAGAGTTTTTTTCGCGACTGCGTCTTCGAGCAGCCGCTGCGTCTGATGGTGAAGCAGGGCTATCTGGCTGCGCCCAAACGCCTGGATATGACGATCGAGGGTTATGACTTCTCCGCGCTCAAACCCGCTTCAGGCGGTCTGTTCCAAGAGGAAGAGCTGAATCGCGTGGTGGCGGGCAGTCGAGCGACGCCAGGCATTATCGGGCAAATCGTCGAACGTGCGGTTGATCGCCAGGGCGTGATGATTTTTGCCGCCACCGTAGCCCACGCTGAAGAAATTATCGGTTATTTACCCCAAGCAGAGGCGGCTTTAATTACTGGGGCAACACCTTCCCAAGAGCGCACTGCGCTGATCGATGCTTTTAAAGCGCGGGAGTTAAAATACCTTGTTAACGTCGCGGTGCTGACCACCGGTTTCGATGCTCCACATGTGGATTTGATCGCCATTTTACGGCCCACTGAGTCGGTGAGTCTTTATCAGCAAATGGTGGGTAGAGGGCTACGGTTGTCGCCGGGTAAAAGCGACTGCCTGATTTTGGATTATGCCGGTAACCCTTGGGATATCTTCGCGCCGGAAGTGGGTGAGCCGAAGCCCGATAGTGACAGCGAACCAGTTCAGGTAGAGTGCCCTGACTGCGGTCATGCCAATCTTTACTGGGGTAAGCGCGACGGTGATTTAGTGATTGAGCACTTTGGTCGCCGCTGTCAGGGGTTGGTCGAAGACCCTGATCGGCCTTCCAGCGTAGCTAACGGCCAGCACGGCGCGGTTTCGGGCGCCTATAAAAAGCAATGTGAGTTTCGGTTCCGTTTTAAAGTCTGCGAAGAGTGCGGCGCCGAGAATGACATCGCGGCCCGTCGCTGCCACGGTTGCGAAAAACTACTGGTGGACGCGGATGATAAACTCAAGGACGCCCTAAAGCTGAAAGACGCCAAGGTATTACGGGTAAGCGGTATGCAGCTGGAAGCGACCACCAACGGTCGTGGCCTGCCGCGCTTGGCGATTGAGCGCTTTGATTTGCTCCTTGGTGTCGCGCAACTCCTTTTCGGCAGCCAAAACCATGTCATCGGCCCAATTCTCGAGTTGTCCGCGGGCCTCGTTGAAATGATGATTGTTNNAACGGTCGTGGCCTGCCGCGCTTAAAAGTCACCTATCATGACGAAGATGGCACCCATCTTTCCGAGTGGTTTGCGCTGGAAACCCCCGCTCAGCGGCGCGCTTTCTATGCCGCCTTTATGCGCTACCATCTGCGCGCACCGGGAGGTAAATGGCAGCCGCTAAGCGCCGAGGAAGTCGTCGCCGAACAGCGCCGCCTACGCCATCCGGATTTTGTCGTAGGCCGCAAAGTGGGGCGCCATTTCCAAATCCGTGACAAGCTGTTTGACTATACTGGCCGCTACCGCAAAGCGGTGGAGGCGGGGTAGTGCGCTTGTGCTTACTCTCTAATAGAGCAACGCGAATGCTGACGACTTTGCTAAACTGTTCGCTTGTGCCGATTTTCATTTTCCAAGAGAGCCGACCCGCGTGAGCGAGACGCCAAGCGCTACTGTTGATTTAGAAAGCCCTGATTCCGAACCCACCGAGCCAGTGGCAGTTTCGCTTGGGCGTCTGTTTAATGAGCCGATTACGCAACTGCCGGAGGATTTGTATATTCCCCCGGAAGCACTGCGTGTCTTTTTAGAGACCTTTGAAGGCCCGTTGGACTTGCTGCTCTATCTGATTCGCCGCCAAAACCTGGATATTCTGACCATCAACGTGGCGACCATCACCCACCAGTACATCGAGTACGTGGAGCTGATGAAGGCCATGGAGATTGAACTGGCGGGGGAATACCTGTTGATGGCCGCTATGCTGGCTGAGATCAAGTCGCGCACCTTGTTGCCACGCCCGCCGAAGGCTGAGGGCGATGACGAGGAGGATCCCCGCGCTGAGCTTATTCGCCGTCTGCAAGAGTACGAACGCCTTAAAGAGGCAGCAGAGACGCTGGATACACTACCGCGCATGGGGCGTGACTGGTTCAGCGTGCAGGCAGGCTTACCGCCGCTGGAGTCCCGTGTGATTCACCCTGAGGTGGAATTGGATGAATTGCTCAGCGCGCTCTCCGATATCCTCAAGCGTGCCGAGCTGGTGCAGGCCCACCAGATCAGCCGCGAGGTTCTCTCTACCCGCGAGCGCATGCTCAAGATCATGGAGCAGCTAAGTTACGACGACGCCCATCAGCGCTATACCCCCTTTGAAACGCTATTTACTTTAGAGGAGGGGCGCGCAGGCGTGGTGGTCACGTTTATGGCGATTCTTGAATTAGCCAAAGAAGCCATGATTGAAATTGTCCAAAATGCGCCGCTGTCGCCAATTCACGTGCGCGCGCGGCGCGCTGCCCTGACTGACGGCGAGGAGAGCGCTTTTGATGAGGGCGGGATAGAAGATGATGCCTATGGCGAGTCCGCTTTTGAACCTGGCGAGGAGACGCCATGAGTAACACCGTCACCGCGTTAGATGACATTGTTTTAGATAATATTGTTGAAGCCGCACTGCTGGCCGCTGGCGAACCCTTGCCCCTTGAGCGGTTGGAGACACTCTTTCTCGAGGGCGAATGCCCCCCGCGCAAAGAGCTTCGTGACGTCCTGGAGCGTTTGCAGCAGCGACATTCTGGCGGTGCACTGGAGCTCCTGGAAACGGTCTCAGGCTACCAGCTGCGCATTCGTCCGCGGCTTTCCCAGTGGGTGTCGCGGTTATGGGATGAACGCCCCCAGCGCTACTCGCGGGCGCTGCTGGAGACACTGGCATTAATTGCCTATCGGCAGCCGGTTACTCGTGGGGACATTGAGGAAGTGCGCGGTGTCAGCGTGAGTAGTTCCATTATGCGCACCTTGGCGGAGCGCGGCTGGATTCGGGTGGTCGGTCACCGTGATGTGCCCGGCCGACCAGCGGTATACGCCACCACGCGCAGCTTTTTAGACGATTTTGGGTTAAAAACCCTCGATGCATTGCCGCCCATGCACACCCTGGCAAGCTGGGATGAAAACGAAATACCTGAAGAACCGGGGATGACGAAGGATACTGACATTCAGGAAGAAAATGGCCCCGGTTCAGACCATGAAGCACTGGACGAAACGATCAAAACGGTGCAGGATGCGCCACCTCAGAAAGAACAGATAACCTCGGCTGAGATAGCCGACACGCACGCCGAGACGGCGTTAACCCAGCCGCTGAGTTTTGCCGANNGGCTCGGCTCGCGGCACGTGCCAAGCGCCAACAAGATGAGCGCGAAAGCACGGAGACTACCGATGTGAGGTCAGACGACCATGAGTCAGAGTAATAACACCACGCCCCCCACCAGCGAAAAGCTGCAAAAAGTCTTGGCCCGTGCAGGCCTTGGCTCGCGTCGTGAGATGGAAACGGCGATTTCCGCCGGCCGTGTTAAAGTGAATAGCCAGGTGGCTAAGCTGGGCGACCGCGTTGAAGCGCGGGACAAAGTCAGTTTTGATGACCGTCCGGTGGCATTGCGCCCAGAAGAAGAAGTGCCACGCCGGGTGATTATGTATAACAAGCCGGAAGGCGAGCTATGCACCCGTAAGGATCCAGAAGGTCGCCGCACGGTGTTTGACCGCTTGCCGCGCCTGAAAGGCGAACGTTGGATTGCGATCGGTCGCCTGGATATCAACACCAGCGGTTTGCTGCTGTTCACTACCGACGGTGAGCTGGCCAACCGTTTGATGCACCCCTCTACCCAGGTGG
>LGOV01028838.1_pt2 | contig 26442 bp, 26 predicted proteins | sample 469881 | NCBI WGS metagenome assembly LGOV01 (sample SAMN03857199, study PRJNA290197) | marine sediment metagenome | biome: marine cold seep biome; feature: cold seep; material: marine sediment; isolation source: sample #5579, elevator 3A push core 41 containing 12 cm of sediment... ...
CGTTCTGTGTGCTGCCAGCAAGCCACCATGCAAATATAATAAATACAAACAGTCGGGCAATATGATCCAGTTTAGGGTAGTCACCTGCCAGATCAGGAAGTACCAATGTTAAAAAAAACCAATGACATACTGCTAATATTAAGGCCCACCAAAACATATGAAACACAGAGTGTTTCCAGACTGGTGCGGCATAAATTTTAATGCTAATTAAACCAGAGAGAGATAGTGCTAATTTATTGAAGTCACTAAAAACATCAAAGTGAGGCTTTGAAAAAACGTAAAACAACGTAGTTAATACGCCTATCGCTATCAAGGGTAGGGGGGTTTTTCCAAAATAATGTGTTTCCCATAAGCTTGAAGAGATCTTTCTTTGCATATACTCAGTTTCTCAGTTGTTTGCTGCATCTATGACAAATTAACGTTCATTGGTGGACTGACAGCTTTTTAAACTTTTTGAATGAGTCGCATTAAACATTTAGCTACAGTAGCCTTGCCGAATGCTGCCCATTAATGCTGAGCTGTGTGAGGTTGCAGAAAACTTTCCTAGCGAGCGCTCTAAGCGAGCTAAATTCTTTTCCTGCCACTTTCCCNNACTTATTTAACGACTTCTCCAACCGTTTTAAATTACCCCCTTGCCACTTACCTGCCCTCCGAAGGCGGCAGCGATCAAGGTCAATCAACCAAGGTGCGCCACTGGGGTCGATCAAAATATTACGCGCATTCAGGTCAACATGATCAAGCCCCGCTTGATGAAAGCGGTAAATCATAGCACCTACACGCTTTAACAACGCTTCATCCGCCAGATCGTTGGCGAGTAGCTCAGCGAATACTTTGGCGCCGGCAATGCGCACGGTAATCAACGCGGCTTCATACGTAAGCCCATAGCGGGTAACACAGCTTGCTACGGGGCGAGGTACCGGCAGCCCTTGCTCAAAAAGCTTGGCGGTTAAACGCAGTTCACTAAATGCCCGGGTGCGCTCAGCGCCAGTCCATAGGTAGCGCTTTTCACTGAGTTTGGCCGCCATGCCCCCCCGGCGATAGGGCCTTAATACCCACTGCTCGGTCGGCGTTGACTGTAAAAACAGACTACTGCCCCGGCCTGGTGCTTCGCCCACAATTAATCCGCGCTCACGCCAATAATCGCGCGTGAATAAGTCTGGTTCAATTTGGTGTGTTCCCGGCGCGTCACATAAACTGTCTACATCATGTAAAATCAGCCAATTTCTCTGCCGGAGTGCCGCTAAGCGCATGAAGCCCTCTCTGCCTGTTCAGCCTAACCACATTGCCATTTTGCGCCTCTCCGCCCTAGGAGATGTGTGCAATCTTGTGCCCACGGTGCGGGCGTTACAGCGCCAGTGGCCCGATGCGCGCATTACCTGGATTATCGGTAAGGGGGAGCACAGTCTACTGGCGGGGCTTTCCGGGGTCGAGTTCGTTGTTTACGACAAGTCGACCGGCATTGCCGGTATGCGTGCGTTATGGCGGCAGCTTGCCGATACGCGCTTCGATGTGCTGCTGCATATGCAGCAGGCCATTCGTGCCAGCGTGCTGTCGCTTGGTCTGAAGGCCGACGTACGCGTGGGCTATGACAAGGCGCGTGCCAAAGATGCTCAGCACTGGTTCACCCAGCATCAGCTTGCACCGCACCCTAATGCCCATGTGCTGGAGTCTTTTATGGATTTCGCACGGGTACTCGGAGTAAAGGACGACCATCTAGAGTGGGATTTACCTGTGCCCGATATGGCACGAAATGAAGCACGGGTGATCAGAGGTGAGTCGCCCTACCTTGTCATTAACCCGTGCAGCAACGTGCGCCTGCGTAATTTTCGTAATTGGTCGGTAGAGGGGTACGCGAGCGTGATTGAGCACGCTTGGGTGCAGCACGGTCTAAAAAGCGTATTGACCGGTGGCGGTAGTGCCCTGGAGCGTGAAATAGGCGAGCAAATTGAAGCGCTCTGCCAGCCAGCCAGTGTCATTAACGCCATTGGCGGCACCTCACTGAAAGGGGTTTTAGCGCTGATCGATCAAGCCCAAGCGGTGATAGCGCCGGATACCGGCCCGATCCATATGGCCAATGCCATGGGAACGCCGGCACTGGGTCTTTATGCATCGACCAACCCCCAGCGCGCCGCGCCCTATTTGTGGCGTGATTTTGCGGTCAACGCTTACCCTGACGCGGTACGTACTTATCTGCATAAGTCGGTAGACGAGGTGGGCTGGGGCCAACGGGTGCGTCACCCAAGCGCCATGATGCTAATTAAAGCAGACGACGTTATCGCTAAACTGGATACTCTGCTGGCGCATACTGCTTTGAATGCCAGCGCAGGGAGCACCGATGAAGATTGATTTAACCGCCTTAGAACATGCCCGTGTACTGGTGGTCGGCGATGTCATGCTTGACCGCTATTGGCATGGAGGTACCTCGCGGATTTCCCCCGAAGCGCCTGTGCCAGTAGTTCGGGTAGAAGATGTTGAAGACCGCCCAGGCGGAGCGGCCAATGTGGCGCTGAACATTACCTCCCTGGGCGGCCACGCGGTGCTGGCGGGCGTGATTGGAGACGATGACAACGCGCAGATACTACAAGCTAGTTTGACTGCCTCAGGTGTGAGTACTTACTTTCAGCGTAGCGCCGAGATACCCACGATTACCAAGCTGCGTGTGATGAGTCGTAACCAGCAGTTGCTGCGCCTTGATTTCGAGCAGCGTTTGGACAGTGTCGATACCAATATGCTGGTGACTCAGGTAGAAAAGGCGCTCCCCGGCTGCGACGTAGTGATCCTTTCCGACTATGGCAAAGGCACGTTGAACCAAGTAGAGAACCTGATAGCCAACGCAAGAGCCCAGGGCAAGCGGGTACTAATCGATCCGAAAGGGCAAGATTTCAGCAAATACCGTGGGGCGAGTTTAATCACCCCCAATCTGACTGAATTTGAAGCCGTGGTCGGCCCTTGCGCGACGGATGCGGAGCTATCTAACCGGGGCGAAGCGCTACGTGCTGAGTTGGAGCTGGAAGCGTTGCTGATTACTCGCAGCGAAAAAGGCATGACGCTGATTCGTGAAGGGCATGCGCCGCTACACCTACCCACCCGCGCTCAGGAAGTTTTCGATGTAACAGGGGCAGGCGATACCGTTATTGGCTTAATGGGGCTAGCGCTAGCGGCAGGCCACGCCTTTCCCGAAGCAATGATGCTGGCTAATTTGGGGGCAGGGCTGGTAGTGGCCAAACCGGGCACGGCCACGCTCTCGATCGCCGAGCTCTACACTGCCTTACACGGCGATAAGCTGGCTGAGTTTGGGGTGATTGAACCGAATGTATTGATCGAGGCGGTGCGTGCTGCCCAGCTACGCGGTGAACGGGTGGTCATGACCAACGGCTGCTTTGATATTTTGCATGCGGGCCACGTGGCTTACCTGGAGCAGGCCAAGCGCCTGGGTGACCGCTTAATCGTCGCGGTTAACGACGACGCCTCCATTGGTCGTCTGAAAGGGCCTAAGCGGCCTATTAATCCGCTTAACCGGCGTATGCAGGTGTTGGCGGGGTTAGGGGCTGTCGATTGGGTTGTGCCGTTCAGCGACGATACTCCTCAGGCACTGATCGAAGCGGTACTACCCGATATATTGGTCAAAGGCGGCGACTATCGTCCAGAAGATATCGCCGGGGGCGCGGCGGTTATGGCCAATGGTGGCGAGGTTAAAGTACTGGGCTTTGAAGATGGCGTTTCGACCTCGGCGATGATTAGCTCCATTCTAGATCGCGAGCGCTAATGGCTTTACCCACTTGGCCTCGGCTTGCCTACTCAGCGGCACTGTATGCGCTCTCACCGCTGATTGGCTGGCGCATCTGGCGTGAGCAAGTGCCCACTTACTCTCGCCTTCAACGGCTAGGGTTTCGCTTTCAGCCGCTTCCTCCAGCGCCACGTATTTGGCTGCACTGTGCCTCGGTGGGAGAAGTACGCGCTGCTCGACCACTGGTTGAGGGGATATTAGCGCGTTATCCAGCGCATAGCCTGCTGCTCACTACCATGACCGCGACGGGTGCTCAGCAGTCCCAAGCGCTTATTAGCGAGCAAACCCCAAGCGATCAAGCAAGGCTTACCCATCGCTTCCTGCCGTTGGATTTTCCCGGTGCTGCCAGACGCTTTGTACGCAGCGTTCAGCCCGAACTCGCGATCCTGTTTGAAACCGAGCTGTGGCCCAACCTGATCCACGCCTGCCGCCAGCAGGGTGTGCCGGTGGCAGTGGTGAATGGTCGCCTATCGCCCCGCGCCTTTAAGCGCTACCAACGCCTGCGCCCGCTAATGACCAGCACGCTCGCCGAGATTAGCTGGCTAGCGGCAAAATCACCGGCGGATGCCGAACGCTTTAATGCCCTTGGCTGCGGCACGGATATTACTCGTATCATTGGTTCGCTGAAATTTGAAATAGCTTGCCAAGATAAGGTGCTTAAAGAAAGTGAGTACTTACTTAAAGAATGGGAAGGGCGTCAGGTTTGGGTAGCGGGATCCACCCGAGACGGCGAAGAAGCGCTTCTGCTTAAAGCCCATCGTCAGCTACTTAAGCGCTATCCGAGCGCGTTGCTGGTGCTGGTGCCCCGGCACCCTCAGCGCTTTGAAGAGGTCGCTAAGCTTTGCCAAACAGAAAGCTGGACACTCAGCCGCCGCAGCCTACAGCAGCCTGCCACAAAGCAAACTCAGGTTTACCTGGGGGATACGCTCGGTGAACTGGCCATGCTGTATGCAGTAGGCTGTGTGGCCTTTGTGGGGGGCAGCCTAGTACCGTTGGGCGGGCACAATGTACTTGAACCGGCGGCGCTCGGCAGGCCGGTGCTTAGCGGCCCCTCAATTGAGAACTTCGCCGATGTGGCTGAACCGCTTCAAGCGGCAGGAGCGCTAACGCTAGTGGATAGCTCGGATGCCCTGGCAGGTGCCTTGGCGGACTACTTTGCTAACCCTGTGCGCGCCCAACAGGCTGGGCGCGCTGGCCGCGCGGTGATTGAGACGCAAAAAGGCGCACTTGATCGCACCCTGACAGGATTGGCGTCGTTACTGTCTCGTTAGCCAGTGCCTGTCTCGAAGAATCTTTATTTCAGCGCAATGCGCTCTACGCCATCTTCTTTGCCTAGCAGCAGCACATCAGCGCCGCGGGCGGCAAAAAGACCATTGGTCACAACACCGACGATAGCGTTGATGCGCGCCTCCATGGCTACCGGGTCTTCGATCATAAATCCAAAGCAGTCGATAATTTGATTACCATTGTCGGTGACTACTCCCTGGCGATAAACCGGCTCTGCACCAAGCGCTACCAGCTCGCGGGCGACATAGGAGCGGGCCATGGGGATGACTTCTACCGGTAGCGGAAAATGACCTAACTGAGGCACGTACTTTGAGCCATCAGCAATGCAGATAAAGCGTTCGGCACAGGCAGCCACGATTTTCTCGCGAGTAAGCGCAGCACCGCCGCCTTTAATCATATGTAAGTTAGCATTTACTTCGTCTGCGCCGTCGATGTAAAAAGGAACTGTACCAACGCTATTGAGCTCAAAAACTTCAATGCCCAGTTTCTCAAGGCGCTCGGCGCTCGCCTTGGAGCTCGCCACCGCGCCTTTAAAGTGATGGCGCAGAGGCCCCAGACGATCAATAAACAGGTTAGCCGTTGAGCCGGTGCCAATGCCTAAGATGGTATCCTTTTCCAACTGAGATTGAATTTCTGCAATGGCGGCGTCCGCCACAGCGGCCTTTAATTCATCCTGGTTCATAGCTTGGTTCATAAAAAGCCTTGTGGGTCAGAGGAGAGTTAGAGAAAAGAGGTAGTGGCGTTAGTATAACGACCTAAACGTTGCCTGCCGATGGAAACGCGGCTAGACGCCGCTATATGTAATCTGCTACCAATAAAAGCTTTGTCCGTTCACGTTCTTCCCTTGGGATACCCGCATGCTCGAAGCAACCGTCAAAAAGATCCTCCAAGCCCGCGTTTATGAAGCCGCTTGTGAGACCCCGATTTCCCCTGCACCCTTTTTGTCGCGTCGTTTCAACAACCAGATTTTGATTAAGCGCGAAGATCTACAGCCGGTGTTTTCGTTCAAAATCCGTGGCGCTTATAACAAAATGGCGCAGCTCACCCAGGATCAAAAAGATAAAGGCGTGATTGCCGCCTCCGCCGGTAACCATGCGCAAGGGCTGGCCATGGCCGCGAAGCTGATGGGTGTCAAAGCTGTCATTGTGATGCCGCGTATTACCCCCGATATCAAAGTGCAGGCGGTGCGCGCCCGAGGCGCCAAGGTCATCCTCAAAGGGGATGCCTTCGCCGCCGCAGCCGAGCATGCTCAAGAGCTGATCAAAGAGCACGGTTACACCTATATTCCGCCGTTTGATGATATTGATGTGGTGGCCGGACAAGGCACCATCGGCGTGGAAATTCTACGCCAACACGCTGGGCGCTTAGACGCCATCTTTGTGCCGGTTGGTGGCGGTGGTTTGATCGCCGGTGTCGCGGCCTATGTGAAGTACCTGCGCCCGGATATCAAAGTAATCGGTGTCGAAGCCGAAGACAGCGCCTGCCTCAAAGCCGCCTTAGAGGCGGGGGAGCGTGTGGTGCTCGAGCAAGTGGGCGTATTCGCCGAAGGCGTCGCGGTCGCACAAATTGGCGAGGTGCCGTTTTCGCTAGTCAAGGATCTGATTGATGGCGTTATCACCGTCAATACCGATGAAATGTGTGCGGCGGTGAAAGATATTTTTGAAGATACCCGTGCAGTGGCGGAAACCTCTGGTGCGCTCTCGCTGGCAGGGCTAAAAAAATACGTGCAGCAGACCGGTGCCGAAGGCGAGACGCTGCTGTGCATTAACTCAGGCGCCAATACCAATTTTGATCGCCTACAGCACATTGCCGAGCGCACGGAGCTAGGCGAGCAGCGTGAAGCGATCCTGGCGGTGACCATTGCCGAGAAACCCGGCAGCTTTAAGAAGTTTTGCCGCACGCTAGGCAAGCGCATGGTGACCGAGTTTAGCTATCGCTACGCTGACAGCAGTGAAGCGCATATCTATGTAGGCGTGCAGGTTAAGCCTGGTGGTGAAGATCGACAGGCAGTGATCGACAAGCTGCGTGAGAGTGGCTATCAAGTCGAAGACTTGACCGACAACGAGCTGGCGAAACTGCATATTCGTCACCTAAGTGGTGGACGCCCCAGCGAACGTTTCGAAGAAGAAGTATACCGTTTTGAGTTCCCCGAGCGCCCCGGTGCGCTGATGAACTTTTTGACGCAGTTGCCACATGACTGGAACATCTCGCTGTTTCACTATCGCAACCATGGTGCTGCCTACGGCCGCGTGTTGGTGGGAATGCAAGTCCCAAACGGTGATCGTACCCATGTAGCGGAGTACTTAGACGCCATCGGCTACCGTTATTGGCGTGAAAGCGATAATCCGGCCTTCCGACTATTTATGGCTTAGCGCTGCCCTGCGAAAGCATAAGGTGTGAGTAAATAGTTGTGTGTAAGTGGTTGCTTACCTTTAACGTCAGAGCTGCTAGTAACGTAACGTAACTTAATCCTCAGAAATGAGGCTAAAAAAGGTCGCTAAACTAGTTGTCAACGGAGGCCTAATAGCCCTATAGTCGTGAGCGAAATTAAGCAAATCGGCCACCCTTTTAAAACACTAAAGTGTGGTGGATTTAGCACATTCGGCAACGGTAAAGGTGTTGGAGAAGCGGCATGCGGCGGAAGAAGCCTGATATGGTAATGGCGTTGATGGTGGTATTTGCATTAGGAGTGCTGGCTACCGGCTATGCGCAGGCGTTGTCGGGAAGTTAATCCCCGCAAGGTAACAAATAGCAGACGAAAGAGGCTGATCCTTTATTGGGTCGGCCTTTTTTGCGGCGATTTATTGGCGGCGTACGCAGCCTTGGTTACTGACGACTACCTGTAAAGGCACATCCCATGGTTCCACAGGCAGAGAAGCCACCTGTTGGCAGGCATGGGCGACACCAATCAAGGTCGGCGATGGGCCGGGCCGATGCATGAACGCTAAGCTGCGGTCGTAAAATCCGCCCCCCATGCCCATGCGGTTTGCATTAGCATCAAATCCGACTAGCGGCACAATCAACGTATCTAGCGCCCAAGTGGGCAGCCGATTACGCCGTTGGGCGCTGAATCTCACGTCAGGCTCCCAAATACCAAAACGGTTTTTTATCATTGGGGTGTCAGGACGGTAGGCAACAAACCACAGGCGGTTAGCGCTAAACGGACGTAAAACCGGGAGATAAATATTGACGTTACGCTGACGTAGCCAGGGAATAAGCGGGGTAGGATCGATTTCGCCGTTGACAGGCAGATAAAGACTTAAGCGCCGTGCGCGGCGTATTTCAGGCAGGGTTTTCAATCGTTGGCACAAGCGCTGTGCCGCAAGGCGTTGCTCATGCTCAGAAAGGGCTCGGCGTTGGTGACGTAAAGAGCGGCGGAGCGCGCGCTTATCGTCGTCCAGATAGAGGCTTTCCATGCAGATATTCTCTTATCCCCTATATTTTCGCATAGCCTATATTTTGGGTGTTCTCCAGAGTGCCGCTGTCATTCTGGCCCTGAACCTACTGGTTCAGGTGGGTGGCCGCAGCCAGACCGTCAGGCTTTCCGACGCACGGACATGCACACGGGCCTGGCTAGCATTTGGCCCCCTGGGTATTACGCATAGGCTCGAGGGACTATAACGACTGGCGTACACCCCAGAGAACCCCGCCATCCTAACAGAGCGACGGCTAATGCCAAAGGTCTGGGTTAAACGTTCGCCGAGTCTTTAGATCGTTGACAGTGCTTTTAGGTAAAGCCTAAGACTGGCGCGTTTTGGCTAATGCCCGCTCAAGGCGCTCATTTAAACGGTTCAGGCTCTCTTCACCGGCACGGTGCTCATCCATGGCTTCAAGAAGCTCGTGGGTGATATTGAGGGCCGCCATGATCGCCACACGCTCACTCCCCAGCACGCTGCTTTGGGCATTGATACCCTGCATGGCGCGGTCTAAGTAGCGCGCGGCGCGATCAAGTTTGGCTTCTTCGCCCGTGTCGCAGGCAATGATATAGCCGCGCCCTAATAGGGTTATTTCTTTGGTTGGCCGCTTGGCGTTGCTCATCAAAGACTCCAGCACGGGCCAGCAAGGGGCCCAATGCGTTAACATCACAGCATAGGAAGATAGGTGCCACTCACTATAAGAGAGGCGCTTGTGCGCGGTCAACGCGCGGGCGAGTGCTTCTCGCACCATTGCCGCCGCCCTATCCCCCACACGCCCAGTAAATACGAGGTTATTAAATACTATGTCATTGATTGATGAGCGTCAGGACTTCTCTGATGTCGCAGATGTGTTTCTTCTCCATGGCAGTATGCAGTCACCGGCTTTCTTGGATGGCCGCTTATGTGCGCTGCTGGCGTTACGCGATGTGAATGCAGAGGCTTGGTTGGACGAAGTCTGCCAGAGCCTTGGCGTTGAGCAGCCCCGGGATCAGGCAAGTGCCGAGCGGCTATTAGGCTGGCGGCGGCAAACCGTGGAGGCGCTGAGCGCCAGCGACCTGGACTATACCCCACTGCTACCCGACGAGCTGTTCTCCCTGGGCGAGCAGGCGCAGGGTCTTAAAGAGTGGACGCTGGGCTTTATTGAGGTGATCGATGAAGTGGCCGACAACGAGCTGCGCGAGCGTTGGTCTCAGGCGCTCCGTGAGGCGATTGATGACTTGGAGGCGCTGGGTCGGATAGATACCGATATCGACGATAGCCCCGAAAACGAAAACGATCTGTTTGCGCTTACCGAGCATGCCCGCATGGCCGCTATGCTGCTGTATACCGAGCAGCACCCAGGTATGCCGCAAGTCGAGCAAACTGACGCACCCGTTCACTAATCCCGTTGCCTAGATAGGAGCCGCTATGCTGTCCGACCCTGTGTTGCCTACGTTGTTACCTCGACCCCCTGCGATCAGCATGGGCGAGTACCGCCACCGCCGTGACGCCTTAATGGCCCAACTGCCGGATAACGCAGCGGTGGTGCTCCCCGGTGCCGGACTGATGACCCGCTCCCGGGACAGCGAATTTGCCTTCCGCCAGAACAGCGATTTTTACTACCTGACAGGCATACGTGAACCGGATGCGCTGCTGTTGCTGCTACCAGGGCGCGCTGAAGGTAAAAGCGTGGTGTTCTGTCAGGATCGCGACCCTACGATGGAAGCCTGGACAGGGCGCCGTTTGGGTGCCGAAGGCGTGGTCGCTGAATACGGCATCGATCAGGCGTTTGAAAACGCAGTACGCGATGAACGGCTGCCTGAATTGTTGGCAGGTCGTGAGCTACTTTATCTGCCGCTAGACAATGCTGAAGCTGTCAGCATGGCTGAAGATGCTTTACATGAAGCCCAGGCCGGGCTTAGACGTGGTCGGCCGCCGCTAAAAGGGTGGCTGGATATCAGCCCGTTGATTCACGCGATGCGGCTAATCAAAAGTGACGCTGAAATTGCCCTGCTCAGACATGCGGCACTGATATCTGCCCATGCTCACCGGCGCGCCATGCAGGTGGCGCGCCCCGGGCTGAGCGAGTTTCAGCTCCAGGCAGAGTTAGAGCATGAGTTTGTCTGGCATGGGGCCAGTGGTCCTGCCTACAGTACGATTGTGGGTAGCGGTGCCAACGCCTGCGTACTGCACTATATTGAAAACTGCGCACCGCTATGTGAAGACGGCTTGGTGCTGATCGATGCAGGTGCCGAGTTTGAGTTATATGCTGGTGATATCACCCGCACATTCCCGGTGTCCGGGCGGTTCAATGATGCCCAGCGGTCGCTCTACCAAGTGGTGCTCAACGCCCAGCAGCGCGCTGTGAGTGCCGTCCAGCCGGGTGCCACCCTTGCTGATATCCACCAGGGCGTGGTGCATGACTTAACTGCCGGGCTGATTGAGCTTGGCCTGCTGGAAGGCGATGTTCAGGCGCGCATCGACGACGAGAGTTATCGACGTTTTTACCTGCACTCAACGTCACATTGGTTGGGGCTGGATGTGCACGATGTTGGCACTTACCGGTTGGATGAGCAAACACCTCGGCCACTGGTTGCAGGTATGGTGCTCACCGTGGAGCCTGGCCTGTATATTCCTAGTGAAGACGATATTCCTGACGCCTATCAGGGTATTGGTATTCGTATTGAGGACAATGTGGTCGTCACTAACGAAGGTCATGAAGTACTGACCGCAGACGTGCCTAAACAGGTCGTTGAAATCGAAGCATTGATGGCTAAAAAGTAACCAGTCATCAATGCCTACAACAGTCTTTATGTAAATTACGTTACGAAATTATTGTTACCTCTTTATGAGTCGGCGTCGTGGTCGGGAGAAGCCAATGCAGCAGTCTAATCAGGCGGTTAAGGGAGCGCTGACGCATGACATTGTGATTGTGGGCGGGGGGCTGGTAGGCGCCAGTTTAGGGTGCGCCCTGGCGCCGCTGATTGAACGCTATGGCTGGCGTGTGGCGATCATTGAGTCGGCGCCTATGGTTGTTCAGCCACAGGAAACGACCTGGCAGCCCAGTTTTGATGCCCGGGCAAGTGCGATTGCAGAAGGTTCAGCCCAGCGCTTCCAGCAGTTGGGGGTGTGGGAAGCGATGCGTGATGAGGCCACGCCTATCAAGCGCATTCACATCAGTGAGCGCGGCCGCTTAGGAGCGACACGGCTGAGCGCTGACGAGCTGGGCGTCGCCGCGCTGGGCCATGTAATCCCCAATGCGTGGATGGGACGTGTGCTGCACCAACGGCTTGCCCAACTGCCGCTGGAGTGGCACTGCCCGGCGAAGGTTGAGCAACTGACTCCCGTGGCTAATGGGCATGACCTGCATCTCTCAGACGGTAGTCAGTTGAAGGCAGGACTGACGGTATTGGCAGATGGGGGACGCTCTGGTCTTAAAGAGCAGTTAGGTATTTGCAGCCGCCATGAATCTTACCAGCAGACGGCGCTGATCGCCCACGTGGGGGTAAGCCAGCCCCATCTTGGCGTCGCTTATGAGCGCTTTACCTCCCAAGGCCCAATGGCGCTGTTGCCGCTCCCCGGCCAGGCCATGGAGCTAATCTGGACGCACCCCAGTGGTAGCGAACAAGCGCGTATGGCGCTCCCCGAGCGTGAATTTCTGCTGCAACTTCAGCGTGCGTTTGGCGACCGAGTGGGTCGCTTTACCCGGGTAGGCACCCGACACACCTATCCGCTTTCACTGGTCACCGCTGAAGAACCGGTGCGTCCAGGACTGGCGGTATTGGGTAACGCTGCTCATGCCTTGCACCCGGTCGCGGGGCAGGGGTTCAACTTAGCCCTGCGTGGGGTAATGGATCTTGTCGAGGCGCTGGAGCAGGGTGAGCAGGCAAAGCGGCCGTTGGGCGATATGATCACGCTGCAAGCCTTTGAAAAGCAGCGCTCCCGAGACCGCGCCAATGTGATTCGCTTTAGCGACGGTCTGGTGCGGCTGTTTGGGCTCTCCTTCCCGCTGTTGCCCCATGCCCGCGCAGCGGGGTTAATTGGCCTGAATCTGGTTGGGCCGCTGCGGCGAGGGCTGGCTCGCCGCGCCATGGGCTTAGAACGTTAAGCTTATACATCCTAGGCTATGAACAAGGGAACGCTATGCATACGGACTCATCCATTGCGAAGCCGTCGGTGGAAAGCTTTGAGGCGATTATTGTTGGCGGAGGTATGGTCGGCACCGCGCTCTGCGCGCTGTTAGCCCAGGCGGGCATGCAGGTAGCGCTTGTTGAGGCAAAGCCCGCGCCGTTAAGCCTAGAGAATGCCAACAGCAAGTTGCCAGCCCCGCGGGTTAGCGCATTAACGCCGGTCTCTCAGCGTTTGCTAACCCAGTTGGGCGCTTGGCCCGCGATGCAGAAAACCCGGGTAACGCCCTACCAAGGCATGCAGGTATGGGATGCCGAAGGGAGTGGCGAAATTGCCTTCTCCGCCGACGAGGCGGGTGTCGCGGTGCTGGGCCATATTGTTGAGAACACCGTCACGCTGGCAGCGCTCAATAGTCAGGTCGTTGACCATTCCAATGTCACCACATTTTTTGGAGCTCGCTTACAGGCGCTGCAGCGCGCAAGCTCATATCCTTCAAAGCAAGCCTCAAGTGGCGACTGGCTGATACTTGACAATGGGCGACAGCTACACTCGCCATTAATCATAGCCGCAGATGGTGCCCACTCGGTGCTGCGCGAAATGGCCGGTATTGAGGTGGCCAGCGACGATATGCAGCAGGAGGCCATGGTAACCACCGTTACGTGCGCCAAGCCCCATGGTGGCGCGGCGCGACAAGCGTTTATTGATGGCCATCCGCTGGCATTTTTGCCGTTAACCGTGGAAGGGAATGACCATTACTGCTCAATCGTATGGTCGACCACGCCGGAGCACGCCGCTGAGCTTAGTGAGTTGCCCCGCGAAGCACTTGGGGAGGCGCTGGGGAGAGCATTTGGCCATCGCCTAGGTGAGGTAACGGTCTGCGATAAGGCCCACCGCTTTCCGTTAGTGCAGCGCCATGCCCGTCACTATGTGCAGCCGCATTTCGCACTGGTGGGGGACGCTGCCCACAGCATTCATCCGCTGGCGGGCCAAGGCGTCAATTTAGGCCTTATGGATGCGGCGGTCTTGGCAGAAGAGGTGGTGCATGCCTGGCAGCGCGGTGCGCCCTGGGGAGAGTTAAGCACCTTGAGTCGCTATGAGCGCCGGCGGCGCTTTGATAACAGCGCCATGCTGGGGCTCATGAAGGGGTTTAAAGTACTGTTCGGAAGCCACGACCCGGCGTTGACGCTGGCGCGTAACCTGGGAATGAGCGGCATGAACCAGTTGGTGCCATTAAAGCGGGTATTGATGCGACAGGCGACTGGGGAACGCGGCCGCCTGCCGCTGACTTGCCGTTAAATCAGATTGCCGTTAACGCCGCTGACGGTCAACTACGTTGAGTGCTTTAAGCAGATTAAGCGCCTCGCTGAGTTGGTAATCATCGAGTAGCCGCTCGGCCATCTCCTGGCGATCCCGAGGCGCCTGCTGAGCGCTTAGGTGGCCCTCGAGGTCGGCTTCGCGAATCTCCCGGCGGCTCTCGGCAACTTCCAAGCGACCACGCACGACGTCTACATCGGGCTCAATACCTTGGGCCTGAATAGAGCGTCCGTTGGGGGTGTAGTAAAGCGCCGTGGTGAGTTTGAGCCCTTCACCATTGCCGAGTGGCATAATCTGCTGCACTGATCCCTTACCAAAACTATCGGTGCCCATAATCACGCCGCGCCGCTGATCCTGCAGCGCACCGGCGACGATTTCCGCCGCTGACGCACTGCCGCCATTGATCAATACGACCAGCGGCACATCGCCAGCGGGAGTGTTAGGTGAGGCGGAGAACGACATCTCGGTATCCGAGAGGCGCCCCTCGGTATACACGATCAAGCCTTCATCCAGGAACAGGTCGGCGATGCCGACGGCGGCCTGTAGCACCCCACCGGGGTTATTACGTAAATCGAGTACCAAGCCTTCTAAAGGTTGTTCGCGATCCATAAGCTCAAGCGCTTCACGCGCCTGTTCCGGTGTGCGTGACTGGAACTGACTAACGCGCAGGTAGCCATAACCTGGCTCGAGCAGTTCATGTTTAACGCTTTCGCTGCGAATAACCTCGCGGGTCAGAATAAATTCCCGCGGCGAATCTTCGCCTGAACGCAGCACGCTAATGCGTAGATCGGTGCCCGGCTCGCCGCGCATCAGGGTAACGGCCTCTTGCAGCGACATGCTGTCGGTGGGTGTACCATCAATGGCGACGATGATATCGCGAGAAAGGAGCCCCGCGCGGGAAGCGGGGGTGTCGTCGATAGGCGTAATCACCATGAGTTGGCCATTCTCGGTGCCCACCTCGATACCGATGCCACCAAATTCGCCCTGAGTCGACTCGCGCAGGCTCTGATACTCCTCCTCATCCAAGTAGGCGGAGTGGGGGTCTAGCTCGCTCAGCATGCCGCGCATAGCGTTGCGTAGCAGCGTACTGTCATCGACCTCCTCAACGTAGGCACGCTTAATGCGTTCAAACACCTCGGCGAAGGTCTGAATATCTTCCAGGGGTAGTTGGTCGTAGGATGGCTCATCTACCGCACCACTACCGGCTGGTTGGGCGAGCAGCGGTAGCGGGGCCGACAGTAAAGCAATCGGGAGCAGGGTAGCCAAGAAGCGCTTGGCGGGGGCTGATACCCCGGTAACTGATAGCGTCATGCAGACTCCGCAGGGCGATAGGTGGCGCCATAGCGCGCCACCTTGTCATTGAAAATGTTTAGTAGAAAGTGAACATTAAGATATCAATAGTTATGCAGCTTATCCCGTCAGCGACGCGCAATCCAACGCTGCGGATTAATTGGTTCCCCCCCGCGGCGAACTTCGAAGTAGAGCGCCGCGCGGGTTTGGCCACCGCTATCACCTACGCGACCAATTTCATCACCGCGACTGACCTGCTGGCCAGGCCTGACGCTGAACTGCTGCAGGTGGGCATGCAGCGTCATGATCTGGTCACCGTGGTCGATAATCAATAAGTTCCCAAACCCCCGCATCCAGTCAGCGAATACCACCCGGCCAGTGTGTACGGCAGTGACCGGGGTGCCCGCGCTGGCCTGAATCACAATACCGTTATAGTGCACGCCGTCGCGATAGTGAAAATTGCTACTGATTGAACCCTGTACCGGCCAAGGCAAGTCACCTTGGGTGCTTACAATATTCGTAGTGGGCGTGGGTTCAGCAAGTTTTGCCATCTCCGCTTGGATATTGCGCAGTACCCTCTCGGCTTCTTCGCGGCTCTGATTGAGGTCGGCCAGCCGCTCCTCTTCGCTGCCGTAGCGGTCATCCAGGTTGGACACAACGCCTCGCCGTTCGGTGGTGCGCTGGGCTAGCAGCGCGCTTTGCTCTTCTAACTCGTCGGCCAGCGTATCGAGGCGGGCCTGCCGCTCGCTTAGCTCCTTCTGAGTATCGGCGAGCGCCGTATCGAGGCGGGCGATAGCATTTAAGCGGCGATTGCGTGCTTCGGTCAGCCGATTCATATACGCCTGCATACGATCAAGCTCGGACGGGTCGCCCTGGTTAAGCAGCAGCTTGAGCTGCGGCGTTGGACCAAGGCGGTAAAGTGCTGAGAGCTGCTGGCCCAAGGCTGCATATTGATCGGCACGCTCGCTCTCCAGTCGGTCACGATGTTGACGGAGCTGGGTAGTTTCATCATTCAGCTGGCGGCGCTCAGCTTGTAGAGTGTCTAAGCGCTGATGAGTCTCGGCAAGCTTGGTTTCGACTTCCTTGAGCTCGCGTTCGGCGCTATCGCGGGCCTCGCCAGTGGCGCTGAGGCGTTGGGCAACGGACTCGATCTCTTGGCCAATCGCATCCAACTGCCGGCGCGCCGCACTTTCATCCTGCTGGGCGAAGCCTGCTGGCGCATAACTTATCGCCAGCAGGAGGGTCATTGCCAAATAGCGCCAAATAAACATTACTTGAAATGAATCAGTGCGTTACCCGTCATCGCCTCGGGCTGTTTCTGATCCATCATGGTCAACAGCGTGGGGGCCAGGTCGCATAGTTTGCCCTCCTCAAGCGAGGCTGGGCGCTTGCCAACGTAAATAAGCGGTACCACAAAGGTGGTGTGAGCGGTTTGTGGTGCACCCGTTTCGGGATGAACCATCTGTTCGGCATTACCGTGGTCGGCGGTAATTAAGCAGGCGCCGCCTGCACGCTCGATGGCTTCAACGACACGACCCACGCAGGTATCGACGGTTTCAATGGCTTTTACTGCCGCATTAAAGTCGCCGGTGTGGCCGACCATATCGCCGTTGGCGTAGTTACAAACGATCAGGTCGAAGCTGCCGCCGTCAATGGCTTCGACAAGCTTATCGGTAATCTCAAAGGCGCTCATTTCAGGCTTTTCGTCGTAGGTGCGCACATCACGGGGAGAGGGCACCAGGATGCGCTCTTCGCCTTCGTACTCGGCTTCGTTACCGCCTGAAAAGAAGAACGTCACGTGGGGATACTTTTCGGTTTCGGCAATACGCAGTTGTTTCAAGCCACGCTTGGCGACGACCTCCCCCAGAGTGTCATTAAGATCCGATGGCGGGAAGGCGGCAGGCGCAGTAATGTCAGCGGCGTACTGGGTCATCATTACCAACCCTTTACCTGCAAGCTTAGGGCATGCCCGCCGCTCGAAGCCGTTGAAATCCGGCTCGGCAAAGGCGCGAGTTAACTCACGGGCGCGGTCGGAGCGGAAGTTAAGGAAAATCGCTGCATCACCATCCTGCAAAGTAACTGCATTTTCTTTGGGACCGTCTTTGAGCGGTATGCTGCTAGCCGATACGAATTCGTCGGTTTCACCGCGCTGGTAGGCGTCACGCAGAGCGGTTTCAGCGCTGGTGGCGTAGTACTCCGCTTGGCCATCGGTAAGCAGACGGTAGGCCTGCTCGACACGCTCCCAGCGGTTGTCGCGATCCATGGCGTAGAAACGGCCAATAATCGAGGCTACAAAGCCATTATCAGCGCCCACCAGCTCGGCCAGACGAGCATTGGCGCGCTCTATCGAGGCCAACGCACTTTGCGGTGGCATGTCGCGTCCATCTAGAAAGGCATGAATAAAGATACGCTGAGCCCCACGGCGTGCCGCAAGTTCGGCCATGGCAATAAAGTGGTCTTCATGGCTGTGGACGCCGCCGGGGGAGAGCAGGCCAATCAAGTGTACCGGCCGGCCATTGGCGACAGCCTCGTCAATCGGCTGGGTGAGGTTGTCATTAACATCCAGGTCGCCGTCTTCAATCGCCTTGCTGATACGGGTAAAGTCCTGATAAACGATACGTCCGGCACCAATATTCATATGGCCGACTTCAGAGTTGCCCATCTGACCTTCGGGGAGCCCCACGTTAAGGCCATCGGTGTGAACGAAGGCGTGAGGGCGGCTTTCCCACAGCTTATCCATCGTCGGCGTATGGGCAGCGGCCACCGCATTATGGTCGCTCTCAGGGTTGTGGCCGTAGCCGTCAAGAATAATCAGCGCCACGGGGCGCGGGGTGCGAGAAGTATCCATAAAAAAACCTCGTTAAGATTGGCAAGCCGAACGACTCGAAAATTCGGGGTCGCGACAGGCGCACGCTTGGGGCATCATAACGCAGGCAACTGCCAGGCGTCATGATGTAGGAGCCTGCCCGGCTTAGCACTGATCTACTGCGAATTGTACTTCTCGCGACGATCGGCCAAGCCGGGCAGCCTTCGGGCCTGCGCGGGAAGCTATCTGACGTGTATACTTGTCGCGTTTTGGCAGCGGTTAGGCCGCTTTTTTCTGCATAGACCAAGAGATTGTGTTCGCGATGATCGATCAGGTGTTCGAATTCGTACAGAACCACCCCCTGCTCGTTGGGGCATTTTTGCTGGTGCTACTAGCGTGGATTATTTATGAAACGCGCAGTGCCTCCACGAATGCACTGACTGCCTCGCAGGCCACTCAGCTTATCAACCGCGAAGACGCGGTGGTGCTGGATATCCGTGAAAACAAAGACTTCAAAGCCGGGCATATCGCGGGGGCGCGCAACATTCCGCAGAGCAGCCTCGATAGCCGCATGAGCGAACTGGATAAAGTAAAAGCCCAGCCGATCATCGTGGTATGCAAGCACGGTCAGAGTTCTGGCGCCGCACAGGCCAAGCTCACCAAAGCCGGCTTTGAGCGTGCTTACAAGTTGAGAGGCGGTATGGCGCAGTGGCAAGGCGATGGCCTTCCGGTGGTTAAAAAGTAAGCAACGCTACCTTTATTTAATGAACAATCAGGAGTTTTCTCATGGCGGAAGATAACAACACCCCGCAGGCTGGTGCCGCGGCGGACGAAAAACCGCAGCTCAAATTCTCGCTGCAGCGTATTTATGTAAAAGATATTTCGTTTGAAGCGCCCAATTCACCTTCGGTGTTTAAGCAGGCGTTCAAACCTAAGGTGAACCTGGATCTTAATACCACCAGCACTAAAATTGCTGATGACCAGTATGAAGTGGTGGTCAAAGTCACTGCCCAGGTGAACGACAACGAAACCGGTACCACCTCTTTCCTAGCGGAAGTGGAGCAAGCGGGCCTTTTCCGTATTGCCGGTATTGAAGGTGCGCAGTTGGATCAAACCTTAGGTGCCTTCTGCCCTAACCTGCTGTTCCCCTACGCCCGCGAGTGCGTGGATAACCTGGTCAACCGTGGTGGTTTCCCGCCACTGATGCTGGCACCGGTTAACTTCGAGGCGATGTACGCCCAGCGTAAGCAGCGCGAAGCTAAGCAAGCCGCCGAAAACACTCACTAAGCGATGCCAAAAGCCATGTCAGAAACGCACGCCGCTGATTGGTACGCCCTGCATGGCAAAATGCCACGTCTCTATGTGCCTGCTGCTTTCGTAGCAGGCAGAGAACTTGCATTGCCTGATGGCCCGGCGCGCCACATCACCCGCGTGTTGCGCATGGGCGAAGGTGCACCGTTGGTGCTATTTGACGGCCAAGGTCTTGAGGCAGGGGTGCGCTTGGCGGACGTTAGCCGCAAGCAGACACTCGCGCGAGTCGAAGCGGTATGGTCGGGCAGTGGTGAATCGCCGCTGCCCGTCCATTTAGGCCAGGCCATCTCTAAAGGCGACCGAATGGATTATGCCATTCAGAAGGCCGTCGAGTTGGGCGTTGCGGCGATTACTCCGCTGTATACCGAGCGCGGTGACGTCCGCTTAAAGGGCGACCGTGAAGATAAAAAGCTAGCCCACTGGCAGGCAGTGGCGGCCAGCGCCTGCGAGCAGAGTGGCCGTGCGGTGGTGCCCCAAGTGCATTCACCGATGCCGTTATCAGCATGGCTTGAAGAGCGCCAGGAGCCGCTGCGCTTGATGCTGCATCTAGCGACTGGCAATGCGTTTGATCGCCAAGACCGTCCAGCTGCGGTAGCGCTGCTTATCGGCCCTGAAGGCGGTTTGAGCGAGAGTGATATAGCCGCTGCCCAAACCGCTGACTTTACGCCACTGACTCTCGGCCCACGGGTTTTGCGTACAGAGACGGCACCGGTGGTGGCACTTTCACTGCTGCAGCACTACTTTGGTGATTTGTAAGTGCTTACTATCAATCAAGGCCTTATCAAACTGCTTTTTCCCTTCGTTCGCTTGCCCCTGAACTCTTTGTCTCTGATTCCGGCCCATTTCGATATGCCTGCTGAAGACCCTTAAGTACGATGGGTTTAAGCATCGGCATTGGTTCACCCGATAGACCACTGATCACCAGCAAGCGGTGTTGTCGGCCGCGCGCATAGCCCAGCCAGCAGGGCAGCCATATCGGCGTCGGGGTGCTATCCAGCACTTGAATTCGCCAATGGCGCGGTGTCCCTATGCGTTCCCATAGCCACAGCCGGTTTAGTGCTTCTGGCGTTGGCGGTAAACCATTATCAATGTTAAGTGCAGAGCTGGGTTCTTCGACTTGGGTGGGTAGTTCGGTACCCACTAATAGCAGTGCACGACGCATTTCCTTAGTACACAGTAGCCAAGCCCCCGGCGTGCCATTAGGCAGCCCAAGTGCGGCCGCCCAGAGGCTGACCCAAGCAGGCTCGCATGCCGCCGCACCCAGGCGCTGTAAGCGCCGTTTAGCAGTATCTTCTTCAATCTGCCGCGCAAGTGTTAAGCGTTCAGCCATTCGCCCAGCCCTGCAGCAGCGCTAGCATGCCCAGCATGAGACAAAACCACGCGAATAGGCCAATACAGCGACGGCGCGTCAACCGTGCCTCTTGACCAATCACTTGCGCGTTATCGGCTCTAGCGGCCAATACGGCCTGCATATCCGGCGCAGCTTCGGCCATCATCACATCGCTTAGCTGATCCTGGCTGGGGGCGGGCGCTGTTAGGCTAACGAGATAGCCAACGCTCATCGAAACCGCTACCCCCACCGTGTTGTTATACAGCCATGAGATATCAAGGAGCGCAGAGACTGCCCACACGGAGAACATGCCGGTAATCAGCCCAGCCATCGCTCCTCGTGCATTGGAGCGGTGGCTGAAAATTGCTAGTAAGAAGGTACCCAGTAGCGCCCCGTAAAACCATGAGCCGATTTGGTTGACCGCCTCGATAACAGGGCCAAGATTACCCGCGAAGAAAGCAAACAGGGTGGCATAAAGCCCCCAGAAAATGGTGGCCATGCGTGATGCTTTCAGATAATGAGCATCGCTGGCATTAGGTTTGATATAGCGACTATAAAAATCCCGCACGGTTACCGCCGAAAGCGAGTTGAGCGCCGAGTCGAGGCTCGACATCGCCGCGGCAAACACCCCGGCAATGACTAGTCCCGCCATGCCTGAGGGAAAGGCACTGACGACATAGCGGGGCAGCAGCTCATTGAGATCCTCGGGGGGCGTTAGTCCATGCTGCTGGTAATAGGTTGCCAAAATGACGCCAATAAATAGAAACAGCAGCATCTGCGGAATCAGCAGGTAGCCGCCGATCAGCAGTGAGCGCTGAGCATCGAGTACTGATGGGCTGGAGAGCACTCGCTGGATTTGGCTCTGGTCGGTGCCGAAGTAGGCCACATGGAGGAAAAAACCGCCGAGTAAGCCCGCCCATAGCGAGTAAGTCACGCTGGGGTCGAAGGACAAATCGATGGCGTTGAACATGCCGCTGGCCGCGCCGAAGTCGAAGACATCGCCCCAACCGCCAGGCAGGCTGGTCACTAAAAAGAAGATGCTTAACAGGGCGCCAAGCCAGAGCACGAACATTTGCACCACATCGGTCCAAATTACCGCGCTGATACCGCCCATCACGGTATAACTGATAGCCAGTACCGCCATAATGATAATGGTGAGGTTCACGCTCCAGCCGGTCACCACCGCAAGCACTAGTGCTGGCGCATAGAGCACCACGCCAGTGGCTAGGCCGCGGGCAATTAGAAACAGCAGGGCGGTAAGGGTTCGCGTCGCTGGGCCGAAACGGCGCTCCAGGAGTTCGTAGATACTGTAGATGCCCGCACGGTGGAAAATAGGTACCAGCACCAAAATCAATACGATCATAGCCAAGGGCACATTGATAAACGTCACCAAGCGTTCAAGGCCGCCCTCGAAGCCCCAGCCAGGTGCTCCGATAAAAGTGATGGCACTGGCTTGGGTCGCCATGACCGAAAGACCAATGGCCCAGCCGGGAATTTTGCGACCGCCTAGAAAATAATCCTCGGGGTTATGCTGATCTTTACTAAATCGTGAACCAATCCAGGCGATTAAGCTGATGTAACCAATCAAAACTACCGTATCAAAAAGCGTGAACCCTTCCATGTTCGCTCCCCTACGCCTAATTTTGTCTAGTCTTTTGATAGTAGCAGGTTGTGGAGTGTTTGCTTTTTCAGACGGCAGGCATGCTTGCAACCACTAAAAAATGCTATCTCGCTTTGCCCTGTGTGTGTCAGGCACCATAATGTTGGTCTATTTTCTTGAAGGACGACACCCATGGTGCGTGAGTCACACTCATCCCCCCGATCCGCCAGCGATGCAGCCGCCCAGTTGGGAGAAGTAGCGTACCTAACGGTCACGGCCGTCAATAACATCGGCGCGTTTTTGCAATGGGGGCAGCCGAAAGATGTGTTGCTACCGTTTAGCGAGCAGCACTTTCGCCCTGACCCCGGCAAACGTGTACTGGTCATGCTGTATAGCGACGACCAGGGGCGGCCAGTGGCGTCGATGAAACTGGATCGTTTTTTGACCGACGACGCCTGGGCCTTGGAAAAGGGCGACGAAGTCGCCGTCGTAGTGGCGGAGCGTACTGATCTGGGTATGAAGGTGGTGGTGAATCATCGCTACTGGGGGCTTATTTTTCAGGACGACGTTACTCAGCCATTGCGCCGTGGCCAATCAGTCAAGGGCTATGTAAAACAGCGCCGTGAAGATGGCCGCCTAAATATCTCGCTGCTACCGCCAGGTGCCGCTCGTTTGGATGTGGTGGGCGATAAGATACTGCAGGCATTGCGTGAAAGCGGCGGCTATTTGGCGCTGGGGGATAAAAGCCCTGCCCATGAAGTTAAAGCACGCTTAGGGGTAAGTAAAAGCGCCTATAAACAGGCCATTGGGCGACTTTATAAGCAGCAGTTGATCACCCTGGAGCCTGACGCTATTCGTTTAGTGCCTGGCGCGCTCAGCGAGTAGTTAGCTGGGGCAGTTGGAGCCTAGCGAGCAGTACGGCATACTGAGCGTCAATTGTTCATGTTTGGATAGTGCCCCCGATGAGCCAATCAAATCTGCATCTCGGCGTTGTGATGGATCCCATCAGTGACATCGCTTACAAGAAAGACACCACCATGGCCATGCTATGGGCTGCCCAGGAGCGCGGCTATACCCTGCATTATATGGAGCAGGAAGACCTTTTCTTGAATGCAGGGCAAGCCTACGCACGTATGCGGCCGTTAACGGTGCATCGTGATCCGAGCCACTGGTACGACCTGGGCGAACCCTCTGCGCGTCCAATGGTTGAGCTGGATGTGGTGCTGATGCGTAAAGACCCGCCCGTCGATGCCGATTTCACTAACGCCGTGCATTTATTAGGTTTTGCTGAGCGCGAGGGGGTACTGGTGGTTAACCCCACGGCAGCGCTGTTGCAGTGTAATGAAAAGCTGTTTGCGCAACAGTTCCCACAGTGCTGCGCGCCGACGCTTGTGGCCAGCCGCGATGATGTACTGCGCGCCTTTCATGCGGAGCACGGCGATGTAATCTTCAAGCCTCTGGATGGCATGGGCGGTACCGGTATTTTTCATATTGGCCCGGAAGGCCGTAATATCGGCGCGGTCATTGAGCAACTTACCTTGCGCGGGCAGCGGCAAATTATGGCCCAGAGCTACCTGCCAGAAATTAAGGATGGCGATACACGTATTCTGTTAGTCGATGGTGAACCCGTTCCCTTTGGGCTGGCGCGGATACCCTCGGCGGGCGAGACTCGTGGCAATCTAGCTGCCGGTGGACGGGGTGTGAGCCGCGAGCTCACTGATCGCGATCGCTGGCTAATTCAGCAGGTGCAGCCCATGATTCGTGATAAGGGCTTAATGTTTGTCGGCCTCGATGTCATCGGTGACTATATTACTGAAATCAACGTCACCAGCCCCACCTGTGTGCGTGAAATTGATGATCAGCGGGGCACCAATATTGCCGGTTTACTGCTGGATGCCGTCGAGCGCCGCTTAGCCTAGCCACGGCTTCACTCTTATAATGACACTTATACGCTATGCCTGCTGAGATGCCAGCAGGCAGTGGGAGACGCATGCAAAGTTTGAAACATTACTTTCTAATGGCTATGCCGCATTTAGAAGATCCTAATTTTGCCGGTAGTCTGATTTATCTTTGCGATCACGATAACAACGGCTGCGTGGGGGTGATTACTAACCGACCGTTAGAGATCACGCTTGAGGCGCTGTTTGATCAGCTGGAATTAGGCGGTGAAACAAGTCCACACCGTAATGCGCCGGTTTATTATGGCGGGCCGATGCATAAAGACCGTGGCTTCATTCTGCATGTTGGCGATAGTCAGCAGTGGGACTCGAGTATACAGGTGGAGGATGGCATTGCGCTGACCACCTCGTTGGATATTCTTCAGGCCTTTGCTGCTGGTGAGGGGCCCGAGCACTTTTTAGTCTGCTTAGGTTGCGCGGGCTGGGAAGTTGGGCAACTGGAAGAGGAACTGAAGGAGAACAGCTGGCTAACGGTTGAAGCCGAGAGTAGCGTGCTCTTCAACACTCCACCCGTTGAACGTTTAACTGCGGCGGCGGGTTTACTCGGTATCGATCTTAACCTAATGACACGAGACGCGGGGCACGCCTGATGGCCGAAGCGGGGCAGCGCTTAATCCTGGCCTTTGACTACGGCACTCGGCGTATCGGTGTGGCGGTGGGCAATGAGCTGCTGCACAGCGCTCGGGAGCTCACACCGCTGACGGCAAGGGATGGAATCCCCGATTGGAATGTCGTGTCACGGCTACTTAACGAGTGGCAACCGGATCTGTTAGTGGTGGGATTACCGCTGAATATGGACGGTAGCGAGTCAGATATGAGCATTCGCGCTCGCAAGTTCGGTAATCGTTTGCATGGCCGTTTTGGTAAACCGTGTGAAATGGTCGACGAGCGTGGCACTACGCGAGAAGCCAAGCTAATCGCTCGCGAGGCGGGCCATAAAGGCAACTATCGCCAAGATAGTGTCGATGGCATTGCGGCTATTCTTATTCTTGAGGGCTGGTTCGCCCACCAGGAAGGCTTGCCTGGCGGGCGTCTTTCTCTATAAGTCCTACCTTTAAATTCCTACCCTTAAACGTTTGCGCTTTAACGATCCAACGTGCCCGTTTGGGTTGGTACGTACCAGCGCACGGGGTGTAGCTCTTTTTCGATTAGTGCATCGACATTCAGCAGTGTCGCGAAAATCGCCATTCGCATGGGGATACCGTTATCGGTTTGGCGGAAAATCGCCAGACGTGGGTCGCCGTTAAGGTCTACGTTTAAATCATTCGCGCCGGGGCGGCTATCCCTGGGAAGCGGGTGCATCACAATGGTGCTTTGGCTGCAGCGGTGATCGAGAAAGTCGCGGTTAACCATAAAGTCGTCAGAGAGCCCCTGGAAACTCTCATTCATCTCGTCGGTAAAGCGCTCCTTCTGAATCCGCGTGGTGTACACCACATCTAAATCTGCAAAATCACTAGCGAGTGAATCGCGCTGCTCAATGTGGTGGCCGCGAGAGGCTACTAAGTCAATCAGCTTGGAAGGCATCTCAAGGCCCGGCGGTGACACCAGGGTAATGCGCAGGGGGCCATAGAGTGATAAAAGCTTAATCAGTGAATGTACGGTACGGCCGTACTTCAAGTCGCCGGTGAGTAATATGTGCGCACCTGTCAGCGATTTACCCAGGCGCTGAAACTCTTTATCAATTGTATAAAGGTCAAGTAGTGCTTGGCTAGGGTGCTCCCCGGGGCCGTCGCCGCCATTAATCACCGGTACATTCGTCGCCGCGGCAAACTCAGCCACCGAGCCCTGGTCGGGGTGGCGCATTACAATGGCGTCGCAGTAGCCACTCATTACACGGCTGGTGTCATATAGTGACTCTCCTTTCGCCATAGAGGAGAAAGTGAAGCCCGTGGTGTCACACACACTGCCACCCAAACGGCAAAAGGCAGCATTAAAGCTTACCCGCGTACGCGTGCTGGCTTCAAAAAACAGGTTGCCGAGTACCGCCCCTTCCAACACTCGTGTCACTTGGCGCCGTTGAGCAATCGGCTCCATGCGAGCAGCCACACGCAGTAAATGATCAACGCTTTCACGGTTTAATGAGTCGACTGTTAGCAGATGGTGGCTCATGGCGGACCTCAGCAAGGTGGTAGATGAGCCTAGTGTAACCGCCAATGAGGGTACCGCCGAAGGGGTTTTATCCACTCAATATGACGAATTTGTAATTTTTCTACAAAAGCCCTTGCCAACCCGGCAG
>LGOV01038674.1_pt1 | contig 26112 bp, 25 predicted proteins | sample 469881 | NCBI WGS metagenome assembly LGOV01 (sample SAMN03857199, study PRJNA290197) | marine sediment metagenome | biome: marine cold seep biome; feature: cold seep; material: marine sediment; isolation source: sample #5579, elevator 3A push core 41 containing 12 cm of sediment... ...
GACAACTACGCTGACACATAGGGTAGTAAAAAGCTTTATTCATGAACTCAATAATTAAAAACTCTGCTAAGTAATATTCGACTGTCGTAGGGAGGTTGTATTAATCAAATAAGCCGACAGTCGGTACACTAACGGTACACTGCCAAGCTTAGAATGGTATCTTCAAATTTCACTAAACTACTGATTCTAAACAACTGTACCTTTTCCTAAATTACGGCTAATTTCCTTTATTTGTCAGTAACTTATTGTTATAGTAGCTAACTCATAATCCCTTGGTCGTAGGNNAAGTCCTACTGGGCCCACCATTTCTATATTTACCTATTTCAAATGCAGGGAGTAATTAGTCCCTGGAGCTGCGGTATATCTGATTCTAGTTATCCCCTGCGTACTTCTGAGACTTTCAAGCCCGCCGTTTTTTACGATATTACCCAAACCACCAGCGCCAACCAGCAGCACAAAGCATACCCATTGCAATTGATACCAACGGATTCCTCATCACTACCGCCACCGTACCCGCCGCAATGGCAGCGAGCCGAACGCCACCGTCACCATGCACGATGATAGGTGTAATGACGGCAATCAGGACTGAACTAGACATGGCATCGACGAATCGCCGCACGCGTGGGCCTAGCGGCACCCGCGACATGATTAGTAGTCCCAGCACTCTGGATCCATATGCAATCACCACCATTAGCATGATGGCTATCAACGACTGCCACACGGGTGATGAGCTCATGAGGCGCTTTCCCTTAACCAGCGTCCGGGTAACAATACCGCCACCACGCCACCAGTAATCGCGCCCACCATCACATGTAGGTAAGGCGGCAGCCACCAGTACGCCATTAATGCACTCGCCGCTGCTGCCAGCCAGGGTAGGGCCATTGCTGCTCGTGGGTTTCCACCGACAACGATCATCAGCAGAAAGCACAGCATGATCACATCAAGGCCAAAGCGTTCAGGCTCGGTAATGCCCCCACCAAAGGCTAGCCCTATCGCAGTACCTCCGACCCAGGCGCCCCACAGCGCGATACCGCCACCTAGAAGAATGCCCAGGTTTCGCTCGCCGCGCTGATACTCTCCCAGTGCCATTGCCCAGTTGGAGTCGGTTAGCAGAATCACCATAGCGAATTGCTGGCGTTGAGGTAACGCCTTGAGCCAGGGATAAAGCGCCGCACTCATCAGCATATGCCGGGTATGAATCGCGAGTGTGACCGCTGCCAGAGCAAGCAGTGGCAGAGGCGAATGCCACATCTCAAGGGCAGCAAATTGCGATGGCGCCGCGAAGACAAACAGGCTCATTAGCATCGCTTCCCAGCCGGCCAACCCTTGGTGCACAGCGGCTACGCCAAACGCCAACCCAAAAGCGATCGTAAAAACCGCCAAAGGTAGCATCATACGAATCCCTTGCCAGGTACCCGCAATATCCAGCCGAGTAGGATTTTCTTTTATTTTCATTGCTTAACCTTTCTATGCGAAGCAGGTCGTATCAAAAACAAACAGACCTGCTTGTTTTTTTATTATTTGAAGTCTAGATTGAATTATGTACACGCGCCACATCGGGTGACGTGTCAACAATACAAAGTGATACAACAGAAAAAACAGCCGATTAAATCGGCCCGGGAAACTATATGAACTTCACTCGTAATACGCTGACACTCGCCGTTGGAGCGCTGGTCTTGCCTGTCGTTGCTTCTTCGGCCCATGCCGCAACATCCTTTATTGCCAATTCGTTTTATGACCAACAACACCCCCACTCCCGCTACGGTTACATCGAGTGGGCAGAAATGGTCAAGGAGCTCTCGAACGGTGAACTGCAACCCGAGGTTTATACCGGTACCGTACTGCTGGCACCACGCGCTAACCTGCAGGGTATCCAGGATAACGTGGTTCAGGTTGCTCACCATGCGGCTATTTACACACCTTCTGAAATGCCGGTAGCGAATGCCGTGCAGGAGTTAGGGTTTAACTATGATGACCCACTGATAGGCATACTGGCGGTGACAGACTTCAGCCTTAATAATCCGACTCAGCTAGCCGAGTGGGAGGAACTGGATATTGTCTACCTGGGCGCCTATAACACGCCTTCCTATGTGCTGTTCTGCCGCGAGCCAGTCCGCAATCTTGAAGAGCTGCGGGGTAAGCGTATTCGTACCGCAGGCTCGACTGTTTCTGCCTGGGTCGAGCAAGCCGGGGGAACGCCCGTCAATGTGCCTTCCAGTGAGATGTATAGCGGTCTCGATCGTGGCTCGTTGGACTGCGCCTCTAATGCGGCTAACGACTTGATTGACCGCTCATTGTGGGAGGTTGCCGAGCACACCACGCTGCTGCCTACCGGCATGTATTGGTCTGGCCCTCAGTGGGGTTTCAATTCAGGTTTTTGGGCTAGTCTCAACGATGAGGAGCGTGATGTCTTCAAAGAAGCGACTGCCAAGGCAATGACACGCATGATTGTCCAGTATCTGGGCGCTTCTGAAGCTGCACTGGAAGAAGCCGCCTCCCACGGCAACAACATCTACGAGCCCGAAAAGGATCTGATGGCTTCCGTGGAAGCTTTCCGCAATGAAGCGTTGGCAAACGTCTACGATAAGGCTCGTGATGAGTATGGCGTTGAAGACCCCGAAGCGCTGATTGATGATTTCATCGCGACCTACGAAAAGTGGGATNNCTTGATCGCGAAGACGAAGAGGCACTGGCCGAACTGGCCATGCAAGAAATCTACAATAAGCTTCCTGCAGACTACGGAATTTATTAACGCTGCAACTCTTAGGCCGTCGCATTGAGGCGGCCTAGGCCAAATAAGGGTTCGCTATGACGAAGCGACAGAATCAAGAAGAACGCTCACGCCAAACCCAGGCCAGGGTCACGCAAGCGACTATCGAATGCATTCTCGAGAAGGGCATTCGTGCCACTTCAACCGTGGATGTCGCACGTCTGGCGGGCGTTTCCCGTGGCGCTTTAGTTCACCACTACCCTTCTAAGACATTATTGATGCAGGCGGCGTTGGAGGACTTGCTGAGTCGCGAAGTCGAAAGCGTAAGAGAGATGGCCGTGAAGGTTAAAGCAGGCGAGCTTAACTTTGACAACCTGCTTAAAGCACTGCATGAGCACTTCAAGGGTGACCTTTATATGGTGACCCTCGAATACCTCACTAACGCACGTACCGACCCCGACATCATGAGAGTGCTAGTGCCGCTGGCAGCCAATTTCAATGACTCTTTGGAGCAGATTTGGGAGCAACTGGTTGCCAGCGCCAACCACACGTCACATCAGAATCGCGTCGCCCTGAATGCCACCTTGTGCATGATGCGGGGTATGGGAGCGCAAAGTATTTGGCGAGATGACCCTGAACTCTACCGCGATATGTTGCTGTTCTGGAAAGAGACGCTTCTGGAGCTGGGTTTTTCTGCCTCAGATGCGAAGAGGAGTGAGCCTGTATGATCGCTAAACACGTAGAGTCGTTGAGCCAGTGGATCGCCAAAAGTGCCATGGTGCTGGCGGCCCTCTTTCTGGTGCTTATGGCGCTGCATGTCTCACTCGATGTTGGGCTGCGCTACNNCACCCTGGAATTTGTGTCTTTTTACTACATGGTCGCCGTCGTCTTTCTGCCTCTTGCCTATGTGGAGCTTCAGCGGGAACACATCAGCGTGGATGTGCTGGTGGGAAGGCTTCCGCCTAGCGCCCAACTGGTGCTTTACCTGTTTGCCAGCACCCTGGGGCTCCTCTATTTCGGCATGCTCTGCTACCAGAGCTATCTAGATGCAGTGCGCGCTACGGTTCGAATGGAAACGGCCATGGCCAATTTCACCTTCTATCTATGGCCCAGTCGCTGGGCGTTACCGGTTGGCTTCGCAGCCATGTGCCTGGCCATCCTCGCCAACATGATTAAGGCGCTGCAACAACGCCAAGCCCTGTAGGAGTTTCCTAATGAGTAATATCGAGATAGGCGTGGCAGGCATTGCCATCGCCTTGGCCCTTATCGCCCTGCGCGTACCAATCGGCGTGGCACTGGGGTTAGTGTCGATTATCGGCATTGGTGAAATGACCAGCATGCGTGTGGCCTGGGGGATGATTTCGGCCACTCCGTTCGACTTTGCAGGCACCTGGGAGCTGACCGCGGCACCTATGTTCCTGTTTATGGGCTATTTGTGTACTAGCACTAATATGACCCAAGGCCTGTTTCATGCCATGCGCCTTTATCTGGCGCGCCTGCCTGGCGGTCTGGCCGTTTCCAGCGTAATGGCCTCTGCCTTCTTTGCCGCAGCCTCCGGCTCTAGCGTCGCAACATCGGCGGCCATGTCGCGTATTGCCGTGCCCGAAATGCTCAAGCATAACTACGACAAGGGGTTGGCCACAGGTACCGTGGCAGCATCTGGAACACTCGGCTCGCTGATTCCCCCAAGCGTGCTGCTGGTGCTCTATGGTGTTTATGCCCAGGTGTCGGTGGGCCAGCTGTTTATGGCGGGTTTCATTCCCGGTGTGCTTTCAGCGCTGCTTTACATCGCCATGATCATGGTGCGAACCAAGCTTAACCCCAGCCTGGCGGGCAACACCGATGTGCGCTCTAGCTGGGACGAAAAATGGGATGCCTTTAAGCATATCTGGCCGTTGCCACTGCTGATCGGCTCAGTCCTTGGTGGGATTTTTCTGGGTATTTTCTCGCCTACCGAAGCGGGAGCAGTGGGTACTTCCATTGCAGCTCTGATCGCCTTGTCACGGCGCACGCTAACCTTTTCAGCCATTCGGGAAGCGCTGATTCGCACAGCGGTGAGCACGGCAAGCATCTTTATTATTCTCATTGGGTCGCTGTTTTTCACCCGTTTTCTAGCCATGAGTGGCGTGCCCGCTGCTTTCTCCGAAATAATCCTCGGCGTCAGCACCGAGACCTGGTGGATCATTCTCGCTGTGGCACTGATCTATCTTGTGCTGGGCATGTTCATCGACTCCATTGGCTTACTGCTGCTCACTCTGCCGCTAATCCTGCCCTTAGTAGAAGGCGCAGACCTTAACTTGATCTGGTTCGGCATCATCGTCGTCAAGCTGCTTGAAGTGGGGCTGGTCACCCCGCCTATCGGGCTCAATGTTTATGTCATCAAAGGAGCCCTGGGCAATAGCGTCACCTTGTCTGAAGTGTTCAAGGGCGTCACCTGGTTCATCGTCATGGATATTGTTGCCCTGTTGCTGATCGTGCTGATTCCAGCGCTTTCGCTCTACCTCCCTCAAAAAATGTTTTAACGCCACTCTCACCTGGAATACCCACAAGGAACACTCATGACAACGACACGTTTTATTAATGCCAACGTCATCGACACGCGCAACGGAAAGGTACTCGCCAACCAGCAGGTGCGTATTCAGGATGGCCGTATCGTCGATGTGAGCGATTCGCCGCTAGAGGGCAGTGATGATCACGTCATCGATATTCAAGGCTACTTCCTGATGCCCGGTCTGGTTGATTCGCATGTACACGTCACGGCAATTACACCCAATTTTGCATTGCTTGAGACGCTCTCGCCTTTCTATGTCGGTGCCAAATCAAGCGAGCTGTTGGAAGCCATGTTGATGCGCGGATTCACGACCGTGCGTGACGCTGGTGGTGCAGATTACGGGCTAGCCAAGGCTGTAGACGAAGGCGCTCTGGTCGGCCCGCGCATCATGTACGCCGGGAATGCACTCTCTCAGACAGGTGGCCATGCCGACATGCGTGGCCCAGGTCAGCAAACCTTTGAAGGCTGCTTCTGCTGCGCTGGTCTAGGTCGTGTTTGCGACGGTGTTAGTGAAGTACGACGAGCCGCCCGGGACGAGATTAGAAAAGGTGCCACTCAGATCAAGATTATGGCCTCTGGCGGCGTTTCTTCACCTACCGACCGTATAGACAGCACTCAGTTCTCGCTTGAGGAAATTGATGCCATTGTGGAAGAAGCCACCGCCGCTAATATTCACACCATGGCACATGCTTATACGGCGCGCGCTATCAACCGGCTTATCCCAAGAGGCGTCAAGACCATAGAGCACGGCAACCTCATGGACGAGGAGAGCTGTCGGCTATTCCTTGAGTACGACGCTTATCTTACTCCGACCCTCTGCACTTACGATGCCCTGGCGAAGGAAGGTGTAGAGGCGGGTATGGCTGAGCACCTACAACGCAAGGTTTATGATGTGCTGGATGCTGGCGGTAAGGCACTGGAAATGGCTCAACGCCATGGGGTTAAAATGCTATATGGCTCTGACTTACTCGGTCGGATGCAGCGCCATCAGCTTAATGAGTTTAATTTGCGTAAGGATGTAGTGCCCACCGATGAACTGATTCGTGCAGCGACAAGCCACGCCGCCGACGCTTATGGCCATACCGGTGATTTTGGCGAGATTATTCCAGGCGCAAGGGGAGACGTCATCGTGCTTCAAAACAATCCTTTGGACGACATTAATGTGCTTACTCAGCCGGATGAGCAGCTTATGCTGATTATGAAAGGGGGAGTGGCTTACAAAAACGTACTTTAGTCAGGCTTAATGCTGCTTAATAAAACGCTGCGTAATGAAGAGGCCAACCAATGGCCTCTTTACGTAGCCCGTTGGCGTTGCAGAGGAGGGGCTTATTAAACGCTTGATCAAGCGTTACGCATTCTTCCTCTATAACACCGGCAACATTTTGGCGTATAACGCGCAATCATCGCTATAGCACTCGCAGGAGGCCTCGATTAGGCCTAGTCGATCAAGCACCGTGATGGTTCCACGCTGGTAACGGATTAGACCACGCGTCTGCATGGCTATCGCTGCCAGGGTAATGCCTGCACGTCTAACCCCGAGCATCATAGCCAGAAACTCATGAGTCAGATTCAACTGATCAGTACCAGCGCGATCCTGAGTCATCAGCAGCCAGCGGGCGAGGCGCTCTTCAATTCGATGAAAATGATTACACGCCGCAGATGTCGCCAGCTGCTTCATCACGACATAGATATATCGCTTTAGTCGCTGATGTAATACCGGAGTGCTAAGGAGTAGTTGTTGAAAGGCTCCAGCGTCAATGCGTAGGGCCGAACCTGCCCCTTGAACCAGCGCGAGTAGTGGCGCCTCATCAATGCCTAACACTAAGGAGCTGCCCAGCATTCCTTCCCGGCCCGCCATCGCGACTTCCAGCTGTTTTTCCGTATCGATGACGACAATCAGTGAAATGAAGCTATCGATGGGAAAATAGACGTGGGTAAATGTCTCTGTGGGCTGTAACAGCACTTCACCAAAGCTAAGCTCCACGGTGTCGCAGGCAGCCATAAAGGCATTTCGCTCGACTTCCGGCAACTCAACAAGGAGTTGATTGGCAGCGGGAACGTTTAAAATAGACGTCATGTGCCTCTCCGGTTATAAGAACCTGGCAAACGGCACAATGAAGGTGTAAATCATTTTGATGTCGGCTGCAGATAGGCCATCATCAGCGTTATTGACGGACTATGCGTACATTACATTGGGTAAATCAAGCGTCGGCACGCTAGCGTACATAACGCTGGAAGGGTGTTTACGGGTAGATGGATAGTAGGGATTGAAGGATTACATTACGTCATGGTGGTTGAGTAGGCGGTCGTACTCGCGCTTAACCACCGCGTAACACTCGCAGACCCGCTTCTCTAGCCCAGGCCTGTCAATGACGGTGATATGCCCGCGGTTGTAGGAAATCAGCCCTGCTCGCTGGAGTTTCCCTGCGGACTCGGTCACGCCTTCACGCCGCACGCCCAGCATATTGGCAATTAGCTCTTGGGTCATAATCAGTTTGTCGCCCGGTAGCCGGTCGAGGCTGAGCAGCAGCCAGCGGCATAGCTGCTGATCGACGCTGTGATGGCGGTTGCATACCGCTGTCTGTGCCATCTGCGTCAGCAAGGCCTGGGTATAGCGCAGAAGTAGTCGCTGCATGGGGCCCGCGCGATAGAATTCGTTTTTGAGTAATTGCCCCTTAAGGCGGTAAGCCGTCCCTGCACTCTGCACAATCGCTCGGCTGGGGGTGGTCTCACCACCCATGAACAGAGAGACACCAACGATCCCTTCATAACCCACTACTGCGATTTCGGTCGAGGCACCATCCTCCATCACGCAAAGCAGCGAAACGATGGCATCAAGAGGAAAGTAGACGTGGCTCATTTGCCGGCCGGATTCGCTGAGTGACTGACCCAAGGACAATGTAACCTGCTCAAGATGAGGCAACAGATGCGCAAGGTCTTCTTCGGGTAATAAGCCAAGCAGAGCGTTCTGCTGGGGTTCTAGCATCGCACCTCTCCCCCTGTTGTTGGCTATCGCGCAGCTTTTGATCACAACTGTCTGAGTAAGATGTTATTTTCTAATGCTTTTTACTGTTATCACAAATTTTTATACAGACATCGTTTTAGTATAGGCTATCGGCAGGCCAACTCAGCACGCTAACGCACATAAGCCTCTTGGAACAGGCTTAGAAACAACGCGTTGTATAAGAGAGAATAGTTGGAGAGGGATAGTTATTGCAGGAGTTTTCACCCCCGTGTTCGCCAGCGCACAGCCAACAGATAGCTAACTGTTTAATGTACCCATAAGTGTGGCAACGGAAATGCCTAAACAGGACGTTGCACTTTGCGCTGCAGGGAACGCAGCGCTTCTCTTCTCAAATCTCAACTGCTAAAGCATCTAAGCAGTTGAGATGCATTGGGTACAGTCTGTTGGTGTCGAGCTCAGTCAGCGTTGAAAAACCCCGCATTAGGCCATTGAAAGCATCTATTCAAAAGCGCTATCATGAATGCTAATAACAACGATTATCATGATGCTTATTTCTCTGCTTCCTCTTTGCTCCTAATTCCAACTGAGACTCTATCATGCCTCGTCTGCCGTTTGCCCGTCGTCCTTTGGCGCGCTCAATTTCCGCACTGATCCCCGTCACTGCGGCGCTCTTTTGCGCATCTGCCTATGCTCAGGAAGAAACCACTTCCAACGATACCGTGGTGGTTACCGCCACGGCGCTAAAAGTCGATACCCCGCTAGTAGAGACGCCACGTCCGGTCTCAAGCGTTGACCGTGAAGAACTGGAAGCCCGTAACGTCCAACAGCTAGATGAAACGTTCCGCTATCGTGCGGGCGTGCTGTCGGGCCATTACGGTAGCGATAACAATACCGATTGGCTCAAGGTGCGCGGTTTTGATCAATCGACTTACCAAGATGGTCTGCGTATCTACCGCGAAGGGTTTTATCAGTGGCTACCCGAGCCTTATGGTTTGGAGCGTATCGAGGTATTTAAAGGGCCTTCATCGATTCTTTACGGTGAGGCGCCTCCTGGGGGCTTGATCAATGCGGTCAGTAAGCGTCCGACTGAGACGCCTCAAGGGGAGTTTAATTTACAGATTGGCAATCGCAACCATCGCCAAGTTGGCATTGACACCAGCGGGCCGCTGGGAGAGTCAGACGATGTGCGCTATCGCTTGGTGGGATTATACAAAGAGCGCGACGGCGATTTAAACGCCACGGATAACGAGCGCTACTATTTTGCGCCGAGCCTGGCGGTTGATCTTAGTGAAGACACTACCGTTACCTTTTTAGCCAGCGTGCAAAAAGATGATGGCGTTCCCGTTAATGGCTTTAAGCTGCCCTATGGCACTGTGGAAAACACCCCCTTTGGCCACATCGACCCACAGACCAACTTGAGTGAACCTGGATATGACCAGGATAAACGCACTCAGTGGGGGCTTGGTTATGAGCTTCGCCACGCTATTAACGATACCTGGTCGTTTGAGCAAGATCTGCGCTACAGCGAACTGGACTTAGAGCTGCGCAGCACCTACGCGCTCTCCATGGTTGATGATCGACGCGCATCCCGTGGATTGGTTTATCGCGATGGTTCCATTGATAGCTGGACGATTGATAACCGCATGGTGGGTACTTGGTACGGTGATCGCACCGAGAATACGCTGCTGCTGGGTGTTGATTACCAAAACTTGAGCCTTAGTGGCCAGGAAGGGGATAACTATGCGTTCGGCGAGCCGATTGATATCTTTAATCCAACCTACGGTAACTTTACGCCGATTGCGGAAGAAGATCTGCAAACTCGGGAAATCGATAAAGAGCAGACCGGACTGTATGCCCAAAACCAGCTGCGTATTGATGACCGCTGGGTGCTGTTGGGCGGCGTACGCTACGACCAGGCGGAAACGGATAACCGTAATCAAACCGCAGGAACCACTCAGCGCTCAGATGACGACCAAGTGTCTTGGTCAGGTGGCGCAATGTACCTGGGTGAAAACGGCGTTAATCCTTACGTTAGCTACACCGAGTCATTTGACCCAGTGGGTAGAGTAGACGATGCGGGCGACCTGTATGATCCCCGTGAAGGTCGTCAGTGGGAAATAGGCGCTAAGTTGGCGCCGTTCGACTGGGATGGCTATGTAACGGCGGCAGTTTTTGATCTAGAAGAGACCAATACTCTAGTGACCTCTCCAGCAGGCTTCCAGGTACAAGAGGGCAAGCGAACCTCTCAAGGCTTTGAGCTGGAAGGGGTTGGTTATATTACCGATGCGTTAAAAGTCACCGCGGCTTACACCTACACCGATGCCCGCCTGGAAGGCGATGAGCGTGCGCCGTTAATCCCGCGCCACCAAGCATCAACATGGTTGGATTACGCCTTCACCGGCGGCGCGTTAAATGGCGTGACGCTGGGTGGTGGTGTTCGTTATGTGGGCAGCACCGTTGATACCAGCGTCGCCGACAACACAGCAGTGGATAGCTACACCCTGGTCGATGCCATGGTGGGCTATGAGTTTGCTGACGGCTGGCAGGCTCAGGTCAACGTCAACAACCTTACCGATAAAGAGTACGTGGCCAGCTGTGAATACTGGTGCTACTACGGTGAATCCCGCAGTGTGATTGGCAGTGTGAAATATAGTTGGTAAAGGGCTATCTCGAACTAAAACCCTTATTTAATGAGTGTCCACTATCTGCGGATGACGCAGGTAGTGGACGAGTTTATGACTAACAATTTTTGGATGTTTCAGTCTATTTTAAATCTCTCGGCCAAGTGTCTGAAAGTTGATAACCCTCTGGCCATGGGTCGCTGGGATCGAGTAAATGCTGGTGAGTTCCAGTAATCCAGGCGCGTCCGGCTAGACTAGGAATAATTGCTGGGCGACCCGCTATATCGCATGGGCTTACGATTCGACATTCAAACTCCGAACCGATAATAGATCGACCGATAAAGGGCTCCCCAACTTTCAATTGACCCTTCGCGTGCAGCACCGCCATGCGTGCAGAACAGCCTGTGCCGCAAGGGGAACGATCAATCTTACCAGGACGAATCACCACCGCATTCGTGGCGGTTGCTACGCCGCTTTCGTGGCTCACCGGTGCCGCTATTTGGCAAAAAGATATATGTGACCATTGTGGATTCAATGGATGCGTAAACCCCAGCTGTTCATTGGCAGCATGGGTGATCTTAAGGCCGGTGGCGACTAGATCGGCTGCTTCATCAGCATGCAGTGAAAACCCCAGCTGTTGGGGGTCGGCAATGACAAAGCTATCGCCCCCGTAGGCGGTATCGACTTGCAGCGATCCTACCCCTTCAACCTCGATCCAGCGGTCAATTTTGTCGGCAAAGGACGGTACGTTATGCACTTCAACTTTCTCGGCTTTGCCGTCTCGGCACTGCGCGGTAATCTCAACCAGCCCCCCCGGCGCTTCCAGTACCAAATGGGTAACAGGCTCCGTCATAGGCAGAATGCCGCTATCGAGCAGCACAGTTGCGACACAGAGCGAATTAGAACCGGACATCGGTGGTGTATCGGCGGGCTCCATGATGATCCATGCCATCTGGGCGCGAGGGTCTTTTGACGGCACCAGTAGATTGACGTGTCGAAATACGCCCCCACGTGGCTCATTGAGCATAAAGTTGCGCAGGGTTTCATCGCGTGCAATCCAGCGCGATTGCTCCCATAACGTATCGCCAGGTGGTGGGGCGACGCCACCTACGATGACATCTCCGACTTCTCCCTCGGCATGACAGCTGACAACATGAATGACTTTGCTTGAACGCATGTGAACCTCTAGACCACTGATTTGAGAAAGGCGGCTGTTTCCGGCTTCTGCGGGTTATCTATCACTTGATCGGGAGGGCCAATCTCATGAATGAGGCCTTCACGGAAAAAGGCCACGCGATCTGATACGTCTCGTGCGAACGGGATCTCATGGGTAACCAGAATCATCGTCATGCCGTCTTCAGCCAGTAGGCGCATGGTGTCGAGTACTTCACCTACCAGTTGTGGGTCTAGCGCAGAAGTGGCTTCGTCGAAGAGCATATAATCTGGCGTCATAGCCAGCGCCCGGGCAATCGCCATGCGCTGCTGCTGGCCACCAGAGAGCTTGCCGGGAAACACTTTGAGCTTATCAGCAAGGCCCACATGGGTGAGTTGCTTTACAGCTAACTCTTCGGCTTCAGCACGACTTTTGCCCTGAACTTTGCGCGGTGCCAACATAACGTTCTCTAATACATTCAAGTGGGGAAAGGCGTTCCACTGCTGGAAGACAATGCCAATTTTCTGGCGTAACTGATTGATGTCGGTGCCCTTAGCATGCACCTCGGTGCCGTCGACTTTAATCGATCCACTTTGGATATTTTCCAAGCCGTTGATGCACATCAGCAAGGTTGATTTCCCCGAGCCGGAGCCTCCCACTATGGAGACCACCTCGCCTTTTTGTACCGTCAGGTCAACCCCTTTGATCACTTCTAAATCTTTAAATGATTTATGTACTTTTTCGATCTCAATCATTCTGCTGCCACCTTTTTTCCACTTGGGCACCTAGGCGGGATACCACCAAGCTAATGAGGTAATAAATAAGCCCTGCGATGCACAGCACCAGTAATGGCTCCTGAATGCGCGTGACGATGGCCTGGGAGGCGCGGAGCAATTCAATGATGCCGATCCACATGACCAGCGCGGTATCTTTCATGGCCGAAAGCGATAGGTTGAGCCAGCCGGGAAAGGCGACCCGGGTCGCTAGTGGTATTACCACATAACGCAGGTCTTGCCAGTAGGTCATGCCCAGCGAGCGACTGGCCAAACGCAGGTTCTGGGGCACCGACAGCACGCCGCTGCGAACAATCTCGGTGCAGAAAGCGGCTACATACACGCCAAGGACCACACAGCCCACGGTGAAAGCGCTCCAATCCAGGCCCACAATGCTCTTGAGCGAATTGAACAGCACAAATTGGATCAGCAGCGGCACGCTGCGAAAGATATCCAGAAACCACCCCAGCGGAATCGTTGCTCTGGGCAGTAGCGCGCGGAGTAGCCCACAAGAGACGCCAAGAAAGGTACCGAGTAGCATCGACCAAAACGTCAGTAACAGAGTGACCCAGGCCCCTTGAAGCAGAAACAGCAGGTCGTTCCAGGTAAAGCTAGTTGAAAACATGGTCAGGCCCTCAATAGCGGAATAAGCGCCAGGCCAACAGCCGGGCTATCGCTACGATTAGTTTGGCGATCAGGTAATAGATCACCGCTGCCAGCGCAAACAGCTCAAAAGTGCGGAACGTTCTGACGTTGTAATCCTGGGTCACCCCGGTGAGGTCGTTATTTAGGCCAACGATTACCCCTAACGACGTCATTAATACCGCCCACACCATCTGGTTGGTGATGGGGTAAAACACGATCCGCAGTAGTTGCGGCACCACCACCAGGCGATACGCCTGGAAGCTGCTCATTCCCAAGGAGCGGGCCGCACGGACTTGGGTATCGGGTATTGCTTTGAGGCCGCCACGAAAATTTTCAGCCAAGTAGCCAGCGTTATTGAAGGTGATACCGGCTAACAGGGCAGCCCAGGAACTGACATGCAAACCGATGGCGCCTAGGCCGAAATAGACGATGTAGATCTGGAACAGAGCAGGGGTGTTGCGAGCGATTGACACCCAGGTACCTGCCAATGCCCGCGTAGCAAGGTTGGGGGTCTCCCGCATCGCCAGCAAGGCAAGAGCGATTAAGACACCGAAGATCATCGATAGCGCCGCGGTCTCAAAGGTGACAACAGCGCCTTCGAGCATATCCGGCAGGGCTCTTAAGGCAGTACGCCACTGGAAGGTGTAATCAAACATGGCTCAGTGTGCTCCTTGACGAGTTGCAACGCCTGTTAGCCAGGTAGGTAGCCGGCCACTGGCCTCTCCGCTGCAGGCGGTTTCGACACACTCAGCAAGGTTGCCGAAGTGCACCTGACGACCGACTAACCCAGGGGCGTAGTGGGCATATTTCCCCGAGTTAGTCATTAGGGTGCGCGCCGTTGGCGGCACCACAGGCTCACCCAGCATGCACCAGCAGGTATCGTTGATAAGCTGGGCACCGAAACGCTCCAGGGTAGTGACGTACCCCGCCGCGCTAGCGTCGGCATAAACTGCCCGCCCGAGCGTTACTGCCATGGCGACATCCGGATGTTTATGGCGTCCAGTACAGAGCTTCGCCAGTGCCGCGCATTCGCTTAGCGAAAAGTGCGGATTGCCCAAGGAGACAAGGCCGACTTGACGCGCCTCAGCGTGATCCAGTTCATACCAGCTAGTGAGTAGATCCGCGGGTTCAACCGTTAGCTGGCGTAAAGGCGGTAGTTCCCCCAGGGCCCGGGATTCACTCATCGCTTCAGGGGTAATCTTGCTGATGTGGAACATCGGTGCAGCGGAGGTAGTAGCGAAGGCCGCACCGAATGCTTTGAGATCATCGCGGCTGGGAGCTGTCTCTTCCAGTCCGCAAAGCAAGGGAATCTCACTGCCGCAGAGCAGTCCGACGTGATACCCCAACAACGGCCAGAAAGCGTCATCCAGTGTATCGAGTGGCTTAATGTCAATACGCAGCGTGGCAATACGCCCCTGGTCTCGATGAGCGCCAATATAGGGAGCCCGCCCCGTTAAGGCGATGCAAATATCCAGATAATCAGGGTATTTCAGCGTTCGTGCCGCGAGCACACTGTTGGCATAAACGACGGCGTTAGACTCGGCCCAGACGATCTGTTCGCCTGCCTTAGGGGCGCTGTCGAGTAAATAGGGCGCGCAGGTGTAACTGAGTTGCGCGCCCATGGCCATATAGGCGTTGCCTAGCGCACTGGCAGGTTCGCCGAAAGCGGGGTCGATGCCCTGGGCCCGCCAGCGGCACTGGTCAACAGAAATAGCATTGAGGGTGGTGGGAACACTCACCTGTGCCCCCCATTCAACTAGCTGTTCAGCGAAACGCAAACTGGCGGGGCCGGTGTAAATACAGCCGTCTATATGCGCTTGGCTGATGTCTATCAGTTGGTCTGCGCCCTGAAGCTCAGCCATTCGTAACACGATGCGCATCGCCTCCTGAGCCGCTTTACCATGATGACCACTAAGGAACGCCTGGTCGCTTTCGCTGAGCGATACGCGGGAGAGGGTTGGCCTGACGGGCGCTGGTGTAGAGTCGGTGTTGTTCACCTTTGCCGCCCAATCTCCTAAGGGAGGAGTATCGAAAAAGCTTATTGTTTCATTTTCAATACGCGCAAAGCGCCTTTGGCGCAGCGTGGTAAACAGTTCTGGGCCGACGCACACTACTGGAATCGAGGATTTAAACAGTGTTTCGGCGATGATGACCCCTAGGGTCAGGATCTCTTCTTGATCGGCGAATATTAGCGCGGCGGGGGCGTTGTCGCCGGTAAGCAGTTCAAGTAGCACGCTGCTACCAGTGCAGGAGCCGCGTCCACTAGGCAGTGCGAGTATGCGCCCGGCAATACACTGGCCTCTCAACGGGTGATGACAGTCAATAATCTCGCCACTGAACGGATCGACACCACCCCAAAAGCTCAAGCCAACGTCGGTATACAGTAGTTCGCCCTGGGCTGAACCACAAACCAAACTACGACCGGTGAGCGAAATATCAGACATAGCGTCATCTCGTTCGTTGGAAAGGGNNGCGCGATACATGGTTGTGATTGGATTTGTGTTACGTGGCTATTAGTAATAAACGCCGGGTACGGTCAGGTCGACGGGTTCGCCGCCCACCCACTTGTCGTAGAGTTCCGCATAACGCCCAGTGCGTACTTGCTGGTTGACGAATAGATTTAGGTAATTCAGTAGGCCGTATTCGGTGCGATTGGCTGCCAGTGATACGTAATCAATGACATAGGGCGCTTCGCCAGCAATTTTAAGACCTTCATATTTGCCGGATTCAAGGGTCGAGGATGCCACTGTGTTGGTGACCACGGTTGCATCAATATGGCCTTGGGCGACAGCGAGAATAGTATCGTTCTGGGTTTGATAAGCACGGAAGCTGCCATCACCCCACTCATCAACATCTTTCTCCAGTGCCATGGCTTCGTAGGTACCGCTGGTATTGCCAACAGGGCGACCCTGCAAATCATCATATTGATCGATACCAGTGTCGTCACGGGTTAGGACGACCATCTGGAAAGCGAAGTAGGGAATGGACATGCCAACGGTTTTGGCGCGCCCCAAGGTGTCAGAAGTGGAGGCCACGATCACATCAGCGCGCCCGGATACCAGCGCAGGAATGCGGTCAGGGAAGGGGGTTTCAACGATTTCAGCATCGACTTCGAGGACATTGGCCAGATCGTTACAGTAGTCGACATCGAAGCCGGCAGGCTGGTTGTCATCGTCTCGAAATCCCATGGGGGGAAAATCCAGGGTGACAGCACAACGTAGGGTGCCAGAGCTAATTATTTCATCGAGTTTGTCAGCCTGCGCCTGACCGATGACGGATACACTCAAGATAGCGGAAAGCGCTAATGGGGCTGTCTTGTTTATCATTCTTGACCTCCTAGGTGGGCTTTGCTTGGCTGTAAGAAACAGCAAACTTAGTATTTATTATTTCGGATACGATTTGCAAGTTTTGCAGTCATTAATTCTTATTTATAACTAAGGTGTTGTTTTCTTCGTTTTAAATAGAAATTTCGAGTAACGGTGCAAGGTGGGGTGATCATAATAATGAGGGAATAGACCGCTATATCACCGCTTTAGAGCCGCAGCGTTGAAACAGATCACGCAAGAACAAACACAAGATACTGCCGGGTTGGGCAGCGAGAGTATCGCTGCCCTGCGGATTAAGAGGGCGAGTGTTTGTGATCTAAGCCTGGCTGAAAAGTCAGCGGCTATTTGGCAAGTCGGTTAGGCAGGTGATCGTAAAGTGTCCGACACACACCGATGATATGGCGCTCAACCAGTGCCGCTGCTTCGTCGGCGTCGCCTGTACGGCAAGCGGCAATAATCGCGCGATGCTCAGTGTCGGCACGAGCCTTTCCCTGGGATAAGCTTAGCTGTAAGCGAAGGTAGCGCTCCACCTTATCGTGGATAGATCGAATCAAACTCATCATAAAGGGGCGCTGCGCAGGCTCGTAGAGACAGGCGTGGAACTCCCAATTTAAGGCGGCCCAGCGGCCCACGTCGTCCTCACGGTTGAACTCGTCGCAGATGCGTTCGGCATTATCGAAGGTTGCCAAGCCCATGTTGGGTACCGCGAGGCGGATGGCCTCTACTTCCAGCAATACACGTACTTCGAACATCTGGGCAAGCTCGGGTTCGGAGATTTTGGTTACCACGGCGCCTTTGTTGCGCTGGAACAGTACCAAGCCCTCCGCTTCCAGGCGTTTGAGCGCCTCCCGTACCGGGATTTTGCTAACATTGAACTTGTTGGCTATGTCATCCTGGCGAATCGGCTCCCCCTCTTCGATTTGGCCAGCAATAATGGCTTCGCGCAGGTGTTTGACGATCACCTCTGAAGTTGAAGGGGTAATGCCAAGGTTAGGTGCGTTAAACATGGTAAATGACAACTATAAGAATCCGTAGGTGAGAGAAATATATGAGATATTGTATACCAACTTAGCATTTTGCAATTCTTTTTCGCCTCAACTGCGTAGCTTAATATTTAAGCTGTTTGGCATGTTGACGATTTTTCCTGTCAGGTAAAACGGCTTAACCGGTAGGGCGATAAGTTAGCCACCGGCTGAGAGTGAGAGCACGCTGCCAGGTCGGCAATAATCTCTGCAGTCAGCGCTGCCTGGGTCAAGCCAAGGTGGTGATGCCCGAAGGCCAGTAAAACCTTGCCATCTTTGACACTGTCGATAATCGGCAGGGAATCGGGCAGAGAGGGGCGAAAGCCCATCCAGGGTTTGGCCCCAGTGGCATCCAGCTCATTTCTAAATAGCCCTTGGCTGAGCTTATGTAGCTGCCAAGCGCGCTGCATATTGGCTGGCCGTTGAAGCCCAGCAAACTCAACTGTCCCTGCCAAACGTAGCCCTTCATCCATTGGCGTCATGATAAAGCGACGCTCCAACGACGTAACCGCCACCGGTAGGCGTCCTCGTTCATTTGGCAGCATCAGGTGGTAGCCCCGCTCGGTATCCATCGGAATACGTATACCCGTTAGCGCGGCGGCCAACTTGGCCGAGTGGGCGCCGCAGGCTAACACTACTTTGCTGGCCGTCATGGGCGATGCGTTGTCAGTCTGTAGAGTGACGCCTTGATCATTGACATATCCCGTTAGCACCGTGGACTGCCTGAACTCTACCCCGTTCGTTTCAGCGGCCCGCACCAGCGAGTTAACTACCTGCCAGGGGTTGATAACATGGGCGGTACCTGGGAAAAACAGCCCCCCTTGAATGGTGTTAGACAACTCGGGGGCAACGTCTCGAATGGCACTGCCTGACCATCTTTCTACCGGGACTTTCTGCTCGGCCATCCGTGCCCGCAGCACCTCCAGTTCGTGGGCAGCGTCGGCCTTTTCGTATACCAGGAAAGAGCCTTCTTCTTTCAATAAGTGTCTGCCATTGATGCTGTCGAGAAGTCGCTGCCAGGCAGTCAAACTGTGTTCATTCAGGGCGCTAATGCCCGCCACGCTAGTTTGATAAGGGGCTTGGCGTAGATTCCAGAGTAACCGAGTGAACCAGGGCAGCGCTTTAGGCATATAGCGCCAATCCAGCCGCAATGGCCCCATGGGGTCGAGCAGCATCTTAGGCAGCTGTTTTACGATGGCGGCATCGGCAATGGGGAAGACCTGCTCCGTTGCCATATGCCCAGCATTCCCATAGGAGGCTCCCATCCCAGGGAGCTGGCTATCCAGCACCACGACGCGCAAGCCTTGTTGACTTAAAGCCAAAGCGCAAGCGGTGCCGATAATACCAGCACCAATAACGACGATATCAGCCGCTATATTGGGATGGCTTACTGCCTGTGGGTTTGTTTCCATGGAAATTCCCGGTTTTTACAAAAGAGCGCTTCGGCTGGATACACAGCCAACGTGTAGCTAGGTTATTAGCGATTATCTAGCGAAGCAGACCAGCTCGAATACCAACTACGGAAGAGCGCGTACTGGGACTCCACATAGTGACGTTGTGAATCGCTGAGCGCGTCGGTTTCATTAAAGTGCAGGGCGTATTCGCTATCGCCATTGAGCACCATCAGGTGCTTGTAGTAGAGAACCAGGTCGCCGCCTTCGTCAAAAGAGGAGAGCACGCCTAGTGCTTCCTCTAGCTCCATGGCCAAACGCCGTGCTTTGACGTCCCCTTTCGCGGCCTGTTGGCTGAGCGAGACAAGTTGCAATACCTCTCGGGGCAGCGCATTGCCGATACCGGTTATAGCGCCCGTGGCGCCACAGTTGACGAAACCATGATAAACAGTGGTGTCGACACCGACCATCAGAGTGACATCTTCGTCTTGAGAGGTAATGTTTTCCGCCGCATAGCGGAGATCATCAGCGCCGCCAAACTCTTTGAAGCCAATCAGGTTGGGGTACTTGCGGCGTAGCTCAAAGAATAAGTCGGCACGTGTGGCGAAGCCGTAATAGGGGCTATTATAAATCACCGCCGGTAGCTTGGGCGCCGCGTCCAAAATGGCCGAAAAGTGTGACTTCTGCGCAGCCGCCGAGGTGCCTCGTGAAAGCACACGCGGAATCACCATCAGCCCTTTGGCACCTACTTTAGCGGCGTGAGCCGCATGGGAAACAGCCTCCCGTGTGTTGATTGCACCGGTACCCACAATCGTCGGAACGTCAGCCTCAACGAGGCGTGCGACGCCTTCCTGGCGCTGCGATTCGCTGAGTAACGGCCAGTCGCCCATGGAGCCACAATACACCACACCGCTCATACCCAGATCTACCAATGAACGGCCTTTAGCTACCAGGGCGTCGAAATCAGGTTGACGGTTAGCGCTGCAAGGCGTCATTAGTGCCGGTATGCAGCCGGTAAAAATGTTATCGCTCATTGTTGTTCCTCTTCGTTTGGTGGTATTGGCCGTGGGAGTTAGTGTTGCGTTCAAGAGCAGGGTGGCCGGTATAGAATGATTACGAGGCAGTAATTCCCCAGGCGAACGGATCTTGCTCATCAATCAACAGAGTGGTGTCGGCGCTTAAATAAGCACGACCTTTAATGTAGGGGCGAACACGGTCACCTTCCCATTCGTAGTGTGCTTCGAACTGACTGCCGCAAATACTCGCCTGTACCCAGGGTGTGCTGGGTGCAAGTTTGCCATCCGCCGCTAGGCACGCCAGCTTGGCGCTGGTGCCGGTACCGCAGGGGGAACGGTCATAGGCCTTGCCGGGGCAGAGTACGAAATTACGGCTATCGGCCACAGCGTCGTCAGCAAATAGTTCGATATGGTCAATCTCGCCACCGTCATCCCCGGTGATGGCCGCCGCTTCTAGCGCCTGGCGAACGGCCCAGGTGAAATTCATCAGCGCCTCGACGTTATCCAGGGTCAATGATTGGCCATGGTCACTAATCAGGAAAAACCAGTTGCCGCCCCAAGCAATATCGCCGTGTACCCGCCCGAAGCCGGGTACCTCAAGGGGAACGTGCTGACGGAAGCGATAGGCGGCTACATTACGAACGGTAACCGCCCCATCATCATGGAGCGTTGCACTGATTGGGCCGACCGGGGTGTCGATCTTATGATTACCGGGGCCGATCAAACCCAAGTGATGCAGAGAGGCCACTAGGCCGATGGTGCCGTGGCCGCACATGCCCAGATACCCCGTATTATTAAAAAAGACCACCCCGCAGGTCGCATCCGGCGACTCGGGTGCGCAGTAAAGCGCACCTACCAGTACATCATGGCCCCGTGGCTCTAACATGCAGGCGCGTCGCCACTGATCATGGGAGGTGCGTAGTGCATCGCGCTTCTCCGCCATGGTGGTGCCAGGGAGGTCGGGGAAGCCCTCTATGACCAGCCTTGTCGGTTCCCCCCCCGTATGAGAGTCGATGACGCGTACCTGTTTCATGGGACACCTTTGGTTTATGCCATGTGTTTTATGTCATGGGTTACTAATGCTGAAAATAGCAGTCTGCCTAATCATGCCTGATTTTTTATATCTTATACAATATCCAAAAAACTTTGTGAAGCTACCCATGTTCCCTCTATGAGGATTGTCGGTATAGCTAGGACGTCGCATTGGTTTGGTTTTTATCTCAAGAAAATCTTGCAATGCACTTTGGTATATCTTATACCAAAAAGAGAGGCGAAAACTGATTAGAGAATTTAGTGAGCTGGTGGCTTACCCGGTTTTGGTAGCGTCCAGCCTGTCTCAGGGAGAGATGAATAAAACCAACACACAGCAGGGGTGATTGATCATGAATATTATGAAAAGTAATTTAAAAACAACGAAGTGGATTCCATCAGTGCTAGCAACAATAGCGCTTTACTCTCCCTTATATGCAGCAGAAGTCGAGTGGCGAGTGCCTACTTCAGTGCCAGGAGGTTCTCCTTTTTATGAAAACTTTCTTGAGAGGTTCGCTGATAATGCAGAGAGGCTAACAGCAGGCAGAGTGGAGATTAGCCCTTTCGGCGCAGGCGTTATTGTGCCTGCATTGCAGGTTTATGATGCGGTAAAAGAGGGCACCGTTGAGGCTGGCCATTCCACTCCTAGCTACTTAGTTAACCAAAATCCCATCAATGCTATTTTTGCTGGGTTTCCGGGAGGCATGGGATCGCAGTCATATATTAACTGGATTTACGAAGGGGGTGGCCAACAAGCGCTGCAAGAAGTTCGAGCTAGCGAAGGGTTGCACTCACTCATTGTGGGGATTGGGTCTACTGAAATATTTGCTCACTCCAATGTGCCCATTAATGGTCCAGATGACCTTGATGGCTTGAAGTATCGAACTTCTGGGCCTTGGGCTGAAGTTGTGCGCGAGTATTACAATGCGGTGCCCACTGTGGTGCCACCCGGTGATATTTATACGTTACTACAACGCAAGGGTGTTGATGCCATTGAGTGGGCAACCCCTTCCAGTAACTATCCAGAAGGCTTTCATGAAGCAGCCCGCTACATCATCGTGCCCGGCGTGCACCAACCCACCTTTCTCTGGGAAGTGGTTGTCCGTCAGGACACTTGGGATCAAGTCCCTGACGATCTAAAGCAACTTATTGAGTCCGCTGCTAAGTTAACCACTTACGAAGGACTTACCAATTTTTATCATAACGATCTAATCGCTATGGAAAATTATCGCGCCGGTAGAAACGAAGTGATCAGTTTGGACGAAGCGTTTGTTGAACAGCTAGCGGAAAATGGCCGTGCTTGGATCGCGGCCCGAGCAGCGGCAGAGAGTGATGCAGGCAACCCAGCCATGGAAGAAATTTTAGAAGATTACCAAGCTTATCAAGCGCGTTGGAATGCTCAGAAAGACTATCTCATCACTGACTAATATAAACCTGCCAAGGGAAGGCGCCTAAGCCTTCCCAGGTAGTTATACCTATGAGCAATGTACCGATATGAGTGATGCCTATCATGTTTTTTAATTTAGTGGATCAGCTGGCTAAAATATCGGCTTGGCTAAGTAAGCTGGCGCTCATCGTCTTGGCAGGTGCGATGTTATACGAAGTAGTAGCGCGCTACGTTTTTAATGCCTCCACCATCTGGGCTTTTGATATCTCCTATATGGCCACTGGCGTTGCTTTTATGCTGGGTGTCGCCTGGACAGCGCAGGTGGATGGTCACGTCAAAGTAGATGTTCTGAGTAGTCTTATGCCAGTTCGCCTCTCACGTATTATAACGGGAGTGGCTTATACCTTTGTGTTGTTCCCAACTCTTTCGATGGTTGCTTTGTATGGCTGGAAGAAATCTCTGTCGGCCTTTACAACAAGTGAAGTTGAAATGGTCAGTACATGGGCGCCGAAAATGTTGCCCTTTTATACCTGTATTGCTGTTGGACTCACGCTTCTTGCGCTTCAAGTTCTGGTCATTGGACTGCGATCTTTTCTTGTTAATACTCATTCTAATAGGGCTAACTAAATGGATACCATGACGGCTGCCCTGATGTTCCCAGGGCTGTTCTTGTTGATCTTTATGGGTATTCCTGTTGCTTTCTCACTGATTACCGTCTCATTGGTGGCTGGCTGGTTTGCCTTCGGGCCTATTATCTTTCAGCAACTTTACGGCAGTATTTATAGCGCTTCATCTAATTACGTTCTTTCCTCAATTCCACTCTTTGTGCTTATGGGCGCGATACTTGAGAAGTCGGGCATCGCCAAAAACCTCTTCGATGCTATTCAGATGTGGATCGGCCGACTGCCAGGCGGGTTGGCACTGACCACGATCGCCATGGCAGCAATATTTGCGGCTGCCTCTGGGGTCGTTGGCGCGGTGGAAATAATGATTGGGTTAATGGCTATCCCTGCCATGCGAGCTTACCGCTATAACAATTCGCTGATTGCGGGGACTATTTGTGCGGGCGGATCCTTAGGCACGATCATTCCTCCTACCGTTATAGTGGTCGTCTACGCGGCTCTTGCCCAACTATCTATCGGTGCACTTTTCGCTGCGATTATTCTTCCCGGCATCTTAATGTTGTCTCTTTTCGCCCTTTATATCGTCGGGCGTTGTTGGTTGCGTCCTCAAGATGGCCCTGCTGCTAAAGCCACCAATGATAAAACGCTGGGAAGGAAAATCAGCATTACGCTGAGAGCGTTACTGCCCCCTCTGCTATTAATGTTTGCGGTACTTGGATCGCTCTTGGGCGGCATCGCTTCACCTACAGAAGCTGCTGCCGTTGGCGTGGCAGGCGCAGTAATCTTAGCGGTCATCAATGGCGGCATCACCCTGCCTTCATTGGTTGATTCTCTGTCACTGACGGTGCGTATTACAGCGATGATTCTGCTGATTGTAGCCGGGGGCACGATGTTTACTGGCATCTTCGCAGTCAATGGTGGCGGTGAGATGGTGTCCGCAATAGCTAGTGGCTTGGGTGGTGGTACAACAGGCGTCATCCTATTTTTTCTAGCCGTCACATTCTTACTGGGGTTTGTACTTGACTGGACATCGATTGTTTTGATCTGCGTGCCAATATTTACCCCTATCATCAAACAGCTGGGTATTGATCCTATTTGGTTTGCCACGCTCGTGTTGGTAACTATCCAAACCAGCTACCTGACGCCGCCTATGGCATCGTCAATCTTTTATTTAAAGTCGATTGCACCCAGCGATATTACCTATGGGCAAATGTGTAGAGGTGTCTTGCCATTTATCGCGGTGCAATTGCTAACGTTGGCGGTGGTGGCGTTATTCCCTGCAATGGCTACATGGCTGCCTGACAAGATAGTGGGTTTTTAAGGAAACACTATTGGTAATAAATGGTGGGTTGCCTATTTCATGGTGTGCTATCAATGTTATTAGCGAAGAGGATAGATGAATAGCGACTATTACAGTGCGTAATGTAGATGATGAACTCCTGAATTCAAACATTAAGCGCAGCTCCGCATTTAAGCGGCGAGCCATGGTCACTTTATGGAGGAAGAGGTGCGGCTTATTCTTTCTCGATCCGCAGCGTTATTGCACAACTGTTTCCGTTTTCGCAATGGATTGGCTGCGTTTCCGCGGTACGCAAATAGGGCTGCCGCTTTCAGGGTCGTGGAGCACATGAGCATCAAGGTCAAAGACGCGCTTGAGATTGGTCGTGGTAAAGACTTCGCTAGGCGCGCCGCTGGTGACGATACGACCATTGGACATCATCACTAAATGATCAGCGTAGGCGGCGGCCAGGTTTAGATCGTGGAGCACCAGTAGCAGGGTGCGGCCTTTCTCATGGGCCAGGCGCGAAAGCAGTTCCAGCAAATCAACCTGTACCTTCAGATCCAGAAAAGTAGTGGGCTCATCAAGCAGAATCAGATCGGTTTGTTGAGCCAGCACCATGGCAATCCAACAGCGCTGGCGCTGGCCGCCTGAGAGCGCATCGATATTGCGCTCGGCAAACTCTGTCACGTGGGTATAAGCCATGGCTTCACGAATAGCAGCGGCGTCCTGCTGAGCATTTTTCTGCCACAACCCCTGATGTGGAAAACGCCCCATCCCCACTAGCTGCTTTACGCTCAGCCCCTCAGGCGCTACCGGACCTTGGGGCAGAATCCCCAGGCGCTTGGCGACCTCCCGCGTCTTGCTGCGATGGATATCCTTGCCGTCCAAATACACATGCCCGCCACTAGGCGTAAGCGTGCGCGCGAGGGTTTTCAGCAGCGTCGACTTGCCACTTCCATTCGGCCCCAAAAGCACCGTGAGCTTGCCTTCCTCAATCGAAATGTCGACACCATCCAGTACACGTCGAGTGTCATAGCCCGCTTGCAGGGCTTCGCCCGTCAAGCGAGGTGGCTGATGAGAAGGGTGGGCCATGAATGTGCTCATTGGGGTTGTTTAGGCAGGCAAAACCGTAAGACAAAATATTCTCATTTTCAATACTTGCCATTGCTCAGCAAGTAATTGCTCACTGCCTCTAAGCGTCAGCCGTAGAAGAAATGTGGGATAAGAGAGGTGAGGAGTCGTGTCGTTATCCTGAACAGTTCGTTCTGCTTGAGTAGACCTCTGTGATTTATATGCATAAAATAATCATTATTATTTAGATGTAGATTACGTTTTCAGAGTGGGGTTCACTCAAAAGCAGGGGGGATAAAAACTAGATGTACATTAAGAAACGCCAGGTATTTTGGCCTACGGTGACGCTTGCCGGTTTGGTAGCTGCCAGCCACGCGTATGGACAGGAGCCTGCTGCCACAGGATCGCAAAGCGGTGCCAGTGATGCCGACTCGACCATGGTGGTGACTGCCACCCGCAGCCATAGCGAAGCGGGCCAAACGCCGCAGCGGGTAACGATCATTACCCGTGAACAGATCGAGCAGCAGCTAGCGATTACTGATGATCC
>LGOV01009779.1_pt1 | contig 26042 bp, 26 predicted proteins | sample 469881 | NCBI WGS metagenome assembly LGOV01 (sample SAMN03857199, study PRJNA290197) | marine sediment metagenome | biome: marine cold seep biome; feature: cold seep; material: marine sediment; isolation source: sample #5579, elevator 3A push core 41 containing 12 cm of sediment... ...
AACGAAGTAAAAAAAATACTTATTAAAGCTTCTAAAGTTAAACTCCCTTTATTATTCATAAGTATACCCCTCATCAATATTGAAAATGATAGTTTTAGTTTTACCAGTAAATTTATTAGTTAAAAGTAAATTCACTTTTATATTATGTTTAATTATTAAATTTTCTACAGAATTATTAATATTTTCTAGCTTATAATTGCAATTAATAATTTCTATCATTCTATGAATAGTATCTTTAGTACTTTCTTTTAATAAAAATATTCTTAAATAATCATTATAATAAAAAAACATTTCATTATCTTTAGTAGTTAAATTAAGTTTTTTATTTTCAAGAATAACTCCTAAATCTATTACAAAATTATCATCTGATATTTTAAGAAGTGGTGTACCTTCTCCTGAATAAATTTTTATCATATCAATAAAAGATTCAGCTGTACTCCATACACCTGTAATCCCTGCAGCTAAAAACAAACCAACAGTTGGTGTTTTTGCCGTTGTTAAAATAAAATCTCGTTTTTCATTATCAATAAACAAATGCGCTAAATTCATAGCTTCTCTTATTAATAAAATCTCACCTATAATTATTCCATTATTAGCAATAGATTCTTTTTTTCCATTAATAATATATTCAACTTCTGAATTAGTAACATATCTTCTATTATATTTATTATACAATTCAAAATTTCTTACATCAGATTTAGCAACAGTTAAAAAAGTACCAAGAATATATTCATTAAAAAACAATTTATCTATATCTTTTATTTCAACACAATCACTATCTTCACCTTCTAATTCTGATTCTACTCTACCAATACCAATATCTTTTTTAAATGTATTCACTTTATTTTTAACATCTTGAATTATCTTTAAATAGCTATTTAAACCAGTTCCTTTTGAAACCAACTTTTTATATTCATTATATTTTATATCAAGCTTAGAATTAAGAATATCAATTTTTCTATTAATTGATTCCTCTAACACTAATCTTTCTTCCACTAAAAGATTTTCATTCAATTTAAGTTCATCTTTTTCAGTTTTTTTATCAGCAATTAAGATTGTTAACGATTCAATTTCTTTANNTTCATACTCTACTAAATAATTTTCTTTTATTTTTATAATGCCTTTTGAAATTTCATCATCTGCATCGCTATCTTTTTCAACTTCTAAAAGATAATTTAATTTTTCATCAAATTCATTTATTAAGTCAGTATAACTATTCAAAACATTATAAAATTCATTAACTTTTAATCTTTGATATTCCATTTCTTTATGTATTTTAGAAACTTTTTTATAATATTTACTTTTAGAAAGTTTAGACTTTACTTCATCCATTTTATCAATATATTTATTTTTAATATCATTTTTATTTGCAATATATTCAATAAATTCAACAGCAATATTATTTTTTGCAAATATTAATATTTGGTCCGTAAGAAGCTTTTGATTTCGCATATTTACTACACTATATTCAATATCTATTTTCTCAATTTTATAAGAATTAATTGGTGATTTAAAATTATTAAATTTATCAATTATCTCTTCTTTTATTATATCTTCCTCATATTTTTTATATGATAAAATACCATAATTATTATAAATATAATCATCATAATCTGCAAGCATATTTCTACTAGTCAATTTTACACTTCTTTTTATATCATTATCACATGATTTTAAAGACAAAAAATCAAAAAACATAATAAAAACTATTAAAATTGATGAAATTATTATCATTAAAAAAATCGAAATAGCCCCTTTATTATTCATCAAACCATTCCTTTACATCACTAATAATATACTCTAAAAGTAAATTATCAATAAAATTCTCATTGTAATTAACTTGTTTTAAGGTTTGATTTTTATTAATAAAAGTGAAATCTATTTTTTTTGTATTCATTTTAAAATCTGCTTCATTATGATAATCTCTTTTAATTAATTGACTATTAAGTTCCATTTCATAATATCCTCTATAAAAAAAGCTTATCATTACACTTAAAAACATTATAATTATAATCAATAAAAAAGGAACAATAATTGCTGCTTCTAATGAATATTGACCTTTATTATTAAGCATAATTTCTCCCCTTCTTATATAATATGATTAGAAACATCAATCGCATTATTAGGAACATTCCTAATTCAATTACTCATTAACTTACGAGAATTATCTGTATCATTTAAAACTTTTTTTTAATACTTGTACATACGTTTGATTTAATGACATTTCTTCCATAATTTTAAATGCTTTATTGTGATCCATAGCAATTCTATAAGGTCTATCAGTAGTCAACGCACTGTACACATCTGCAACTGCGAGTATCTGTGCCTCTAAAGGTATTTCATCACATTTAAGCCCATCAGGATAGCCAGAACCATCCAATCGTTCATGGTGGTATTTGACAACTAATTCAACCTCTTTCAAATTTGGAAATTGTGAGATAATCTCATATCCAATTATTGAATGTTTTTTAATTTCTTCAAATTCATCATAAGTTAGTTTTCCTTGTTTATTTAGAATACTGTCTGATATCCCTATCTTTCCAACATCATGCAAATATCCTGCTTTTTCTAATGATCTCTGCTTTTTTCTGCTAAATCCGATATGTTCTGCAATTATTTTTGCATATCTTGCAACATCATCTGAATGTACACCAGTATAAGCATCCCTTTTAGAAAGTACCATAATCATATTTCTCAAACCTTCAGTCTCATAATGCCTATTAATTAATAATCGAGAAAAAATTTGGATAATCAATAATGCTAAAAGAGCCATAGAAAATGCACTAGCGTAATGAAATAGTTTTAGTGGATTTTCAGTACCAACCACATTTATACCGTCTATGGATTCGTTATCGACAACATTAATTTCATACTGTACCTTATTACCGTTAAACATATTATTAAACATTACTCTCGGATCAATCTTTATTCTTACTACACGATCTTCTATATATTTATGTTGAAATTTATCAAAGACACCAAAATTAATATAGCAATTCTGATTTTTTGTATATATTTTGTAATCGTAAAAGCCATCAAAAGTCTCTTCAACTACTTCAATGCTATTTACAATTTCAAATTGATTTACAATATCTTCTTCAATTTGATTTAATAAAACTCCGTTTTTTTCTACAAAAGATTCATATACTCCATTTCTTTGAAAATAACCACTGCTAATACCTTCAGCATTAGAAAAAATATAAGAATGAAGTGCCTCGTCTAATAGATTTTCCATATTTTTAATTCTTTTGCTATTTAAATTATATAAACCATAAATTGCTATAATAAAAATCAAAATAAAAACAAATAGTTTTTCCAATGTTTTTTTATTAATTACTTGCTTAAACTTTTCATGCATTTCATACCCCTTAACTTTATTTTTTTATTTTGAACCGTTTAATTATTTAATTAACAAAAAAATCATTTGAAAAAATTGATATATCAGTGGAATAAATATTGCTGGCAACATATTCCCAACTTTTATTTTTTTATAATCTAACATATTAAGAGCAAGACCAATAATTAATAATCCTCCTACAGCAGACATATTTGCAATTACAGATTCTATTAATACTGGTTTTAAAAAACTCGCTGCTAATACAATAGCCCCTTGATACAAAAATACTGGAATAGCTGAAAATATTACACCTACCCCAATTGAAGAAGTAAAAATTATTGCTGTTATACCATCAATAATTGATTTTGCAAAAAGTGTATGATGATTCCCAATTAATCCGCTTTCTAAAGAACCTACAATTGCCATTGAGCCAACACAGTATAATAAAGTTGCTGTAACAAACGACCTTGCAATAGTACTATCTGATTTTTTCATTTTATTTTCTAAAAATTTACCTAAATTTTCTAATTTTTTTTCAATATGAATATATTCTCCAATTAACGTACCTAATGCTAAAGAAATTAATACTAAAATCATATTTTCAACTTCTAATGCATTTAAAACACCTACTAATAATACTCCCAAAGCTATCGACTTTATAATACTATCACTAAAACGCTCAGAAATTTTACCTTTAAAAAACATTCCAATAATAGATCCAAAAATAATTGCTAAAGCATTTACAAAATTTCCTAACATTATATCACCTTTCTATTTATCTTCATCACCATCATTTTCATCTTCCCCCAACTCAGTAAATTTACCATATATAATAAAAAATAATGAAGAGCCAATAAAAAATGTTCCTAAAAATAATCTAATATTTAAACTAACATTAAACTTACTTAATAATACTAAAACTAAAACTGATATTAAAAACAATTTAATTCCTGTTTTTCTAAAATCATACCTCATTTTTAATCTCCTCTAAACCTTCAGAAATATATTTTTTTAACCAAACTAAAACATCACTATTAGTAATCTTAACTTCACCTAAATGTTTCTTAATTTCTTTTGTATTTAATGTGAATTTCCTATTATTAATTTCATGTGTATATATTAAATTTACATCTTCATTCCCATTAATGATTGTTACAATTGTATCTTCCATATTTCCTAATGGCACTCTATCAATATGACTATATTTAAATTTAGCTACTATTTCTGTACCAATACCAATATCAGAATTAATACTAAATGAACCATCACAATTTTCTGCATTAGCTTTAAAAAGCGGTATTCCTAAACCAACACTTCTAGTTGTACGCGTAGTATAAAATGGATCAACCACATTTTTAATTGTATCTTCATCCATTCCTACCCCATCATCCTTAACTTTAATCACTAATTTATCTTCATTTTTATTCTCAATAATAGAAATCCTAATACTTCGTGCTTTAGCAACAATTGAATTTCTAGCAATATCAAGTATATGAAGTGATAATTCTTTCATATAACTACCCCTTTTAATCTTATTTATTAAACAATCTATATTTTTTTCTTTTAATTCAATAGAATATATCGGCTCATTAATACTAGCAAGCTCATGAGCATCTGAATTTCTGAAAATATAATATTTTCTCTTAAATTCAATATCTGATAAATATTTTTTTGAAGTTTCTCCTTTTGATACCTCAACATATCTAAAATTAAACTCATCAGGAATAAAACCTAAATTCGTAATAATACTAGCATATTCTCTATCAATATGAGCCGGAAAAATAGCACCATTAAACCTATATACTAAAAAATATAAATCTTCAATAGAAATATTTATCGATGTTAACAATAAATTGTCTACTTCATTAATTATATTATCATTTTCATCAACAATTAATTGATCACCAAATTTTTCTTTTTTATTTTTCACTTTAATTCTTAAATCATTAATAATTTCACTAAAATTATACGCTGATTCATAATCTTTAAATAAACAAATCATATGAACTTCTTCAATTGTTTGAACTTCCATACCAGGTACAACAATAATATCTTTATCTTTCGCAATTTCTATTGCTACTTTTACATTTTCTATGGAATTATGATCTGTAATTGCTATAAAATCTAACTCTTTTAATACTGCCATATTAATAATATTATTAGGTGTCATTGTATTATCAGCACATGGTGATAAACACGAATGAATATGAAAATCATAATAAACTTTCATCTTTTTCCTCATTAAAGAAAATCTTATTAATCTCATAATGATCTAAATCTGTTTCTAAAATATTAATACCTTCTTCATTAGCTTTATCAATAACATCTTTAGTTGTATCTACACCAAATGGTAAAATAATACAAGAAAATTCAACTAATGATGCAACAGCTAAAATGTTTTTATGAGATTGAACTGTTATCCAGGCATTACCACTTTCTCCATTTGCCATAACAAAACTCAATAAATCAGAACTATAAATTCCCTTTATTTCAATATCAGTATCTGTATCAGTTAATAATTTAAAATTATATTTTTCAATAAGTTTAGCAACTTTCATTATTACCACCTTTCATCTTACTTTTTAAAACAACACATTCTTCAATAGTTGTTATCCCCTTTACAATATCTTCAGCAAATGCATGACACGTTGGAGCACCACATGCACCACAATTAATCTTTGGAAGTTTTTGAAACACTCTTTCAATTTCTGCTAATTTTTTAAGAGCTTCACTAAAATTATTATCTAATTTCATTACATCAGAAGGAATTATCTCTTTATTCCATTCAAGAATTTCTTTTTGATAATCATCTAAATCAATATTATTACTTTCTTTTGCAAGTTGAGAAAGTTTTCTTATTCTATTCTTTGCAATAAATGCATTTTCCACATTTAAAGGACCACCAACACATCCACCCACGCATGCATAGCCTTCAAAAAAATTAAGTTTACTAAGTTTTCCTAATTCAATTTCATCTAAAACTCTAATCACTTCATCAATGCCATCTACTGCAATATAATTATCAATACCCATAGAAAAACTTTGTCCACCAACTCTACCCCAATTATATCCTTTCGAGGAGCTTTTTAATAAATTCCTATCTGGTTCTATCTCATCATACAATTTAAGTATTTTAGAATATAATTTATCAATTGCTAATGAACCATCAACAAATGATTTCTCTATTCCAATTGGCACTTTAGCACTTGTAATTTTTGCAGGACATTGACTAATATAAAAAATTCCGATTTCTTCAGATTTTAAATTTGTTTTTTCAATTGCATTTTTTCTAGCGAGTCTTGCGGCAACTTCCATTGGAGACTCTAATTTAACAATATTATCAATTAAACTAGGATATCTAATTTGAATTAATCTTGTTATTGCTGGACAATATGTAGAAATATGTAGTGTGTTTTGATTATCTTTATCTTTAATCGTTTCTTTTTGATATTCACTCAATATTTCTGCTGCATAACCTACATCATAAACATCATCAAATCCAAGATGAATAAAAGTATTTAAAACTTTATTTAAATCAAACGTTACAGGAAATTGACCATATAGCGATATTGCTGGTAAGGCAACATTATATTTATATTTTTTAAGCTCTTCTAATCCATCAGATAATGCACCTTTTGCGTGAAATGGACAAACTTTTAAACATTCACCACAATCTATACACCTTTCGTCAATTATCTTTGCTTTACCATTAATAATTCTAATGGCCTCTGTTGGACAACCATCTAAACAATGTGTACAACCATTACAATAATCTGGCTCTAGAGTTACAGAATGCCAATATTTTTCCATAATAATCCTCCATTAACATAACTCAAACTTCATATTTAATTCGGTATATTCACCAAATTTTGATTCAATTTCAAAAACATCACTACATCTTCTCATATTTGGAAGTCCCATTCCGGCACCAAAACCAAGTTCAATAGCTTTTTTTGATGCTGTTGAATAACCTTTTTCCATAGCTAACTCAGTATCTTCTATACCAGGACCATTATCTTTAACTTTAATACTTATTTCATTCTCTATAACAACTACCTCAATGAATCCTCCAAAAGAATGAATCGCAACATTAACTTCAGCTTCATATGCTGCTATTGCAACTCTTCTAATAACTTTATTATCAATATTTAATTGTCTTAATATCTTTTTTATTTTACTAGATGCCTCTCCAACTTTAGAAAAATCATCCATTTCAACATTATATTTAATAATAATCTTATTTTCTTCTGTAATTAGATTATTCATTACAAATTCTCAAAGGTTTTATTCCATTTTTATAAAGAACACCTGAAGCTTCAAACATAGTAAATTTTGTTGAAATTAAAGTCATATCTGTTTCTTTTGCCATTTTTAAAACATCTTCATTAGGTCTTTTACCTCTTACAAAAATAATCGTTTTAAGATCTAACATTTCCGAAGTTCTTATAACTTGATTATTTACTAAACCAGTAAGAAGTACTGTATCTTCATTAACAAATGCCAAAACATCACTCATTAAATCTGATGAAAAAGCAGTGTTTATTGTTGTATCAGTATTCCCAATTAAAATTTCGCCACAAATTAATTCAATAGCTTTTTCTATTTTCATCTTAACCTCCATTAAATAGTTATTTATTTAACAATATTATAACATATTATGAATTTATTTACTGTTTTTTAGAAACTCATCAATTATTATTATTGTATTATTTGCGACTTCTTTAATACTTTTTTCTGCATCAACTACTTTTATTCTATTTGAATACTTTTCTATGACTTTCATATATCCTTGATAAACTCTTTTATGAAATTCAATACTTTCTAAATCCAATCTATCTTTTACGCGCACCTTACTATTATTAATTCTATCTAAACCGATTTCTGGTGAAACATCAAGAAAAATTGTTAAATCTGGCATAATATTATCAATTGCGAATTTATTGATTTCGAATACTTTCTCTATTCCAATACCCCTAGCAAATCCTTGATAAGCTAATGAAGAATCAACAAATCTATCACAAATCACTATTTTACCACTTTTTAATGCTGGAATTACTTTCTCTATTAAATGCTGTCTTCTAGATGCTGCATATAAGAGTGCTTCAGTTCTATCATCCATTTCTGTATTATCTTTATTTAATATTACTTTCCTAATATCCTCTGAAATATTTATTCCGCCAGGCTCTCTGGTTAAAATAAAATCTATATTATTTTCAATTAGATACTTCTTTACATATTTTATTATTGTTCCTTTTCCTGATCCATCAGGTCCTTCAAATGTAATGAACTTACCTATCATTGTATTCTCCTTTTAAAATATTATATACTGTTTATCTATCTATTAATAAATTAAATTTATTTGATGGACAAAATTCATCTTTCACCTTACAATTTTGTACTCCAAGACTTCCATGCTCAATTAATTCATAAAGTCTAGCTTGAATATGCCCCAATTTAGCACAACCAATTTTTCGTTCACTAACAGGTATATTTAATTTAATATTATCTAATATATTTGCAGGTCGCGCACTTAATGCAACAACTCTATGTCCAATTAATAATGCCTCTTGAATATCATGTGTCACAAATATTATGGTTTTTTTATCATGTTCCCATAATTTTTGAGTTAATTCAATCATTTTATGACGTAAAGGAGCGTCTAATCCTTTAAAAGGTTCATCCATTAAAAGTAGATTGCTGGGCATTGCAAATGCTCTCGCCAAGGCAAGTCTCTGCATCATTCCACCACTCATTTGCTTAGGATAAAAATCTCTATAATCCGATAAACCTACGTTTTCTAACCATTGACTTACATATTCATCTAATTGATTATCATTAATTTTTCCTTTAAGAACATATTTCAAATTTTCACTAGCTGTTTTCCAAAGTAAAAGACGTGGCTCTTGAAAAACATAACTAATTAAATTTTCATCAACATTTTGCACTTCTCCATTATCTTGTTTAACTAACCCTGAAACAATATTTAAAATTGTTGATTTTCCGCAACCTGAAGAACCAATTATACATATTATTTTATCTCTTGGAATTGTTAAATTAAAATCTTCAAGAATTTTAAAATCACCATACGATTTTTTTATATTTTTCAATTGAATATTATTCATTAATCTTCCACCCTTCATAATGTTTTCTTAATAAAGATAATAAAACTTGAAATATTAATCCAATAAGTACAATATAAATAGTCAAAGCTAAAATGTGATCAGTTGCAAATGCAGTTTTAGCATATGCCATTCTAGCACCTAATCCCGTTTGAACTGTTAAGAGTTCTGCCATAACAACAGTTTTCCAAGTAGTTCCTAACGCAATTTTCATTCCAGTAAATATACTTGGAGCTATTGAAGGAAAAACAATTCCTTTAACAACCTGTTCTTTTGATACATTAAAAATTTGAGCCATTTCAATAAGTGACGAATCAATATTCTCTAATCCTTCAAGTGTATTAAGAGCAATTATAGGTATTATAGTCATAGCAATTATAAAAATTACAATTTGTGAATTTAATGGAAACCAAATCATAGCTACTAAAATCCATGAAACTCTTGGAATAACTTGTAAAGCCATTAAATAAGGATAAATTATTTTTTTTAAAATACTATTATACTTAATAATAAATGCAGTAGTAATTCCAATAATAATTGAGATAAAATAACCAACTACACCTCTCATTAAAGTAATTCCTAAATCACTATAAAACTCAGGTTCAAATAAATAATGAACCATTTTTGCAATAACACTATAAGGAGAGGGAACAACAACCATTGGATAAATTAGTGAAGCAATCTCCCAAATTATCAAAAATGTAGCTGTTGATAATATAACCATTTTTCTATCAATATTTTTTAACAAAATAATCGTCTCCTAAAAATCAATTTATTTATATTTAATAATAAAATTTCTCATCTGGTAATTTATTTCCTATCATTTCCGGATTAAACTCTAACCATTGATTAAAATAAAACTCTAATTCATTTTTAATATTTGCTTCATCAATTATTTCAAGATTCATTCTTTTTATAGAGTTTTCTAATATTTCTACTGAAAGACCTTTTAAATACTTATTTCCTAAAATTGCAGCTTCCTTTGGATTATCATCTACCCACTTAATTGCTTCAATATATTTTTCATTAAATAAATTTGCAATATTTTCATCAGCATCTAATAAAGCTTTTCCCATAACAACGCTAGATAATGGGATTCTATGCCCAAATGTTTTAACCCATTCTTCATCAAAATCCTTAACAATATAAATATCATCTTTTACTGACAAAATTTTAGAAACAAATGGATCTCTTGTTGAAAAAACTTCAATATCTTTTAAATCAGTTATAACCATTTGAGTTAATTCATTTAAACTAACAAATTGATATTGAATATCCATATTTGAATCAATATCCGCATTGTTAATTAATAACTGATTTAATGTAAAAGAAACAGGTCCACCTTTCATAGCCGTCCATAATTTTTTATCAATTAAATCTTCATATTCTTTTATAGAATCATCATTTGACATTAAGAAAAAACTTGCCGCATAAGTACCATTTATCAGTTTTACTGGGATTTCTTTATTATACATATTTGCAGCTTCCTGAACACTTAACATAGCAATATTTGCTTCATTCTTTAAAATTTTAGCAGTTGCTTCATCCCTAGTTTTATGAATTTCAACTGAAAAATTATAATTCTCACCTAACATATTATTCTCCATCATATAAAAAAACGGAATACTATTTACTGAAAAAGATGTTGTGATAACAAGTTCTCTCTTATCATTTGTTTCCCCCTGTATTTCATTTTGATTACACCCTACACTTAAACTCATAATAATTAATATTACTATTAATAAAATATTTTTTTTCATATTATCCTCCAAATTTATCTATCATTCATCTTTATTGATATTCGTTATCATAGCATGGCTTTATTTTTAGAAAAGTCAAACTATTAACTTCCCTTTGTATTATAACATTAATTCAATGAATTTAAGTAAAAAAAAAGAGAATCATTTGATTCTCTTGAATATAACTTGATAATTTAATTAATCTTATTTATTTTTACCAAATACGATATGGTATAATCCTGGTATAATAATTGCTCCACCAATAATATTTCCAATTGTAACTGGTAATAAGTTATTCATTAAGAAAGTACTCCAAGTAACATTTGCTCCCATAAACATTCCAACTGGGATAAAAAACATATTTGCAATACTATGCTCATAACCAGATAAAACGAATAATGTAATTGGGAACCATAATGCAAATATTTTTCCTATTACATCTTTTGATGCTACAGAAATCCATACTGATAACACTACAAGCATATTACAAAGTATTCCTCTAAACATTGCTGCTGAAAATCCTAAAGCAATTTTTCCTTCTGCAATAGCAATTGATTTTACCCCTATTGCATTAGCTACACCATTTACTCCCCATAAATTACTTTTATAAATAAGATATGCCATAAATAATGAACCTATAAAGTTTCCTATATAAACTGGTATCCAATTTTTCATTACATGAGAAAATTTATATTCTCCTTTAAAAAATCCTAAAGTCATTAAATTGTTTCCAGTAAATAATTCCGAACCTGCTAATACAACAAGAATGATTCCTACTGGGAAGACTGCAGACCCTAAAAACTTACCCATTGCTGGTAATGTAGATAATCCCCATACAACAACTGCACCAGTTGCTCCAAAAGCAATAAACATACCTGCCAATATTCCTAAAACTAATAAATTTAATGTTGAATTTGAACCTTTTGCTTTTCCGGCATTAACAGTTGCATTAGCTATTTCTGCAGGAGATAACATTAATTTTTCCATACTTTTTCACACTTCCTTTTAATTATTAACCAATATTCTTTTATATTTGTCAGAATAGATATTAAATCTATCCTTCCTTGAAAACCCAATAAGGGTTATTCCCAATTCATCTGCAATTTCTTTTGCTTTATTAGTCACTGTTGATCTTGAAATAACAATTCCTATATGAGCTTTTGCAGTTTTTATAAGCATCTCAGAAGATATCCTACCACTTGTATAGATAATTTTATCGTACAACTGAATATTTTTAACTAATGATTCACCAATAATTTTATCTAATGTATTATGTCTTCCAATATCTTCATGAAACATTATCATTTCATTATTATCCCATAAACTAGTATTATGAACACCACCAGTTCGTAAAAAAAGTCCTGAATTTTCAAAAAGAGAATTTGAAATCTCTTCAATTTTTTCAACGGTAATACTACTATTTTTATTAACTTGTTTATCTAAATATTTAATATAATCAGCAGCTATACTTGCATTACCACAACCTGATGTTTTAATTCTATTTGAATGTTTACATGATAAATTAATTTTATTTTTTGTATAAATAAATGCATTATTATCTTTATTTATTATGATTTCTTCAATATCTTTATAATCATTAATAATTCCTTCTGAAAATAAAAAACCTATTGCTAAATATTTTAAATTACTTGGTGTACACATTAAAGTAATTAATTTTTCATCATTAACATATATCTCAAATGAAAATTCAACTATTAATTCATCTTCTATATTAATAAACTTGTTATTTTGAAATTTACATATCGGCATATTCTGAACTAAATTCATAATCAGTACCTTCTTTACAAAACTTTTTTAATTCTTTTAAATCATTAATGTTTCTAAACATATTCCAATTATAACTATATTGTCTAGCTATATCTTCATCAATATATTTAACATTTACTAATTTTAAAAACGAATTAACACTTCTTTTGTTAGTTTTTAAATAATCTTCTAACTCATTTATTAAAGACTTAGAATAAATTGCATTGAATGGTTCAATCCAATTTTTATATCTAGTAATAATTGCATCAGATTCATCTGACTCTGATAAAAGTTGTTTCATATATCTAATATAATCTATATTAATACATGGCATATCACACGCAATTAGATAATTATATTTAGATTTTGAATGACTAAGTCCTGTATACAATCCACCAAGCGGCCCAACATTTTTAATACTATCAATATATACTTCCTCATATCTATCTTTATATATATGAGGAGTATTTGATATTATTATAATTTGTTTAAACTCTTTTTTTAAGACACTTATTATCTTATCAATTAAATACATATCGTCAACTGAAATAAACTGTTTATCAAAACCCATTCTTTTACTTTTACCACCCGCCAATATTATTGCTGTATCACATGTTTTCATAGAATACTCCTTTTAAAAGTGAACCCATAATCAAATGGATTCACTTATATAATTTATAATTTTTCTATTTTAACAGCACATACTTTATATTCAGGTATATCAGTAACAGGATCAAGAGCAGCATTTGTCAATCTATTTGCTGCAGCTTCAGCAAAATGGAAAGGCATAAATACTACATTATCACTAATAATATCAGTTATTTTTATTTTAACTTCTATTTTTCCTCTTCTAGAACTAATAGCAATCATTTCTCCATCTTCAACATTTAATTCTTTAGCCATTGAAGGTGCTATTTCAACATAACTACTATCAACCATTGCTTCTAAACCTTCAACTCTTTTTGTCATTGATCTAGTATGATAATGATATAATACTCTTCCTGTAGTTAATACAAGGTTATATTCAGAATCTGTTTCTTCAGCAGGCTTTTTATATTCTACTGGAGTAAATATTCCTTTACCAATTGCAAATTCTCCTTCATGTAAAAATTTTGTTCCAGGATGATCTTCAGTTGGACATGGCCATTGAAGACCTACTTTTGCAATTCTATCATAAGTTATTCCACCATATTGAGGAGTTACCATAGCAATTTCTTCCATAACATCACATGCAGAATTAAAGTTGTTTTCATAACCCATTCTTCTCATGATCTCATCAATTATTTTCCAATCTGCTTTAGCTTCACCAGGTGCGTCTACAGCTTTTCTTACCATTTGAACACGTCTTTCAGTATTAGTAAATGTTCCATCTTTTTCAGCAAAACATGCAGCTGGTAAAACCACATCTGCTCTTTCAGCAGTTTCAGTTAAGAAAATATCTTGAACTACTATAAAATCAAATTTACTAAATGCTTTTTCAATATGATTTAAATCTGGATCAGATACTAATGGATTTTCACCCATTATATATAAGAATCTAATATCTCCAGTAATAGCAGCATCCATAATTTTAGGAATTGTTAAACCATTTTTAAGACTTAAATCACTTACATTCCAAGCATCTTCAAATTTTGCTTTACACGCTTTATCAGCAACTTTTTGATATCCAGGATATACATTTGGTAATGCTCCTAAATCACAAGCTCCTTGAACATTATTTTGTCCCCTAAGAGGATTAATTCCAGCAGATTCAATCCCTACATTACCACAAGACATTGCTAAATTTGCAACACTCTTAACGTGATTAGTTCCATCTGATTGCTGAGTAATACCCATTGCATAATAAATACCTGCTTTATCAGCTTCAGCATAAAGTCTAGCAGCTTTTTTAATATCTTCAATTGGAACTTTACAAATTCTTGCTGCTTCTTCAACAGAAAATTCTAATACTTTCTTTTTCATTTCTTCAAACTGAACTGTTCTACTTTCAATATATTCTTTATCATATAATTCTTCAGTAATAATTACATGTAACATACCATTTAATAAAGCAACATTTGAACCTGGTCTAATTTGTAAATATACATCTGCATAATTAGCCAATTCAATTTTTCTAGGATCTGCTACAATTAATTTTGCACCTTTTTTTATTGCTTTTTTCATAAATGTTCCAATTACTGGATGATTCTCTGTTGTATTAGTTCCAATTACAAACATTAAATCAGTATTTTCAATTTCTCCAATACTATTTGTCATAGCTCCACTACCTAATGTTGTTGCAAGACCTGCAACAGTAGTTGAATGTCAGAGTCGCGCACAGTGATCTACTGTGTTTGTTTTAATAACACCTCTAAATAATTTTTGTAATAAATAGTTATCTTCATTAGTACATCTAGCAGAAGATAAAGCCGCAAATGAATCAGGACCATAATTTTCAAGTGTCCCATTCATTTTAGAAACAATCAAATCATAAGCTTCTTCCCAAGTAGATTCTACTAATTTGCCTTTTTTTCTAATTAATGGCATTGTTAATCTATCGCCACTATCAATAAATTTATAACCAAATTTACCTTTAACACACGTAATACCATTATTTATACTATCTTTTGGTGCGTCTACTCTAACAACTTTATTATCTGTAACAACTAATTCTAATTGACAACCTACACCACAATAAGTACAAGTAGTTTTAACTTTCTTTTCAACATCCCAAACTCTGAATTTAGTTTTAGTTTTTTCCATTAATGCACCTGTAGGACAGACTGATACACAAGTTCCACAAGATACACAATCAGATAAATCCATACCAGTTTCAAATGGATGAGAAATATGAGTATAGTGACCACGTTGAGTAAATGATATAGCACCAACTCCTGCTAATTCATCACATACTCTAACACACTTACCACATAAAATACATTTATCTTCATTAAACGAATAAAACTTATTCGTTTCATCAATATTATTAGTAAGAGATTGTATATATGGTCTAGCTTCTGGTTCGATATCATATTCATAACAAAGATCTTGTAATTCACAATCTCCAGACTTCTCACATCTTAAACAATCATAATCATGATCAGCCCACAATAATTCTAAAGTTGTTTTTCTTGAATTAACAACACGATTCGAATCTGTTTTAATAACCATTCCACCTCTTATAGGTGTACTACAAGCTGTAACAAGACTTCTTGCACCTTCAACTTCAACTACACACATTCTACAAGCACCTGATGGCTTTAATCTTTCATCATGGCAAAGTGTAGGAATTTTAAATCCATTTGCTCTAGCCGCTTCTAAAATAGTATAATTATTAGGCACTTCTATTTTTTTACCATTAATAGAAATTTCTACTTTTTTCACAAACATTCACCTCTTCATTTAATAATAATTTCTAGTTGATAAACACTAATTATTTTAAAATAATTGCATTTACAGGACATTTTTCAATACATGCACCACATTTAATACAAGCACTTTGATCAATAACGTGTTTTTCTTTTCTATTTCCTGATATACAGTCTACTGGGCATACTTTCGTACAAACAGTACAACCAATACACTTATCTGTAATTATTACTTTTAATAATGATTTACAAACTCCAGCTTCACACTTTTTATCTTCTATATGAGCAATATATTCATGTCTAAAGTTACTCATAGTAGATAATACTGGATTCGGTGCTGTTTGACCTAAACCACATAAAGAAGAATCTTTTATATTTTCAGCTAAATTTTCTAATCTATCAAGATCTTCTATTTCTCCTTTTCCTTCACAGATTTTATTTAACATTTCTAACATTCTTTTAGTACCTTCTCTACATGGTGTACATTTTCCACATGATTCCTCAACAGTAAAATCTAAGAAAAATCTTGCAACGTCTACCATACAGTTATCTTCATCTAAAACAATCATTCCACCTGAACCCATCATAGATCCTAATCTAACTAGATTATCATAAGTAATTACTTCATCCAAATGACCTGCTGTTAAACAACCACCCGATGGTCCACCAGTTTGAACCGCTTTAAACTTTTTACCATCTGGTATACCGCCACCAATATCGTAAATTACTTCTCTTAAAGTAGTTCCCATTGGTATTTCAACTAAACCTGTATTATTTATTTTTCCACCAAGTGCAAATACTTTTGTACCAGGAGATTTTTCTGTTCCAATTGATCTAAACCAATCAGCTCCCTTTAAAATTATTTGAGTAATATTTGCATATGTCTCAACATTATTTAATAAAGTAGGCATTTGGAATATTCCTTTATTAGCTGGGAATGGCGGTCTTGGTCTAGGCATTCCTCTACGACCTTCAATAGATTCAATTAATGCAGTCTCTTCTCCACAAACAAATGCTCCCGCTCCTAATCTAATTTCTAGATTAAAACAGAAATCTGTACCGAAAATATTGTCTCCAATTAGTCCCATATCTTTAGCTTGTTTAATAGCAATTTCTAATCGATCAACTGCTATAGGATATTCAGCTCTAACATAAATAAAACCTTGCGACGCTCCAATTGCATACCCAGCAATAGCCATTGATTCAATTATTGTATGTGGATCTCCTTCTAAAACTGATCTATCCATAAATGCACCAGGATCTCCCTCATCAGCATTACAAGCAACATATTTCATATCACCTATTGCATCATGAGTAAATTGCCATTTTAAACCCGTTGGGAATCCACCGCCACCACGACCTCTTAAACCAGACTTTTTAATTTCATCAATAACATCTTGTTTAGACATTTCAGTTAAAACTTGTCCTAATGCTTTATAACCATCAAATGCTATATACTCTTCAATAACTTCAGGATTTATAACACCACAATTTTTTAAAACTATTCTTTTTTGTTTTTTATAAAAATTAACTTCATTAACTGACTTTATTACACCGCCTTCAATAGCATGTTTATAAAGTAAATCTTTAACTATTCTACCTTTTAATAAATGTTCTTCAGTTATTCTTTCGATATCTGTAACTTTAACATGACTATAAAAAGCTCCTTCAGGATAAACTACTACGATTGGTCCAGCTTCACATAAACCAAAACATCCTGTTTTTACAATTTTTATTTCCTTATCTATACCAAATTTTTTAATACATTCTTCAAATTTTTCATGAATTGATATTGAACCTGATGAAGTACATCCTGTTCCAGCACAAATCAAGACATGTGATCTTACTAAACTCATATTTGCCTCCCTTGTACAATTACTTTTCGTAAGCACCAATAGTATACTTTTCTATAATATTTCCATTTACTATATGATTCACAATTACTTCTTTAGCTTTTTTTGCATTCATATCTACATAAGTAACTTTTTCACCATTTTGATAAACTTCAAAAATAGGTTCTAATCTACAAATACCAATACATCCTGTCTGAGTAACTTCAACATCTACTAACTCTCTCTTATTAACTTCTTCAACTAAAGCATTTAATACTGGTCTAGCTCCTGCAGAAATTCCACAAGTTGCCATTCCAACTACAATTCTAACTTTCTTATTAGAATTTCTAGTAGACATTTTTTTCATTGCGCTTTCTCTAATTTCTGCCAATTCATCTAAAGACATCATAAAATTTACCTCCCGATATTATAAATACTTAGCCATAATTGTGTTAACATCTGAAACAAGTACTCTTCCATGTATTTCTTCATTAATAGATAATACAGGCGCTAATCCACATGCTCCAATACATCTTGTAGCTTCTAATGTAAATTTACCATCAGGACTTGTTTCTCCTACTTTAACATCTATAATTTTTTCTATTTCATCAATAATATTTTGCGCGCCTTTAACATAACAAGCCGTTCCTAAACAAACACTTACAACGAAATCACCTTTTGGAACTAGTGAAAATCTTGAATAAAATGTAACAACACCGTAAATTTCAGCTAACGGCACATTCATTCTTTCGGAAATTACTTTTTGTACTTCATACGGTATAGCTCCAAATATATTTTGTGCAGCATGTAACGTAGGCATTAGCGGACCTTTTCTACCTATATTTTCGTCAATTGCTACATAAAGTTTTTCAAAGCGATCTTCTGTCAAAATACTTTCAATTAATTCTTTAGACATAATTTGCTACCTCCTTAACATCTTTTCATTAGTTATTTGCTCTCAACTTCATTTTCACATATTATCAAAAATTTGTCAACGGAAAATTGACATTATTTTAACAATGAAAATTATATATACCCCCTATTTGTATAATCAAACATATATTAAAAAATAAAATGAAAAAGCATAGTAAAATAACAATATTTTACTATACTCTATATTTCGTTTTATTCTTATTTTCTTTTAGCAAATGATAATATTGCACCTAATGCAATAGATAAAAATGCTGCTGCTAGGACTCTATACTCTGCTGGTAATAAAAATGTTATTGTATGAGCAGGTATCCAGAATAAAGGTATTGTTTTAACTATTACGAAAGAAACAAAACTATTCCAATCAATTTTACTTGCAATCATATCTATAGTAATATTTTCTTTTTTTTCAGTAAATTTAAAATCAGCATACGTATCAGTAAATCTATGAAATGCCATCATAGTTGGCGCAAATGTCATATTCATAATTGCACTTGTAAAAAAAGCAAATGCTAAGTTACTTCCATTAAAAGGCAATAATCCTTTACTTAACGCAATTGTAACTCCACCAGCAAAAATATTGAAAATTAATACAATAACCATTCCTAAAAATCCCCAAATTGCCATTCTAAAAAATAAACCATTAGGTATTTTCCAATCACCCGAAACAATTCGTCCGGCCAATAAATCACCTAATGTTGCTAATAAAGCAAATTTTAAAAAGCCTGCTAAATACGGATGTAAACCATTAAAGTTAATAAATATTGCATGTGTTGTTGGATAAAGTAAAAAAGTAATAATAACTGCTAATGCTAGTCCCCATAAAAAATCTTTTTTATTCATTTTTTCCTCCTAAATACATTACTATTTATATATTACTAAAAAAATTGTAATAATTCAACAGTTTTTGTAAATGTTAGTTATTTAACAATCTTTTTTCAAGTTCTGCTGCTGCATTAAATCCCATACATTTCTGTCTATGATTAATAGCTGCCGCTTCCACAATCATTGCCAAATTCCTACCAGGTCTAATTGGAATACTTAATTTTGATATATCAATATCTAATAAAGTAGTATATTGATCATCAAGTCCTAAGCGATCATAACTTTTCTTTTTATCCCATTCTTCAAATTCAATAACCAAATCTATTTGTTTTTCTTCTCTTACAGAACCTATACCATATAATCTTGAAATATCTATGATTCCTATACCACGTAATTCAAGTAAATTTTTAATTATTTCAGGTGCTTCACCAATTAATTGAGTCTCACCTAAACGTCTAATAACAATTGCATCATCAGCAATAAAACGGTGACCTCTTTTAATTAATTCTAAAGCTGTCTCTGATTTGCCTACTCCACTTTTACCAAAAATTAATATGCCAATTCCATAAACATCTACTAATACACCATGAACTGTAATTTTTTTTGCTAATACTCTATCTAGATATTCAGAGGATTTTGAAATAAATTTAGTTGTATGATATTTTGATTGTAAAATTGCAACATTTAATTTATCTGCTTCCTCAATAAATTCATCAAATACTTCAAGATTTCTTGTAAAAACAATACAAGGAATATTGTAGCTCATCAATTTTATTGCTATACATCTTCTTTTTTCAGATGTTAATTCATTTAAATATGACCATTCACTATTACCTACTATTTGAATTCTTTGAGAAGCAAAATGCTCATAATATTCTACTAGCTGAAGACCTATTCTATTAACCTCACTAGTTACAATATTTACATCCTCATCTACCGAAACAATTTCTTTTAATTTAATATTTTCAATATAACTTTTAATTTTTACTGATTCCATTTTTTACTCCTTTTAATTATTAAAAAAATTATAAATATTTTTTGCTGTTTTATTACTAATTCCATCAACTTCACAAATTTGTTCTAATGATGCATTTTTAATGTTTTCAATATTTTCAAAATGTTTCATTAAAGATATTTTTCTAGTTTCACCTATTCCATTAATTTCATCTAAAATAGATTTTGTCATATTTGCTCTACGTACACTTTTATGATAATTAATTGCAAATCTATGAACTTCTTCTTGGATTTGAAAAATCATTCTATATGCATATTTATTCTTATTAAAAAATATTTCTTTTCCATTATAGTATAAACACTTCGTTTTATGAAAATCATCTTTTACCATTCCACAAATTGGAATATCAATATTTAACAAGTTCATTATTTCAGATGCCACTGTTACATGACCTTTTCCACCATCAATTAATAAAATGTCTGGGAAAATACTAAATTCCCCATTTTCTTCTCTTTTTATTTCTGTTAATCCTCTATTAAATCTTCTAAATAAAACTTCTTTAATAGAACCATAATCATCACTGCCTTCAACAGTTTTAATTTTAAATCTTCTATAAGCATTACTCTTTTTTTTACCATTTTCATATACCACCATGGCACCTACGGAATATACACCATATATATTTGAAATATCATAAGCTTCCATTCTACTCAGAGTATCTAACTTTAACATATCTTTTAACTCCGCTAACGCATTTTTTATAAATTTCTTTTCAAAATTAACTTTATCTTCAAATTTCAATAAAAATTCTTTTGCATTTTTTGTAACTAGATCAATTCGCTTTTTCATATCTCCAATTTTAGGAACAACAATAGAAACTTTCTTACCTTTATTTTCCGATAACCATTTTTCAATTATTTCTCTATCTTCAATTTCTTCTTTTATAAGTATTTTTTTAGGTATCATTTTTACACCTAAATAAAACTGTAAAATAAATGAACTTAATACATCATCTATTTTACTTTTATCAAAAGTAAATTTATCCCTTCCTATTAAATTGCCACCTCGTACAAAAAACACCATTACACATATTTTTTCTTCACTTTCATAATATGAAATAGCATCATATATTTCACCTTTAACAGAATTAATATTTTGCTTTTCTTTTAATTCTTTAATTGCTATAATTTTATCTCTATATTCTTTTGCTAATTCAAAATTTAATTCTTTTGCAGCTTCTTTCATAATAATTTCCATCTTATCAATAAGAATATTTTGATTTCCATTTAAAATTTCAATTATTTTCTTAATCATTTCATTATAAATCGTTTCATCAACATCCATAACACATGGCCCCAAACACTTGCCAATATGATAATTTAAACATGTTCTTTTATACTTTTTACTTAAGTCTTTATTACATTTTCTTATTTTAAAAGTATCATGAATTGCTTCTACAATTATTTTTACAGCATAAGCACTCGTATAAGGACCAAAATAAAGTGAAGAATCATTTTTAATATCACGAGTAATTATTACTCTAGGATACTTTTCATTAATTGTAACATTAATATAAGGATAGGTTTTATCATCCCTTAAAAGAATATTAAACATAGGCAAATGCTTTTTAATTAAATTTGCTTCCAAAATTAAAGCTTCCATTTCCGTATTGGTAACAAAATACTCAAATTCATAAATGTTTTTTATCATAACTTGAACTTTTAATCGTTTAGAATTAAAACCTCTAAAATATGATTTAACTCTTTTAGATAAATCTTTAGATTTACCAATATATATTATTACGCCATTTTTATCCTTCATAATATAAACACCAGGACTTTTAGGTAATTTTTCTATTTGATTTTCAATATTAAACATAATTATCAACTTCTTTTGATTTTTCTATTTTTTTTTGTTAAAATTATTCAGGAGGAGTGATACACATGAAAAATTCATTTAAATCTATTTCATTTATTATACCATTTTTAACTATTATTTTATTAATTACTTTTATAGTACCATCAATTCCAGGAATTGATAATGGTGTAATATTTTTTACAACGCTAGTTTTTTTAGTAGTTATTTTATTTCCTTTACTACAAGGATTAATTAGATATTTATATTTTAAACAATTCAATGATAAAAACAACTTTTTCTTCGCACTTAATTTAGGCGAATCAAAATTATATCACAGAATTATGTATTATCTATTAGTTTTCTTAGTTTTAATTTATCCTATTATAGGTAGAGAACTTAACTTTAATCGTTTAGTAATGATAAATATTATAATCACTGGATTATTTATTATCCTTTCAGAAATAATGTTATATTTATCTTTTTCAAAAACAAATATTAATTTTATGAAAAATGGCATACTCATTATTGGCTACGATTTTAGAATAGACTTACCAATAGGAAATTCAATAAAATCAAATTCTGGATTCTATTCATATGATGATTTTACTTGTTATTCGTTAAAAAAGAATGTTCTTACATTATATATTAATGAAAACGATAAAATAAAAGCTAAATTAGTAAAAGAATTAGAACCACAAGTGCTCGGATTTTTAATAACTAAAAAAATCAATGTTAAAAAAAGCCTTAATTCTTAAGGCTTTTTTAATTATCTATTCAACATATCTTTTAAATACATCCCTGTATATGATTCCTTTACTTTAGCAACCTGCTCTGGAGTTCCAAGTGCAACTATTTTCCCACCATTATCTCCACCATCAGGACCTAAGTCAATAATATAATCAGCAGATTTAATAACATCAAGATTATGTTCAATAACTATAATTGAATTGCCTTCTCTAACTAATCTATCTAATACTTCAATTAACATATGAACATCTGCCATATGAAGTCCAGTAGTAGGTTCATCTAAAATATATAACGTTTTTCCTGTAGATCGTTTTGATAATTCTCTAGCCAATTTAATTCTTTGCGCTTCACCACCAGATAATTGAGTAGAAGGCTGACCTAATTTAATATATCCTAATCCCACATCATATAAAGTTTGAAGTTTCACTTTAATTTTTGGTATGTTTTTAAAAAAGATTAATGCTTCTTCAACCGTCATATCAAGAACTTCTGATATATTTTTCCCTTTATATTTTACTTGAAGCGTTTCTTTATTATATCTTTTACCTTTACAAACATCACACTCTACATAAATATCAGCTAAAAAATGCATTTCTATTTTTAGTAATCCATCACCTTTACAAGTTTCACAACGTCCACCTTTAACGTTAAAACTAAACCTTCCTTTTTTATAACCACGTTTTTTTGCTTCAGGAACTAATTCAAAAATATCTCTAATATCATCAAACAACTTAGTATAAGTTGCTGGATTTGATCTAGGCGTTCTACCAATTGGAGATTGATCAATATCAATCACTTTATCAATTTGTTCAAGCCCACTTATCGACTTATATTCACCCGGTCTAACAGTTGACCTTCCAACTTCTTTAGCAACAATTTTATAAAGAGTTTGATTTATTAACGATGATTTTCCTGAACCTGAAACTCCTGTTATACAAGTAAATATACCTAATGGTATTGTCACATTAATATTTTTTAAATTGTTTTGTTTTGCTCCTTTTAATACTAAAACTTTTTCTTTATTAAAGGAACGTCTTTCTGATGGCACCTTAACTTTAAGCTTACCTGATAAATACTTTCCAGTTATTGAATTTTCATTATTCATTATATCTTCTGGTGTACCTAGAGCAATAATTTCTCCACCATGTTCACCAGCATATGGTCCCATATCAACAACAAAATCTGAATCAAGAATTGTTTCTTCATCATGTTCTACAACAATTAGTGTATTCCCAACATCAGTTAAATTTCTTAAAGACTTTAAAAGCATTCTATTATCTTTTTGATGAAGTCCAATACTAGGTTCATCTAAAATATAAAGTACTCCTACTAAACCAGACCCTATTTGTGTTGCTAAACGAATTCTTTGAGATTCACCACCTGATAAAGTGCCAGCAGTTCTAGAAAGTGTTAAATAATCAAGCCCTACATTTATAAGAAATTTTAATCTTCCTTTTATCTCTTTTAAAATTTCTTCAACAATAATCATATTTTTATTTGAAAGAATTACATTATCAAAAAAATCATATGCTAAGGAAATAGACATTTCAGTAATTTCATGAATGTTTTTATTATTAAAAGTTACTGCAAGTACATCAGGAATTAATTTTTTGCCATTACAAACACGACATTTATTAAGCGACATATACTTCTTAATTCTATTTCTTGAATAATCTGATTTTGTATCTTTATATCTTCTTTCAAAATTGTTTATTATACCTTCAAACGAACCTTCTCTTTCTTGAATATCTTCTGAAAATTGACTGCTAAAAGTAAACTTAAACTTTCTCTTTGAACCATAAAATATTTCTTTTTTTACTTTGCTAGATAAATCCTTAAAAGGTGTATTTTCATCGTATCCATGATACTCAATAATGTTTTTAACAATTGAACGATAGTAAGTATTAGGTTGACTATTTTTATATGGTTCAATTGCTCCTTCTTTTATTGATAAATCCTCATTAGGTACAATTAAATCCTTATCTACTTTTAATTTATAACCTAATCCTGTACATTCAGGACATGATCCATAAGGACTATTAAATGAAAACATTCTTGGTTCCATTTCTGTAATTCCGATTCCATGAATAGGACAAGCAAAGTTAGTATTATATACTATATCTTCTCCATCAATAATATTTACTACTAAACGTCCATCTGTTAAATTTAATGCTGTTTCTACAGAATCTGCAAGTCGATTTCTAATTTGATCTTTAATAATTAATCTATCAACAACTACATCAATATTATGTTTAATATTTTTATCTAGCTCAATATCGTCTGATAAATCATAAATTTCATTATCAATTCTAACTCGAATATACCCTTCTTTTCTTAATAATTCTAATTCATTTTTATGTTGCCCTTTTCTTCCAATAATTACTGGTGCAATTATTTGTATTTTTGTTTTATTCTCCAATTCTAATATATTGTCAACAATTTGATCAATACTTTGTGATGAAATTTCTCTGCCACAAGTAATACAATGAGGCACTCCAACTCTAGCAAATAGTAACCTTAAATAGTCATATATTTCTGTAACCGTTCCTACAGTCGATCTAGGGTTATTATTTGTAGATTTTTGATC
>LGOV01012103.1_pt4 | contig 26029 bp, 23 predicted proteins | sample 469881 | NCBI WGS metagenome assembly LGOV01 (sample SAMN03857199, study PRJNA290197) | marine sediment metagenome | biome: marine cold seep biome; feature: cold seep; material: marine sediment; isolation source: sample #5579, elevator 3A push core 41 containing 12 cm of sediment... ...
TTTTATATTGTTTAAGAAGCTTGATCGCTGTTTTTTCTCCAATGCCAACAATTCCAGGAATATTATCTGATTTATCACCCATCAACGCTTTTAAATCAATTAAATCTTTTGGTGTTAATTCATATTTCTCTTGAATCCATTGTTCATCAACTTCATCTAAATCAGAAACACCTTTTTTAGTATAAAGCACGGTAGTCTTTGGTCCAACCAGTTGAAAGGCATCACGATCACCGGTAATAATTTGAGTCTCTATTCCTTTTTTTTCTCCAATGGATGCTAAAGTTCCAATAATATCATCTGCTTCAAATGTTTCAGCTTCCAATATTGCAATATCCATTTTATGTAATAGATCTTTTAAAATCGGAAATTGTTCTTCCAATTCTTCGGGCATCTTATGTCGACCACCTTTATAATCTTTATAAACGATGTGCCTGAATGTTGGTGCTCTTAAATCAAAAGCAATTCCTAAATAATCTGGCTTATATTCCTCTTGGATTTTAACTAAAATATTAACAAAACCATAAATGGCATTGGTTGGTACTCCTTTAGAATTTGACATTTCACGTATTCCATAAAATGTTCGATATATGAGGCTGTTTCCATCAATGAGTATGCTTTTCATGTATTTCCTTTCTTTTCTATCTCTCTTTATACCTATTATACCAAAAGACCTCTAGTATGAACATGGAATCAATGGAATAAATTATAAATTCCTGATTGACAAGTATCATTGTCAATGTTATACTATACATGACAATTAAATTTGTCATTTTGACAATGATTATTAGCATTAATAAGGAGGAAAAATCAATGGCCCTTGAAAATCGTTTAAAGGAATACCGTGCCATAAATAATCTCAACCAGTCAGCTTTAGGAAAGCTAGTCGGGGCTTCCCGGCAAACCATTAGCCTGATCGAACGTGGGGATTATTCCCCATCAGTAGTTTTGGCCTTAAAAATCGCAAAAGTTTTTAATACAACGGTCGAAGCAGTGTTTTTATTTGAAGAAGAGGAAGAGGAAAAGCAACTATGAAAAAATTAAATATTACGGGAAAGTTTTTTGTGATTATGGTCATTTCAGGCGTTTTAGGTGGGATTCTGGGAATCAGTCTTTCGATGGGCGAGGCGTTTATTACTCGCTTCTTTATGAACCTTCAGGATTTCATCCTAAAATACAACCTTGTGATTCAAATCGTTATCCTTGGGGGTGCTGCCCTCATTATTACCATTATTTATTGGGGGGTGAAAAAGCAATTATCCAACCTCAAAGAGGATGATGAGGCATTTTTTGATGACATGGACCGTCGCCTTAACTTTTTAATGCCATTTATTTCTGTAGATATGATTTTAAGTTTTTGTTTCTTTGGTATTTCAGGTATAAACTTCATGGACAATTTCACGCTCTGGGCTGTGGTTATCTTTTTAGGAAATATGACGTTTACCACTATAATGACTTCTAAATCCGTTAAGCTGACCAAACTACTCTATCCCGAAAAAAAGGGAAACCCTTTGGATTTTAATTTTGACAAGGTTTGGCTTGAAAGTTGTGATGAGGCGGAAAAATATCTCATTTATAAGGCTTCCTATAAATGTTTTCAGATTATGAATATTGTTTTTTGTGGTGCTATGCTATTTTCATTATTAATTTCACTTATTATCAACATTGGTATTTATCCTTATTTACTGATTGCCTTTCTTTGGATCACCCAAATCCTTTTATATTCTGTTTATGCCATTAAATATCAGAATGGCAAATTGGAAAACGCAAAGTGCCTTTAAACTTAATCTAGAAAACACCGGACAAATTTCATACAATTTGTCCGGTGTTTTTAGCATTATAGTTATTGAATCGTTTTTTTAGCTCTATTAACTATGATTGTTCCTTCTTATACAACTCTAGTTCTGGTCGAGCTTCAATCATATATGCTAATAAACTCGCTTCTTAAATTTATGAATTATTTTCAAAATAAAAAGCCACCACAAATTGTAGCGACCCCTAAAATTTAGATTTTCGATCTAAATTTAGGAACCGATTCAAAATTGTGGTGGCTTTTTAAATTTAATACACGCTTCTAGTATTTAATTACCTTATTTAATTCGCCTTGAATTTCATTCATAAGATAATCGGTATAGGGTATTTCTGTGAATAATCGTCCCTCAGTATACGGTTGTAATTCGATTTCTGTATGATCTTTAACGATCACATTAATATTTTCTCCTATTTCAATTCCCGTAAATTCTGGAACACTTTCTTTAATGGTTTGTAAAATTTTTGTTGGATCGGTTGAACCTAAATCACTTGAAAGAATTTCTGCAATCCCATTAACCATTCCAATATTACTTAATTCAAAAGGTGATAACACGGCTTTATTTACTTTTAATAAGCGTCCTTCTGAATTAACAAAGGTTCCATTCGTTTCTGGGAAACCAATTGCAGGCAATACAACATCCGCTTGTTCACATGCCTGTGTCATATGGGTATCTTGTACCATTAAAAACTCATATTGACTTAAATCTGCATTGGGATCTTCACCAAATAAAAGTAATCCTTTTGAATTTTCTAAGACAGCTTTTGTATTTTTAACCCCAAGTATCTCAAGTCCACAGCTATTATTTTTTATAGCTACTCGCAAAATTCCTTGTCGTTCTCCTTCTGCTTTCCCAAGTATTCCTAGAATATTTCCTGCCATTTTAGCCGTTTCAGAAGTTACATATTTATCCCCTAATACGATAATCGGATTTTTTGCTTGGAGTAATGCATCGGCAATCATTTCTGATTCTTCAGATATTTCAAGCCCAGCTAAGGATTCTTTAAGAATTTCGATATTTTTCACTTTAGGATTCATTGTCGCATTTTCTAAGACATATTTTGTAATTTCTCCTATGAATTCTAAATCATCACATTCTGTAATAAATTCATCCGCAATATGATCAAATCCAGCTTCACAATAATTAATAACAAAGATTTGCACGCCATTTTTTGATGCCTGTGCTAATTTATATTTTACAATTGGATTATTTACAGGTAAAAAGCCTAAAACTAAAATAAGATCTGCTGATAACAATTCATCAAAATTATGAACCTCATAATCACCTTTTAAGATTTGCTTCTCTGCTTTTTCCACATTGCTAAAACTAAAGGTATCGCTCCGTAATGTTGTAGCAAGTTTTGTCATCATAAATATTTCTTCATTCGTATATTTAGGTGAGATTCCAACTTTTAATGCATCTTTACCATGGATCGCTGTAATACTTTGGGATTTTTTTGCAATGGTAACGAAGGCTTCATACCAAGTTGCTTCTTCAAAATCACCATTAATATTTTTAATTAACGGGGTATACAAACGATCTTGCGATTGGACTAAATTAGTTCCGAATCGCCCTCGACCACACATTACGCCTTGATTAAGTTCTGTATGATTCTTTCTCGGAATTGCTTTAATAATCGTATTACCCATGGATTCAATCACGGTTTGGCACCCTGCTGAACAATAACCACAGGTTGATTCTGTCTTAGTGGTTTTAAAAGGAACTTGTTTTATCCCCGTTAATCCTTCACTTAATGCACCAGTTGGACAGACACTAATACACAAACCACAACTGACGCATCCTGTTTCCGCTAATGGTTGTTTAAGTGCAGGTTCAACAGTTGTTTCAAATCCTCGTTCAACTAAACCAATCGCCGATACCCCAACAATTTCTTCACATACTCGAACACATAAACCACAGGTAATACATTTATTGTTGTCGCGTATGACAAAAGGATGATCTTCTTGGATTTTTTTCTCATCATTTGATCCTTTAAATCGACTTGGTTTAACGTTATAGTCATTAGCCAACGAAATAAGTTTGCATTCGAAGTAATCTTGACACCCACATTCTAAACAACGACTGGCCTCTTCCATTGCTTCTTCTGGTGTAAAACCTTCAACAATTTCTGAGAAATTATCTTTTCGATCATCTGGATCTAACTGTATGAGTGCTGGACGTTTATGTTTCTTGATGCTTTCAAGATAGTCTGGATCAGCACTTTCTTTTGTAACATAATAGGGTTCGTGATATTCTATCGCTGTCCCACTTAAATATCCTTCCATAAATCCAACTGCTTTTTTTGCATCGCCAATCGCTTTTATTGCAATTGATGCGCCATCATTTATACAATCTCCTGCTGCAAATACCCCTTCTAAATTTGTTCTAAAGGTCTGTTCATCTGCTGCAATAGTATGCCATTTTGTCATTTCAATTTGGTCCAACCCCTCAGGATTAATCCCTTGCCCAATCGCTAATATCATGGTATCAACAGCAATGATTTCCTCTTCGCCTTGAATCGGTACGGGGCGTCGACGACCACTAGCATCGGGTTCACCCAATCTCATTTTTTGGAGTCGCACTTGAACAACGTGCCCGGCATCATCTTTTATGACTTCAATTGGATTTGCTAAATTCTTAAAGATAACCCCTTCTTCTTGGGCTTCAATAATTTCTATTTCTTCTGCTGGCATTTCTGCAATAGTACGTCGATAGATATTATAGACTTCTTTTGCACCCAATCGAATAGCTGTACGGCATGCATCCATTGCTGTATTTCCGCCACCAACAATCGCTACTTTTTCTCCTAAAACAATCGGTTCATTATTTCCTACCTGTTGCAATAACTCAATTCCACCAATTACGCCTTTTGCATCAATGCCTTCACATCGGAGTCCTGAACTTGTCCATGCCCCTAATGCGACAAATAAAGCATCATGATCCTTGCGAATCGTGTCAAAAGCAATGTCTTTTCCAACGCGAATATTGTTTTTAAAAACAACACCCATTTCTTCAATAAGAGCAACTTCTTCATCAACAATTCCTTTTGGCAAGCGATATTCTGGAATGCCATAGCGTAGCATCCCACCCATTTTAGGCATTGCTTCATAAATCGTTACCGCATGTCCTGATTGAATTAAATAATATGCTGCCGTTAATCCTCCTGGACCTCCACCAATAATTCCTATGGATTTTCCAGTAGCTTCTTTGATCTCTGGCAAAAACATATCATGCGTTAAATCAAAATCTGCTGCAAATCGCTTTAACCATGCGATGGAAATCGGTTCATCAACTTCTCCTCGCCGACATGCATCTTCGCAGGGATGGGGACAAACACGTCCAATACAGCCTGGCAATGGCAACTGTTCTTTGATGAGTTTTAATGCTTCTTCAAATTCACCATTTGCAATTAATCCTACATATCCTTGACAATCCGTTTCTCCTGGACATGCAAGTTTACAGGGTGCAACACAATCTCCAATATGCTTTGATAAAAGCAATTCTAGATTTGTTTTTCGTGATTCAATCACCCGCGGTGTATTTGTTTTTATAACCATATTTGGGGCAATTTCTGTAGCACAAGACTTATGTAGTTTGGGATTACCTTCAATTTCTACAACACATAGTCCACATGACCCATATATTTCTAATCGCTCATCAAAACAAAGTGTGGGAATTACAATATCATTTTCCCGGGCAACATCTAAAATTGTTTGTCCTGGAAAACCCGTTACTTCTCTTCCATCAATATTCAACTTGAATTTTTTCATTCTCCCACTCCTTTCTAATCTACTATTACAGCATCAAATTTACATACAGAATAACATTTTCCGCATTGTATACATAGTTCTGGATTTATTTCATGAGGTTTCTTCTTTTCACCTGAAATTGCTTCAACTGGACATTTCTTTTTACAAGCACCACAACCAACACACTTATCGGTATCAATCGTATACGTTAATAAATCCTTACAACTTTTTGCGGTGCATTTTTTCTTATAGATATGATCTTCATATTCGTTTCTAAAATATTTCAGCGTTGTTAATACTGGATTTGGAGCTGTTTGTCCAAGTCCACACATGGATCCTTCTTTAATTTTGTAACATAGTTCTTCTAATAATTCAATATCACCATCAACACCGTCACCTTTTGTAATCCGTGTTAAAATTTCAAGCATCCGCTTTGTACCAACCCGACAATATGTACATTTACCACAGGATTCTTTACAAGTAAATTCTAAGAAAAAGCGTGCCATATCAACCATACAGGTACTTTCATCCATGACAACCATTCCACCTGAACCCATAATGGCACCCGTTTTTGTGATTTCTGCATAATCTATTTCAGTATCTAATAACCATTCTGGAATACATCCGCCTGATGGCCCTCCCATTTGAACGGCTTTAAACTTTTTACCATCTTTAATGCCACCACCAATATCATAAATAACATCGTGCAGTGTTAAACCCATTGGAATTTCAACTAATCCACCATGGGCAATTTTACCTGTTAAAGCAAATACCTTGGTTCCTTTACTTTTCTTTGTTCCTATTGCAGCATAGGCTTCTCCACCATTTCTGAAAATCCATGGGATGTTTGCAAATGTTTCAACATTATTAATATTTGTTGGTTTATTCCAATATCCTTTTTGAGCAGGAAAAGGTGGTTTTAATCGCGGCATCCCACGTTCCCCTTCAAGTGATGCAATTAATGCGGTTTCTTCTCCACATACAAACGCACCAGCACCTGCTTTTATTCTTAAATCAAAATCAAACCCTGTATTAAAAATATTTTTTCCTAAAAATCCATTCTCTCTGGCTTGATCAATTGCTAATTGTAGTCGAACAACTGCTAAAGGGTATTCTGCACGAACATAGATAATCCCTTCATTAGCTCCAATTGCACGTCCTCCAATAAGCATTCCTTCTATCAATACGTGAGGGTCACTTTCTAAAACACTACGATCCATAAATGCACCTGGATCGCCTTCATCTGCATTACATACGATATATTTTACTTTACCGGGGGATTTATTGGCTGCATTCCATTTAAACCACGTTGGAAACCCTGCTCCACCACGTCCACCTAAACCAGCAGTTTTCACTGTTTCAATAATTTCCTCAGAAGTCATTTCTGTTAAACAATGTTTTGCAGCTTTGTACCCTTCAACCTCAATATACTCTTCTATTTTTTCGGGATTAATCAAACCACAATTTTTTAAAACAATACGCTTTTGTTTTCCAATGGTTATCATATCTTCTTCTGTAATTTGCAAATTCTTCAATTCTTCTTTACCCAATATATGTTGTTCAATAATTTCTCTAACATTTTTAATTGAAACATTAACAAAGGTAACTTTTGTCCCTTGATCATCAAAAACATCAACAATTGGTTCTAAAAAACATGCCCCAATACACCCTGTTTTTTCAATTGAAATATCCAATCCTTTTTCAGAAAAAATTTCTTCAAAGGCACTCTGAACTTTATTGGCTCCTGCAGCAATTCCACAGCTTCCTTCTCCAATAACTATTTTCATGTTTTTTCCTCCTAAGAAATATGTTTTTCTTTTATTTCATCCAAAATATTTTTTGCTTTTTCCGGGGTCAATTGACCATAGGTATCATCATTAATCATCATAACTGGCGACAAACTGCAACATCCTAAACATGCAACATTATTTAAAGTAAATAATCCATCCTCAGTTGTTTCACCTTCTTTGATGTTTAATGTTTCCATTACCATTTCTTCAATTTTCTTTGATCCATTAACGTGACATGCGGTTCCTTGACACAACATAATAAGATACTTTCCTACTGGTTTAAAACGAAATTGAGTATAAAATGTTGCCACACCATAAACTTTAGATAGACTTGTATGGGTTTCCAACGCAATATATCGCATTAATTCTAGGGATAAAAAGCCATAAAGTTCTTGGGATTTTTGCAAAATTGATATTAAACTCCCTGGAATATCAGCATATTTATCTAAAGTTGGGGACAGTTCCTCAAATGGATTGTTCTCTTCATCATGGCAACCACAATTGCAACCATGTTCATGTGTTTCGTGACTCATATAATTAACTCCTTTCAAATTCAACTGCTAACGTCATTTCTAATGTTATACCTTTACAAAAATGCACCATCAAAATAGTTTAACCTCAAATTAAAATCGAACTATTTTCGTACTTTTGCACTCTATTTTTATTATACACTTTTTGGGGCTATAAAAAATAGATAATAATCATAACTTAATATATTTTTTATCCTTTACTTTGATATCATTGCTTTTTCCAAAAAACAAAACCATTAAAAATACTAATTTTTAATGGTTTTTCATACAATTCATTTATTCAGCCAATAATACTTTTGCTCCACGTTGCAACCCAGTATCACCCGATCGAATGAATTCCAAAATACCATATGGCTCAATCATATTAAAGAATGCTTCAATTTTATCACGAGTCCCTGTTATTTCTAAAATCAAACTCTCTCGTGCAACATCTACGATATTTGCTCGAAATAAATTTGCAATTTCAACAACGCGTGACCGTGTATCATCATTTGCTTTTACTTTTATAAATACTAATTCTCTCGATATCGCTTCATCTTCTTTTAATTCAATCACTTTAATCACATCAATTAATTTATTTAATTGTTTCTTGATTTGAATTAAAATTTGTTCATTCCCAGTAACCGTAATTGTTATCCGTGAAAATTTTTCATCCTCTGTTTTCCCAACTGTAAGACTATCAATATTATATCCTCGTCTTGCGAAAAGACCAGATATTCGACTTAAAACACCAAAATTATTTTCTACAAGTAATGATAAGCATGTTTTATTTTCCATATTTCTCCCTCTATATTCTCATAAAATCTGGATGTACTTCACATTGAATCAATGTTGGTCCATTATAGTCTATAATTTCTGGCATTACTTTTTCAAATTCTTTATTATTACTAACTTTATATCCTTTTATGCCATAGGCTTCAACTAATTTCATATAATCAATATCAAAATCAATATCAGTCCCAGAATAATGGCCTTTACCATAGACCTCATGTTGCAATTGCCGAACCATTCCTAGTTTTTTATTTGTAATCAAAATAATATTAATATTTAGTTGATATTCTGCAATAACACCAAGTTCCCCCATCGCCATTTGAAAACTTCCATCGCCACAAACAGCAAATATCTCTTTTTGACGATCTAATGTAGCAAAAGCCACGCCGCCTGCTGCGGGAATACTATATCCCATTGTCCCTAAACCACCTGATGTATAAAAACGTCTATTTTTGACAATTTGATAATAGAGTGCAGCCCATATTTGATTTAATCCAACATCTGCAACAATAGTAGCATTATTAGACGATAATGTTGATAGTGAACGAAATAATTCTTTGGGGTTAACTAATGTACTACACGGTGGATCGACATCGTATACGAGTGGATATTCTTTTTTTAATTCTCTGATTTTAAACAACCATTCTGAATAATCCACTTCTATCTTTTTTTCTACAAGTTCTTTTAAAATTATTTTTGCATCCCCAACAATTGGCACAGTTGCTTCTATATTTTTGCCAATCTCGGCTGGATCAATATCAATATGAATGACTTCAATATTTTTATCTAAATTATTAAAATTTGATGTTGCACGGTTTGACAATCGCGCCCCAATATTAATAATTAAATTACACGCATCCATCACATGATTTGAATAATCATACCCATGACTTCCAACAATCCCACAATATAACGGATGATCTTGAGGAAAACTTCCAATTCCCATAAGGGATGTAATAACCGGAATATTATTTTTTTCTGCAAAAACCAAAAGTTCGTCTTCTGCTTGCCCTAAAACAACTCCACCACCTGCGTAAATAATTGGAGCAGTCGCATCTTTAATTTTCTTAATGGCACGTTTTATTTGGCCACTATGTCCATTATAGGTTGGATTATATCCAAGTAAATGCAACTGATCACAGGTAAGATTAGTTTTAACGTTTTCTAATTGAACATCACGTGGAATATCAATTAATACAGGGCCTGGACGGCCTGTTGATGCAATATGAAAAGCTTCTTTTATTATTCTTGGAATATCTTTCGCATCTTGTACTAAATAACTATGCTTGGTAAATGGTTCAGTTGCTCCAGTAATATCCGCTTCTTGAAACGCATCTGTACCAATTAATGCACGATCAACTTGTCCGGTTATCGCTACCATTGGTATCGAATCTAAATATGCTGTTGCTATTCCTGTCACTAGATTTGTTGCCCCAGGACCTGATGTTGCTAAGCAAACACCAACTCGTCCAGATTCCCGGGCATAACCACTTGCATAATGGGGTCCCGCCTGCTCATTTCGGACTAAAACATGTTTAATTGGTGATGTTCTAAACGCTTCATATAAAGGTAAAACAGCACCTCCTGGATATCCAAAAACAAATTCAACATTCTCTCGTTCGAGACATTTTAATATTAATTTCGATGCTAACAGTGGAATCACTCCCTTTTTTAGTATTTCGAACTATCATATAAAATTTTTACTGATCTGTCAAGGCATTTTTTATCAACGCAAAAAAACGCCATTATCAACTATAAGTGCGTCAGCTCTTTAACGTATTTTTTATAAAAGGATACATTTTCATAGATCCTTTTATTTGTACATAATCAATTTTCCTAGCAATGGTTTTTTTACTGAAATAGCCCCTTCTGGGCACATTTCTTGACAGCAATAGCATCGAATACATCGATTATAATAATACAATGGATAGCTTCTTCGGCTACGTTGCACCATCTTTATCGCTTTCTTTTCTACTGGACATGCTTTTTCACAAATTCCACAACCAATGCACTTGTTTTTATCAACAACTGGTTTTTGCACCAACAATTCTCGAATAGCTTTAATTGATAATAACCCAGCGTCACTTTTTTTCCCAACAGGTTCTCTCACAACATCAAAATCCGGATTAATAAACCCGTCAAGATCATCTCCTAAAATTTCAATATCTTCCATTGCGCAATTTCCTAATCCCATTTCTTCACCATATACATTCGTCGGTAAAAATTCTGGATTTAAATCAATCATTCTAGCAAAGGTAGCATCTAACGCAACAGGATCTTCTGATACTAAAATAACATTCATTGGAGTTGGATTCCCGGAAGCCGGTCCATTTCCTTCCATCGCAATAATACCATCCATTACAAATAACCGCATTTTGGGACTTAAATAGCGATTTAAATCAATCAGCATTTTTGAAAAACTATGAATATCTGAATATCGAGCATGGGAAGCCCCTTTATTTAAACCATAAACACAACCAAATTGGTTTTTTACTGCACCTGTAATGCGTGTTAGTCCATGTGTTTTCATTTTAGAAAGACTAATAATCCCATCACTTTCTAACACACCATTGGCAATTTCAAAGCGCTTTGTCACTACTCCTAAATCATAATTGACCGTTTCACCGTGGCTAAAATCAAGTAACGGGATATTATTCTTTTCCGCAATTTGTGCAATCCCACTTTCTTTTGCTACACCTGATGGTGAACCAAATCCTGGTGAATCGCCATAAGTAATATTTTGCACCGTGTTTTCTTTTAAAATACGGACCATTGCTTCAAAAATTGCTGGATGTGTCGTTACACCTGATTCAGGTTTTTTTCCCCGTAACAAATTTGGCTTTAATAAAATATGATCTTCCTTTGTAATAAATTTATTAATTCCTCCTAATAAATCAATTGCACTCTTTAATTTTATATACACTAAATCTGAATCATAGGACTCACATCGCATAATCGCAACTTTTGATTTTTTAGCGTCCATTCTTTTGTATCCCTTGATCCGTAATCCGTATTTTCTTTTCTTTTAATAGTTTGCCGATTGCACGTTTAAATGAACTTTTACTCATATCAAACTCCTTTTTTATAATATTTGCACTGGTTTTATCATTAAATGGTAAAAAACCATTATTGTTATTCAGCTTCGTCAATATTAAAATTGCATCTTTTGGAATTTCTTTATAGGACTTTCTGTTTGGACTAAGAACAAGTTTCCCATCATTTCTAACTTCTGAAATACGAGCTGTTACTTTTTCACCACAATGAATATCCGAATTGGTATCTTTCATTAATATTAAACCATGGTATGTGTTTTCAATAGCTACAAACGCCCCTAATTCAGGATTGATTTGATAGACATATCCTTCAACCCATTCTCCAATTTTGTATGGTGAATCCACTTTTAAAAGTGGATATATCTTCATCGTTGCACATAATCGATCACTTTTATCCAAATATAAATTCACTAAATAATCGCGACCTTTTTGTATTTTAGTGGTTTGTTCATTATATGGCAGCAATAAATCTTTTTCTAATCCCCACTCCATAAATGCACCAATTTTGGTAACATCAACAACTTTTAAAGGTGCGATTTCTCCTAAATGTATTTTAGGAACTCGCGTAGTTGAGATCAATCGATCTTTTGAATCACGATACACAAACACCTCAATTTCATCGTTAATTTGTGCATGTTGAGGCACTTCTTTTTCTGGCAATAATACGACATCCTTTGATTCAATCCCATCAAATAAAAAAGCACCAATTGGTGTTATTCGATTAATTTTTAACTGTTGAACTTTTCCTGTTTCTATCATTATTTTCCCTTATTTTCATATTTTGATTTATTTTTTTATTTCATAGTTTTTAATTCTTTGCGATTTTGTTCGACCTTATCATTCATTTCTTTTAATTGTATCTGAAACGTATATAATAATTTATCTGTATAGTTTTGTGTCCCAGTTTTCATAGCTTTTGCACTGGCATTTGCATTTCTCATAATTTCATTCGCATTAGCTGTTGCTGTTTTTGTTATTTCATTGGTATCGATTAATTCTTTTAATCGTTTTTCAGCATCTGCTTTAATCCGATCGGCTTCACTTTGTGCTGCAAAAAGAATTTTTTTACGTTCTGATACGATTTTTTTTGCTTCGGTTAATTCTCCTGGCATAGCATCCCGAATCTCATCAATAATTTCAATGACTTCTTCTGGATTAATTAAAGCACGTGATGAAAATGGAAGCGTATTTCCTCTTTCAATCACTTCCTCCAATTCTGCCAATAATTCTATTACCCTCATTTTATACATCCTTCCTCATATTTTTTCTGAATTGCCTTTTCAACATTTTCTGGTATAAAATCAGAAACATCTCCTTGAAATTTCACAAGTTCCTTTACTAATGTTGAACTTATATAAGAATATTTATTATTTGTTACCATAAAAAAAGTTTCAATTTCATTATCAATATGTTTATTTGTCAATGCCATTTGAAATTCAGATTCAAAATCCAAAAATGCCCGCAACCCTTTTACAATGATATTTGTATTTCTTAATCGTACATAATCAATAAGAAGCCCATCATATGTATCCACTTCGACATTAGCAACCTTATCAATACTATTTTTAATTAACTCTGCACGTTCTTCACATGTAAACAGATATTTTTTACTACTATTTACCATTACACAAACAATCACTTTATCGAAAATAGCAGCTGCTCTTTCAATAATATCAAGATGACCTTTGGTAATGGGATCAAAACTCCCTGGATATACTGCTACTTTCAAATTCTCTTTTCTCCCTACCATAATAACTTACTTTAGAAATACCATAAATCTTTGATTTATAACAGACTAAAAAATTTTTTTCTATTGGCATTATAACAGATTTCTCTGATTCTATCACTATTTTTCCATTTTCTGATAAAATTTCTTTTTCTGCAATTAGTTCTAATAGTTGATTTATTTCTAATCCTTTTTTATACGGCGGATCCATAAAAATGATATCACATTTAACTTTATTTTGCGTAAGCATTTCAATCCCTTGTAATGCCGATCGATTGAAAATTTTTCCGCTTTTTTCATAACCTGTTAATTTAATATTTTTTTTAATAATTTCAATGCTCTCTTTTTCAATATCAAAAAAATAAGCATTCTTTACGCCGCGACTTAATGCTTCAATTCCCATAGAACCACTCCCCGCAAAAAGGTCAATAAAAATTTCAGCTTCTTTTATTTCCATTTGTAGACTGTTAAAAATAGCACCTTTAACTTTATCAGTTGTTGGTCTAATATTCTTTCCAGAAATAACTGATAATTTTTTACCGCGTTTTTCTCCTGCAATTACCCGCATTTTTTCTCCTAATTTAAGGAAATTTCTTCTATTTCCATTAAAAATTCATTTAATCTATTCTCTCGATACCTTACTACTTCTTTTTGTTTTGAATCAAAAAGTGTAGTTGCTAATTCTTTTGTACGTTGAATAATTTCCATATCTTCTAATGGATTAAGCATTTTAAAATCAGGTAAGCCATGTTGTTTTAACCCAAAATAATCTCCTGGACCTCTTAGACGAAAATCTTCATCTGCAATTTTTTTTCCACTATTATTTTTCACAATAACGTTCATTCGCGTCAACGTTTCTTTACTTTTTGAATTCGTGACTAAAAAACAATACGATTGATGTTTTCCTCTTCCCACTCGGCCTCGAAGCTGATGCAATTGCGATAATCCAAAACGTTCTGCACTTAATATTACAATCACACTGACATTCGGTACATCTATTCCCACTTCAATAATACTTGTTGCTACAAGTATATCAATTTTTTTTTGATTAAACGCTTGAATCGTTTCTTCTTTTTCACAATTCAACATACGACTATGTAAAAAGCTCAATTGATAGGTATCTTTAAAAAATCGTGTTAATTTTAGAAAAATTGTTTCAATATCTCGAACTTCTGACATTTCCTCCGATGCTTCAATAAATGGACAAATAATAAACGCTTGTCGTCCCTTTTGTACCTCCCCCTCCAAAAATCCCAATATTTTATTTAATGACACCTCATCATAACAATACGTTTTAATTGGTTTTCTTCCTTTGGGTAATTCATCAATATAGGACACCGCAAGATCTCCATAAAGAATCAATGCTAAGGTACGTGGAATTGGCGTAGCGCTCATCACCATTGTATGGGGTTGATCTCCTTTTAGAGCAAATTTTCCTCGTTGTTTAACACCAAAACGATGTTGCTCATCAGTAATTACCATCCCTAAATTATAATACTCAACACTTTCTTGAATAAGTGCATGGGTTCCAATAATCACCGATGTCTCACCTGTTACAATCCGCCTTGAAATTTCGCGACGTTCTTTTGTCTTTAAACTGCCTGTGATTATTTCGACTGTTATTCCCATCTTACTCAGTATCTTTTTAAAATTCCGGCCATGTTGCTGGGCTAATATTTCAGTTGGAGCCATATATGCCATCTGATAACCATTTTGTGCCATAATACACCCAGTAATAATTGCAATAACCGTTTTACCAGACCCAACATCCCCTTGAATCAATCGATTCATTATTTGACCACTTTTTAGATCAGATAGGATATCATCCATTACTGATTTTTGCGAATCAGTTAGTTCAAAAGGCAACTGATTAATTAACGCCGTCATTCCCGTGAGATTATCGATCACAATCTTCGATTTTTTTGTTGCTCCAGAATTGGAAAGAATCCCGATATTAATCATTAATGCTTCATTAAATTTTAATCGATCAATTCCTTTTTTGATATCATCCTCTGTTTTCGGAGCATGAATTCCCTTGAAAGCCGATTCCATAGTTTCTAACTGATAGTTTATCCGAATCGATTCTGGTAGATCATCATTTTTTCCCTGACTATGATCAATAATATCCTTAATCATTTTAGTTAAAATCCCATTGGATATCCCATTTACTTTTGGATATACTGGAATGAGTTCAAGAAAATTTTCGTAATCATTTACCAATGCAAATTGAGGATTGATTATTTTAAATACACTATTTTTCTTTTCAATTTTTCCATAAAAATAATAATCATTATTTTCGAGTAATTTTCCTTTTAAGTACGGCTGGTTAAAAAAGATCCCTGTGATTTTAGTACTTTCCCATAATAGTTTAACTGAAAATATCACGCATTTTCCTGGAATGCGCCGCATATCTCCTGAATTTAAGACCATCGCTTTTATACTTGTTGGCTTGTCTAATTCAATATCTTGGGGTAGGCTAAATTGTCGTCGATCAATATACCTTTTGGGATAGATTTGCAAGACATCTTTTACCGTTTTTATATTATTTTCAGCTAATAAAGCGACTCTTTTTTTCCCAACGCCTTTTATTACACTGACTGAGTCTTCCCAATCCATGGAGTCCTCCTAATTGCAAAACAACGCTTTCCTTTTTTATTCAACAGAAAGAATATAATAATAAAGTGGTTGTCCACCATAATGAATTTCCACATCACATTCATCATAGATATCTGCTATTTTTTCTCCCAATGCTTCTGCTTCATCTTTCTGAGTATCTTTTCCATAGTAAATTGAAATAATTTCGGTATTATCATGAATCATTTCAATTAATAATTTTTCAGATACTTCCGAAATATTATTACCATTATATTTAATTTCTCCCTGCGTAATTCCAATGATATCGCCTTTTTTTATTTTTAGCCCATCAATTTTCGTATCTCTTATTGCATAGGTTACTTCACCTGTTAATACCTGATTGATCGCATTTAACATCACTTCTTTATTCTCTTTTGGTTCTTGATCTTGATCAAAGGTTAGCATTGCTGAAATACATTGAGGAATTGTTTTCGATGGAATAACAAAAACATCTTTATCCGATATCTCACAGGCTTGTTTTGCCGCCATAATAATGTTACTGTTATTAGGGAAAAGAAAAATTGTTTTTGCATTCAGTTGATCAATTTCGTTCAAAAAATCTTGTGTGCTTGGATTCATGGTTTGACCACCTGATATCACCCGTTCAATCCCTAAGTCATTAAAAAGTGTTGTTAGTCCTTCTCCTGGTGATACTGCTACAAAACCATATGGAACTAATCTTTTAGAAACCAATGCCGCTTTATTTGCAAATTCTTCTCGCATATTATCAATCTTAATGCGCGATAATGCCCCTTGATTTCCTGCCTGTTCTAAAGCTAATCCAGGATTATCTGTATGTAAATGCACTTTTATAATATCTTGGTCTTTAACAACAACTACGGAATCCCCTAAGGTATAAAAATACTGTCGTAACTCTTCATCATCTATATCTTCAGCATTTCGAATAATAAATTCGGTACAATATCCAAAGGTAATATCTTCTGGTTTCATGTGAGAATCATCAACAAATTTCTCCATATTGTTGACTTTCAACTGAATCTCTTCACCTAATTCTTGATTTGTAAGGGCTTTTAATGCGCCGTCAATAATACAAATTAATCCTTGGCCTCCTGCATCAACAACACCCGCTTCTTTTAATACGGGTAACATTTCTGGTGTTTGTAATAATATCTTATTCCCATGATCAAGAATATCTGAAATAAAACTTTCTAAATCATCATAGGCTTTCATATTACTAACTGCAAATTCGCCCATTTCCCGAGCAACCGTTAAGATTGTTCCTTCTGTCGGTTTCATAACAGCTTTGTATGCTACATCTGATGCTAATTTAAGTGCATTTGCTAATATTTCAACATCTAAATATTCTTGGTTTTTACACCCTTCTGCAAACCCTCTTAATAATTGAGACAAGATAACGCCTGAATTTCCTCTTGCGCCAATTAATGCTCCTGAAGATGCTGATTTCACAACATTATATACATTTAATTTTTCAATAAGCTGAATTTCTGATACCGAATGTGTAAACGTAAGAGACATATTTGTTCCTGTATCCCCATCTGGCACTGGAAACACATTCAATTCATCAACCTTGTTTTTGTTAATTTCAAGGTTTTTCGCACCGTATTCAAACATCTTTTTAAGGATTTCACCATCAATTGTCTTTGCTTTCATTATGTCCCCCATTAAACTCGTACACTCACAACATTTACTCTAACTCGTTTTACTTTTAAAGATGTTTGCTTTTCAACATTATATTTCACATTCGAAATAATATTATCTGCAACAACTGAAATTTTAATCGCATATTCAATAATGACATAAAGATCAATAATTAATCGCTCATCTTCAATTTCAATTCCCACCCCTTTATTGGCTTGGTCTCCAGATAAAATTTCAATTAATCCATCTTTTCCTTTTTTATGAGCCATTCCCACTAATCCATAGCATTCCATTGCTGCATTTCCCGCAATATCTGCAATCGCTTTTTTGGTAATATCAATATATCCTTCGTCACTATTTATTTTCATTTTTATCTCCTCTGTTCATAATCTTTCTCTATTTTACATAATAATTTATCGTAAGTCAAAATTACTATTGCATTTTTTTCGTTTTTCATGATATAATATGCTTTGTTTTTAAAAGGTAAACGTAAGGGAGGTTTTGTCATGGCTAAAGAATGTTTTGTATGTAAAAAATCTGTTGTTGCTGGCAACCAAGTCAGTCATTCAAATAAACACAGTAAACGAGTTTTTAAACCAAATTTGCAAAAGATTAAAGTTGTAATTGACGGTACACCACAACGCGTGAGTGTTTGTACACGTTGTTTAAGATCTGGTAAAGTAGAACGAGCATAGTCTTATCTATTTTAAAAAACTATGAAAAGTCTTTCTTTATTGAAAGACTTTTTTTATTTCTTCTTAATCAAATGAAATATCAACCAACAGGATCCCTTTTTTATTTGATATCGTTTGAATATCTGAATTTGTTTTATTGCTAACCCCATAAGGATTATTAATCGTCATCTCTCCATTAACAATCGGATAGTCAAATCCAGTAATGTTAATCCCTGTTACAGTTTCGCCTATTGGTAAAATTGAGACTGTTTTTCCCTTTGGAATATTTAATTCCCTCGTACCACGCATTAAGAAAATACAATTTTTTTCATCAATTATTTTTCCATGAATTCCAGCTTCCAATAATAATGTTAACAAGTAAATATTTACCAAACTATGATCCATTCTAAAACCCAATCCACCAAAAATAATAACCTCTTTTGCCCCAAGTTCAATTGCTAGTTCAACCGCAATTTTTGTATCCGTTTTATCTTTCATTACAGGATAGCGTCGAACCTCTACATCCGTATAATATTTTAAAGTCTCAAGTGAAATCGAATCCATATCTCCCAAAATAACATCTGGTGTCACGCCAATTTCTTTTGTGAAATTTCCACCACCATCCACACAAATGATATATGGATCATTCATTGCTTCTAAAGTTTTTATATAAAAATCTGGATTTTTGTACTCACCATTTGCAAAAATAACACATTTCATTAGCGTTGTTCCTTCTTTATTTCATCAAGTAAATACAAATAATGTTCATAGCGACTTGTACTAATTTTACCCATTTCCAATTCTTCTAAAACATGACATCCTGGTTCTCCAGAATGCAAACAATTTTTAAATTTACATTTACCTCTCGAAAATTCTGGAAAATATTCCCGTAGGTCTTCTGAATAAATGTGTTCAGATAATTTAAACGACGAAAAACCTGGCGTGTCTAATAAAAACCCCCCGCTTCTCATCTCTAATAATTCAACATGTCGTGTGGTATGTTTACCCCGTTTATGTTTAACACTTAAACTTCCAATTTCCATTATTTGATCCGAACATAAATTGTTTGCTAAAGTTGATTTGCCTACGCCTGATGGTCCTGCCATAAAAGCTATTTTTTGGCTGATTTTAGCTGCCATTTCATTCATCACGTCTTGATCCTTGTCGCTGAAGAAAAAAAGCTTATATGGAGTTTTACTATAAATTAACCGCAATGCATTCTCTTCTTCTTTACTTACCAAATCTTTCTTTGTAAAACAAATAATCGGCTCAACATTTTGAATTTCAGAACTAATTAATAATTGATCCAATAATAATAAATTTGGTTTTGGATTTTTCATTGAAAAAACAATGAGGCCAATGTCAACATTGGCCACAGGAGGTCTAACAAAAATATTTTTTCTCGGTTCGATGGACTCGATTGTCCATTCATCAGGATTATTTGTTTGAATGATCACTTCATCACCAACTGTTGGAACAATCTTTTGATGACGCAAAACACCTCGTGGCTTGCATTCAATCACAACATCTTCCGACTGAAGTTTTACATAATAAAAGCCTCCAATTCCTTTAATAATCTTACCAAATTTTTCTTTTTTCATAGTCAAATTAAACCCCTCTTTTAAAAATCTATATTACTACTTCCAACACTCACATTATCAATAAAAACTTCATAAACCTGTCGTCCATAACCTTCTACACTTACTGTAAATGTATCATCGGACATATTTGTTCCTTCATAAATAATTTTCTCGTTTTTATCCGTTGGATACAAGACTACCTTTACCTGAACACTTTTAGGAGGCGTCGTTTTATCATAATCACTCAGGTTAATTTTTAAATCTTTTGTTGTGATTTTTCCACTACTCACAATAATTGTGACTTCAGCTTGTTTTTCAAGACTTGCACCTTCTACTGGTGATTGCCGAATAACAAGGCCATTGTCATAATCAGGACTTGGTTCATAGGATACCGTTCCCGTAATTAATCCTGCATTAGTAATTGTACTTCGCGCATCAATTTCAGTTTGCCCAATAACATTTGGAACCGTTACATTCTCTTCACCCTTGCTAACATAAATGACAATCTTTGTTCCTTCATTTTTTTTAGTGCCACTTGGTGGATTGACTTCAAAAACAATATCTTTTCCATAATCATTGTTATATTCTCTTTTTATTTCACCGACAATAAAATTCGAAGCCTCTATTGCTTTTATTGCATCTGCTTCAGACATTCCAACAACACTTGGGATATCACCCGTTTTTATACCTTTGCTCACTGTAACCTTAACCGTTTTTCCGTTTTTTAGTTCTTCATTGCTTTCTGGATTTTGCGTAATGATTAATCCTTCTGCAACTTCTTCACTATAAACTTCTTTTTCAACAGTTAATGTAAGCCCCAATTCTTCTAATTTCTGAGTTGCTATTTCGACAGTTTTCCCTTTTAAATTTGGTACCTCAACCGTTTTTCCAATTAAAACTGAAAAAGCAAATATTCCACCAATGAGTATTAAAGCCGATATAATTGACGCAATAATAATCTTCTTTTTCTTTTTTTTAGCATCACTTTTTTTGGGTTTTACATGATAATTTTCATCTTCTTCAATCTTAATCGGTTTATGGCTCCCTGTGTTTTCAACATGAAATAAACCTTCTCTTACAATTTGAGTTTCGCCTCGATTATTTAAACTGTTTCCATCATTAACCATTGTATTGGTTCCTTCAAGAATTATTTCTAAATCTTCCATTAATTCTTCTGTATTTTGATAACGATCTGCTGGTTTTTTCTGTGTTAATTTAATTACAATTTGATTCACTTCATCTGGAATGCGTGGTTCCAATTCTTTTGGAGGAATAATTTCTTCTTGTATATGCTTTATTGCAATCGTTACGGTATTTTCTTCATCAAATGGCACCTTGCCCGTTAATAACTCATAATATAAAATACCTAATGAATATAAATCCGATCGTTCATCTACAAATCCACCACGTGCTTGTTCAGGTGAAATATAGTGAACCGAACCCATTGTTTGATTTGTCATTGTAACCGTCGAACTTGTAATGGCTCTTGCAATTCCAAAATCTGCAACCTTTGGTACTAGATCACGTGTCAACAAAATATTATGTGGCTTGATATCACGATGAATAATTTTATTTTCATGGGCACAACGCAATGCATTTGAAATATCCATCACGAATTTAGTTGCTTCACTATACTCCAAATGACCTTTTCGTGTTAAATATTGCTTCAATGTAATCCCATCAACATATTCCATAATAATATAATAAATATTATCTTGAACACCAACATCATAAACACTCACAATATTAGGATGTGTTAAGCATGCAACTGCCTGCGATTCGCGATCGAATTTTTTTATGAATTGTTCATTTTCAGTATATTCTTCCCTTAAAACTTTAACTGCAACATAACGATTAAGTTTTAAGTCCCGTGCTTTATAGACATACGCCATACCACCACGGCCGATCAATTCTATAATTTCATAACGTTTTCCTAATGTTCTACTGAGCATTTATCACTCCTTCTAAAGGTTTAAATAATACAAGTGTAATATTATCTTTCCCTCCATTTTTATTGGCTAAGTCAATTAACTTTTTTGCACTTTCTTCTAAGCTATCGTTGAGAATAATTTCCTTCATTTCTGAATCTGAAACCATATTAAATAAGCCATCCGAACAAATCAAATAAATTGCATCTGAATCTATTTCATATCTATAAAAATCAACTTTGACTGTTGTATCTGTTCCCAGTGCTCGCGTTATTACATTCTTTTGAGGATGAATTTCTGCTTCTTCTTGGGTTATTTTTCCTTCGTCTACCAATATTTGAACAAGAGAATGATCTTTTGTTAATCGTGTAATTGCATCATCAGTAATCATATAACTTCGACTATCGCCAACATGACAAATACATAAATCTCGACCATCAGCAATACACATTGTTAACGTTGTTGCCATACCAAGTAACGCTGGTTTATCATCACCTATTTTTTTTAATTCTTGATTAATATCACTTACAAATGACATCATCTCTTCAGAATCAAAATAATTACGAACTCTTGATAAATTACTTTTGATAAAATCAACAGCTGTTTTACTGGCTATTTCACCACTTCGATGACCACCCAAACCATCGGCAACTGCAAACACATAAGAAATACGATCAACATTTTTTATCGTTGCCGCTAAATATGCATCTTGATTTACCTTTCTTAATGATCCAATATTAGATCCATAGGCACATTTCATAGAATCTCCTTACTCCTTTTTTTTCGAAGTTGACCACAAGCCGCATCAATGTTTCTTCCCATTTTGCGTCTCATAGTTACACTAATACCATTTTTTTCTATTTCTTCAAGAAAATAATTTTGGCGCTTACTTTCTTTTATATTCACTTCTTCAATATCATTTAACCCAATAAGATTTAAATGATTTCGTGTTCCTTTTAATAGTTTTACTAATCCTATAATATCTTCATCTCGGTCATTTATACCATCCATCAACGCATATTCATAGGTGATTTGTCGATTCGTTTTTTCAAAATAATGATTAGCCGCAACAAACAACTGATCTAAATTATATTTTTTTGCAATCGGCATAATTTTTTGTCGTTTTTCCTGAAAAACAGAATGCAGTGAAATAGCTAAATTAATCTGCAAATTTTCTTCTGCTAATGCATTTATTCCAGGAATAATACCACACGTTGACAAGCTTATTTTTCGTTGCCCAATTCCAAACCCTGAATTTGCAATGCGAATAAAATTTAAAACGGCATCATAGTTGTCAAATGGTTCTCCAATCCCCATAATTACAATATTGGAAATTCGAAAATCGTCGATCTCTTCTTTGACTTTTTCATTCATTTCTACTAGATAAATCTGATCTAAAATTTCAGCTGATGTTAAATCTCGAATTTTCCCACCTTTAGTTGACGCACAAAATAAGCATCCCATATTACACCCAGCCTGTGTTGAAACACACAATGATGCACCATGTTTATAATGCATCAATACTGACTCAATACATTGTCCATCTGAGAATTCTATTAAAAACTTTTTTGTTTCATCATTTTTATCTTTTTGACTTGCCACAATTTTCCCATGAACTAATTCAAAATCTTGTGCAAGTTTTTCTCTTAATTTGTTTGAAAAATTCGTCATTTCACTAAAATCAGTCGCTTTTTTTTCATAAAGCCATTGAAACAGCTGACCACCTCGGTATTTCGCTTCGCCATATTCTAACATAATAGCTTCACATTCAATTAAATTTTTCCCGAAAATGTTTTTTTTCAATCCTTCACCCCACTTCTTTTTCCAAATAATTAATTATAGTAATCACGTTACGTAGATACATTATTATATCAAAAATGATTGCTTATTACAATTTATATTCTTTTTTAAAAAAAGTCCTTACATATCGCCAAATATTATCTGTTTTCAAAAGATACAATAATATCATAACAGTATCACTATGTAAGAACTTCATAAATTTATTTCTTTTTTAACAAACACATAAAAAATCCATCACATTGGTCCAATAATGGACTGGTATGTGTAAAATCATTTCCATTTTCATCTGGAATAATTTCTAATTCCAAATATTTGTTTAATATTTTTTTAATCTGATTTTCATTTTCATCTTTATTGACAGTACAGGTTGAATATAATAAGGTACCACCTGGCTTTAAATACATTATTGCATGATCCAAAAGAGTTTCTTGAATTTTCACTAATGCTTTTCGATCTGTTTTAGAATTACGATACCTTATCTCTGGTTTTCTTCGAATAACACCAAGACCTGAACATGGCGCATCTAAAAGAATTTTATCAAATTTTTCGACATCTTCTTTAAAATAGTCTAAACCATCTTTTTCTTCTAATTTAATAATTGTACACCCTAATCGTGTACTGGCTTCTTTTATCAACTTTAATCGATGCTCAAAAATATCGCGTCCAATGATTTCACCCTCATTATTCATGAGCTGACTCATATGGGTTGTTTTACCACCTGGCGCTGCACACATATCTAATACACAATCCCCTGGAAGTGGCGCTAATCGTTCAACTGTCATTATTGCCGCTTGATCTTGAATTGCAAAATACCCTTGTTTATACAATTGATCATCTTCGATATGGTTTTCAAAAACGCTGATATTTGAAAGATGAATTGCATTCTCAGAAAATTGACCTCTAATGGGTTCACAACCCATTTCTTCAAGATCATTTATTAAGTCTTTAACACTTGTTTTCAAAGTGTTACAACGAATTGTAAAGGGAGGCTTTTCATTAAGTAACGGAATCATCGTTTCGCCATTTTCTTTGCCAAAGGTTTCATAATATTTATATATGATCCACATTGGAATCGAATATCGAATGGACAACGCTTCTTTTTCATTATCCCATTTTTCAAAAGGAAAACCTGTGCCTTCGTCTTCAATTTTTCTCAAAATATTACGTAAAACGCCATTTACAAACCCTGTTGCCTGCGGCTGAACCTCTCCTGTTATCTCAACGGCTTCATTAACAATCGCATAATCAGGGATTTTATCAAGAAAATAAAGTTGATAAATTGCAATTCGAAGTATTTCTGATACTTCTTTATGTAATTCTTTTATTGGCTTTTTACTTGTTTGTTTAATAATATAATCCAAATAACTTTGATTTTGTAAACACCCATAAACAATATTCAAATATAACCGACAATCTTCTGGCTTGATACTTCGATCAAAAAGCACTTTTTTTATTTCAAGATTTGAATAAGCGCCCTGATAATTGATCTCTAATAAGCTCTCTAATGCTTGCTTTCTAATATTCACTAGTCTCTAGACCCTCTCAAAATAACCAATCGTAAAAGGTTAAGAAATGCCATTAAAGCTGCAGCAACATACGTTAGTGCAGCCGCTCTTAACACCTTTTTCACGCCAACTTCTTCTCCCGGCATAATAATATTATTTGCCATAAGAGATTTTACAGCACGACTACTTGCATCAAACTCAACTGGCAATGTTATCACTGTAAATATAAGCGATAAACAAAAAAATACAATTCCTAAATTCATTAGGTTATATCCCCATGTTGTCCGCCCCATAAAAAAGCCAATTAGAAACAATGGCCATGACAATTTTGAAGCAAATCCTGATATTGGGACAATAAAATTTCTAAATTTTAATGGCCAATAGCCATCTTTATCTTGAAGTGCATGTCCAGTTTCATGGGCCGCAATTCCAACAGCTGCTAAACTTGCATAGTTTGATACCCCATCTGATAAACGCATCACTTTTTTTCTTGAATCATAATGATCCGTTAACTTTCCCGAAATAGTCTCAATCCCAATATTTTTAAGATCATTATTATTTAATAATTCCCGTGCTGCACCTGCTCCAGTAATTCCAGTTTTAGTCGGAACTTTACTGTAGATTTTATAATTACTACTCACTTGATGTTGTGCATAGGCTGCTAGTATTAATCCTGGCACTAATATTAATAGTGTAAAATACATCTTAGTTCTCCTTATCTTTTTTCAAATAATATCATACAATTCTAAAGAAAAACTTTTTTCAGAGCGTCGACAAACCCCGTCCCGACTAATTGTTAATCTATTAGTCGGACAATTCGTACAGGCTACCGCCTATTCGTCTTGAGGCACACACCATGAT
>LGOV01008859.1_pt2 | contig 25878 bp, 17 predicted proteins | sample 469881 | NCBI WGS metagenome assembly LGOV01 (sample SAMN03857199, study PRJNA290197) | marine sediment metagenome | biome: marine cold seep biome; feature: cold seep; material: marine sediment; isolation source: sample #5579, elevator 3A push core 41 containing 12 cm of sediment... ...
AAATTAATTATAGAAGAAATCAAAGACGAACAAAAAGAAAAAGAAATTATTGTGCTTGAAAAGCCAATTAAAATAGATCAAAGCCAATCAGATATGAATAATTTTATAAAGTATTTGAATTCAGAGGAACGTGATTTATTAAAAGCGATGCTTGAAATTCAACCCAATGAAAAATTAATTGTAGAGAAATTTAATAACATGCTTTCAATTATGATTGAGAGTATTAATGAAAAAGCACTCGACTATATTGAAGATAATTTGATCGAAATAAAAAATGAGAATCCTTGGATTTATGATGAATATAGACAAGAATTACAGGAGGTATTAGAATAATGGCTAAAGTTCCAAAACGTATTGCGACAACAATAATGAATGCTCTAAAGGGTGGTGTCGTTCCAAGAATAGGATTACCATATATTGCGGTAGGACGTGAAATTGAAATTGATGCATTACTTCATGATGTGAAAATAATTGAAGATGGGGGGGCGTCGTTTCGTTTTATTGTTGGAAAATATGGAAGTGGAAAAAGTTTTTTACTCCAAACCATGCGTTCATATGTAATGGAAAAGAATTTTGTTGTGGTTGATGCTGATTTATCCCCAGAACGGCGATTAGTTGGGACAAAAGGTCAGGGATTGGCGACTTATAAAGAATTAATGAAAAATATGTCAACCAAAACACGACCAGATGGAGGTGCATTGCCACTCATTTTAGATAAATGGGTATCAGGGATACAAGCACAAGTTATTTCTGAAAAAAAAATAACCCCAGAGAATCCCGATTTCGTTCGCTTGGTTGAAATAAAAATTTACGAAGTGATGAATGAAGTTGAAGGAATGGTTCATGGGTTTGATTTTGCTAAAATGATCGCGATGTATTTTAATGCATATATTCAAGGTGATGATGACGTAAAAGGGAAAGTATTAAAATGGTTTAGAGGAGAATATACCACTAAAACCGAGGCGAAACATGAATTAGGTGTCAATATTATTATTAAAGATGATGATTGGTATGAATATATAAAGATTTTTTCGTTGTTTTTAGTTAAAGCGGGTTATTCTGGGATGCTCATATTAATTGATGAATTAGTCAATATTTCTAAGTTGCCAAATACAATTACACGACAATATAATTATGAAAAAATATTAACGATGTATAATGATATTTTACAAGGAAAAGCAAAGTATGTGGGGATAATCATGAGTGGGACACCGCAGTGTATTGAAGATTCACGACGTGGCGTTTATAGTTATGAAGCATTAAAATCACGACTTTCCGAAGGGCGCTTTGCAACAGAGACAACGCGAGATATGTTAGCACCCATTATTCGTTTAGTACCCTTATCCTATGAAGAAATGTATGTTTTAATTGAAAAATTAACCGATATTCATGCGGGATTATTTGGATATGATTCAACAATTACTCAGGATGATATGATCAGCTTTATTAAAATAGAATATTCAAGAGTTGGTGCAAGTACCAATATCACACCAAGAGAAATAATTCGGGATTATATTGAGCTATTAAATATTATTTATCAAAATCCGACAAAAACAATTAAGTCAATTCTTAAAACTGAAGAATTTGAATTTGCGAAAGAAGGCCTTGATGAAGAACAATTAGAAAAAGAATATGAGGAATTTGAAATATAATGGATACATATCGTCAACTGGCACCGTTTATACAAGACTATATTTATGAAAAACATTGGGAAAAATTTAGAGGAATTCAGATTAAAGCGTGTGATATTATTCTTCATTCTGACGATAATTTGCTTTTGTCTTCAGGGACTGCAACCGGTAAAACAGAAGCGGTATTTTTGCCTGTCCTAACGAAATTATATGAAAAACCCTCAAATTCAATTGGGGTGTTGTATATTAGTCCATTAAAAGCATTGATTAATGATCAATTTGATCGTATTGATGAATTGCTTGAAAAAAGTAGTATTCCAATTACAAAATGGCATGGCGATGCGAGTAAAACAGATAAAGATCGGATTATAAAAAATCCCCAGGGTGTGATGCAAATTACTCCAGAATCGTTAGAAGCGATGTTAATGGATCGAAAAGACGATGTTTTTAGACTGTTTTCAGATCTTAAATATATTATTATTGATGAAGTTCATTATTTTATGGGAGAAGATCGAGGAATACAGCTTATCTGTATTATCGAACGTATTCAAAAAGTAATTCAAAAAGTTCCGATAAGAATCGGATTATCGGCGACATTAGGAAAGTATGATGATGCAGAGGAATGGATTAATTCTGGAACAAAAAGACAATGTCAAACACCAATAATTGAGGAAGAAAAAAGAAAGATTCGACTATTTTTACAATATTTTTATATTAATAGCAAGAGCAAAAATAAAGAAGACAAAAAACGATTAAAAGACTATTATCAGTATTTATATGAGATTACATTAGATAGAAAATGTATTGTGTTTTCGAATTCAAAGGCGGAAGTTGAAGATAATATTGGTAATATAAAAAAGATAGCGAAAAAAAATAATACGGACGATATTTATGAGGTACATCATGGCAATATTTCTGCCAGTTATCGAGAATATGTTGAAAAGCAAATGAAGAATTCTGAATTACCAATTGTAACAGGTGCAACCCTTTCGCTAGAGTTAGGGATTGATTTAGGAAAATTAGAACGGATTGTTCAAATTGGCGCGCCTATTTCAGTATCAAGTTTTGTTCAACGATTAGGACGGGCTGGGCGTAGAGGAAATCCATCAGAAATGTGGTTCGTATTTAAAGAAGAAATTATGGGATCGGATGAACCATTTTATAAGGATATTAATTGGAACTTTTTAATGTGTATTGCAATGATTCAACTTTATCTTGAGGAAAAGTGGATTGAGCCAATTGAAAAAAGAAGCTTTCCTTATGGGATCCTTTATCATCAAACGATGAGTTTTATGGTTTCAGCAGGAGAAATCAAACCAGGGGTTTTGGCACAGAATATATTATCAATGAATCAATTTAAATGGATTACCCAAAATGATTATAAAGTTTTATTACGTTATTTAATTGAGAATAAGCAATTGGAACGCACTGAAAATAATAAACTATTGATTGGGGAGAATGGAGAAAAAGAAATTAATCGCTATGAATTTTATAGTGTATTTGAAGCTATGAAAGAGTACAGTGTGAAATGTCATTCGGAAATCATTGGGTCGGTTCAGAAACTATTTGAAGTTGGTGAACGTTTTGCTTTGGCTGGACGAAATTGGGAATCAGTCGAATTAGATTCAGATGCTGGGGTAATCTATGTAAAAGAAACAAAAGGTTCGGGAAAAAACAAATGGAATAGTGAAGGAAAACAGACAATCAATCAAAAAGTCATGGATAAGATAAAAGAAATAGTGTTAAGTGATAGAAATTATGCTTATATTGGGGAAAGTGGATCACAAAATTTAGAAAAAATTAGAAAAAAGTCAATCAAGAAAGACCTTACTCAAAAACAAATTCAAAAGATAGATCAGGTGACTTTTGGTATTTTCCCATTTTTAGGAACAAAAGAGTTAATTACTTTAGGGTATGCGCTAAACTATTTTGAAATTGAAAATCATGTCTATTTTCAAAAAACAGTCCCAGTAGGTATTATTATTAAATATTATTCTGAAGTAGAAATACAAGAGGCATTAAGAAAAATAAAAGTTGAAACACTTGATGTTTCACTATTTTCTTTTCCCGATAAAATTCAAATTTCGGGGAAATTCAATAAATTTTTACCAGATGAACTTTTGAAAAAGCAGTATTTAGAAGATGCATTAGATTTGGTTAGTTTAAAAAAACATTTAAAATTTGAATAATAGGATGGTTAATTAGACATTTAATATCAAGAAAGCATAATATGATCGCATAAAATATTGGTTGAAAAAATGGAGGTAAGAGATGTTAAAAAATAATCCAATCATTGCAATTATGTACGATTTTGATAAAACGTTATGTACAAAAGATATGCAGGAATATGAATTTATTCCAAAATTAGGGATGAAAGCTGACGAATTTTGGGAACAGGCAAATTGCTTAGCAACCAAGGAAGGAATGGATCGAATATTAGCATATATGTATTTAATGATTCAAAAATCAAATGAAAAGAAGATCCCGATTCATCGTGATAAATTTGTAGAGTTAGGTGCAAGTGTTAAATATTTTAGTGGATTACCAGAATGGTTTAGTCGTATTAATGCGTATGGTAAAAATTTAGGTGTGACGATTGAACACTATGTTATTTCTTCAGGACTAAAAGAGATTATTGAGGGGTCGATAATAAAAGACGAATTCAAAAAAATTTATGCATGTGAATACCATTATAATCAAAATGGTATCGCCGATTGGCCTAAAATGGCAGTAAATTATACAACTAAAACTCAATTTTTATTTAGAATAAATAAAGGGATTTTAGATGTTTCAGATGATGAAGGATTAAATAAATTTAAGTCTAAAGTTGATCGACGTATTCCTTTTCGAAATATGATTTATATTGGAGATGGTTTTACAGATATCCCGTGTATGCAATTGGTCAAATCAAAGGGAGGGCAATCCATAGCGGTCTATAAAACACGAAAAAAAGATGTTGCCGAGTTATTAACGGATGGGCGTGTTGATTTTACGATAAAAGCGGATTACTCAGAGGATAGCGAATTAGATAAAATCGTTAAAATTATTATAGAAAAAATTGCAATTGTAAACAAATTAGTGGATGCCCATAAAAAGCACCTCAAACAAGTGAAATAATTTGTGATAAAAAAATACCAATAGTTTGTAAAGAAAAAAGAAAATTTGTGATAAATGTGTTACAATATCTTTACAAATACATTATAATAATTGTAGAGCAAATGATAAAAAATAAGGCAAAACTGTTGTGAAGCAGTGACGCAAAACTAAAGGGACTTGATAAGTTAGCCAGTTGCAAATAAATTTTAAAAAAATTTGGAGGCGACGATGAAAGAAAAGGAATTCCCTGAATTCATGCGGATTATAAAAATATTGTTTTTTATGAGCATTGGCTTGTGGCTAATGGGCTTGTTTCTATTAGATAGTGTTGATATTAAAAATGCAAGTATTAATTTTATGATAGTTGCTTTTTTAGAAATGCTAGGAATTGCTCTTATGATTATCATTGATATACAAAAAAAACAAAAAACCATTGAACAATTGACTGCTTTTTCGATCACTGATCAAATTACGGGTGCTTCAAATTGGACTCAATTTCAAAAAAATTGCAAAAATTTATTTATGCAAAATCCGTCAACGCATTATGCAATGGTAACCTTAGATATTGATAAATTTAAAGCAATTAATGATTTATTGAGTCATGAAATTGGTAATGATATATTAATTGCAATTGCGAAATCATTAGCAAATATGATTGATGATAATGAAACCTTTTCGAGAGCAGCTGGAGATAATTTTAATCTATTGGTTGTCTATGAAAATCAAATGGTGTTGGAAAAACGAATGCTGAAATTATTGAATGAAATTAAGAATTATACCAATTATTTTAGAATAAATATTTCAATAGGAATTTATGTTATTTATGATAATTCCCTTGATATAAATCTTTTAAATGATCGTGCCACAATGGCAAAAAATTCAATCAAAAATAATTCAGAAAAACCCTATGCATTTTATACAGAGGCGATGCGACAAATCATGTTAAAAGAGAAAGAATTTGAAAATCGTATGGTTGCGGCCTTAATTAATAATGAATTTGAAATGTATTTACAGCCAAAGTATTTATTTTCAGATGAAAAAATAATTGGAGCAGAGGCTCTTGTACGCTGGAATTGTCCGGGTCAAGGTATTATTCCACCAAATGATTTTATCCCTCTTTTTGAGCGAAATAGTTTTGTGAAAAAAATTGACAATTATATGTTTGAAGAAGCCTGTAAATTTTTGCATAAATGGAATCAAACAAATGTCGAAAATATACCGATGACGATTTCGGTTAATTTTTCAAGAGTGCATCTTAATAATTTGGATTTAGCAAAAGAACTCATAACGATGGCCAAAGATTATTGCATTGATCCTAAATGTATTGAAATCGAATTAACAGAGACAATGGTTTTTGATGATTCAAATCAAATGGTTGCAATCATGAATGAGTTAAAAAATGCAGGATTTCAAATATCAATTGATGATTTTGGAAAAGCATATTCGTCACTAAATACATTAAAAGATTTGCCAGCTGATATTTTAAAGCTGGATAAAGAATTTTTCGAGGAAACAGTGAATAATTCCCGCGGTAAAAAAATTGTAAATAATATTTTAAAAATGGCAAAAGATTTAGAAATAACAACAGTAGCCGAAGGTGTGGAAACAAAAGAGCAAGTTGAATTTTTAAAAGAAATGGGATGTGATATTGCCCAAGGATATTATTATGCACGTCCGATGAGAGTCAATGATTTTGAAATATTTGTCCGCCAAGCGTCATAAGGATGATCTTTTATTAGTGATATAAATTATATAATAGTAAACAAAAAAGCTAAAATCAGCATTAAGTTGATTTTAGCTTTTTTTATTTGAGTGGGTAAAAAATTAATGTTGGAAATTAAAATGTTTTATAAAAATTTATTTGGGCAAATAAATGATAAGAAGTCATTTTAATAATAAATGACGAATAACGTTAAAATCATTTTATGCTAAGGAGAATGTTTGAGTATGGAATCAAGGGACTGTCATATTAAATCAAATAGTAAGGCGTTAAATTTTCATCTTTTAGTGAAGCCGTCAGGTGCGATGTGTAATCTTAGTTGTAAGTATTGTTTCTTTTTGTCAAAGGAGAATCTTTATAATAAGAATGATAATTCAATGATGGATGAAGCGACGCTTGAACTATATATTCGGGAGTTAGTTGAGTCATCCGGATCAGAAGTAGAAATAGCCTGGCAAGGTGGAGAACCGATGTTAAGAGGATTAGCGTTTTTTAAAAAATCTGTTACATTGGCAAAGTATTATTGCAAACCTCATCAGCATATTACTTATACCATTCAAACCAATGGGACTTTAATAAATGATGCGTGGGCAATGTTTTTTAAGAAACATCATTTTTTGGTAGGAATAAGTATTGATGGGCCACGTTCTCTTCATAATATCTATCGTATTGGAAAAGATGGACAAGGAAGTTTTGATACGGTGATTCGGGGTTGGGAGTGTTTGAAAAAGCATGGCGTTGATGTGAATATACTGTGTGCGATACATGCTGGGAATGTGGAGCATCCTTTAGAGGTATATCGTTTTTTTAGAGATGAGTTAAAGGCTCACTATATACAGCTCATTCCGATTGTCGAGCGCGCTACAGAAAGTACTATCACACTTGCTAATCAGGGTTGGGCTGGGGTGACTGGAAAAGATCGGCCTTTTTATAAACAGGAAGGGAATTTGGTAACAGAACGAACGGTACAAGCTGAAAAATTCGGAGATTTTCTCTGTGCTATTTTTGATGAGTGGGTTTTGCATGACGTGGGAAATGTATTTGTGACGACCTTTGATGTTGCTTTAGGTAGTTGGTTAGGGCAGCATAATGCATGTACTAATGCGCCAACCTGTGGACAATCTTTAGTACTTGAGCATAATGGTGATCTGTATTCCTGTGATCATTTTGTGGAACCTAAGTATTATCTTGGAAACATTAAGGAAACTTCGCTTAGAAAATTGGTTTCGTCAGAGAAACAACGTCGTTTTGGTCAAAACAAGTATAGGGCTTTGCCTCAGTATTGTATCGAATGTCCCGTTTTATTTGCATGTTATGGAGAGTGCCCTCGGAATCGTTTTATAAAAACACCAAGTGGAGAGGAGGGTCTTAATTATCTTTGCTCAGGATATCGTAAGTTTTATAGCCATATTAATGGTGCGATGAAAACAATGGCAGAGTTATTACGTGAAGGACGTTTCCCAGATGAAATTATGCAGAGGAAATAAGTAAAAGATAGATTATTAATAAAAGGAGAAGTACGATGACTTGTAAAAAAAAATTGGATCGATTTCATCTACCAATGTTAAACACAGTACGGCCTGGATTGATTACCTATGATGCCAGGGATTCTGATACTGAATTTCCCGTAATTGATCAATTACGGCCTCCAAAAGGAGCACCGAATGTCTTGATTGTTTTAATTGATGATGCTGGTTTTGGATCTTCAAGCGCGTTTGGTGGTCCTTGCCAGACACCAAATGCAGAGAAGCTAGCTGAAGGTGGTTTGAAGTATAATCGCTTTCATACAACAGCTCTTTGTTCGCCGACGCGACAGGCTCTTTTGACAGGGCGAAACCATCATTCAGCTGGTATGGGAGGGATTACCGAAACAGCCACGGGAGCTCCAGGTTATTCGTCAGTACTTCCAAATACTATGTCACCATTGGCTCAAACACTCAAACTAAATGGTTATTCAACCGCACAGTTTGGAAAATGTCATGAAGTTCCGGTGTGGGAAACAAGCCCAGTGGGACCTTTTACCTCATGGCCTACAGGTGGTGGTGGCTTTGAGTATTTTTATGGATTTATTGGTGGTGAAGCGAACCAATGGTATCCAACATTATATGAAGGTACAACGCCAATTGAAGTGAAAAAAACACCAGAAGAAGGTTATCATCTTATGGAAGATATGACGGACAAGGCAATTAATTGGATCGGCCAACAAAAGGCTCTGGCACCAGAGAAACCTTTTTTTACATATTTTGCACCGGGAGCAACCCATGCACCACATCATGTACCTAAAGAATGGGCTGATCAATATAAAGGTAAGTTTGATATGGGATGGGATGAATTGAGAGAAGAAATCTTTATCCATCAGCAAAAGCTTGGTGTTATTCCAGAAGATTGCCAATTGACTAAGCGTCATAAAGAGATTCCCGCATGGGAAGAAATGCCGGACGAACTTAAACCGATCTTAAGGCGACAAATGGAAGTGTATGCTGGGTTTTTAGAGTACACGGATTTTCAGGTTGGACGGATATTTGATGCATTAGAAAAACTTAATATTCTTGAAAATACCATTATTTATTATATCATTGGGGATAATGGAGCATCAGCAGAGGGGACACTGAATGGTGCGTTTAATGAAATGGCTAATTTCAATGGATTGGCAGATCTTGAAACACCAGAATTTTTTATGGCACAATATGACAAACTTGGTGGGCCAGAATCCTATAATCATTATGCAGTGGGGTGGGCTCATGCGATGTGTACACCTTATCAGTGGACGAAGCAAGTAGCCTCACACTTTGGCGGCACTCGAAATGGGACGATTGTGCATTGGCCAGATGGAATCAAGGATCATGGCGAGATTCGATCTCAATTTCATCATGTGATTGATGTTGTGCCTACAATTCTTGAGGCAGCTGGAATTCCAGAGCCCCTTTCAGTCAATGGAATTCAACAGGATCCGATTGAAGGTATTAGTATGCTTTATACCTTCAATGAAGCCAAGGCATTAGAACGACACGAAACTCAGTATTTTGAGATGTTTGGTAATCGGGGTATTTATCATAAAGGGTGGACGGCAGTAACAAAACATGGGACACCTTGGATCCTTTTAGGGAGAGAGAGCGTACCGTTGGATGATGATGTTTGGGAATTATATGATACGACCAAGGACTGGACTCAAGCAAATGATCTCGCAAAAGAGATGCCCCAAAAATTGCATGAACTTCAGCGTTTATGGTTGATTGAAGCAACCCGATATAAGGTACTACCAATCGATGATCGGATAGCAGAAAAAATGAATTCAGATAAAGCAGGACGACCAGTATTAATTAAAGGTAAAACACAGATCCTTTTTGGTAATATGGGACGCTTGCCAGAAAATTGCGTTTTAAATCTTAAAAATAAATCGCATTTAATTACGGCTGAAATTGTGGTGTCGCCTTCAGGGGCTCAGGGGGTTATTATTGCCCAAGGAGCGAATATTGGAGGATGGAGCTTATATGCAAAAGATGGCAAGCTCAAGTATTGTTATAATGTCGCAGGGATTAATCATTATTTTATTGAATCAGATGATTTATTACCCATTGGAGAGCATCAAGTTCGAATGGAATTTAAATATGATGGTGGCGGTTTAGGAAAAGGTGGGATTGTTTCTTTATTTGTAGATGGTAAGAAAGTTGGTAATGGTTATATTCCAATGACCCAAGCGATTGTTTTTTCGGCCGATGATGGTTGTGATGTGGGAGAAGATAGTGGCGCGCCAGTTTCACCGGATTATGGGTCTCGTGGCAATGCATTTAACGGTAAAGTTAAAGGAGTATTCCTTGAGATTAGCGATGATCAAGATAACACGGAGCATCTTATTTCTCCAGAGGATGCGATACGCATTGCATTGGCTCGGCAATAAGAATAGCGTGATGATCGTTAATTAATTAAAAAAGTAAGGAGAAAAGTAAATGTCTCAGAAAAAATTTGAAGGAATTATTAAATTAGATATTCGTGATTCAAAACCTGATTGGAGCCCATATTTACCAACGAAAGCCCCTGAGGGGGCACCAAATATTTTGTTCGTTCTTTTTGATGATACGGGATTAGCGGCTTGGTCACCTTTTGGTGGAGGAATTAATATGCCAATACTTCAAAAGTTGGCAGATAATGGTTTGTTATATTCACAATGGCATACAACATCCTTGTGTTCACCAACACGTTCTTGCCTTTTAACAGGAAGAAACCATCATCTTAATGGGATGGCCTCGATTACCGAGGGCGCCAATGGATTTCCTGGAGCGCATGCGCGGATACCAGATCAATGTGCAACAATTGGAGAAATACTTCAAGATGGTGGATGGAGTACATTTTGGTTAGGTAAAAATCATAGTGTTCCAGAAATGGATGTTGCGGCGGGTGCTAGTAAAAAACAGTGGCCATTGCAAAAGGGATTTGATCGTTTTTATGGATTTATTGGAGGGGAAACCAATCAATATTATCCAGATCTTGTGGAAGACAATCGGGGAATTGAACAACCTTATACACCGGAAAAGGGGTATCATTTATCCAAAGATTTAGCGGATCAAGCATTAAAGATGATAAAGGATCAAAAAGCAAGTAATCCATCAAAACCTTGGTACATGTGGTTTTGCCCAGGTGCGAATCATGCGCCTCATCAGGCACCTCAAGAATATATTGATAAGTATAAAGGAAAGTTTGATGAGGGATATGAAGCTTATCGAGAGTGGGTTTTACCTCGAATGATTGAAAAAGGTATTATACCAGAGGGGACAGCATTAACACCGATAAATCCATTACCTAAAGATATTGCGGCAAAAGGAGATTTTGTTCGTCCTTGGAATTCCCTTAATCCTGATGAAAAAAAACTTTTTTCAAAAATGATGGAAGTATATGCTGGGTTTTCAGAATATACAGATTTTCAAATTGGTCGCATTGTTGATTATTTAGAAAAAAGTGGGCAAATTGAAAATACAATGATAATTTTCGCGGCAGATAATGGTGCTTCTGGGGAAGGAAGTCCTAATGGTTCTGTGAATGAAAATAAATTTTTTAATGGCTATCCTGATGAATTAGAAGAAAATATGAATTATCTAAATGTGTTAGGAAGTCCAGATACCTATGAACATTTTCCAACAGGATGGGCAGTTGCAACATCCGCTCCTTTTAAAATGTTTAAGCGCTATAGCGAATTCGCAGGGGGGACATGTGATCCGATGGTTATTTCATGGCCGAAAGGAATTAAGAGAAAAGGTGAGGTTCGAAATCAGTATCATCATTGTACAGATATCGTCCCAACAATTCTAGAAATTTGTGGTTTGAAAATGCCAAAAATTTATAAAGGTGTGAAGCAATATCCGCTTTCAGGTGTTTCTATGAAGTATACGTTTAAGGCAAAGCCAGATGATGAAACATTGAAGGACCATCAGTATTATGCAATGCTTGGAAGTCGAGGAATTTGGGAAAAAGGTTGGAAGGCTTCAGCGCTTCATGTACCGTTGGCAGGAAAAGGGGATTTTAATAATGATCAATGGGAACTTTATCATGTCGATAGTGATCGTTCAGAGGCAAACGATTTAGCACAAGAGAATCCCGAAAAACTTAAACATCTGATCGATCTTTGGTTTGAGGAAGCAAAAAAAAACAGGGTGTTACCTTTAGATGATCGTAGTGTAATAGAAGTTCTTAATACGGAACGACCATTTGAAGAAAAACCAAAAGAACGGTATCTCTATTATCCAGGGACATCTCCAATTACAGAAAGCGTTGCTGTGAATTTGCGGAGTCGATCGTATAAAATTCTCAGTGATGTTGAAATAACAGATTCGAAATGTTCGGGAGTGATTTTTGCTCATGGTTCACGTTTTGGTGGTCATGCCCTTTTTATTAAGGATAAAAAATTATACTATGTTTATAATTTTCTGGGGATGAAACCAGAACAAAAATTTGTTTCAGCGGATCTTAAATTGGAAAAATACGTTCTTGGTATGGAATTCATTCGTGAAGGAACAGGCGATAACCATGAATCGATAGGAAAGACAAAACTTTATATTAATGATAAAGTTGTAGCGGAAGGACCAATGCGAGCTCAAGGGGGTAAATTTACACTCTGTGGTGATGGTTTGTGTATTGGATATGATAGTGGTGATGCTGTGAGTAGTGAATACAAAGCACCAAACTATTTTGAGGGCGGTACAATTTTAGGGGTTGGAATTACAGTCGAAAAAACCCAGTACCTTGATCTTGAAATGGAGGCGCGTGCAGCATTTGCGAGAGATTAAAAATGATATAAAAATAAAAACTGAGATTAGCATGATGCTAATTTCAGTTTTTATTTTTCCAGGTTATGCGATTATTAAAAAAGTAAAAAAATTTAGATATTAAATATTTGTTTTGGCGGATTTTCAAAGTGGAGACCTCCAAGGGTAATATCACCAATAACATTAAGAGTAACCGGATTTGCTAAATCAGAACAAACAGTTTCATCTGAAATGTCACCAAATTTACAATGGTCATTAATAGTGAGTAGAAAATTATTGGGAACAACAATATTGATGCCTGCATAATGAATAGTAACCTTTAGTGTGTAATTATTTTTGTGAGTAATAACCTTTGACATATCAAGGTCAAGTCCACCAAAAAAGCCTCCGATTTGAAGATCTTTCATTTCTAGACCATCAAACGATAGTTTTTTTGAATCAAAAACAACCGATGTATCTAGCGAATCATAACTTATATTTAAGGTTTTTTCAAAGCGTTTACCTTTTTTTACAATACAGATTATGTAAATAGATAGACAGGTAGCACAAATACCGAGAGATCCAAGGATAAGGTTTTTAATTTTCATAAGAAGATCCTTTCTAAATTAAAATTAAAATCATCTAAATTCATAGAAAAAACGAATAATATGTTGTATTTTTAATACAATTAGAAAAACATTAATCTAAGATAAAGATATTATGATATAATAGTACCCATAATATCTTATTTTGTGCAGAAAATACAAAAAAAGAAAGGCCTAAATGAAGGAAAGAAAATATAACGATGAATTTGAAACAATAGTTAAAGACATTTTAGTGCATAGTGAATTTCAAAAGATAAAAGAAATTGATCATCATGGTAATGGACTCTATGAACATTCGGTATCAGTTGCATATCATGCATATCGAGTTGCAAAAATATTAGGACGTGATTATGAATCAGTGGCAAGAGGAGCGCTTTTACATGATTTTTTTATTGAATCATGGCATGGAAAAAAAATAAATTCAACGGGGATTCAGCGTATAAAAGATATGCATGGATTTTCACACCCCAAAACAGCACTTGTTAATGCAAAAAAGCATTTTTATATCAATAAACGTCAAGAGGATATGATTGTAAAACATATGTTTCCATTAACACCAGTACCACCAATTTACTTAGAAAGTTGGATTGTAACGGTGGTTGATAAGATAGTAGCAACTCGTGAAATGGTATTTGAAAAAACAAATCCAATGCGACGATTAAAAGGATTACTTGTAAGAGCATAAAAATATGCATTTCTGACTGTAGACAAAGATAAAAAGCAGTCCCGAAAATTAGTTGAATCATGGTGTGACCTAGGGGTCAGACCCTGTGCCTCAAGGCGAACAGGCGGTAGCCTGTCCGAATTGCTAGCATACATCAGATTAACAATTAGTCGGGACGGGGTTTGTCGAAGCTCTGAAAGGCATAATAATATGCATTTATTAAATACATAAGAAAGTTGGAAAGAAATTTTGATAGAAAAGCAAATTGAAAGAGCAAAAGAACATTTTGGAGAAGTGATAAAAGAACAATTGGAACGTATTGAAAAAATGAAAGTTCAAAGTGATTTTGTTGATTATCAGTCTAAAAAAGAAATAATCATTGGTGTTGTTGGTGGTGATGGGATCGGTCCATTTATTACTGAAGAAGCAAAAAGAGTATTAGAATTTTTGCTAGCTGATGATGTGAAATCAGGGCATATAAAATTTAAAATAATTGATGGATTAACCATTGAAAATCGTGCCGCTTGTGGAAAAGCAATTCCAGATGATGTATTGGAAGAATTAAAAGGGTGTGATGTTATTTTAAAAGGACCAACAACTACTCCAAGGGAGGGCGATCCTTGGCCAAATATTGAAAGTGCAAATGTTGCGATGCGACGAGAACTCGATTTATTCGCAAATGTTCGACCTGTTTGTGTTCCAGAACAAGGGATTGATTGGACGTTTTATCGCGAAAATACAGAAGGAGCCTATGCGGTTGGAAGTAAGGGGATTCATGTGAATGATGACCTTGCGATTGATTTTACAGTAACAACCCAAGAAGGATCGAATCGTATCATAAAGGCGGCTTTTGATTATGCAAAAAAATCAGGAAAGAATAAAGTGACGGTTGTTACAAAAGCGAATGTAATAAAAACAACGGATGGAAAATTCCTAGATGCAGCAAAAGCAATTGCAAAAGACTATCCAACAGTAGAAATGGATGACTGGTATATTGATATTATGACAGCAAAATTGGTTGATGAAAAACGTCGAAGTCAATTTAAAGTGATGGTGCTTCCTAACTTATATGGGGATATTTTAACCGATGAAGCGGCAGAGTTTCAAGGTGGTGTAGGAACAGCAGGTTCAGCTAATATTGGAAAACGTTATGCAATGTTTGAAGCGGTTCATGGATCAGCACCACGAATGGTAAACGAAGGACGTGGACAATATGCGGATCCTTGTAGCATTATTCGCGGAGCAGGAATGCTATTAGAACATATTGGCTATTCGAGTCAAGCAGAGTGTCTTCAGAAAGCTTTGGATATTTGTGGAACATATGAAAGAAAACTAAAGCTAACGGGTAGAGATACTGGCGCAACAGGGGCAGAGTATGCTAATTATGTTATGGAAACTCTTTCAGATCCAAACTTAGAGAGTATGTATGATCGTTACCAATAAATTTATTAATTTGAATATACTATAAAATAGTATAGAATTGATAATTAATGTGTTAATTTAAAATATATTGTGGTATGCAGATAATATGCGAGCGATTTAATAGTTAATGATTTTAATTTAGAATTTTGTTAAAAATCTTAGGGATGTCGAGTGACATCCTTTTTTTTAAAAAAAATAAATTGGAGGAGTATATGTTAGAGAAAATTAATTTAGATGTAACCGTAAAAAAGGAAATATATCGTCCAGTTAAAGCAGAATTATCTGAAAAACTAAGTAAATTACAAAGACAAGTCAAAGACTTAGGTATTCCAGTAATGATTATTTTTGAAGGTTGGGATGCAGCAGGAAAAGGAACATTAATTAATGAAATACTCATGCCATTAGATCCAAGAAGTTTTAGAGTTTTTAATTTTAAAAAAGAGAATTATGAAGAAATTAATCGGCCATTTTTATGGCGGTATTGGTTAAAGTCACCTGAAAAAGGTCAAATGACAATATATAATCGTAGTTATTATAGTGACTTGGTCTATCGAAAATCATTAAATGTGATTAATCTTAATGGATTAATGAATCAAGTTAACGAATTTGAACGAACATTAAGTGATGATGGAACAATTATTTTTAAGTTTTTTGTTCATATTAGTAAAAAAGAACAAAAGAAACGATTTAAAAAATTGAATCGCAACTCAGAGACTGCATGGAGAGTGACACACAGAGATATAAAAGAAAATAAACATTATGACAAATTATTCAAAAAAGTAAATAAAGAATTAGAGTTAACCGATAAAGAATGTGCACCATGGACAATTATTGAAGGACACAATAAAGATTATGCGTTGTTAAAAGTCTTAAATATATTAGTAACGCGACTAGAAAAGGTGGTACAGGAAAAAGAAATCAAAGAAAAGCCAGAAATGAAGCCTTTATTTCATGATAAAGATGAACCTTTTCATTCAGAAGTTTTAGATCAAGTTGAATTAAACCAAGAAATGACACTAGAAGAGTACCAAAAGGAATTAAAAAAATGTCAAAAGAAATTATTTTTATTAGAACATGAATTGTATTTTAGAAAAATTCCATTAGTTATTGGTTTTGAAGGATGGGATGCAGGAGGAAAAGGTGGTTGTATTAAACGTCTTGCACGTAATTTAGACCCACGAGGATATACTGTTTATCCGACAGAAAAACCCAGTGATATTGAAAAAAAGCATCACTATTTATGGCGGTTTTGGCGAGATGTTCCTAAAAATGGACATATTGGAATTTGGGATCGAACATGGTATGGTCGAGTTATGGTGGAGCCAATTGAAGGATTTTGTACCCAAGAAGAATTTAATCGTAGTTATCAAGAAATCAATGAATTTGAAAAACAATTAAGTGATTGGGGTGCGATTGTTGTAAAATTTTGGATGCAAATTGATAAAGATGAGCAATTGCGACGCTTTAAAGAGCGTGAAACGAATCCAGAAAAACAATGGAAAATTACTGATGAAGATTGGAGGAATCGAGAGAAGTGGGATATTTATAAAAATGCGGTGGATAAGATGATTGTGAAAACATCAACAAGTCATGCACCATGGATCATCGTTGAAGCTCAAAACAAGCAATATGCACGGATAAAAGTACTAAAATCGGTAATAAAAGCGATTGAAGATCGCATTTATTGATTTAATATTCGGTATATTGACTTTTATGGTTTGAAGATAAAAAAAATTGTATGAATAAAAATAGCTAAAAATTACTCATGATAATGTATGTACACCTAAAAATTATTGTGATATAATTTTCATGATAAAATTTTGCTATTTTACACCAAAAAAAAATTATTTTATTCTTTAGGAGGAAAATTATGACTAAAAAAATGATGACAATGGACGGAAATAATGCGGCAGCTCATGTAGCGTATGCATTTACTGAGGTAGCTGCTATTTTTCCAATTACGCCATCATCGACGATGGCAGAATATGTTGATGTATGGGCGTCACAAGGTCGAAAAAATATTTTTGATGAAACGGTTAAAGTTTCTGAAATGCAATCTGAAGGTGGAGCTGCTGGCGCAGTGCATGGTTCGTTAGCTGGTGGAGCGTTAACAACAACATTTACAGCGTCACAAGGCTTATTGTTAATGATCCCTAATATGTATAAAATAGCTGGTGAATTGTTACCAGGCGTTTTCCATGTTACAGCTCGAACACTTGCTGCACACGCACTTTCTATTTTTGGAGATCATGGCGATGTTATGGCATGTCGACAAACAGGTTTTGCAATAATTGCATCAGGTGGTGTGCAAGAAGTAATGGATTTAGCTGGGATTGCACATTTAGCTGCGATTAAAACTAGAATACCATTTTTACACTTTTTTGATGGATTTAGAACATCACATGAAATTCAAAAAGTTGAAGTGATTGATTATGATGTCTTTAAAAAGTTAGTAGATTTTGATGCGATTCAAGCATTTAGAAATAATGCCTTGAATCCTGAACATCCAGTTACCCGTGGAACTGCACAAAATCCTGATATTTATTTTCAAGCAAGAGAAGCATGTAATACTTTTTATGATAATATCCCTGCTATTGTTGCAGATTATATGGAAAAAATTTCAGAAGAAACAGGAAGAGAATACCATTTATTTGATTACTATGGTGCACCGGATGCTGAAAATATCATTATTGCAATGGGATCTGTTACCGATACGATTGAAGAAACACTTGATTATTTAATGGCACAAGGCGAAAAAGTCGGACTCATTAAAGTTCGTTTATTTAGACCATTTGCAGTAGAGTATTTATTAAAAGTATTACCAGATTCTGTGAAAAAAATAGCAGTGCTTGATCGTACAAAAGAACCCGGTTCACTTGGAGAACCTTTATATCAAGATATTTGCACTGTGTTTTATGGAAAAGCAGTTCAGCCTTTAGTTGTTGGTGGACGCTATGGACTCAGTTCAAAAGATACAACACCTGCACAAATTAAAGCAGTGTATGATAATTTAAAATTAGATGAACCAAAAGATAAATTTACGATCGGTATTATCGATGATGTTACATTTACAAATTTAGAATTAGGTGAAAATCTTAATACCATACCAAAAGGAACAACTGGATGTAAATTCTGGGGATTAGGTTCTGATGGAACAGTTGGTGCTAATAAATCAGCAATTAAGATTATTGGCGATCATACAGATTTATATGCCCAAGGATATTTCTCATACGATAGTAAAAAATCGGGTGGTGTAACAGTTTCACATTTAAGATTTGGTGAAAAGCCAATCAAATCGACTTACTTAATTGTAAATTCAGATTTCGTTTCATGTTCAACACAAGCCTATGTTAATCAATATGATATGTTAAAAGGGCTTAAAAAAGGTGGAATTTTCTTATTAAATACTGTTTGGTCACCAAATGAGTTAGAAGAAAAAATACCAGCATCGATGAAAAAATACATGGCTGAAAATGATATCAAATTTTATATTATTAATGCAACAAAAATTGCAGAAAGTATTGGTCTGGGACGTCGAACAAATATGATTATGCAATCAGCATTCTTTAAACTAGCTGATATTATTCCAATTGATGATGCAGTTAAATTTTCAAAAGCTGGAATATTAAAATCATATGGTAAAAAAGGTCAAAAGATTGTTGATATGAATTACGAAGCAGTTGATCAAGGCATTAATTCACTGGTTAAGATTGATATTCCTGAATCATGGAAAAATGCAGCAATGGAAGCGCCTAAAGACGAAATTGCACCTGATTTTATTAAAAAGATTTTACGCCCTATCAGTCGCTTAGAAGGTGATGATATTCCTGTTTCTGCATTTACTGGAGCAGAAGATGGTACATTTATGGCAGGGTCTTCTGCATATGAAAAACGTGGAATTGCAGTGAATGTTCCAGAATGGATTCCTGAAAATTGTATACAATGTAATCAATGTGCATTTGTATGTCCTCATGCTGCAATTCGTCCAGTATTAGTAAATAAAGATGAAAAATCAGCAGCACCTGAAAACTTTGAAACAGTTGGTGCCAAAGGTAAGCAATTAGCTGGCTTAGAATATCGTATTCAAGTAAGTGCATTAGATTGTACAGGATGTGGTAATTGTGAAGATGTATGTCCTGCAAAAAATAAAGCAATAGTTATGAAACCTATTGCAACACAATCAGAACAAGTGTCTAATTGGGATTTTGCAACGACAGTTTCAATAAAAGATAACCTAATGAATAAAGGTACTGTAAAAGGGAGCCAATTCTGTCAACCACTCCTTGAATTCTCAGGTGCTTGTGCAGGCTGTGGTGAAACACCCTATGTAAAAACCATTACTCAATTATTTGGGGATCGTATGATGGTTGCAAATGCAACGGGTTGTACTTCAATTTGGGGAGCGTCATCACCATCAACACCTTATTGTAAAAATGCAGAAGGTAAAGGACCAGCTTGGGCAAATTCATTATTTGAAGATAATGCTGAGTATGGTTTTGGTATGATGCTAGCTACAGAAAAAATTGCGGATACCATTGAAAATTACCTAAAAGAAATAATGGAAGGCGATGCACCTGAAGCTGTTAAAAATGCTGGTCAAGCATGGATTGATAGCAGAAAAGATGCGGATGCTTCTAAGATCGCTTCAGCACAATTAATTGAAGCGTTAAAAGATTACTCACCTGAAGGGTCATTAGCTCAACGTGTTAAATTTATTAAAGATAATGAAGCCTTCCTTATCAAAAAATCCGTTTGGGTCTTTGGTGGTGATGGTTGGGCGTATGATATTGGATATGGTGGTTTAGACCATGTACTTGCGTCACGAAAAGATATTAATGTATTGGTCGTTGATACAGAAATTTATTCAAACACAGGTGGTCAAGCTTCTAAAGCGACACCAACAGCTGCTGTTGCACAATTTGCTTCAGCCGGGGAACGTGTTAAGAAAAAAGATTTAGGTATGATGGCTGCAACCTACGGCTATGTTTATGTTGCTCAGGTTGCGATGGGTGCAGATAAGAATCAATATATTAAAGTACTACAAGAAGCTGAAGCCTATGATGGTCCATCATTAATTATTGCCTATGCACCATGTATTAATCATGGCATTAAAGGTGGTATGAGTAAAACTCAAACCCATGAAGCTTTTGCTGTAGAAGCAGGATATTGGCATTTATATCGCTTTAATCCAACATTAAAAGATGCTGGTAAAAATCCATTTATCTTAGATTCAAAAGAACCAAATATGGATAAATTTACAGATTTCTTAGATTCAGAAGTACGTTACACATCCCTAAAATTAACCTTCCCTGAAGTTTCTAAAGTGCTTTATGCAAAAGCAAAAGAAGAAGCAACAGAACGTTATAATGGGTATAAAAAATTATCGGAAAATTAAATCAGTGTGTTTGATAAAGCCTCGTTAGGTTTGATAAACAGATATAAAACGCCATTAGAATATTTAATTCTAATGGCGTTTTTCTTAACCGTAAAATCATAATTTAGGGATCAATGCATACTTTCAAAGATTAGAAATATAATTTGTGGATAGTTTTTATAAAAAAGTTTGATATAATATAAATAATGATAAAAACTAAAGGAGACGTTATGAAGGTATTAGTATGTGGAGGTGCGGGCTAGATCGGTTTTCATGTTGTAAAAGCGTTACTTGAAAAAAATTATCAAGTGGTTGTTCTTGATAATTTATCGACAGGACATAAAAAAACCGTGCCTGAAAATGGCATTTAAGCCATCCCCAGGGTTATGTAGAAAAGTAGGATGCTAAAATTGTAAGGTGTTGAAATATTCTGCGGTGGTTAAGTCCATGGCATTAAGAAGTGTTTCAATACCTTTTAAATTTACGGAATAGTGCATTTCAACTCCGACTTTTTCATTTTTTAATATCCCTGCTTCGCGTAAAATTTTTAGGTGTTGCGATAGATTGGCTTGGCTATACTCGAAATTTTTATTGAGTTCACATACACAACGGGGTTTAGAAAGAAGAAATTTTACAATTTTTAAACGAATAGGGTGGCCAAGAGCTTTAAATATTTTGACTGAAATGTCATCGGAATTCATATATGAACCTCTTTTCTTTGGTTGCATTAAAAAAAGGATAGCTTTTGCAAAGTATTTCACTTTACAAAAAGGGTGTTTTTTTAATGATTAATGTCAGTATAATTGGTGAGTTTAGTTAATAATAATTAAGGGTGTACTTTTGATAAACGTTAAAAAAGCAGAGAACGCAAATCATGACTATTTATTAATCATCTTATTTAAAATCATACCAGTGTAATGAATGGGATCTTTTGTTGTTGAAAAAGGTGGGGCATAGGCTAAATCAAGATTGAAAAGTTCACTTATTTTTGCACCATAAGTGATTAGTGTAACAAAAATATCAAGACGTTTATCAACACCATTGTACCCAATGATTTGGACGCCTAAAATCTTTTGACTCTTTTTTTCTGCAATGGTTTTTATAGTCATTTTTCGTCCACCCATATATTCTGGCTTGCTGGGTTTAACATCATGACAGACAATAATATCATAACCATTTTGTAAAGCTTCTGTTTCAGATAAGCCAGTACTGCCTATTGTTAGATCAAAAACTTTTAAAATACCGGTACCTAAATTTCCATGATACGTCATGGTACCTCCGGTAATCGCATCGCCACAAATGCGACCTGTTTTATTAGCAGTTGATCCTAAAGGACGATAATGTGGTTTTTTTGTAGTAGTGGACCATGTTTCAATGCAGTCTCCGCAGGCATAAATATTGGTATCAATTGTCATGAGATGTTCATCTACACGAATAGCACCCGTGCTACCCAAGACAAGGCCAGCATCTTTAGCTAATTCGACATTTGGCTTTACGCCAGTAGCGACAATAAGCAATTCCCCTGAAAATAGGGTTCCAATGTCAGTGAGAGCACCTTCTTTTGTGAATTCAATAACTGTTGCATTTTTTTCTATTGAAACCCCTTTTTCGATTAATAATTCTTCAAGGTAATTACTCATATCTGGATCTAAGTTGGGGGTGAGTTTTGTAGCACGCTCAATAATGGTACAGTGAATACCAATAGCTATAAGATTTTCCATTACTTCTAAACCAACGAAACCACTACCAATAATAAGTGCTGATTGAGGTTTTTTTGAAGTAATATAAGAATTAATTGCAATCGCATCTTGAACATTTCTAAGGAAAAATACATTTTTGTTTTCAATTCCTTTGATCGGAGGAATAAACGCATAGGCTCCTGTGCTAATGATTAATTTATCATAATAATCAATAAAAATGTCACCCGTTACATTATTTTTAACAGAAACAGATTTATTTTCCCGATCAATATTTAAAACAGTATGACGAATAAAAATATTAACATTATAGTTTAATTTAAAATAACTGGTATTTCTTGGCGCTAATGATTCAATATTTGATATTTTTCCTCCAAGATAATATGGAAGACCACAACCAGCATAAGAAATATCTTGATCTTTTTCATAAATTGTAATTTTAGCTTCAGGATTATTTCGGCGTGCTTTTGCAGCAGCAGAAGTACCAGCAGCGACAGCACCAATAACAATAATTTTCATAATAATCTCCTTTTTAAATATAGGGTGAAACATTAACAATAAAACAAATTATAAATGATAGAGAAAGTATGACTATGTTTTTAAATACTAAGTTTATGAATGAAAATATAATAAAGTTATATAAGTAAGAGTGTTTAGAATACAATTTACTGTTGTTTATAATAGTATTATAATAAAGAGATAAGAAAATTGCAATCTTGTTTTTTACTTGACTAAATTAAGGTGAAAACATATAATAATTCCTACATGTAAGGGATTAATTATATACTAACAATGTGGTTATGTTATGAGTAACGAATTACCAGGATTTATTATGTTTGGACAGGAAAATGTCTAGGATTATTAAATAATAATAAAACACCCTATATGAAAAAATTACAAGAGAAATCACTGTATGTTATTGATGGATGTAATACGCGATGTGCAAGCAAATTAGCGGCACAGAGGGTATAGCAATAAAAGAAAAATATAATGTCAGTGATTTTTCTAAAGAAAATGATGTGACATTAGGTATTGTTATTCGTAATGATGAAGAAACTCAAAAAATAGTAAATGCTTTATCAAAAAAATAGTAACAAGAGATGATTTCCAATGAACAACGGAATTTTTAATGTTAGAACTGATCGGATGCAAAAAAGCACTTCATTTTTTTGTAGAAGGCATTAAAAATTTAATGAGACTCCGTTTCATAACCAAGAAGTGATCAATAGGCTTCTAAATTTTGATAAGTGGAAGGATAGTGATCAATTAAATAATTAGACTATTTCATAACATTCCGTTTTATTGGTAAGTTGAATAGCGGTTAATTTTTCGTCGTTTATTGTAATAATATGCGTTTCAATTTTAAATGAAAATGTTTTTAATGAAAAACGAAAATGGCAATGAAATTTGGAAATAGAAATTTATTATGCAAAAAATTACTCTTCTATTCGGAAAATTTATAAAAATTAATTGACAAAGTGGGATGAATAAAATAGCATTATAATATAGCTTAAATATTATAGATACAATAAAAATAAAATGACATAAATTGGTGTTATTCTAGAGAAAGTTAAGTTTAGCTATAAAAATACCAATAATAAAAGACATTTAAATAAGACTGAGGAGAAAAAGATGTTAGTACTTGAGAATCTATCCTTTGAGGTGGAAAATGAAAAAGAAATATTAAAAAATATTAGTGTAACGATTGATACAGGAAAACTTATTGCAATTACTGGGCCTAATGGTGGGGGAAAATCAACACTTGCACGAATGATTGCAGGTGTTATAAAACCTACAAAGGGTAAAATATATTTTAAAGGTGAGGATATTACAGATTTAAATATTACGGAGCGTGCACAAAAAGGAATTAGTTTTGGTTTTCAACAGCCTATACGTTTCAAAGGCATTACAGTACATGAGTTAATAAATATTGCAGCTGGAGAAAAATTATCAGCAATTAATGCTGGGATTTTTTTGTCTGAAGTTGGTTTGTGTGCAAAAGATTATATTCATCGAGAATTGAATGATGAGCTTTCAGGTGGCGAAATAAAAAGAATTGAAATTGCTACAATTATTGCAAGAAAGACGAAATTATCTATTTTTGATGAACCAGAGGCAGGAATTGATTTGTGGAGTTTTAATAACTTAATTGAAGTATTTAATAAAATGAATAATAATGGAGAACGTACCATACTAATTATTTCGCATCAAGAACGAATTTTAGATATTGCAGATGAAATTATTGCGATGGTTAATGGAGAAGTTGTTGAACAAGGATCAAAAGATTCGGTTTTACCTGGACTTATTAATTGCTCAGATCCTAAAAATTGCTTATGTGCAAAGAAAAAATGGAGGAAAAACAAGCATGAATGAAATAACAAAAGACTTATTAAAACAAGTAACCGGATTGGAAGATATACCGGAAGGTGCATATAGTATTCGTGAAGATAGCAAAAGTGTTGAAAAGCATTCAAGCAAAAACATTGAGATTGTAAGTAAAGAAGACAATTCGGGAATTGATATTTTTGTAAAAGCGAATACACCATCAGAAAAAATATATATACCAGCACTTGTATCGTGTGGTGGGATTAAAGATGTTGTGTATAATGATTTTTATATTGGTGAAAACGCTGACGTTACAATTGTTGCGGGATGTGGTGTAAGTACTCATGGCTGTGATGGTTCGGAACATAGTGGTATTCATCGATTTTTTTTAGGAAAGAATTGTCATGTAAAATATGTTGAAAAACATATTGGCGTCGGTATTGGAACTGGAAAACGTGTTATTGATCCAGAAACAGTTATTGAATTGGATGAAGGAAGTTTTATGGAACTGGAAACGACTCAGATAAAAGGTGTTGATTCTACAAAACGAAAAACAAAAGCAGTATTAAAAGATAATGCAAAATTGATTATAAAAGAAAAATTGATGACTCATGGTGAACAAGTTGCTATTTCAGAATTTGATGTCGAGATGGATGGTGTAGATTCAAGTATTAAGTTAGTTTCAAGGTCAGTTGCTAAAGATTATTCAAAACAGAAATTTATTTCTAAAATTAATGGAAATAAGCCGTGTGTTGGGCATTCGGAATGTGATGCGATTATTATGGATCATGCAATTGTTAGTGCAATTCCTGAAATTACAGCAAACCATCTTGATGCAACCCTTATTCATGAAGCTGCTATTGGAAAAATAGCAGGCGATCAAATGACAAAATTAATGACACTTGGGTTAACAGAAAATGAAGCGGAAGCAAAAATTATTGATGGCTTTTTAAACTAAATTTGACTGATAAACGATCTTTATGAGTTAAAAGTTTTTTAGTAAGCATGGTTAGGGTGTCAAAACTCAAATTACGCCATTCAGCATACAATATATTGATTTTAAAACGCGCTTTCAGTCAAGATCTTGTGTGTAAATCTTATCAAAATT
>LGOV01011474.1_pt1 | contig 25817 bp, 25 predicted proteins | sample 469881 | NCBI WGS metagenome assembly LGOV01 (sample SAMN03857199, study PRJNA290197) | marine sediment metagenome | biome: marine cold seep biome; feature: cold seep; material: marine sediment; isolation source: sample #5579, elevator 3A push core 41 containing 12 cm of sediment... ...
ACGGTGCAGAAGCTAGCCCGGATGAGCTGGTGATTTCCCTGGAACGTATGAGCGCGATTGAAGCGATTGACCAGGTGGGCGGCACGCTCACCGTGCAGGCGGGGGCACCGCTGCAGCGGGTTCAGGAAGCTGCGAAAGAGGTCGGCCTGCAGTTCCCGCTGGATCTGGGCGCTCGGGGCAGTTGTACCATTGGCGGCAATATCGCCACCAATGCCGGTGGCGTTCGGGTGATCCGCTACGGCATGATGCGCCAGCAGGTACTCGGCCTGGAAGCGGTCATGGCCGATGGCCGCGTGGTCAGCTCCATGAACCACATGTTGAAAAACAACGCCGGTTTCGATTTAAAACAGCTGTTTATCGGTAGCGAAGGCACCCTGGGAATTGTGACCCGCGCGGTGCTGCGCTTGCAGCCACCTACCCCCAGCGAGCAAACGGCGATGGTGGCCTGCCCCTCGTTTGAGGCACTCACCGGGCTGCTCAGCCATATGGGCAAAGCGCTTGGCGGAGGCCTCGGCGCTTTTGAGGTGATGTGGCAAAACCACTACCGGCTGCTCACTGAAACCCTGGGCCGCCACACCCCGCCGATTGCCACTGAACATCCGTTTTATGTGATCATTGATTCCCTGGGCAGCGACGCCGAGCGCAACGCCAACCAGTTCAGCGAAGCCTTAGAAAGTGCGTTAGAGAGCGAGCTGATTGTCGATGCGGTGATTGCGCAGTCGACTACCCAGCGCGATGGGCTATGGGCGATTCGGGAGGATATTGAGGGGCTGGTCAAAGGCTTGGCGCCGGTGCTTACCTTCGATGTCAGCCTGCCGATTGCCGATATGCAGCGCTACACCAATGCCTTGGAAGCGCAGCTAACCCAGCGCTGGCCCGAGGCGCGTTTGGTGGTCTTTGGCCACCTGGGCGATGGCAATCTGCATATTTCCGTTAGCGTGGGGAGCGCCAAGGTCGAGGTGCGCCGTGAAGTGGAAGCCATGGTCTATCAGCCGCTGGAGGTACTTGGCGGCTCGGTTTCCGCCGAACACGGCATTGGCCTGGAGAAGCGCCCCTGGCTGAGCACCTGCCGCTCCAGCACCGAGATCGAGCTGATGCGGGTCCTCAAGCAAGCGCTCGACCCGCTCAAGCTTTTAAATCGCGGTAAAGTACTTCAATAAACGTTTTAAGTTACTCATTAACACTGTTTTAGGACTTACCATGCCCTGCCAAAGCACGCCCCGTTATCCCGAGCACTTAACTGGCGAAGGCCCGCATAACCCCTTTCCAGGTATCAAAGTATTAGAGCGCCGCATTGGAAAGGAGATCCCCCACCGGCTGGGCTCTAACGAAGGCCTGGATATGCCCCACCGCGCCCTGCGCGAACACTTTGGCGATGCCCTGGCCGAACACGTTTACTGCTACGGCGATGCCGAAGCGCTGGGTGTGCGACAACGCTTGAGCGCACAGCAAGGTATTGCGCTGGAAACGATGCTGGTAGATGCCGGTGCCGATAGTTTAATCGCCCTGGCCCTGCGCACCACCTGCGAGCCGGGGGAAACCGTGGTGAGCACCGCAGGCACCTACCCCACCTTGGGCTATTTTGCCAAAGGCCAGGGCTGCCGCCTGATTGAGCCCAGTTACTATGAAGCGCCGGGCGCGCTGGCCCCCGATCTGGAAGCCCTTATCGCAGCGGCGCATCAGGAAAACGCGCGGCTGGTCTATCTGGCCAACCCGGACAACCCCAGCGGCCACTTACATGGCGACAGCGCCATTCTCAAGCTGCGCGAGGCGTTGCCCGACACCTGCTGGCTGCTGCTGGATGAAGCCTATGGGGATTTTCGTGATGACGCTGGCAGCGAGTTCGCTGCCAAAGCAATACCGGGAGTGATTCGCCTGCGCACGCTTTCCAAAGCCCACGGCTTGGCGGGCCTGCGCGTTGGCTACGCCATCGCCGACCCTGACGTGCTGGCGATGATGATGAAAGTACGTATTCACTACGCGGTATCGTCATTGACCCTAGCCGCCGCCGAAGTGGTACTCGACCACCCTGACGAGGTTCACCAACACGTCGCCGATGTGAAAGCGCGCCGTGAGCAGTTGGCTGAGCACTTTCGCGCACTCGGTGCCGACGTACTCCCCAGCGCCACCAACTTTATCGGCATTCGCCTGCCCAGCGCCGACCTCGCTGCCGAGGTACATCAGCAACTGCTCGCTGAAGGCGTTTTGGTCGCTCGTTTGGCGCATCCAGAGCTTGCCAATGTGATACGTATTACGGCAGTACAAGCAGCGCTGGAGCCGGGGAGATTGGCGACTCTCGAACAGGCTATTACAGAACACGCATGATTAAATGGGTAAATCTGCTCAGTAGGTGCGAGGGCAGGTTGGAGCGAGGGTCTTTCGCCCAGGGCCGGAAAATGTTCCCGACAATTCCGGCATTTCCGCCATCCATGGCGGTCAGATGGCGAAAGCAGCGCCCAGGGATGGGTTCACAGCGCCCTCGCGGAAACCTGCCCTCGCACCGGGGCATGCTGATTACCCGCCACACTAGCCCTAAGGTGTTAACCAATGCCGGAAGTCATCCAACTCACCCCGCACCGCTTGGCGATATAAGCCCTGCAGTTGAGCCGTAACGCTATCAGAGCTGATCGGCTCGTTGACAGGCGGCGCACCCGCTCGGGTGCCGATATGGCGACCATCCAGCTCGCGCAGCGGCAGTATCTCAGCGGCGGTGCCGGTTAAGAACACCTCATCGGCGGTATACAGCTCGTCGCGGGTAATCCGCCGCTCGCGCACCTCAATACCCAGCACTTTTTGCGCCAGCTGAATCACGCTGTCCCGGGTGATGCCTTGAAGGCATGAGGTCACTTCCGGGGTGTGCAGCACGCCGTCGCGGAGCAAGAAGACGTTAGCCGCCGAGGCTTCAGCCACATAGCCCTCCGGGTCGAGCATGATGGTTTCATCGAACCCGGCTTTGATCGCCGTGTTCAGTGCCAGTATCGAGTTGACGTAGTGGCCGTTGGTTTTCGCCCGGCAGAGGCTGATATTGACGTGGTGGCGCGCCCAGGAAGAGGTCAGCGCACGCAAGCCGTGAGTGGCGGACTGGGGCGAGATGTAGGGCCCCAAATCCCAGGCGGCCACCATGACGTGGGTGGTTAATCCTTGAGCACGCAATCCCATTCCTTCCGCGCCGAAAAATACCGTGGGCTTGAGATAGGCGCTGCTCAGGTTGTTTTTCGCCAGGCACTGGCGCTGGGCGTCGATCAGCTCCGCTTCACTAAACGGCAACGGCATATCCAGCGAATGAGCACTTTCTGCCAAGCGGCGGGTATGTTCCGCAGCACGAAATAGATGCGTGCCGCTGGGACCAGCGTAGGCGCGCACGCCCTCAAAACAGCCCATGCCGTAGTGCAGCGTGTGGGTAAGGATGTGCACCTTGGCCTCACGCCACTCCAGCCACTTGCCGTCCTGCCAAATCCAGCCTTCGCGGTCATAAAGCGGTGTCATCGGGTTGTTTGCTCCCACTGTTGGCACCAGCCATCGATCAACGTCTGCTGGTGCGGTTGCAGGGCCTGATAGCCCCAGGCGGCAATTTCATCGTTTTGCGGGTCGGGCACGGCAATGGCGCTGCCTGCCAGGGTTTGGATCACCGCGTGGCCGCAGAGCGGCACATAGCCTTCTGAATAGCCGCCTTCGTGCACAAACACCAGCTTGCCTTCGCAGCATCGATCCGCAAGCGCTTTGAGCTGGGCGGTCATGGTGGCGAACGCTTGGCTATTGAGTAGCATCTTGCCTAGTGGATCCTTGGCGCAGGCGTCGTAACCGCAGGCCACTACGATGAGTTCGGGGTTAAAGGCTTCCAACGCGGGCAGCACCAGTTTTTCCATGGCGTAGGAGTAGGCACCCAGGCCGCAGCCCGGTGGCAGCGGCAGGTTGAGATTAGCGCCTAGGCCTGCACCTTCGCCCTGCTCGTCAAAGCTGCCGGTTTCCAGCGGATAGTTAGCCGCCTGATGGAGTGAAACGGTCAATACATCGGGATCGCCATAAAACGCCGTCTGCTGACCGTTGCCATGGTGAACATCCCAATCGAGTATCGCCACACGGTTAACCTGCCCCAAGGCGCGGGCGCGCATCACCGCCACGGGGATATTACCCAGCAGGCAGAACCCACGGCCCTGGTCGGCTTCGGCATGGTGCCCCGGCGGGCGGCATAGGGCGTAGGCGTGGCTCACCTCACCCTGCGCCACGGCTTCTACAGCGGCGATAGCTAACCCTACAGATTGGGTCGCCGCTGCCCAACTGCCCGGCATATAGGGTGCGCAGTCGCCACCATTGCCGCCCCTGGCTTTATCCCCTGTCTGCAGTTCATCCAGATAACGCGGGGTGTGAAAACGCAGCAGGTCAGTAAGCGAAGCGGCGGCTGGTTTCACCACTTGAAGCTCGTCAATCAGGCCGCTGACTTCAAGGATGTTTTTCAGGCGTCGTTTACTTTCCGGGCTTTCCGAGGCGGCCTGGGGCTGCAAAAACTCACCCGGCGCGGAAAATACCCCAATCGCGCCCAGATCGTGCCAAAAGCAGCGTTCGTGCCAATAAAAACCGGTTCTGCTCATGCCGTAAAACCCTGCATAAAAGCGGTCAGATTGGCGCTTAGATGTTCAGTGGGGTAACCGCCCTCCTGAATAATCACCATGGGTAGCGAGAGCGCCGCCAAGCGTTTGCCTACCTCGACAAATGCCTCGGTTTCCACCGTAAGCCCCGCTAGCGGGTCATCTTTGTGAGCGTCTAACCCGAGCGCTACTACCACGGCATCCGGCTCATAGCGCTGCAGGTGATCAATTAGAATCGCCAAGGCGTCGAGATAAACATCACCGTCACCGCCTAACGGTAGCGGCAGATTAACATTAGCCCCCTCGCCTTCTCCGCTGCCGGTCTCATCAGCGCCGCCCCAAAAGAACGGGTAGAAGTCGCTGGGATCAACGTGGAGTGAGCCTGTCCAGACATCGCCACGATCATAAAAAATATCCTGGGTGCCGTTGCCGTGGTGCAGATCCACATCGATGATCGCCACTTTGGCAAAGCGTTCACGCAGCACGGTCGCCGCCAGCGCTGAATTATTCAGCAGGCAAAAGCCCCCAGCGCGCTCCGGCCCGGCATGGTGACCCGGCGGGCGGCACAGCGCATAGGCCGTTGGAGTGCCATTCAGCACTTCTTCTGCTGCGGCTTCAGCGCTCGCCGCCGAGGCCAGCGCGCCTTGAAAGCTCGTCTCGCTTAGCGGGCAGGCCATATCGTGCAAATGCCAGCCCGCTTGCCCAATCGGGTGGCGCGGGTAGTGGTGGCCACCGCCGCAAGGGTGAATGTTTGGCGCAACCACTTCCGCCGCATTGGGCAGCGCCTGCCAGCGAGCGTAAATGGTGTCCAAAAAAGTGAGGTAACGCGGCGTATGTATCTGTTCCAGGCGCTTGCGCAGCTTAGGCGAATCGACCTCGGCAGGTGTGGACAGGGTCAGCCCTGCCGTTGCCAGCCCCTGGGTAAGCAGCTCAGCGCGCACCGGCCCTTCCGGCGAAGGCACGGGCTGGCCGCGCAGCAGAAAAGTCGGCGGCGCATGCATCGCCTGGTCAGGGTGATAAAAACACTTCATGGGTCGCAGTCCTTAGCTAAATTACAGCAGTGACGGAATCCAGGTAGAGAGCGCCGGAAACGCCGCCAGCAACACAATCACCACCACAAACGACACGTAAAACGGCAGCGAGGCCACGATTGCCCGTTCATAAGGCACCTCGGCTATTCGCGCGGCGGTCATCAGCGTCATCCCCACTGGCGGTGTCACATTGGAGATATTGAGCACCACGATCATCAGGATCGCGAAGTGGAGCGGGTCAAAGCCCAGCTGGATCATTGCTGGCACCAGCACCGGTGCAATGACCACCAGTGCGGGCAGCACATCCATCACCGTGCCAATCACCAAGAGTAGCAGACACACCAGCATCAGTTGCACAAAGGCCGCATCGCTCAAAGTGGTGATCATGCTGGCCGCATCCCTGGCTATCCCTGAGCGGGTGACGAACCAGCCCAATACCGCCGAGGTGGCTAACAGGAAAAAAACCACGCCAGAGAAGCGCACCGTGGTCACCAGCGCATCCCAGATTTTGCGCCAGGTGAGATTACGGTAGAAGACCACGCCAATCACGATGGCGTACACCGCCGCAAAGCCCGAGGCTTCGGTAATCGTGGTGAGACCCGAGAGAATCCCGCCAAGAATAATCAGCGGCACCACCATGGCAGGCAGCGCGACTAACAGTGCAATGATGGCCGCCTTAAAGGGTGTAGGAGCCTGTTTCGGGTAGTTGCGCTTCCAGGCCAGGAAGAAGCTGACGCCCAGCAGTGCCAGCGCCATCAACAGGCCAGGAATAATACCACCGGCAAACAGGTCAATCACCGAAATATCCCGCAGCAGTGTGGCGTACACCACCATCACCACGCTGGGGGGAATAATCGGCCCGATGATCGATGAACAGGCGGTAACCGCAGCGGCGTATTCGGCATCGTAGCCCTGCTTTTTCATCTCAGGAATCATGATTTTGCCGATGGCGACGGTATCGGTGACCGCCGCGCCGGTGAGTCCCGCAAAGAACACCGAGACTGAGATATTAACGTGGGAGAGTGACCCGCGCACCCGGCCGAACAGCGCATTGTTGAAGGCGATCAGCTTGTGGGTCAGCCCGCCCTGGTTCATCAGCTCAGCGGTGAAAATAAAGTAGGGCACGGCAATCAGCAGAAAGCCGGAGACGCCGGAAAACATGCGGTCGGCAATGATGCCGAGCATGCGCTCTCCCCCAATGGCAAAGCCACCCGCCAGCCCCGACATGGCCATCACTACCGCTACCGGCGCACCGATAAACAGCAGCACGACAAACGCAATAATTGCAGGGGTCATGAGCGGTGCTCCCCGTCAGTGGTGTCGATGAGTTCGCCAATCACGTCTTGCTCATCAATGAAGTGCTCCAGCAGAGCAAAACCATGCACCAGATGCAGCAGCATGAGGACGCCACTGAGAGGCACCACAATAGCGGTCACCTTGCTGGGAATGCGGATTTGATCGGAGACCATGTAGACCTGGGTGGCACTGGTGAAGTAATCCCAGCCGTACCACGTCAGCATCAGTGCAAACAGGCCAATCACCGCCAGGCAGAGCCCGGCAGCCACTTGCACCATCACTCTGGGCAAGCTGCGAACCAGCAGGGTCATGGCGACGTGCTCGCCATAGCGCAGCGAAATCGTCATGGAAAGAAAGCCGATCCAGGGCAGAAACAGCCGCGCCAGCGAGTAAGTCCAGCTAAGCGTGCTGCCGGTGATCAGCTTGTAGAGAAACGCAGTGAACGAGATGCCCAGCATCGCCAGAATACAGCCCACACACACCACGATGGCCACCTGATTGACGAGGTCGCTCACGCGGCGCAAAGGAGTTAAAACGCCCATGGTTTTTCCTCACGCGGGGGCCTCACATCGCCCCAGCGTATATCGTTCGCTAACCGTGATTGGCCTTGTTTTTTTGACCCAGCTTTATTGGCCCTGCATTTATTGACCATAAGTGCGGTAGTCGTCTTCTGCCAACTGCTGGCCGACGCGTTCAACTTCGTCAAGCAGCCCCTGGACGCGGGCTTCGTCCATGCCGAAGTCATCGACGATCCACTCCTGCCAAGCGGGACGAGCAATTTCCGCCATCCGCTCACGCTCGGCGTCGGGCATCAGGTAGCACTCTTCAAAGCGCTCACAGGACTCCACCCAGCTCGCAGTGGCCAAGGCACCAGACATACCGTGGCTCAGTTGAATCGCTTCCCGGGCGGAGCTGATCACCGCCTGCTGATGCTCTTCGGGCAGCGACTGGTACCAAGACTCGCTGACCACCCAGGGGGCGCTGTTATACACATGCCCGGTGAGCGTGGTGTAGTCAGTCACCGCATCAAAATTGAAGGTGGTGTTGAGCACCGGCGCATTGAACTGACCATCGGCAAGTCCGGTTTCCAGCGCGGTGATTAGCTCGCCCCAGGGCAGCGGTGTGGCCGAAGCGCCTAGCGAGCGCATGATTGCCACGTGGGCAGGGTTCTCTTCGGTACGAATATTGAGGCCTTCTAAATCCTCGACGGTCTCAATCAAGCGCACGTTATTAGTGAAGGCGACGAAGCCACCGCCATCGTCGAAGGTACCCAGGTAACGCATGTCGGCGGCTTCGACGGTGCCGGACATAAAATCGGCGAACCATTCGCTATCAAAGAAACTCCACGCCTGACGCCAGTTGGTAAACAGGAAAGGCGCCGTGACGACTTGGTAGTCTTCGTAGAAGGATGACATCGCTCCTGCAGACATAATCGTCGACTGCAGCGTTCGCCCGCCCTGCACTTCCGAGCCGTTTTCCACCTCGGAGCCTAGCTGGCCGCCGCCGAAGATCGTGACCTCAATATCCCCGTCAGTTCGCGCCTCCACCAGGTTCTTGAAATGCACCAGTGCCGGATAGATTTCGTTATTGCTCATATCCTCTGGCAACTGCGTGGCGATCACCATTTCATAGGATTGCGCTTGGGCATTGGCGCTGGCAATAGCCAACGGGAGCGCCGCCAGGGCGGCGATAAGCAAGGATTGATTAGCTTTCATAACATGCCTCGTTTTGGTTATTGGCCGGTCTTCGTTATGAGTGGCGTTGCTACCCATCGGGTAGCGATGGTGTTGTTAATACGATTATTATTAAAAAGTCATGACTGTTCCGGTAGCGACTCCCACACTTCAATGGCGGCGGCTAAATCTTCCAGGGAAGCGCCTACCGATTTGAAGAGCGTGATGGCGTCCGGTGCGGAGCGCCCCGATTTAGTCCCTGCCAGCACCTCAGCAAGCTCCGCCTTAATCTGGTCGAACTGGAATTCGCCCTCTTCAATGGCTTGCAGGATGTCGCCCGCCTCGCCTTTGGCACCGGCGTAGGTGTCTACAAATACTTCTGAACGGCGCAGACACAGCGCATCGGTTTCGCGCATCTGTGGTCGAAACGCGCCGATCAGATCCAGGTGAGTGCCGGGCGTTAGCCACTCACCTTTAATCAGCGGCTGATTGGAGAGCGTTACGCAGCTAATGATGTCCGCCTCAGCGACAGCATCCGCCAACTCCTCCACCACATGGGTTTCGAAGCGTTCGGCGTACTCGTCGGCAATCGCAGCCGCTTTGTTGGGATTGCGGCCCCAGATCAGCACGCGTTTGATGGGGCGTACGCTGGCGTGAGCCTCGACCACCATGGGCGCTAACTTGCCCGTACCCACCACCAGTAGCGTTTCTGCGTTTTCATTGGCCAAGGCTTGAGCGGCCAGCGCGGAGGCCGCCGCCGTGCGACGCCGGGTTAGCTCGCTGCCATCGATACACGCCAGCGGCTGGCCGTGCTTGCCCTCGCTGAGCAAGTAAAGCCCAGAGATTGCCGGGATACCGTGGTCGGCGTTTTGCGGAAACACGTTGACCATTTTCACGCCGATGTAACCCGCCGCTTCCCAGGCGGGCATTAGCAGCATGGTGGCTTCACCATCTGGCCGGTGCATCGCATGGTGATGGCGGGGAGGAGACTCCACGCCATTCACGAACGTTGTGTGTAGCCGCTTGATCAAGCCATCCCACGTTAGGTGGCGAGTGACCTCTTGGGCAGAAACAACCCGCATATCAGGCCTCCGGCAGCGCGGCTACCACCATGATTTCCACTTTCCACTCGGGTTTTGCGAGCTGGGCTTCAAGCGCTGCACGCACGGGCGGGCGGCCAGGCACCACCCAGGCATCCCAAGCGGCGTTCATTTGGTCAAACTCCGCCATGCTGGTGACCCAGATTTGCGCTGAAATCAGATGCTCTTTTGAGGTGCCCGCTTGGGCTAGCAGTTGATCGATACGCGCAAGCACCTGCTCGGTTTGGCCGCGCATATCCGCTGTGGCATCAGGAGGAACCTGGCCCGCAAGGTAAACGGTGCCGTTGTGAATCGCCACTTGGCTCATACGTGCATTGCTGTCTTGATAGGTAACGCCCATGGTGTTGCTCCTTGAAAGCGGTGCTGCTGGTATAAATGGTCTTGATATAGGGGATTAGTCAAAGACTAAAGCGCTAGCAGGCAAATTACTTGCCCGAAGCTGAGGTAGATTTGCCCGCAAGTCATGCAGGCAAGAAAATTTTATCACTATCGGTTCGGCGAGGGGCTAATGGCCAGATGAGAGCCTAACGATCTGAAGAAGGGGAAAGCTCGAAATAACGTCGATAGGCGCGGGAAAAACTGCCTTGATCGCGAAAGCCAACCAGCATGGCGATATGCCCCAGGCTGAGCGTGCTATGGCGAACCAGTGTGCGGGCATGCTCTAAGCGCCTGCGCTGTACATAGGCCAGCGGCGTCACGCCGGTCAGCTCGCGAAAGCAGGAGTGAAAGTGGCCTGGGCTCAAGGCACACAAAGCAGCTAACTGCTCCACGCGGATCTCATCGGCAAGATGCTGATCCAACCAGGCATCCAAACGCGCAAGATCCAGGCGTTCGCTAATACAGTGTTGGCCCAACTGCCCAACCGCTGTGGAAGAGGTGTCATGCAGATACATGGTCAGCGCGCGTAACAGCAGAATCGCAATTTCGTTCTGTAGCGCGGGGCACTGTTCAAGCTGATTCGCCAGGGCGTGGGTAAGCTGGTTTAACGCGGGGGGTACGCTGAAAAAACGCGGTTTATCGAACAGGCGCTCAATCTCGCTGCCTTTCTCAAGAGAAGCTAACTGGGCAACGGGTATATCCAACACTAAGGTACGATTGCTGCCATCACCCTGGTACTCGTGGTGGCGCGACGAGGGAATCAGACACCCACGGCGAGCGGTAACCCGCTCCCCCTGACCTTCCATCGAAAGCTCCGTAACACCACAAGTGGCCAGAATAAGTTGATGGAAGTCGTGGGTATGGGCCACCTGCTCTTGGGCTAAATTGCGGCTATGCAGCTCAAAATGGGCCATAGTGGGGTACCGTCTGTACGTCGAAGGCTATTTCAGCACTATAAAACGGCTAAGCAACAAAAAGCGAGGGTACAGCCAACTGTGGGCTAACGCTCTTCCGGGTAAGTGCACGGTATTTACTAAGCGCACTGGCTGTCATCCGCCAGTCATGGACTCAAGATAGCTTGTTCGTAAGCTGCCACAAGAGTCAAAACAACATGCCACAGCGCCGACGCCCCTCTCTCAGCTCTCCTCTCAGTGACCAGGAAGTCACGGCCCTAACTCAATTAGCCAACGGCAATGCCCTACACCTACAGCGTGAAGCTGAACGCGAGGCGCAGCTAGCATCAGCTTTGACGCTGTTTCACTCAGCGGCGTCAACGACCGAGACGCCGTTGAGCGGTATGAAGATACTGATGATTTCGGATGCCTACTTCCCCCGCGTTAATGGAGTTTCCACCTCCATCGCCAGTTTTCGCGGCGCCCTTGAGCGTTTGGGTCACTCGGTCACGCTGATCTGCCCCGATTATCCCGTGGGCCAAGTTGACGAACCGGGCGTATTGCGCATTCGCTCGCACCAGGTACCCGGCGATCCGGAGGATCGCATGATGCGCTATCGGGACTTGATCGCCCTGACTCCGCAGCTTGCCGCTGAAGCCTTTGACCTTATTCATGTCCACACCCCCTTTACCGCCCACTATGCCGGTGTAGCGCTGGGTCGTCGGCTCGGGCTTCCGGTGGTTGCGACCTACCACACCCTGTTTGAGGAGTATGTTCACCACTATATCCGTTGGCTTCCACGACGCTGGCTGCGACTTGCCGCGCGTCGTCTTTCAGTGCACCAGTGTCAGCAGCTCGACGCTTTGGTCGCTCCTTCACGGGCCATGCAGGAAGCCCTTACCCGCTACGGAGTGACCACGCCCTCCACGGTCATTCCCACCGGTTTGTCGCTGGAGTCTTTCTGCCACTCTCAGGGAGCCCAGGATGATAGCGATTTTCGTGCTCATTACGATCTGCCCCAAGAAGCACGCTTGCTGCTCTATGTTGGCCGCGCCGCCTTTGAGAAGAACATCGATTTTCTGATCGATATGCTGCCCAAGGTATTAGCCGAACACCCCAACACCCGGCTGATCATTACCGGCGAAGGCCCGGCCCATGACTCGCTTGTCCGGCGCGCCCAGGAAGTTGGCGTGGCAGAATCGGTGCTGTTCTTCGGCTATCTCGACCGCAGCGGCCCGCTGCAAGCCGCCTACCGCGCCGCCGACGTTTTTGTGTTTGCGTCACGCACTGAAACCCAGGGGCTGGTACTGCTGGAAGCGATGGCACTAGGGACGCCGGTGGTCTCCACCGCCATGATGGGCACGCTGGATGTACTAAAAGAAGGAGAGGGCTGCCTAATCGCCGAGGATAACCACGGCAACTTCGCCATCAAGGTCAACCGCCTGCTAAGCGATAACGCCCTGCGCCAACAGCTCGCCGAACGCGCCCAAACCTACGCCGCTAGCTGGCATGAAGATGCCAAAAGTACCGAGCTGGTTGCTCTTTATCGAAAGCTTGCGGCTGAGCGTTTGGATCATGGGAGTTAGTACTAACCAGAACGCCGTTGGCACTTTAGCGATTTTGGTAACTAAAGAGGCATAGCGATGATTACTGAAACACTGAGGGCAGAGCGGCTGCAAAAGGGATCGTGATTACTGGTATGAGTGAAAGGAAAGCCATCAATATTCGTGGCAAGCTTCGAGAACGTCCACACGTACCTATGGTGGCAACCTGTACCTTTTTCTCTACTGGAATTGTTCTAACCGCTTTCAGAGCGGTCAGTATCCGGTGAGGATACGCAATGGAGAGGCTGCCAATTATTCCAAACAATAGCAGCACGTATTAAAACTGCCAAACTCATATAGTTCAAATCCCTATCTTGNNTATCTTAGAAACAGCAGTAACAAAGAGAGCTATAATTAAAGATATTATAAAACTTCTCTTAACCCTGAACCAAAAGCTACCAAACTTCACCTTATTCCACTCATCATTCAAATAAACCCCCACCTCCACCCTGAATGGAATTAAATATACATCATTTAAATTATCTAAACACTCCTTAATTTCACCAACATCAGCTTCAATATTTTCCACGTTTTCTCCTGCTTTAAGCCTACCACCTAAGAAGTATATTCTAGCAACAATCGAAAGAAACTCATCATTAAAAAACTCAAAGAGTTCATGTACTATTTTTTCAGCTTTAAAATCACCTTTTCTTTCCAAAAGGAGGTCAACTTTTATACTTTTCTCTTCAATATCCCTTAATACTTCAAATCCTATATGCTCTATAAAATTATCATAATAAAATAACAATCTTGAATGATAAGATTCATATTTTTGATCAAGCAAGCAGAGGGAGTTATGAGCAGCGGTTACTTCAGCGATATACGAATGAGCCAAACCTCTTATATCATCACACCACTTAATCCTATACTTATTTAACTCATTCTCTTTATTATTAAAAGAAATCAATATACTTACCAACCCAGCAATAACCCCTGCAACTAAAAAACCTATATCCTTGGCCTCTCCGGTTATGAACTTAGCCATCATAGAAAAAATTAAAAACGTAAAAATAATACTCAAAAAAATTATTAATAATATTTCCCATATCCAGCCATACTGGATGTACTTTGTATCTTTAAATTTTATCCAGTCAATTAAATTATGCATTTCATGCTCTTTATCCACAATGTCTTCCCCCTGAATACCATCTACCCACCACCCTTTGTACTAGTTAGCATCCGCCCCTGTTTGCTTCAATTCGCGGCGAGCCCTCTCTATTTAGGGGCTTCTAAGTGGTTCGCTCACGAAGCTTGCCGGGTTAAGTCATGAAAGTGTACGCCAGTAGCTTTGATGACCGCGGTCATAGTGCGCAAAGTTGGGTTACCCTTAGGCGATAACGCACGATACAGGCTTTCCCTTGATAGCTTGGCCCGTTCAGCAACGACTGCCATTCCACCCTGGGCCTCCACCACATGGCGAAGCGCCATAAGAAAGGCCGTTTCCCCGCCTTCCTCATCCAACTCATCAAAAGCGGTGCGTAGATAATCGACAGCCATATCAGGATCTTCACGAAGCATGGTAATCACAGCATCATCATGGCTTTTCATTTCTTCACCCCCATGTTGTGAGAATGAGCTAGGTGATAGGCAGCCTGTCTCGCACAAATATAGCTGAACAAAAATAGTAGCCTAGAAGCTACAGCACTGCAGCTAAAACTAAGCATAGCTAGTCAACGCTATAAAGTGCGCCCCAAAAATTGAGGTGGACAAAAACTGGACAGATTGAAAGATTCAGGAGGGAAAAACACAAATCGCAGACACAAAAAAAGGCACCTAAGTGCCTGATTTTAAATATGGTGCCGGTAGCCAGACTCGAACTGGCACACCCGTAAAGGCGGCGGATTTTGAATCCGCTGCGTCTACCAATTCCGCCATACCGGCAATGGATGCGCATTATACGTAATAAACGAGGTAGGTCAATCACATTGACTGACTTTATGCAGCCAAAGCGCTATCCTATGCCGCCTGTTTGATCAACGCTAAGAGTTATACGCCATGCAGCGCGCGGATTTTCATTACGAACTACCCGACGAATTAATTGCTCGCTACCCTTCTGAACAGCGTAGCGACTGCCGTTTGCTGTGCGTGGATGGCCAGAACGGCGCGTTGGAGCACCGCCGCTTTCCTGATTTGCTTGAGCTTCTTGAGCCCGGCGACCTGTTGGTGTTTAACGACACTCGCGTGATTCCTGCGCGCCTGCACGGCCATAAGGCCAGTGGCGGCAAAGTCGAGATGTTGCTGGAGCGCCCGCTGGATGCTCACCGTGGCTTGGCTCATATCCGCTCCAGTAAGTCGCCGAAGCCCGGCACCGAGCTGATTTTCGAAGGCGATGTTCACGCCATCGTAGAAGGTCGCCGTGATGCCCTGTTCGAGCTGCGCTTTTTGGGCGATACGCCGATGATTGCGCTGCTTGAAAAGCACGGCCATATGCCGCTGCCACCGTATATTACCCGCGAAGACGAACTCAGCGACCGTGAGCGTTACCAAACCGTGTATGCCCGGCGTGACGGCGCAGTCGCTGCGCCTACAGCAGGTTTGCATTTTGATCAGCCGCTGCTGGACGCCCTTGCTGATAAAGGCATTAACCGTGCTTTTGTGACGCTGCATGTGGGCGCGGGCACTTTTCAGCCGGTGCGTGTCGACAACATCCTTGAACACCATATGCACAGCGAGTGGATTGAGGTCACGGAAGCCACCTGCCAGCAAGTGCGCGAGACCCTGGCAGCAGGCAAGCGGGTGGTGGCAGTGGGCACCACCAGCGTGCGCTGCCTGGAGAGCGCCTGCATGAAAAGTAGCGACGGGCAGATCGCGCCTTATAGTGGCGATACCGACATTTTCATCTACCCCGGTTACCAGTGGCGCTGCGTGGATGCTTTAATTACCAATTTCCACCTACCGGAATCGACGCTGCTGATGCTGGTGTCCTCCTTCGTGGGCTATGACACCATCATGCACGCCTATCAACGGGCAGTGGCCGAGCGCTATGCGTTTTTTAGCTATGGCGATGCCATGCTGTTGACCCGCTAGGTATTGCTGCTGATTGTTGACCCGCTTGCCCTGCACCCGTCGCGCCAAACGAACGAGATTAACGAGTTACTTTATATGCGAAACGAATGCTTTATGCGCTTTGAGCGCTTGGCCGACGATGGCCGTGCGCGCCGTGGCCGCCTTCACTTCCCCCGTGGCACAGTGGAGACCCCGGCGTTTATGCCAGTAGGCACCTACGGCACGGTGAAAGGCATGACGCCCGATTCCGTCAAAGAGATCGGCGCCGAAATCATCCTCGGCAACACCTTTCACCTGTGGCTGCGCCCTGGCACCGAGGTGATTGAAGCCCACGGCGACCTGCACGATTTTGCCCAGTGGGACAAACCGATTCTGACCGACTCCGGCGGTTTTCAGGTATTTTCCCTGGGTGAGACGCGCAAGATCACCGAGCAGGGCGTGCACTTCCGCTCGCCGGTGGATGGCAGCAAAGTCTTTATGGGCCCGGAAGAATCCATGGCGGTTCAGCGTTCGCTGGGCTCCGATGTGGTGATGATCTTTGACGAGTGCACGCCCTACCCGGCCACGTTTGACGAAGCCGAGAAGTCAATGGAGCTGTCGCTGCGCTGGGCCAAACGCTCGCGGGATGCCCATGGCGACTCGCCTTCCGCGCTGTTCGGCATCATTCAGGGCGGCATGCACCCTGAGCTGCGCGAACGCTCGCTCAAAGGGCTGTTAGAGATCGGCTTTGATGGTCTGGCGATTGGCGGCCTCTCGGTGGGCGAGCCTAAAGAAGAGATGATCAAGGTGCTCGACTACCTGCCCACCTGGATGCCGGATGAGAAGCCCCGCTATTTAATGGGTGTCGGCAAACCCGAAGACCTGGTGGAAGGCGTGCGCCGGGGAGTGGATATGTTCGATTGCGTAATGCCCACCCGCAACGCGCGTAATGGCCACCTGTTCACTTCGGAAGGCACGGTCAAAATTCGTAACGCCAAGCACCGTTTTGACACTCGCCCGCTCGATGAAGAGTGCGATTGCCATACTTGCCAGAATTTCTCGCGGGGCTACTTGCACCACTTAGACCGCTGCAATGAAATGCTTGGCTCGATGCTCAACACCATCCACAACTTACGTTACTACCAGCGTGTGATGGCCGATTTGCGCGCGGCAATTGAAGCGGGTACATTGACGACCTTTGTGGAAGGCTTCTATGCACGGCGCGGCTTGCCAGTGCCTCCGCTAAGCCAGCCCTGACGAATTAATCGCCACGCGCCTTGGCGCGTGGTTTAAACTGTTTGGCTATGTTTTAAAAACTATGTTTTCAAAACCATGTTTGCAAAACCAGGCTTTTTAAAAACCAAGCATCTAAAAACCTAAGCTTTTCCAACCCAGGAGTTCTCTGCAATGCTGGATTTCTTCATCTCACCAGCCCATGCCCAAGAAGCCGCCGCTGGCGGTGGTATTGCGCAAATCGTCATGCTGGTCGGTTTCGTGCTGATTTTCTACTTCCTGTTGTGGCGCCCGCAAGCCAAGCGCGCTAAGCAGCACAAGCAGTTGGTCACCAACCTGGACAAAGGCGATGAGATCGTTATTGGCGGCGGTTTGGTAGGTCGTATCACTAAGGTGAGCGACGAATTCCTGACCATCGAGATCTCTGAAGGCACCGAAGTTAACGTGCAGAAGAACGCCGTTGCCGCCGTACTGCCTAAAGGCACCATCAAGTCCATCTAAACCTTGTAATACCCCTGCCGAGCCAGTGCCAGCCACCCCGGCAGGGGTGACATGGTATGAATGATGGTGAACTTTGCTGTGCACGGCGTGTCCGTGCACAGCATTCCGTTTGTAATTGAAGGCAGGGCTTGCATGCTCAACCGTTACCCCCTGTGGAAGTATCTACTGATACTGGTCGTCCTGGTGGTTGGCCTTATCTACTCGCTTCCCAATCTATTCCCCGAAGATCCCGCCATCCAAATTAGCAGCGCCCAAGGCGATTCGCTGGATGAGCGTCAGATAGACCGTGTTGAAACCGCGCTCAGCGAAAACGATATTGCGATCAAAGCGCTCGAAGAAGAGAACGGGCAGTGGCTTATTCGTTTACGCCACGATGACGATCAGCTCTCCGCACGCGACATCGCCGCTGACCTATTGGGCAATGACGCAACGGTAGCCCTCAACCTCGCCGAAGCAACACCCGAATGGCTTCAGGCGTTTTCCGCCTCACCCATGACTCTGGGTCTTGATCTGCGCGGGGGTGTGCACTTCCTCCTCGAAGTGGATATGGAGGCTGCGCTAACTCAGCGCCTGGAAGTCAACGGCAGCGCCATGCGTGAACTGCTACGCGACGAGCGGATTCGCTATCGTAATACCGATATCGAGGAGCGCTCGCTGTCGATCGATTTTGCCAGCACCGAAGACCGCGACACGGCCCGCAGTCTGATCAGCCGTGACTTTCCTGAGTTTGAATACAGCAGTGAAGGCGATGGTCGCGCTTCAACGCTGGTCATGACGCTTAGCGATCAGTCGGTAAACGAAATTCAGGATTACGCGATCAACCAGAACTTGACCACCCTACGCAACCGGGTCAACGAACTGGGCGTGGCCGAGCCTATGGTGCAGCGCCAAGGCCCCAACCAGATCGTGGTGGAGCTGCCGGGCATCCAGGACACCGTGGCAGCTAAGCGTATTGTCGGCGCAACGGCGAACCTGGAGTTCCGCCTGGAAGCGCGCAACGATACGCCGGATAACGAAACGGAAATCCTCACCTTCCGAAATGAGCCTTCGCGCTCTGCCGAGCTAATGCGCGACGTGATCATTACCGGCGATAGCGTCTCCAGTGCCAGCAACAGCTTTGATGAGAATGGTCGCCCGCAGGTCAATATTGATCTGGACGGCACCGGCGGCACGCTGATGAACCGCGCCACGCGCACCAACATTGGCCGCAACATGGCGGTGCTGTTCATCGAGCATAAGAGTGAAGACACCGTTGTGGTCGACCCGGAAACGGGCGAAGAGACCATTGAGCGGGAGCCTTACGTTGAGCGCGGCCTGATCAGTTTGGCCACTATTCAAAGCGCTCTGGGTAACAGCTTCCGGATCACCGGTTTGGATTCACCGACAGAAGCCGCTGAGCTGGCGCTGCTGCTGCGTTCGGGTTCCCTTGCGGCACCCATCTACTTCGTTCAAGAACGCACCATCGGCCCAAGCCTAGGCGCTGAAAACATTGAGCGGGGCCTGCTCTCGGTACAGATTGGCTTGCTGCTGGTCGTGCTGTTTATGCTGGTGCGCTACAAGGTGTTTGGCGTGTTTGCCAATATCGCCCTGGCGCTGAACTTAACGCTGCTGGTCGCGGTGATGTCGATGCTGGGCGCCACGCTGACGCTACCAGGTATTGCCGGTATCGTACTGACACTGGGCATGGCAGTAGATGCCAACGTGCTGATTTTCGAACGAATACGTGAAGAGCTGCGTAACGGCATGTCGGTTCAGCAAGCGATTCAAGCCGGTTATGAACGCGCCTTCACCTCCATCGTCGACGCTAACATCACCACACTGCTGGTGGCCGTTATCCTGTTCTCGATTGGCTCCGGCCCGGTGAAAGGGTTCGCCGTCACGCTCTCTATCGGCATTTTGACGTCGCTGTTCACCGCGCTGATGGTGACTCGCGCCATGGTCAACTTGGCCTATGGCAGCAAACCCGTCAAAAAGCTGTGGATTTAAAGAGCATGGATTTGAAAAACATGAATTTAAACCACGTGCTTAGCCCAGAACTGAAGAGGTGGTAATGAAACCCCTATCACACCTGCGAATCGACTTTATGGGGCGGCGCAACATCGCGTTTGCCGTCTCCGCTGTGTTACTGATCGTGTCGATTGGCGCCATCCTGCTCCAGCAGCTCAACCTAGGGCTGGACTTTACTGGCGGTACGCTGATTGAGGTACGCTACGGCGCTGCGCCCTCCCTGGACGCTATTCGTGTTCTGCTCGAAGAGAGCGGCTTTCAAGATGTCTCGGTGCAAACCTTTGGGGCATCAACCGAAGTATTGATTCGTCTCCAGCAGGCGTTTGACGCTGATGTAGGCGGCGAGGTAGTAAACCTGCTGCGCGCGAGCGGTGATAGCGTTGACCTTGTTCGCTCTGAGTTTGTTGGTTCCCAGGTAGGTGACCAACTGCGCGACCAGAGTGGCCTGGGTCTGCTGGTAGCGCTCGGCGTGGTCATGCTCTATGTAGCCTTCCGCTTTCAGTACAAGTTTGCGATTGGCGCACTGCTGGCACTGCTGCATGATGTGATTATCGTAGTAGGCGTGTTCGCTCTGTTTCAGCTCGATTTCGACCTTACCGTATTGGCGGCCATCCTGGCAGTTATCGGCTACTCGTTGAACGATACCATCGTGGTTTATGATCGCGTCCGCGAAGCCATCCGCACTTCGCGTATCGAAGACATGCCGCAGATCTTCAACGAAGCGATTAACGCCACGCTCTCGCGCACCCTGGCAACATCAGGCACCACCATCTTGGTGCTGCTCGCGCTGCTTCTGCTGGGCGGCGATATGATCGAGAACTTCGCCATTGCGCTGCTGGTCGGCATCGTTGTGGGCACGTTCTCATCTATCTACATTGCTGCGGCGCTGCTGCTACCGCTGAAGCTGTCAAGGGAAGATTTGATTCCCACCAAAAAAGAGCTCGACGAAGAAGAGGAAGAGCTGCCTTAACGGCATACCTCTTTACTCCTCTTATTTAGCTTACAAAAATGCCCCTGCTGGATTTCCCAGCAGGGGCATTTTTTCGTCTTTAAAGCTTTTATCTTTAAAAACTTAACATTGCTGCTTAGAAATGCGGCGTGAGCTGCTTGATCAGCGCCTTGTAGAGACGCGGCCCAGCGGCCATTAGCTGCCCTTCCACTTTCACTGTGGGCTGGCCGTCCGGCGTGCCCATTAAGGCGCCCGCCTCTTTCAGGAACAGCGTGCCTACCAGCATATCCTGCTCTTCCAGGCCGAGCACGAAGGCGCTATCCACTCGCCCAGTGGCCAACTCACACAAATCCAGCAGCCCACAGCCGGTGGCCAGCAGGTTTTCTACCTGTGGGGCAAGCTGCTGTGAAACAGTTAAATAGGCAGGTAAATTGCGCGGGCGCAGCCAAACTTCAGGCAGGCTCATGGCCATACGCGTGCCGCTAATGGCGGTAGGCTTGCTAACGCGCATACGCTTGTCGTTGTGCTGGGCGCCGCGGCCGCGGCTGGCGATATACTCATCGTCGGCGAACGGGCAGATAATCACTGCGTGTTCGGGACGACCTTTGATAAGGCACACCACTGAGAGTGCAAAGCCCTTACCGGCAACGGCTAAATTTGAGTAGCCGTGCATCGGTTCAATTTTCCAGACGATATCCGCGCCTTCGCCTTCACCCGAGCGGTGAGGGGTAAAGCGGCCGGTAACACCGTGCTGGGGATAACCGCGCTCCAACTGCTGAACAATCGTCGCTTCGGCCTTGCGCGCCGTTTCGTCGAGCAGGCGGTCAAGGTTAAATTCATCGTGCGCGTTTTCAATACGTTCACGTACGCGTAGGAAGTGTTCAACAGCGCCGCGTGCAGCACGCAGCGTAAATTGGACCATCGGATTCATGATCGGGCCTTGTGACAGTGATGTTAAAGAACGTAATGCTAATCATAGAGCATAAGTAGGCGCAGGTGCCGCCTTTGGCGCGTAATTCTAGCAGACCGCTCTCGGGCATACCACCGACTCATGCTAGACTGCGCGCTTTACGCGATAATAATCACCCTCTTTATTCACCGAGCCTTATCATGCTTGAGCGCATTCGCATTGTTCTAATCGGCACTAGCCATCCTGGCAACATCGGCGGCGTCGCCCGCGCCATGCACAATATGGGCTTGGCAGATTTGGCCCTCGTCGCCCCCCGCTGTGAGGTGATTACCCAGGACAGCATTTCCCGCGCCTCCGGCGCTGATCACCTGCTTCACCAAGCCAAGGTTCACGCCACTCTGGAAGACGCAGTGGCTGACTGCACCCTGGCCGTTGGTGCCAGTGCACGCTCGCGCACCCTGCCCTGGCCGATGCTCTCCCCGCGGGAGTTAGCTGACCGGCTACCCGCCGAGTGCCAGGCTGCTGAGTCCCGTGTGGCGCTGGTATTCGGGCGCGAGGACAGCGGCCTTACCAATGCTGAATTACAGCGCTGCCACGCACATGTGCATATTCCTACCAATGCCGACTTTAGCTCACTAAATTTGGCCGCAGCGGTTCAGGTGCTTGCCTATGAGTGTCGCATGGCGTGGCTAAACCAAGCAGATGGCCAAGCGAATGCAACGTCAACTGCGCCGAATGATGACGATGACCTGGCCACCCACGCCGAACTAGAGCGCTACTTCGAGCACTTAGAACGCACGCTAATTGGCATTGATTTTCACGACCCTGATCAGCCACGACAGTTAATGGCGAGACTGCGCCGCTTGTACCTGCGCGCCCGCCCAGAGCGCATGGAAATGAATATTTTGCGTGGGATTCTGTCAGCTACCGAAAAGGCTGCGAACACCAAGCCACCCAAGCCGTAATTTATTAGGCAGGAAACGCTAAACTTGAAGTTGATGCTGCGTGCCCCAACTTCGCTATTCTGCTAACGTGATTTCTCTATTGATATTCCAAGAACCGGTGATATTCCAAGAATCCGTTCTAATAGTTCAATAGCTAGACGCCGCCTTTATAACGCCAAGGAACACCTCATGTTTCAACATCTACGTGAAGACATCAACAGCGTATTTGACCGCGACCCGGCCGCACGTAACTTTCTTGAGGTGCTGACCAACTACCCTGGCCTGCACGCCCTCCTGCTGCATCGCTGCGGCCACTGGCTGTGGACAAAAAACCTCAAGTGGCTAGCGCGTACACTATCGACGTTTTCACGCTGGCTCACCGGCATTGAAATTCATCCAGGCGCCACGATTGGTCGGCGGTTTTTTATTGATCACGGCATGGGTGTGGTGATTGGCGAAACAGCGCTGGTGGGCGATAACGTAACGCTTTATCAAGGTGTCACCCTAGGGGGCACCAGTTGGAACAAAGGCAAACGCCATCCCACCTTGGGGGATGGCGTGATTGTCGGCGCGGGCGCCAAAATACTGGGGCCCTTTACGGTCGGCGCTGGAGCGAAAATTGGCTCTAATGCCGTGGTCACCAAAGAAGTGCCGCCCGGTGCCACGGTGGTAGGCATTCCCGGCAAAATCGTTAAACGCGCCGACCCCGATGTGGAAGAAGCACTGGATGTCGATCCCGCCCGACGCGAAGCCATCTGCCAAAAATTTGGCTTTGATGCCTACGGCGTCAGCCAGGACATGCCTGACCCCGTAGCCCGTTCGATGCAGGCGATGCTCGACCATATGCACGCCGTGGATGAGCGCATTGAGCGTATGTGCTCTACCCTGCGTAAGCTAGATGACAACTACCGAGACGGCCAGCTACCGGCGCTGCGCGATGAAGATTTTGCCGACATTCTGGACGAGAACGATACCGGCTGCCCCGGCGTTGGCAAACGCTCTGCCACTGCGCCATCAGCCGAGCAAGAAACGCTGCCGCCGCGTAATGGTTGACCAAAGCACTCAGGTTTTCCCATAATGGCAGCACATTTGCCGTTAGTGCGCTGAGCTTTCAGCGTCGAGGGGCTTGCCATGCGCTTGACCACTAAAGGCCGTTACGCCGTTACCGCCATGCTCGATTTAGCCTTGCATGCCCATAACGGCCCGACCAGCCTAAGCGATATCTCCCAGCGTCAAGAGATATCGCTCTCCTATTTAGAGCAGCTTTTTGCTCGCCTGCGCCGTGCAGGTCTGGTCAACAGCGTGCGCGGCCCAGGCGGCGGCTACCTGCTTTCGCAGCCTGCGGACGCGATTAGCGTTTCAAAGGTGATTGACGCGGTAAATGAAAGCGTCGATGCCACCCGTTGCCAGGGACTCTCCGACTGCCAACAGGGCGATACTTGCCTGACGCATCATTTGTGGTGCGAGCTCTCCGTGCAGATACGCCATTTTCTTGACGATATGACCCTGGCACAACTGATGCTGCGTCCTGATGTCATACGTATTGCGTCGCGACAGAAACAGCGTGCCGAGGCAGGCATTCTCGCCTCTTCACCCTGACCCCACGACACGAACCCGACTCCCTTGACCGATCAACCGCTGGAACGTAACGATGACCACACCCACGCTGCCCATTTACCTGGATTACGCCGCCACCGCGCCGGCGGATGCCCGCGTGGTTGAGGTTATGCAACGCTACCTGACGGTTGACCAGCTATTTGCCAACCCGGCTTCGCGCAGCCATATGCTGGGCTGGCAGGCAGAGCAGGTGATTGAGCAGGCGCGCCGCCAGGTGGCCGATGCCATTGGCGCCGACCCGAGAGAGATCGTCTGGACCAGCGGCGCCACCGAAGCAGACAACCTGGCGCTGATTGGTTTTATGCGCGCCAACCGCGAGCGTGGTTTACACTTGGTGACCTCGACGATTGAGCATAAAGCTATCGTTGACACTGCCCATGCGCTGGAGAAAGAGGGCTTTGAGGTTACCTGGCTAACGCCGGGCCATGATGGCCGTATNNNGGTTTCATTGATGGCGGTTAACAACGAACTGGGCACCATCAACGATATCGCGGCTCTAGCGGCCGTTGCCCATGAGTTTGGCGCGGCTTTTCATACCGATGCTGCCCAGGCGGTAGGGCGTATTCCCTTAGACGTAGTGGCTCAGCAGATCGACCTGATGTCACTGTCCGGCCATAAAACCTACGGCCCCAAAGGCGTCGGGGCGCTGTATGTAAAGCGCCACCCGGACATCCGCGTTGAGGCGCTGATTCATGGCGGCGGTCATGAGCGTGGTATGCGCTCTGGCACACTGCCGACACACCAAATTGCGGGCATGGGTGAAGCCTTTGCGCTGATGCAGCAGCAGTACGACGAAGACAACGCCCATATTACGGACTTGCAGCAGCGCTTTCTGCGTGGCCTGGAAGGGCTTGACGGCGTAATCTCGAACACGCCGCTGAGTGACACTGAAAAACGAGCAGTACCCAACATTCTCAATCTGGCATTCGAAGGTGTCGACGGCGAGTCACTGCTGATGGCACTGCGCGATGTAGCAGTCTCCACCGGCTCGGCGTGCAACTCAGCCAGCGTCGACCCGTCCTACGTGCTGCTCGGCATCGGCACACCACGCTCGCTGGCGCTCTCATCGCTGCGTTTTAGCTTCGGGCGTTTTACCACCGAAGCCGACATTGATCATGCGCTAGCGCTCATACGCCATGCGGTGAGCGGTTTACGTACACCGCCCCGTCAAGCGGCTGACTAGCTGACTATTTTTAAGGAGGACGCCTCATGGCAACACTCAATATTACCCCGGCTGCCGCACAACAGATTCGTCACGTGCTCGACGAGCGCGGCCAAGGCCTCGGCTTGCGCGTCTCGGTCAAGCCAAGCGGCTGTTCTGGCTATAGCTACGTGCTCGATTTTGCTGACACCGTCAGCGACGAAGAAGTCCATTTTGAAGCCCACGGTGCCAGCGTCTATGTCGCTCCCGATGCGGTAGAGATGCTTAACGGTAGCGAAGTGGATTACGTCAGCGAAGGGCTGAACCGCTTTTTCCGCTTCAACAACCCTAACGTCAAAGATGAGTGCGGCTGCGGTGAGAGCTTTACCGTCTAAGCATTGCTTGGTCAGCTTCATCGCCGGTATTCATCCCCCGGCTTAAGCGCTATAATCGCGCCCCTGGATACACAAGCGCAGGCAGCCGGGTTACGCCCGCATGCTTTTTTGACACATTAGCGTTTAAAAACGCTAGCTGCCGAAGCGCTATTAACTGAATCATTTTCTGGGCCGCCCTGGCCTTCTAGGGCGGCACTTTTTGCTTAAGCCTTTTTAAGGAGACCATTTACATGGCTACTGAACGCACTCTTTCTATTATCAAGCCTGACGCCGTTGCCAAAAATGCCATCGGTGACATCATTGCTCGCTTCGAAAAAGCAGGCCTAAAAGTCGTCGCTGCCAAAATGGTTCATCTCTCTGAAGAGAAGGCTGGCGGTTTCTACGCAGAGCACAAAGAGCGTCCGTTCTTTAAAGACCTGGTTGGCTTCATGACCTCTGGCCCGGTGGTTGTTCAAGTACTTGAAGGTGAAGGCGCCATCGCTAAAAACCGTGACCTGATGGGTGCGACCAACCCGAAAGAAGCGGCACCCGGCACTATTCGCGCCGATTTTGCGGAAACAATCGACGCCAATGC
>LGOV01010084.1_pt1 | contig 25604 bp, 29 predicted proteins | sample 469881 | NCBI WGS metagenome assembly LGOV01 (sample SAMN03857199, study PRJNA290197) | marine sediment metagenome | biome: marine cold seep biome; feature: cold seep; material: marine sediment; isolation source: sample #5579, elevator 3A push core 41 containing 12 cm of sediment... ...
CTTTCTTTTATGATCAGGAACTATTGCATACAAGAATGCTTTTCCACCAATTCAATACGGTATTGTGGTAAAGTCAAAGACTTTTCCATAATTCAATAGCTAATAAATTAAAATGCGGTTTAAATGTGCAAAAGCACATGTCCGCATTTTTGCTTAAGCTTTAGTCTTAAGCTTAAAAGAAGCAGTTAAAAACTGCTTCGTGTCCCCTACTTGACTATAGGGACACATAAGTACGAGAAAAACAACTCTTAAATGCTAAAAAAGCCAGTAAATACTGTGCTTATAGTCTTTAAAATGTTGTATTTGAATAATTTCTAAAATTTAGGGGGCTTTTTATGGTTAAAGAATGCTATTTGTTCAAGACTCGAAAAGTCTTTCCAGATGGTAGAGTTAAAACAATTTATAAAACAGGTAATTTAATAAACGGTTCAAAGAATAGAGTATTATCATTAGTTGATGATAATTTAATTATTGAAGTTACTTCTGGTGAAGTTCAGGCTTCACTTGATAGACTACACGCATTAAATGAGTTATACGGTTTTAATTCTGATAATCTTGAGCAAAAAGATTTAACAAAAGTTTACAGTCAATTTTTGATACAAGAACAAAAGAAACTACAACCAAAACAATTTGTACTCTTACAAAATATTCTTCGGTCAGTTCGTAGAAGTAGGCAAGAATTGCAAGACACCGCTGAAAGTAATAATTTTAATTGGTTTATTACTCTTACTTTTAATAAAGAGCTTATAGGTGGTGAAGCGGCAAGGCTTAATGATGAAGTTACTATTGGTCATTATAAAAAATGGCGTAGAATGATAAAAGAAAAATTTCCAAATGCTTTTTATATTACAGTACCTGAATATCATAAAAAAGGTGGACTTCACTTCCATATTCTTATGGGTGGGGTAACTGCAAGGGACTTGAAACTTCAGCATACTGATTTAGTTTGTTGCCATTGGGCAAGAAAAAAAGTCATGTCTAAAGCTCAGTATGAGCTTGAAAAAGACAAGCACGATTTAATCGTTACAGATGGTTACACCATTTATAATGTTAAAGCTTGGGAAAAAGGTTGGTCAACAGCTACACAAATAGCTTCACAAGAAGCAACAAGGTATTATGTAACAAAATACCTTACTAAAAATGGTATTGATATTAGGTTTTATAATCAAAAGAGATTTTATACAAGCCATAATATTATTAAACCACTAGTTGAAAAAGAAAACATTTTAATCGGTAAAGCTGATTTTGATTTACCAGAAGAACAATTAAAGACTAGGCTTCAAAGATTAGTCAATAACTACAACATAGAAGACAAGACACCAGAAGGAAAGCTTGTCTATCGGTCGTTAGATAACGGCTACTACATATTTGAAGGAGAAGAAAAAAATGAATGATGTTATTTTAAAATATGCTGGAAGTAAATGGCGCTTAGCTGAATGGATAATTAAGCAAATACCACCACATAAAGTTTATGTGGAACTATTTTTTGGTTCAGGATCTGTATTTTTCACAAAGACACCCAGTCATATCGAAACAATAAACGATATTAATGGTGATGTAGTTAATTATTTTAAAGTTATAAGAAATAATTCTGAAGAGCTTTCAAGATTAATTAATTTAACACCTTGGGCTAGGGAAGAATATTCTAATAGTTATGAAAGAAACAATAATGACACCGAAGTTGAAAGAGCAAGAAAGTTTGCTATTAATTGTTGGATGTCCTATGGTGCAAGTCAACATAAATATAATGGCTTTAGAACAGGTGTTTCACCTACAGCACCGCAAGTTACTAAAATATGGAATAAGGTTCCAAAAGTAATTTTACAAAGCGTTATTCGGTTAAAAGATGCTCAAATTGAAAATAGGCCCGCTTTAGATATTATAAAAAAATATAATAACCCTGATACCTTAATATATTTAGACCCGCCTTATCTACATGAAAGTAGAAAATTTACTAAACATTATAAATATGAAATGACTGATTTTGACCATAAAGAATTACTGCAGTTAATTTTAAAAAGTAAATCAAAAATTATTTTAAGTGGTTATGATAATGAATTATATAATAATCAATTAAAAGACTGGGTTAAATTAACTAAACAGGCTAGATGTGAAACAGGTGATAAAAGAACTGAAGTGCTTTGGTTAAACTTTGATGTTAGTCCAATGTTTAAATATTTTGATTAAAAAAAACACACTAAAAAGGAAGGTGCATAAATGCAACAATTAAAAAAGACAGCAATTAAGCTGCCTTTTTAATTTATGTAAATAACACATTTGGATTAGTGGTAAGCAGAAGCTAGCTATTTTTTATTTAAAACTAATAAGTATAAAATATCCTGGCAAAATTTTAGTTTAACTTTGCCAGGATATTTTACTTTTTGTAGTACAAATGTTTGTAATTTATGATAAAATGTAATACAATATTAATAATTAAAATTGGAGAAACAGAATGAGTGATAAACAAATAAGGTATGTGGATTTATTCGCGGGCTGTGCAGGTCTGTCTTTAGGTTTGCATAATGCTGGGCTAGTTGGTTTGTTCGCCATTGAAAAAAATTCCGATGCATTTAAAACATTAAGATATAATTTAATTGATAAAGTTAATCATTTTAGCTTATGGCCAGAATGGTTAGAGAAAAAAAATCATGATATAATTGAATTATTAGATAATCACAAAGAAGATATACTAAGTTTAAAAGGATCAATTGACCTGGTTGTTGGTGGACCACCATGCCAGGGTTTTTCTATGGCTGGAAAAAGAGATCCAAAAGATATAAGAAATAAACTAGTGGATTATTATATTGAATTTATCAAATTATCTGAGCCAACATATGTTTTGTTTGAAAATGTTAAGGGGCTTACAACAAGCATTAAGAGAAAAGGCAAGAACACTAAAACATATAAAGACTATGTTGTAAAAAAATTTGAAGATCTGGGATACAATGTAGAATCAAAAATGATATCAATGAATAATTATGGTGTTCCTCAAAAAAGAGAAAGATTTATTTTAATTGGATCTAAGAAAGGAAAAACAAATTTTTTTAATAAGCTAGATGATAATTTTAATAGCTTTATAAACAGTAAGGGAATTAAGCCTGTCAATACAATAAAAGATGCTTTAAGCGACCTTAAAAGAAGTAATGGAGAAATCCAAAGCCCAGACACTAAAAGCTTTAAGGCTGGCAAATATGGTCGTAAATCTTCGGGTTATCAAAAATTAATGAGAGCAAAAACAACCTTAAAACACCCAGATAGTCATAGGTTTGCTAATCAAACTCCAGTTATTGTTAAATTACAACAGGAGATGATTGATAAGTGTCCAAAAGGGGTAAGGATTACGCCTAATAATAATTATGTTGATAATCTAAAAAGAAGAGGCGCAACAATACTCAATCCAAAAGGATTAAGTCCAACTATTACATCTAATCCAGATGGCTTAATACATTATAATGAACCGAGAATACCAACTGTAAGAGAGATGGCAAGATTACAAAGTTTTCCAGATCATTATGAGTTTAAGGGGAAATATACAACAGGTGGTAAATTAAGAAAGGTTGATGTACCAAGATATACACAAATTGGTAATGCAGTGCCGCCGTTATTTGCAGAACAAGCAGGATTAATATTTAAGGAGATCATTGGGGATGAGCAATAGTAAACTTAACTTTAAGATAAGTACAGGGTTGAAAAACATAATTGGTAAAGAGCTAATAAATGATAAATTTATTGCCGTATTTGAGCTTATAAAAAATAGCTATGATGCAGGAGCCAAGAGAGTTGATTTAGTTTTTGAAAATTTTGGTTCTGAATTTCCGACTATGATAATTAAAGATGATGGCTGTGGAATGTCTTTAGAAGACTTAACCGAAAAGTGGCTGTTTGTAGGGTATTCTGAAAAAAAAGAACAAAACCAAACTGATGAATATAGAGATAAAATAAAAAGAAAGGCAGCTGGTGCAAAAGGTATTGGTCGTTTTTCTTGTGATAGACTGGGCAAAGAAGTTACTTTATATTCAAAAACTAAAAATGATGAAATGGTTCATAAGGTGTCTGTTAATTGGGATGAATTCGAAAAAGATGATAAGAATGAATTTGTGGATGTAGAACTTGATTATGAGCACATTCATTATCCTGAAATAGAAGAGAGTGGGACAATTATTAAAATCTTATCATTTCGTGAAGAGTGGAAAGAAAAAGATCTTACAAAGTTAAAAAAATCTGTCATGAAAATGATAAATCCAATGAATGATGAGGATGATAAATTTGAAGTTTTTTTCAATGTAACCGATTCTAATGATGATGAATACGAGCTGCAATTAAAATCAAATATCGACTTAAATAAGAATAGTAATGTAATTAGTGGAAAGGTAGAAAATGATATCTTTGAAAGACTAAATTTGAAAACAACAAATATACTGGTTGAAATATCTAAAGATGGTGAAACTATAACATCTAGACTTGAAGATAGGGGCAGTTTTATCTATGAAATAAAAGAAAAAAATACATATAAATTCTTAAAGTCTATAAAAAGTAGCTTATTTGCGTTAAATAGATCTGCAAAAATGACTTTCACAAATATCATGAAAATAGAGCCGGTAAAATATGGATCAATATTTGTGTATAAAAATAACTTTAGAATTTATCCATATGGAGAGCCAGGAAATGATTTTTTTGATATTGATAAAAGAAAGTCACAAGGCTATGCAAGATTTCTTGGGTCTAGAGATTTGATAGGAAGAATATCTATCAAAGGAAATGATAAACATTTTATTGAAACATCAAGTAGAAATGCTGGTTTTTTACAAACCCCAGAATTTTTCGAGCTTCAAAGTTTTTTTATGGACAAAGTATTAAAACCTCTTGAGAAATATGTTGTAGATATCATTAAGTGGGGACAACTTACAAGAAAAGAAATCAAGAAGAATACCGGTGAAATTATAAAACCTGAAGATGTCACTATAGATATAATGAATAAACTATTAGACACAAAAAAAGAAGAAAATATTTTAAAAATTGATTTTAATAAAAAATTAACAGAAGTTATTGATATTAAATCGGGAGACAATTTAGAAAATGTCTTAAAAAAAGCTGAAAAAATTGCTTCATATATGACAGATAAAAGTTTTTTTAACCTTATACAGGATATTAAAGAGAAGACAAAGGATTTTGAAAAACAAAATATTGAGGGACAAAAAGCTTTAGATGAAATTAAAAAGAAAAGTGAAGCAAGAAAAAGAGCAATTAAAGCCCTGTCAACTTTTAATTCAAAAGATAAAGCTATATATGCGGGTTCTTTACATACCGTTGGTTTAGATGCTGGTTCAATTAAGAAAAAGATAGATAAGATATTTGAATTTCATAATAATGAAATAAGCAAACCAGTAAGAAATGAGTTAGTAAGNNNATTTACTTGCACAAAAAATCCAGTATTTTTCTGAATATTGTAATAAGGCTAACTTTAACATGGAAAGTGTTAAAATTAATAAAAATTTAGGGGCTTATATTAAGGGGTATGTAGATAATATAATCCAAGACACGCATAGTATATATATTACTGTTGAAAATGAAAACAACTCATCTGTTGATAAATTTAATCCTAAAGAGATTGCAGTGTTAGTTCAAAATGTGATATCAAATTCTATAAAATATCGGGCTTCAACTATTAAGTTTAAGCTATTTAAAGAAAATGAAATCAATTATATTATAATTGAAGATAATGGAGATGGGTTAAGTGAAGAAGCGGATCCAGAAGGTATTTTTAAATTTGGAGTTAGATATGGCAATAATTCTGGTAGTGGAATTGGGCTATATCATGTAAGGGAAATTGTAAAAAAACAACTAAAGGGCAATATCAGTTTGGATCCAACATTTAAGGATGGCTTCAGATTAAAGGTGGTTTATTGATATGGGAGTAACTTATAGAATTTTATGGGTAGAAGATTATGAAGATATAGTAATAGATGATACCCCTAAAATTAAGAACATTTTAAAAAAGCTATCATATAGATGCGAGATTGATCATTGCGATGATTATGATGAATTTATTGCTGATTATATTGAAGGGGCTAACGAAAACACTTTTTTAAAATATGATTTGGTTTTAATGGATTATAATATGACAGACATTAATAAAAAGGAAAGAAATGGTGTAACATTGATAAAATTATTAATAGATAAAGGGCTTTGTTCTGATATTATTTTTTATTCAAGTAAGTGTAATTTAGTTAGAAAAGATTTTAAACAAAATGAGCTGGATGGAGTATACTTAAGTTATAAAAACGAAAGATTTTACAGTATAGTAGAAAGTGTAGTAAAAAAAACACTAAGAAGAGAAAAAACCATCACAGGTATTCGTGGCACATTGATGGATAGAACATCTTATTTTGATTTTGTTATGCAAAAGGCTATAAAATATTTTGACCAAAAGTTTTTACCTGGTGAAAAAACAAAATTTATAAAAGATCATGTTAAAGAGTTGTTGGATATTCAAAAGTTTAATTATTTTATTATTGGATACAAAACAGCTGAAAAAGCCAATAGTGAGTTATGTTTTATTAGCAGGCATCATTCAAACATGCTACCCTCAATGAAAAAATATAAGTTATTAGAGGGGATTCTGAAAAAATTTAACTACTCAGGGAGGTTTTATTCTAAGAAGTTTGCAGATGATTATAATAAAAAAATTTTTAAATTCAGACATGATTTGGCACATAAAAAATTAACATATACATTAGATTATGAAGGTGTAATTTTACATGATGAGTGTGATATTAATTGTTCAACCTGTAAAATTATTGAGATGAACAAAGTAGATGGTCTTAGAAATCGTCTTGTAAGTTATGATTCATTTTTTGAATCACTAGATAATGATATTGATAAATTAATTGAACTTGAAAGACGAAATCAACGTACAGCATAAATATAGAAACATCTAATAAAAAAAGACAGCTTAATAGCCGCCTTTTTTATTCTAATGTAAGGGTATAAATAAGGGTACAGATGTTTAAGCGTGCTGTAAACACTAGCCTTAAGGGTAATAATAATTACACTTAGGATCTAGTATCGAGAGATGTGGGGGTTCGATTCCCTTCATCCGCACCAGAAAAAGCACCTTTTCACGGGTGTTTTTTTATTTGTTTTATTATACATATAAAAAATATTTTTAATGCAACTTTTGTTTACATAAATTAATTTAATATGTGAACAAGAAGAGTAGGTCATATTTTATGAAATAACTACCATATTGGGTTAGAATATGTTATAATTTCTCAGACTAAATTTAGGAGCAATAAAATGTTAAAAGCAATTAATGTAAGTAAAACTTATTATACAAAAGCAGGAGCAAGTCAAAAAGCATTAGATAATGTTAGTATAGAATTTGATAATAAGGGACTAGTATTTATTTTAGGTAAAAGTGGTAGTGGTAAAAGTACACTACTAAACATTCTTGGTGGACTTGATGTTATGGATGCAGGCAACATAGAAATTAAAGGTAAAAGCAGTGCTGAGTTTAATCAAGGCGACTTTGATAGTTACCGTAATACTTATTTAGGGTTTATCTTTCAAGACTTTAATATTTTAGAGGATTTTACTGTTAGAGAGAATATTAATTTAGCATATGAGCTTCAACACAAAGTGGCAGATGAAAACAGGCTTAAAGAAATTTTAGAAGAAGTTGAAATGCTAGAATATAAAGATCGTAAACCAAACGAATTATCTGGTGGTCAAATTCAGCGTATTGCAATTGCAAGAGCTTTAATTAAAAACCCAGAAATTATTATGGCAGATGAGCCAACGGGTAACTTAGATAGTGAAACAGGTGAACAGGTTTTTAAAACACTTAAAAAACTAGCAAAAGAAAAACTTGTGCTAGTAGTAAGCCACGATAGAGAAGCAGCAGAAGAATATGCAGACAGAATTCTTGAACTAAAAGATGGTAAAATTATTGATGATGTTACTAAGCAAGTTATAGCAACAAAAAAAGAAACAAAAATAGCTAGTAACATTAAAGCTTCAGGTAAAAAATTGCTTGTAAAAAGCGGTATTAAATTAACAACTAAAGAGCTTGAGCAAATTAACCACGCAACAGAAAATGGTTTAGAGGTTGAGTTTTTAAGTAAAGCTGATTCTAAAAACTTTAACGAACTTGAAAACAAAACTTTTGTTAAAACAAAGATTATTAAAGCAAAAAAACAAAAAGATTTTAAACCTTTTGAGCTTATCAAAAGTAAACTTCCTAATAAAAATGCCTTTAAAATGGGTAAGAGTAGCCTTAAACATAAAAAGGTAAAACTTTTCTTTACATTATTTTTAACAATAATAGCGTTAACGCTATTTGGTTTTGCTGATGTTATGGGAAGTTTTAGTGTTGCAAAAGCAAGCACTAACACATTTAAAAATTCTGATTATTCACTACTACCTTTTACATTTCAAGAAGAGAGTGAATATGGCTATTATTATGACATTGCACCAACGCAGGATATAATTAATAATTTTAAATTACTTAGTGCACAAGACGCTTATAGAGGTTACGCTTATAGAATTGATTTTGAGGATATGCTAAAAAATGTAATACCGAATTATAACGAATATTACAGAGATTATATTGGAGGTATTATTGAAATGCCGGATGCAAGTGCATTTGGAGATGATTTTGTAGGAACTTTCCCTATAGACGAGTCTGAAATTGTAATTAATAATTATTTATTAGAACACTTTATAGAATTTGGTTTTGCAAGCTATAATGACCAAACATTATTAATAGAAGATATTGACAATGTAACTAGTTTTGCCGATATTGAAAATAAGTTAGTAAGAGTTCGTGCTGAAAATGAAATAAAAACTTTTAAAATTGTTGGAATGGTAAATTATAACCTATCAATGTATGCAGAGAAAAAGGTTAGATGGGCAGAAATTACTGAAGACTCTAGCTATGAAGAAAAAAATGGTCTTTATATGTATGCGGATCAATATGGCTTTTTAGGTAGACTAATTGTTAAAGAAGGTTTTAATGATGCTAATTATGTCAGCACTTTGTCTGAGGATACTTTTTCAATTGAGAGACAGGGTCATGGATTTAATAATCATAGGGAGATTATAGCTAGACTAACTGATTTAATCCCGCCAGAAGGTCTTGGCGAAGTTGAATTATATGAATATTTAAATAAAGTAGAAATTGAAATAGGTAAATTACAAATAGTAACTATTTTAAATGATTATTATTTTGGTGCAGGCGGAAAGCCTGAAACGCTAGGCGAGAACGACGCAGTAGTGCCAGCTAGCTGGTTCAAAACTAGTGATGAAGCCGTATTAGATAGTTATTTAAATACTAAAATAAATTTACAGTTAATATTAGACGATTACTCTGCTGAGAGCTATGGACAAGTAGAATATGAAGAAGAATTAAATATTGTAGGTTTTTTAATTAACAGTTCTGCTCATAGGCAAGATGAGGTGATAGTACCTGACAGGTATTTTGATTATATGATTGACCTTTCTATTAATAACTCTGAACTTATGTATACTTTTTTAAACAACAACTCTCAAGATGCAAAACTATTTGAAGTTATGGAAGATAATAATTTTAGACATGTTACCGATTTATCTCAAGAAATAAATGCTATAGCTGAAATGTTTAAAATAATGCAAAAAATATTTTTCTACATTGCTCTTGTAATGGCTATGTTTGTAGCATTTATGATTATGAACTTTATTTCTACCAGCATAAGCTATAAGAAAAAAGAAATTGGTATACTTCGTGCACTTGGTGCAAGAAAAGCAGATGTATTTAAAGTATTCTACTTTGAAGGGCTTATTATAGGCGTTATAAGCTATCTTATAACTATTACATTAATAATTATTGGAGTTATGTTATTTAACAGCTTTATTCAAGCAGAAATGGCAACAGAAGTTGTTTTAATTGGCTTAGGGTTTAGGCAAATAATGCTAGTTGCACTTATATGTTTTGGAACAATATTCCTAGCATCTTATTTCCCAGTAAATAAAATTGCTTCCAAAAAACCAATTGATGCAATTAGAGGTCATTAAAAATAAACTAAAAAAGAGTGGTTTAACCCACTCTTTTTTTTGTGCACAAAATATTTATTTAAACATTTTATTTATTGTTGTGGTTATGATATAATTAGTATATATTTTAAAAGGAAGAGAAATTATGGGAAGTTTAGGTTTTTATACTGCAGTTACAGCACTTGTATTTTTAGTGCTAATATCTCCAATTATTGCTTACATTGTTAAGCAAATTAAAACCTACAAGATTTTAGCAGAAGAAGAAAAACAATTGCAGGGTATTTATAAAAACAAAAGTTATGATGAACTTATGGAAGAACTTACAAACAAGCAGAAAGGTATACAGGTTAAAACTATCCAAAAAGAGGAAAAAACTGTAACCTCACCTGAGCCAGAAAAACAAGAAGAAGTTGATAAAACAAAAAAGAAAATTAAGAAACAAAAGAAAGTTAAGAAACAAAAGAAAGTTAAAAAAGAAGAAGTTGTAAGGGGAAAGCCAATAATAAAAAAGGCTAAACTAAAAGAAAAGATTGTAGAAGAAAAGCCAGAAGTAAAAGAAGTTAAACCAAAAGAAGAGTCTGAGGATTATGAAGAAAAAACTCTTGAGGAACTTTTAAAAGATATAAAGAAAAAGAAGAAAAAGAAGAAAAAATAAAAGATGAAGTAAATTCATCTTTTTTTATATAAAAATCATTTTCCTTAGTTTATAAGTTAACTTTTGTTTAAAAAATTGATATAATAGCATTAATAAATAAACAAGGAAGGTATTATTTTATGGGATCAGTATGGGCAGATTTATTTTTTACAATTTTGTACTACCAAGCAGTGCCACTAATTTTAAGGATGGGTTTTCACAGAAAAGCATTTGATAAAAAACTAGCAATCAAAATAGCTATTGTAAATGTAGTAGTAGTGTGGCTAAATTGGTTATATATTTTCCGTGTAATAAAATTTATTACAGGTGTAAGTAATACTCCTGGCATAATTTCACCAATTTTATGGGGTTCTTTGGCTTTTTGGTTATTAATTTTTAAACCTAAATGGAAAAAACATGAGTTAGTAGAGCCTAAAGGCGCTAAAGATAAAGTTTTAAATGTGTTAAAAGCTTTTACAAATAGTTTTTTAAGTGAGAAAGATGTTATTGAAGTAAAAGCAACAAATATTGAAAAAGAAGAAGTAAGTGAAGTAAGTGAAGTAATCAAAGAGAGCGAAGTAAAAGAATAAAAGGGAAGTTTTATGAAAAACACCAAAATTATTTGTACTATTGGGCCGGCTAGTAAAAGCTATGAGGTTTTAGAAAAAATGGTCAATGCTGGAATGAATGTGGCGAGAGTTAATATGAGCCATGGGGTGTTTGAAGAGCATCAAGAAATAATTGACACATTGAAAAAACTAAGAAAAGATTTAAATATTCCACTGGCTATTATGATAGATACAAAAGGACCTGAAGTTAGAATAGGTGTTTTTGACAAGGGTAGTATACATTTAAATAAAAATAGCACTTTTACTTTCACAACAAAAGAGGTTGTGGGAGATGCCCTTAGGGTTTCTGTTAGTTACAAAAATTTGCATAAAGACTTAGCACCAGGTAAAATTATTTTACTTAACGACGGTCTTATGACTTTTAAGGTTTTAGAAATTAAAGACGGTGACATCATTTGTAAATGTATGGATGAAGGCACTTTAACCGATAGAAAAGGAATGCATTTTCCTAAAACCGATTTAAATATTCCATTTTTAAGTGATAAAGACCGTGAAGATTTGGCTTTTGCAGCTAAAAACGATGCCGATTTTATTGCGGCTAGTTTCATTAGCAACGCAGATAACGTTTTAGAGCTTAGAGAGTACCTTAAAAGCATCAAGTTTGAAGACGTGAGTATAATTTCTAAAATTGAAAATCACTCAGGGATAGATAGCATTGACGAGATAATAGAGGTTTCTGATGGTATTATGGTAGCTCGTGGTGATATGGGCGTAGAAGTTGATTACTTTAGGCTTCCAAATATTCAAAAACATATTGTTAAAAATGTTACGCAAAAGGGTAAGCAAGTAATTATTGCTACTGAAATGCTAGAGAGCATGATTAATAATTCTAGACCAACAAGAGCAGAAGTTAGCGACGTTGCTAATGCTGTTTATGATGAAGCCTGTGCTGTAATGCTTAGTGGCGAAACAGCTATTGGTAAAAGCCCTGTTAAAGTTGTAAAGGTTATGAGCAATATTATTAAAAATGTTGAAGAGAACATAAATTATGAAAAACGCTTTAAACTTAGGCATGCCTTACAAAAAAGTGTTACTGATACAATTAGTCATTCAGCTTGTAACACAGCGTTAATATTAGATGCTAAAGCCATAATTGTTTCAACCGAGAGTGGTAAAACAGCAAGAATGGTTTCTAAATTTAAACCTAATACTCCTATTGTCACTTATGTTTTAAGCGAAAAAGTTTATCATCAGCTTAGCTTAGTGTGGGGAGTTATGCCTATTAACGCACCAGAAGTTGACCATATTGAAGAACTTATTGCAACTTCACACAGAGAAGTTAAAAACTTAAAAGGTGTAAAAGAAGGTGATCTTTACGTGGTTACCGCAGGCTTACCTATTGGTAAAAAGGGAAGTATAAACCTAATTCAGGTAGAAAAGGTCTAGTACTCTATAAAACTATAAATGAATATAAAAAAAAGAGAGTGTATTGAGCACTCTTTTTTTGTCTCAAAACAAGGCAAAATAAGGTAGTTATGTTTTCATAACTCACATAGTTATAAAAACATAACTATACAAAAATCTTTTAAAATTTTCCAATAAAAACCCTTTACAAAAGGTTATAGATTATGTATAATTAAAATATACAAAAAAGGAGAAATATAATGAGTTTAATTACCATTGGATTAATCGCGGGTTTTGTAGGCGGAGCAGTAGCTTGTTTCAAAATTGAAAGCGTAGAAAAAAAGAGCAAATAAGGAATACTACAAACACTCTATTTTGAGTGTTTTTTTGTGTCAGCATGAATGTATAAATAATCATAAATTATAGTGAGTTCACAAGTGAAACTCTTGCCTTAGAAATTTTTATTTTTTTATTTAGTTGATTTTAATTGTGTTCTTTTTAAATTTATAATAGAATATAGTAATTGATATGTGTAAATTTATATATTAATATACTATATTAGGGAGCTTAATGATGAATGAACTAAATCCGAAAGGAAGAGAAAGAATTATTTGTTACTGTATGGGAATTACAGCTGGGGAAATAATTGATACAATTGAAGACGGTGCAAACACGCTGGAAGCTATTATGGATGAAACAAGTGCAGGAACAGTTTGTGGAAATTGCCACAGAAAAATTAATGGACTGCTTGAAGAACACAAAAAATAAAGAAGGTTACTATGGAAGATATGAATAAAGTTATTTGCCCATGTTTTGATTTAACTCTAGGCGTTATTATAAAAGATATTAAAGAAAATAATGTTGAAACTATTGAAGAGCTTATGGAAGTTAATGAAGCCGGTACAATGTGCGGGGCTTGCATTGATGAACTTGAAGAAATTATTGAAAAATATAAAAATAAATAATACCTATTAGTAGGTAGCATTTTAAATATACATAGGAGAAGTTTATGGAAGAAAACAATAAAAAAGGAAATATATTATATGGTATTTTAGGCTTTTTATTTCCTATTGCTGGATTAATACTTTATATTTTATTTAAAGATAGTCAGCCAGAAGATGCCGAAATTGCGATAAAAGGTACTGTTATAGGTCTAATTGTAGGCTTTGTAATAGGAATATTATTAACAGTTTTTATACTTGTATTTGGTATTGGTTTGTTTAGTACGATGCCATTTGATTTTAGCTTACTTACTCCGTAGCTCAGTTTAACAATTTATAAAAAAGATTTGTGCAATTTGCATAATTTTTTTTACATTTTATTATTGACAAACCATCAAAAATATACTATATTAAGTGTACGTGTAAAAAACCAAACACAATATGTAGTGTTTAGTTGATAGTCAAACACAATATATATTTACTATAAAAAAGGGAGAAAAGTTATGGCAGAGCATGAAGTAAGAGGATTAACCTTAGATGAAATTGATGAGTTAACAGATAATTATGCTAAGGAATTATTACCAAAAGAATACACTCAAGGAACTCAATTATCGGCAAATGTAAATGAAGAAAATGAATTTGTTTTATACGAACAACAATCATTAGAAATTTAATTTTTAAAAATCCAGCTTAGGCTGGTTTTTTTGTGTAATAAATTTAACAAAAACTTTTGTTTGTGCTAAACTTGATTTATGAGAATTATTGCAGGTAAATATAAAGGTAGAGTGTTAAACACACTAAACCATGAAGGAACGAGACCAACGCCAGATAGAGTGCGTGAAGCTTTGTTTAGTAAAATTCAGATCGATATTAAAGGTGGCATAGTGCTAGACCTTTTTAGTGGTACTGGGGCTCTTTCATTTGAAGCTATAAGCCGAGGGGCAAAAGAGTGTTATTTAGTAGATAAAAATGAAGAAAGCTATAATTTAATTACAGCTAATAACAAATTACTTGATGGAAATGCTAAAATATATAATATGGACTTTAAAATTGCACTTGAGGGGTTTAAAGCGAGTGGTTTAAAGTTTGATGTAATATTTTTAGATCCACCTTATGATAGTAATTTGGCACTAGAAGCACTAGATATTGTAGCCAGTAAAAAACTGCTAAAAAAGGAAGGTGCATTGATTTTTGAACACGATAAAGAGAAGTTAGGGCTTAAAATGCCAAGCGGACTAAAGGTTTATGACAGGAAACGTTATGGAAGGGTTTATTTGACTTTTATAACACTCGATGAATAAAGATTGAATAATGCATAAATATACATTATTATATATAAATATACAAAAAAAGAGGTAGTATGGGAAGCGCAGTAAGGAGAATTGACATAAAGGAGGGGTATCCACCAGTTGATGTGGCAATCTTTTTACTTGAGCGTGAAATTGAGATGGGTAAATTAGAAGGCATTAAGGTTTTAAAGGTTATACATGGTTATGGAAGTAATGGCAAAGGCGGACTTATTAAAAAACAAGTTAAAGTTTTTTTAAAAGAGCAGAAAAGATTAGGTAAAATTACCGATTATGTACATGGTGAGGGTTGGAGCAACCATAAGGTTAAACCCATGGGACTTTTAGGAGTGGCACCTGAACTATTACTAAATTTAGATGGTGAACAGTATAATATGGGAATTACTATTGTTATATTATAATAAAACATGCAATTTGCGTGTTTTTTTGTTTTAAAAAATTTATAATTTTGATAAAATTAATTTATGAAGAAAATTATTAACTTTAGACCACTCCCACTAATTCTTTTGAGTTTAGCTTTTGGCATATTAGTTGCCAAGGCTTTTTTAGGCTTAACAAATGTGGTTTTGTTTATTGTGGCAGGTAGTCTATTCTTGATAACACTCATTTTACTACTTACTATATTTTTTATAAAATTAAAGATAGCTGATAATAAAAAAAGGCTGTTTGCCTTTGTTTTAGTGCTTATTATGTTCTTTTCTGTTGGTATGTTTAGTTTTACTTTATATAATGCAAATTATAACGCACTAGAGTTTGATAGCATTGTAACTATTGATGCAACCATTACAGACAGCATTAACATAACCGAGTATGGTGCAGAGCTGTTTTTAACAGATGTTATTATTATTGATGCAGGCAGTATCTATAATTTAAACAAAAATTTAAGGCTAAAAATCCATTACAGTGGAGAGGTTGAGGATTTAGACCTTGCTAGTGGTAGTCAAATTATATTTAGCCAGTATATATTCAACTACACGTTAATTGAAAACGGTGAGATCAATACTTACGCACTTAGTAAAAATTTAGGTTATTATGCTACTGCTGAGGGCATTGATATTGAGGTAATAGCAAGAGAAGCTAGTTTTGACAGTGTAGTAAGAGCAAGAGTTAAAGAGCTTTTAGATGAAAACTTAAGCTATGACAACTCAAACCTTGCCTATGCTGTGTTATTTGGAGATAAGACTCTACTAGATGACAGAATTTATGACAGCTTTAAAGCTAGTGGAATTGCACATATGCTTGCAGTAAGTGGGCTTCACGTTGGCTTTTTGGTATTGATGCTACTGTTTATATTTACATCCCTTGGTTTAAATAAAAAACTTAGCTTTATAATGCTGAGTGTAATTCTTGGTTTTTATGCTTATTTATGTGGGTTTAGCCCTAGTGTAATAAGAGCTACAATTATGGCACTTATTTTACTATTTGGTAATATTATAGGTGAGAGAAACGATAGTTTAAGCTCTCTTAGTTTGGCAGGCATAATTTTGCTTATATTAAACCCATTCAATCTGTTTAGTTTAGGATTTTTACTAAGTATGTTTAGTGTTTTGTCAATTTTTCTGCTGTATCCTAAGTTTAAAAGACTATTTAATAAAATTAATATTCCAAACTGGCTATCATCGGCTATTAGCTTAACCTTATCGGCTCAAATTGGAACCCTGCCTATTCTCGCGAGTGCTTTTAGAACTTTTAGTTTGCTTGGTGTTTTAACAAATGTTTTAGCATTACCTATTTTTACTGTAGGTTATTTATTCTTATTTGATAGTATTGTTTTAACTTTAATACTTCCATTTTTTAGTTTTTTGTTTATAGTACCTAATCTTAGTTTTACTTTTGTATATTTAATTGCAAAATTCATCTCAAGTGTTGGTTTTTCATCTGTTGATGTTTATTCTTTTGCTTTACTCTCAAGTGTTTTATATTATTTATTGTTGTTTGTAGTTTCTAATTATGTAATGCTAAAAAGCAAAATAAAGTGGGTGATAGCAGGTGGATTAAGCGTTGTTATTATTTTAACAGTTATTTTATCTAACCTGCCGTCAAGCTTCAATTATTATTCTGTAACAAAAATTAATAATGCGGGAAATGCCACTTTTGTAACGACTGAGAATAATGACAGATATTTAATTAATGTAGGTGAAGGGGATAGCTTCGCACTTTACTACATAGAAGAATTTTTAAAACAGGAAAAAGTAAATCAAATAGATGTAATTATTGTTACAGACTTTAATGAAAATAAACAACAAACACTCTCAAGCTTAGCCAAGGAATACTCGGTTAAAGAAGTTTACATTCAAGACACCGATGATAATGTATTACTGTTCTCACTTAGTGACGCTCTACCAGTGGGTACAGGGCTTAGCCTTATGAATAGTAATGAAGAAAATACTTTAGATGAGTTAACTTTTACAAGCTATAATGAAAGTAATATAGGCACAGGCTTAAGGCTTTTAGTAAATGAGTGTGAGATATTATTTTGTGCTGAGAATTTAGCATTTGCAAGTTTTGATACATTTGCTGATTTAATTGATCCTTCAACGAGGATTTTAGTGGTAGATTACCTATCGTTGCTAAAAGAAACAGCTTTTAAAGGTAGCGCTAACTATCAAACTATGTTTGCTGTTTTAACGGATTATAAAAATAATTCTTCTGATGATAATTTGGTATTTTCATCAACTGATTATGGACACTTGCTAGTTAAAATAGATTATGATACACTTAGCCTAAGTTAGGAGAAAAAGATTTGAAATTTATTGAACTAAAAAAGAATTTGAGCAGTGAAATAAAGCCAGCATATTTAATTTTTGGTAAAGATAGTTACCTTAAGAAAAATGCGCAAGATACGCTTATGAGCACTGTTGTAAAAGAAAATTATGAGCTTAACTCTGTTATATTCTCAACAGATAAGTTAGAGCCAGAAAAGGTTGTGGAAGCCTGCAACACAATGCCATTTTTTGCTGAGAAAAAATTAGTTTTAGTTAAAGAATATGAAAAGAAAAAATCTGATGCATTAGTAACTGCGCTAGGGGAATATTTAAAAGCACCTAATCCTTCAACTTGTCTTGTTTTAGTTGCAGAGGATAAAAGTAAATATTTTGATAGTTTAAAAAAACAAGTTGAGCTGATTGATTGTAATTACCTAAGTAATGTAACCTTAACAAAATGGATTAGTGCAAAACTCACTGAGCAAAACGCCAGTATGGAAAATAGAGCGGTCAATGCACTAATTGATTATTGTAATTTTGACCTTGCAAGAATTAGTATGGAACTTATGAAATTAGTAAGTTATGTAGAGCCAGGCGAGGGTATTACTTTTAAGGATGTTAACAAAAATGTAAGTAAAGACCTAGACTTTCAAATTTATGAGTTGACGGGCGCGCTTAGCCTGAAAAAATCTAAGGAAGCTTTTATAATTTTAGAAACCTTATTAGCTTCAAAAAGTGTTCCAAGCGCCATTTTAGCTAGCATATACAGGCATTTTAGAAGATTATTTCATATATCATTATCTAAAAAACATAACGCTGAGCTTGCGTCTGAACTTGGAGTAAAAGAATATGCCGTAATAAAGGGAATATCACAAGCTAAGAGTTTTGGGGCAAGAAAACTAAAAACAATTAATGAGCTTTGTGTTGATATTGACTTTAAAAGCAAAACAGGTAAAATGGATGCACTCAAGGGGCTTAACTATTTGGTTTTAAGCATTTTGAATATGTAATTTGGCACAGAACATTGAAAACTAAAACTTATTTTATTATAGTAAACCTTGAAAGAGAGGTTTTATGAAATTAGTAAAAAAAATAAAACCAAGAAGTTTCCTTCTTGGTTTTTTAGTTAAAAGAATGAAATTAAGTAAAGAGGTGAGTTTGCCACTTGGTAAAAAGTTTTTAAAAAGATATAAAAAACTTAACGGACAAGCATTTAATCTTAGTAAAAAAAAGGAAGGTTAAAACCTTCTTTTTTATTATTTTGCTTCTTTTTTAACTGCTGTTTTCTTAGCTGCTGGTTTTTTAACTGTAGTAGTTTTCTTAACCGGAGCTTTTTTAGCTGCTGGTTTTTTAACCGGAGCTTTTTTAACCGCTACTTTTACTTCTTCTTTAACTTCTACTTTAGCTACTGGTTTTTTAGCTGCTGGTTTTTTAACCGCTGCAACTGGAGCTGCTACTTCGTTTTGTGCTTTGTTTAACATTTTTGTTAGTCTTGCTTTTTTACGACTAGCAGTGTTTTTGTGTAATCTACCATGACTACTAGCAGAATCTATTAATGAAACAAGGTGTGGTAAAAATCCCTGAGCTTCTTTTAGCTCACCTTTAATAACTAAACTTCTAAACTTTTTAATAGCTGAAGCTAATTCCGATTTTTTACCTCTGTTTTCTTCTTTTCTTCTTGCGCTTACTTTAATACGCTTTTTTGCTGATTTAATATTTGCCACTTCTGTGTACTCCTTCTTTTTTTAACTTGCGGTATATTTTATCACACATTTTTTTAAATAGCAACGCTTTTTTAGGTTTTTTTAAGCGTTTTAGAGTAATAATAAAACTAAATAATAGAGGAAGGTATATGATGAGGATAACATCGGACTTTATAACAGAAAGTGCAAAATTTAATTTAAGCAAAAACTTAAATTATATTGTTAAAGAAAAAGAGTGTCGTTATGGCATTATTAAAACTCTGGTTAAAGTTTTAAATGAGGAGGGAAGTGAGTTTTTAAATAAAGACAAAGGAGACTATATTACGCTTGACTGTAAAAACTTATATTTGTTTAATGATCACTTAAAAATGCAAGTAGCTAAAGAGCTTGCAGATAGCCTTAAAGAGCTTTTTAAATATGAAAAAATTGGCAAGATTAAAAGCGCTTTAGTCGTAGGACTTGGCAACAAAGAGTTAACGGCCGATAGTTTAGGACCAAAAGTTGTTGATAAAATAGTTATTACAAGGCACTTACGAAATGAAGAGGGGTTAAACCTAAGTTTTAGCTCCGTTAGTGCCATTGCAACAGGAGTTCTTGGAACAACAGGCATAGAAACTGCCACTATTATAAAAGCGGTTAAAGAAGAGGTAGCACCAGATGTTATTATTGTTGTAGATACACTAGCTACAGTAAAAACAAGCAGAATAGCAGCAAGTTTCCAGCTTACAAATGCTGGCATTACTCCGGGTGGAGGGGTTAACAATAATCGACTTCCCATAAGTAAAAAAACTATGGGTGTGCCGGTTGTAGTTATTGGCATGCCTCTTGTTGTTTTTGCTTATTCTATGTGCATTGAGGTGTTAGAAGCGGTAAATGATGAAGGCAAAGATTTAAACAGCTATGATGAAAAACTAAAAAAAACTGCAAGCAGTTTGCTCGGGAGTTTAGTGGTAACTATAAAAGATATAGACAAAGTTATTGAAAACAGTGCTTTTATTATTGCACTTGCAATAAATATGGTAGTTAATGAGCATATGAAACCAGAAGAGATTATTGATTATATGAATTAAACATTTTAAAAACTCATATAAAAGGATGTGAGGTTTTTTTATGGAAAGGTTTGTTTTAGTAATAGATAGTGGTGTGGGTGGAATTAGTGTTTTAAACCAGTGCATAAAGCTTATGCCAAGTGAGAACTTTTTATATGTGGCAGATACTAAAAATGCACCCTATGGAAACAAAAGTAAGCAGAGTTTACAAAAAACCGTACTTAACTTAGTTAAAAACTATTTAGAAGAATATGATATCAAGTTAATACTGTTTGCGTGTAACACTATTACTGCTACCACCATTAACTTTATAAGAAGTAAAATAAAAACCGATATTGTGGGCATTGAGCCCGCCATAAAGCCCGCTGTAGAATATGGAGATAGGCATATTTTACTACTTAGCACAGTAGCTACCCTTAAACATAATAAAATGCTAAGGAAGTACAAGCATAAAAACTTAAAAGGTGTACATTTTTTATCGCTTAAATATATGGCTAAGCATATTGATAGTAATTTAGAAGATTTAACTAAAATAAATAGCTACGTTAAAAGGGCTTTAACAAAATATAAAAAAACACCTATTAATAGTGTGGTGCTTGGCTGTACTCATTATGAATATATTAAGGAACATTTAAAGTTTGCACTAAATAACAAAGACCTTCAGTTTTTTGAGTCCAATTTAGGAACTGCAAGAAGGGTAAAACAACTGCTTGTTACAAATAACGACTTAAAAAAAGAAGGCAATGGTCACATTATGCTTTTTGAAACAAAAGCGTATGAAGCTATGCTTAACAAGTTGTGGAACTACATAGTTATTGAGTAATTTAATATTGACTTTAACTACTTTTTGTTATAGAATAATATTAATAATAACAAAAGGAAAATTTATGGAAAACTTAGATAAAGATATGCTTACAAAAAGACTGTGGGATGTTTTACTTAATAATAAATTTGTTAAAGGTAAATTCACTCTTAAAAAATTACAACAAGTAAAAAGTTTTGACGAACCAATTTTAAAAAATTTGAGTCATGAATTTACTATTTTAATTAATAAAGGTGCAGATGTTGATTATAAAGATGTTGACGGTAACACACTAATTAATTTACTGATAGATAGGGGAAATTGGAAAGTTAATGAGTTTACTCATATGTTACTTAGTAAAAGAAAACTTGACTTTAATGACAAAAACAATAATGGACAAACAACCTTAATGATTGCAGCAAAGAACGACCATAACCTGATAGAGTTTTTACTTAAAAAGCCAATGGACATTAATTTGCAAGATAATAGTGGTAACACTGCACTTAGTTATCTTTGTATGAATAGTGGAAAGCTTAAAAATTTTAAAAACCTAATAGATGCTGGTGCTAAAATAGATTTACAAGACGTAGAAGGCAATACTCCACTGATGTACCTATTTGACTCGGAAGAATTACAAATAGACGATTTAGTATATGCAACAAAAAAATGTAAAGATGTAAATTTTTCTATTAAAAACAATAAAGGTAAAACAATGATTAGTTTACTAGCAGAGAAACTTTCAAATGGATTTGAATTTAATTTAGCTGTTACAAGATATATTGAAATTAAAGAAGAAATTGCAAAATTAAAACTTATAAGACCAGATTCATATAATAGAAATGAATCGTTAGGAACTGATGTAAAACATGATTTAATGGGAAAAATCAAAAACAAAAAAGAGTTTGATAGGCTTGAACAAAATGAAAAAGAAAGACTAGTTAGAGATGTTCTTAGATATTGTGGTGAAGATAAAGCTGTTTTAAATCTTAAAGATGAGAGTGGTTTAACTCCTATTATGAATGTTTGTTACAATAAAAATAAAGATTCTAAATTTGTTTTTAAAACACTTTTAGAAGAGGGTTCAGATGTTGAAATTAAAGATAATAATAATAAAACATTATTACATCACATTAAAAAGAACAAAAGAAATGACTTATTAAAAATTTATGAGAATAATCAGCTACAAAGATAAAATAAAAAAAAGCTGAGTTTAATCTCTGCTTTTTTTATTTAACTATGATTAGTTATCGTAGTTATTTCTTCTTTGTTTTCTTGCTTGTCTACAAGGTTTACATCTTTTAGGTTCAGTGAAACCTTTTTCAGCGTAAAATTCTTGTTCACGACCAGTAAATTCAAATTCTTGGCCACAATCAGCGCAAGGTAATGTTTTATCTTCCATGAGAATACCTCCTTATAATGTTAGTTGAAAAATTGTAAGCTGTAATAGTTTTAACTTGTTAGAAGGTAAATAATTTAAACTTAATATTTTCATACGTTAACCATTATATGTTAAATACAATAGCATGTCAATACTTTATTTGAAATAAATGAAAATATATTTACTTATTATTTTCAAGGGTAATAATTGTACCATTTTTACTTACGGGCAATTTTCCATTAATGTTCGCAGTTGGAGCACTCTCAGGTGTTGGAATGCTTGTATCAAGACCAAAAGATTAGAAAATAATAACTATTGTAAGCTTAAAATGGCTAAGGCATAGTAGAAATCTTGACTTATTATATTTACAGTAGTAATATTGAAATAATAATTTAACAGGAGATAAAGTATGAAAGAATATAAAAATTATGTGGTTGTAGCCAACATTTTAGAAGGGATGAGGGCTCTTGAAAGTGGTCTTCAAAGAAATAAGGGTTATCAAAAATATAATCAATATATTCCATTATTCCAAGAAAAATTTACTGAGGAAATAAAAAATATTCCCGATGGTAATGTTCAAAAATCTGAAAGAAGTTTAAGTTGTGAATATATTTATGATTTCGGTCTTCGTGATATTTATAGATTTAAAGGGTATCAAACAGCTAAACCAGAGAACTTAATGCAGGGTGGGTCAATAACCTTTACGATAAGGAAAGAGAAAAATGACACTCTACCAAAAACTATGAAAATTGGAAAAGCAATGGTTCTAACCATTTCAATATCTGACATTATTAAATTTAGCGAAAATAAAGAGCTGCAACATAAGGTTATTTATTATGGAAATCTTCTATGGGAAGAAAGAAAGCATTATAAGGCTTTAAAGTTCTTTTCACCGTTTAATTATAGTGAAGGAAAGGATCAAACCTTTCGTGGTATGTCTATTGTTCCAGACATTATTCATAAATCAACCTTAAGAGAAGATTTATTGAAGCAAATTAGTAGTCCAGGGGTTCGATTTGACAGTAGAATAGGTAGACAAATAAATAAGTTTGGCGCACCAACAGATGCAAGAGTTTTAAATTGGGATATTGGGCCAAACAATTGTTGGGAATCGGGTGATATATTTAATATTAAGCAACCTACAGAAAAATAAAGATACAAGAGATTAATAGTAAAAAGAAGAAATATAGTATAAAAAAGAGTGAATTTAATCACTCTTTTTATTTGGTACCGAAAATGGGATGTTTAATTATAGATAAATGTTTCGACAAAAATAGAAAGTAAATTATGGGCTTATATGAAACGATGAAGCAGTTTTAGTTTAGCCATTAATATAAATCAAGCATTGACAAATCATAAGTTCTCTTGTATAATTATATATAATTAAGTAATAGGAGAGTTTCCATATGACATATGATTATAATTTATCAAACTCAAGCGAATGGAAGGATGCATGTTTATACTCTAATAAAAAAAATCGTGTATTCAGAAAAGGGTTAAGAGAAATTAAAAAAGAATTTAAAGGATTTTCAAAACTAAATAATGAAAATATTCCACTATGTGATAAAAGTGCTTACGAAAAGGCAAGCGTATGCTTGGATAAATATAAAGAATTCAAGGGTTGGCTTTTGGCGAAGACACGTGGGATTTCATATGGTAGCATGTATCAACAACAAGATGGAAGAGTTGTGTTTCATAAAGACAGACGCTGGGCAAAAAGAAAAATTGTTAAACTAGAAGGCGAAGTGGATTTGTATGAAGATGAATGTTTGAGTTATATTCGTGAGTCTGATAAATTAGAGCGTCAACTGGCAAAAGAATTAATGGGAGACAAGAAACCATTAGGTAAACAAAAATTAGATAAACAAGATAGTAATAAAAATGAAGACTTGGTAAAGCAGGAAGGGATAATTACAAAATAACAAAAAAGATGAGAATTAGTCTCATCTTTTTTTTATTGGTACCGAAAATGGGACTTACTCTGCTTGATAGTTTTCGTAAAAAGTTCATCCGCTTTCATGCCACTCGCTAAAAATAGTGCATCGCACTATTTTTTTACGCTCCGTTCTCGTCCCAAATTGCTTTGCAATTGGTTTTTACAAGCAAAACCCTTTAGGCACCAACAAAAAAAACACTAATCGTGCTTTTTTGTTGGTACCGAAAATGGGACTTGAACCCATACACCCTTACGAGTAACGGATTTTGAATCCGTCGCGTCTGCCATTCCGCCACTTCGGCATATTTTATTGCAACATTATTTTAGCATACCAAAGACGCAAAAGCAAGCCATTAATTTAAACTTGCTTTAAAACTTTTTCTATTTGATTTAAAAGGTTTTTATCTAAATTAAAATTAAGTTTAAAAACCTCAAATGTATTATTTAAACTTATTATAATTTGTTCTTTTGTAATGCTTTCAGGGTAGGTTGTTGTAAAGTTGTCTATGTTCTCTACTTTATGACTCTGTCTATAATCTACACCTACTAAACCCTGTTTGTCCAGCATATTTTTCATCAATTCATAACGTATTTTATCTAGTTCAAAATTTGCTTTTAAAATTCTATCTCTATTTAATGCCACAATAGAATTTCTAAACATAAATAAAAGACAGTTAAAGTTATATTCTAATTGTTTTATTGTTTTAAATTTGGAATAAATATTTAACATATCCTCTTTTAAATTGGCATTTTTACTATATAGAATTTTAAATTCTTTTNNATTCTTTTGTTTTAACGCTCATTTCATTTTTGGTACTAAAAATAAGGTCTATTTCTTGTTCATCTAAAAAGCCAAAATAAGTAAAGCGCTTAGCCTTACTAACTAGTTTAAAAAAAATTGCATCAGGATATTTTGTTTTTATTTTTTTTATTAATTGTTTGCTTTTGTCAACCAGTTCATTATCATCAAATACTATTGATATATCAAGGTCTGAATGTATGTCATTAAAGCCTTTTGCTCCTGAACCAAATAAAATTATACTCTCTGGAGAAAAAGTTTTTATGGTTTTTAATAAATTGTTTAACAATAATGTTTTTTGTTCGTAGTTTGGCATAAATAAATTCCTTTTAATTATTTTTATATTTT
>LGOV01001735.1_pt1 | contig 25513 bp, 26 predicted proteins | sample 469881 | NCBI WGS metagenome assembly LGOV01 (sample SAMN03857199, study PRJNA290197) | marine sediment metagenome | biome: marine cold seep biome; feature: cold seep; material: marine sediment; isolation source: sample #5579, elevator 3A push core 41 containing 12 cm of sediment... ...
GAATATTTTCTGGAACTTTTCCAAATCCAATAATTAAATATATGAACACAGCGAGTATAGATAGCGAAATTATCAATGCTATTATCACACTTGTAATTTGTACTTTATTCATATCTTTTATTTTGAATTTTAGCAAGTAAAGTGATATACCTAAAATTATAATTGAAATGACAAATCCTACTTCGTTTATAACAACCTCAAAAAAATTACTTAAACCCCCACTATTCATACATTTCAACTCCATTTTATATTTCTTCTTTTGATTCATTTAAAATTATTTCAAATTAGTCAAACCAATAATAATCATCTTTTAGGTCAATTAATAGATTTTTAATTCTTTGATCTTTTACTTTCAGCGTTTCGGTTTTATAGAATTCTGAAAACCTGAGTTTGTTCTCAATTTCACCGTTTCCTACTGCACTTTGAAAACTGAATTCATCATTGCTAATTGAATCATACATCATAAGTTGAAAGAAAATCTTTCCATCGCTTTGAACTTGATTATCAAGCCACTCGTAAGCGGATAAGTATTCGCCATTTTGAATCTGCTCAAAGAAAGATGAATAATCGTTTGTTTCCAAGACAGCTTGATAATTATTTTTGAATTTCTCGGTCATTTTTTCGATTTCATTTGTTAATAATAGATGGTGAAAAAATCTATCTCTGTCATTCTCAAAATCACCATTTTCTTTTAAAAGTTCGATTCCATCCGAATACTTGCCTATATTTATCAAACTTCCCGCCAAATTGTACATAGTATATATCGATCCGCTCGACTCATAAAGTTCATTTAAAACTTCCACCTGTTTTTCATATTTATAAACTTCACCATAAAGCCTCGCTAAACCGCTACACCTTTCATAAGTCTTACCGTATTGATCTATAAGAATTTCCAAGTACTTTATAGCTTCACTATAATCTTTCCCTTCAAGTTTTTGTCCGTATTCAGCATCATACGGTATCATTCCTCTCCTATATAACGATGTCAATACTTTCAAATTGTGCTCTGAAACATTTTGTTTATACCATTCTATCGCTTCATCAACTTTTTTTTCAGATAAAAGTCGATCACCTTCATTCATTTCATCATTACCCTCAACAAAAATTCGAGTTGCCAACGAATCGGAAAAAACACTATTGCTTATATAAAAAATATGATTATCTTCATACGGATAAACTTTGAAATAATAATCGGCACCGAGGTAAAGAGGTTCTAAAAAACGTTTGATTTCCAATTCATCTTCACATCTAGAAATATGATCAAACGGATAACCGGACAAAGATAAAAGTTCACTTATAGATAATTCGCCTTCCATTTCTTTTGATGATATTTTAAGATCTATTAATTTACCATTTATATCAAAGCCAGAATCGGCATAACTGATATTTATTAGATAATACCTATCATCTGCTCCCATCGAGTCTTCAATCTTATATTGAAGTCTATCGCCTTCTACTGAAAGCTCAGAAAAATAAACACCTTCACTAAAATCGAAATTGACTTCTTCGTCATTCGGATTATCTCTATCTACTTCGAAATCATTGTTAAATTGTTTATCAAAAACCAATTGCCACGGTATAAGAATTCCTAAATCTCTTGTGTTTTCTCCTACTCTTTCTATTGAGTATTCTCCCTTTTCGTCGGTTATGAAGACTTCATTATCAAAACCATCGCTACTAGATGAAGAATTGTCTATTCTTTCGTAAATGAAAACCCCTTGAACAGGTTCATTATTTAAGGTTATTTTCCCATTTACAGACTTATCTATAGGATTATTCTCCATCCTTGAATCATATATATTAACATCCTTATTATTTTCGTTTGCATATTCATCGATAGAATCATTTTCAACATTCAAATGATTTGTTTTAAAATGAGTGACCTCTACAATCCTAATTAATTCACCATAAAAATCATTATACATATTGTCTTTATGCTTAGTTGATTGTTCTTGACTATTGAATTTGATATCTACATCATAAAACACATGGACAAACTCCTTAACACTATTAATTACTCCTGAGTATTCTTCACCTTTGATTCCCTCTAGTGATTCAATAACATCATCAATGCGATTATATGTTAAATCTATCCCCGTTTTTATCAAATAATAATAATCGCTTTCATTATCATTTAAATTCACTACATCAATTCTAGATAGTAATTCTTCCGCACATTCTGTATGTCCACTAAACCACTGAACCAAAATTACATTTAAAACGTAATCAGGATTATTTTCATATATATCTTTCTCTTCACCAAATTCTTCTAAGCGTTCATAAACCTTTTGGCCATCTTGAAAGCGAATATAATTTGATCCACTCATCATACCACCACTTATGTTAACAAGATTATATAAACTATAATCTGATTCACTTAATAATAGTTCAAGTCTTTTATTTTCGCTTTTTAGAGAAGTTGTTGCTATTTCTTCAATATTAATACTCATGTTATCTGGTGCAATATAATTATAGAGTTTTATACCAGACCAATAGATTGTGCTTGAAAAAGTTATAAAAATTATACTAGCAATCACTAATAGGAGAACTGTCTTGACTTTTATTTTAATATATTTCATATTGTCCTCCTTCTTTTACTACAGTAATAGTGTAATCATAAGATTTGCTTTCAATTTCATCATATCTTGCACCAAATATTATAAAAAATACCATTGCAAATGAAATTGCTGCATATGTCGGGATTATAATTTCATAATCTAAAAGTTCATTGATTCTTTTTATTAATGATCTATTCTTTTGTTCTTCTTTTCTTATTGTCATTAAAACATTTTCCTTACCTTTAAATTTTACATTGTTAACGCATTCTCTTAAATCATTCATTATATTAAATCCCCTTTCCTAGAATTTCACCAATTTGTTGTTTTCCTCTTTTCAACCTCATTTTCACATTACTTTTAGATATGTTAAGTATGTAACCAACCTGATCAATAGGTAAATCGTCATAATAATAAAGTACAATGACATTCCTGTAGATTCCCTTCAATTGATTTATCGCTGAATATAAATCAATTGAATTTACCAATTGATTTTCAAAATGTATAGTATTGTCTCTGATATCATCTGTAAAATCAGAGTATAATTGCACTTCTTTATTTTTTCTAAAATACATTTTGATATGGTTCATTAAAATTCTATATAAATATGTTTTATATGTTGATTTATGATTAAACTTACCATAGTACTTATAAAAACTAATAAAAGTTTCTTGTGTTAAATCTTCTGACAAAGTCCTATCACTAGTTATCATAAAAGCAGTCTGCTTTAAATAATCTCCATATTCATCCATAAGGTGTTCAATTAGCTTGTAAACGTCTTCCACAACATCCCTCCTTCTACATATTAGATGCAAATTATACTAAAAAAGTCACATTTTTTTACAAAATAAAAGCCGAAGTCATAGACTTAAGCTTATCAAAACAATTTTATTTTAGTAACCATTAGAAACTTCAATTCATTATATCATATTGAATTCAAATCATCATTTTATTCTTTCTCATAAATAACTGCTTTGTATCCAGTATCAACATCTACAAATTTAAATAATATTTTACCATCTCCTATTTATATTATTGTTAGTTTACATGGACTTATCTTTTCTGTCTAGTTTAGTGTAACCGATTCATGTTAAATGCTCCAACACTATCAGCATTAAATATAAAGTCTCCATCTTTATAAAGACCCCTATGTTTCCTGTTTGATTTTTTAGCATATGTCTTTGATACTTCTAATGACAAAGGCGAACATTGACTGAATACTTTCGTAATAAGTTTCTAATCTTAGATTTTAATGCATCTGGTTTCATAACAATACTCCTAATTTTTCAATAACAAGTCTTTCAATACCCATCTCTCTTGCATAAAACATTAATTTTGAAAGGTCTTTATCTTTACTCTTCATATATTCTCTTATAGCTGAATTGACGATGCTAAAATCCATCTTATTTCTGCTTCTAATAATATCACAGATTGTACGTTCACAATCATACATATAGATCAAGTTTCCATTACTAGATTCTATTTTTATTTTACCTAAATCAATATACGATAGTTTGATGTATCTAATTTTAACAGGCAAGTTTTTCAAATGGCTAGCTCCGTAATTAGATGGTACAGTAACAGTATTCTTCATTGGTGTCCGATCCGTTAGTCCATAATGATATAGAGCACTCTCATGAGAAAATATACACTTGTGGCATTTGCATTGAATCAGATATTGCATATCATCTAATTCTCCTGATAAAATATAGACTCCTCTTGAAATGCGATTTATCAATCCTCTGTGACTCAGTCTTGATAATGCCATTCGGTTAATTCCCAACTTTTCAGCTTCTTCTGTAGTAATCATTCCATTATTTTCATCAATATATCTGATAATTCCTTTAGTTTTCATATACTCACTTCCTTATACGTTACATTTAAACTGTTTTTAATTACTTTACCCGTGTTTTAGTAACAATTTAAGTATATCATACTATTGTTACTTTTCAACTTATTTCAACATAGTCATAGGTGCATATGTAACATTTTATTATAATAAAAACTCCAGACGATTAAATTGCCTGAAGCTTTCTTTCATTATATTCATTTACCAATCCTATAATCCTGGTGGAGGTGGGTCACATAAGTCAATACTCTCGACCTCAACTCCTAAATCTAGTTATTTCAATACATCTTGATAAAGTCCCTTTTCTATTGCATCTGACCATCTTTAATCAACCTGTTAATGGCGCTGATGATATAGCTTAATACCGAGAATTCTTTATCGATTATTTCACTTATAAGCTGTAGACCCTTAATCAGAGTTTCTTCATCAAATTGTTCTAATAAAAGCATTATACTTATGGGATTGATTTTTTTATCTTTAGTATCCAGCACCCTTGATTTTTTAATGTATTTATTTGTCATTGCTTTTTCTACTGCTTCTCTAAGTGGTTCGCTAATATTGAGTTCAGGCATTTCGTCAAAAATTCGTATTTCCGGATGACTGAAATCTAAATTAATGACACTTTCAATATCACACCCTACAAAAATGGTGTTCTTGAAAGTTGCTTCAACGAAATTAACGTCTTCCAATTTAGCACCTTCAAATATGGTGTTTTCGAAATGAGCTTTCCTAAAGGCACTTCCTTTTAAATTGGTGCCTACAAACTCAGCCCATTTGAATGAACACTCTAAAAATGAACAAGATTTTAAATGAGCCCCTCTAAAGCTTACATAATCAAAATTAGATTGTGGAAAATTGCTGTTAAAACATTTGCTTCGCTGCAAATTTTGATACATAAAATTTTTATTTTTCTTTTCTATGTTATTGTAGTTAAACATTGAATTATCAAATTTTTTCTTCGCCATAATACCTCCATTGATTTCTTTAGTTAAATTATTATCTGTTTATATAAATACCAGAATATTGCCTTTATTATATCATGTATTTAAAATATTGTTCTACTTGTTGAGCTTTTGTAACTTCAATTAAACTTAAGCTAACATTTATACTGAAAAAACCACCATACAAAGTAGAGTGGTTCTAGTCTCTCAATAACGAGAGTTTATTGGTGGAGGTGGAGGGAGTCAAGAAAACCCTCGTTCTATTTTAAAATATCCAAAACAGTTCACAAAATCTATTCTCTTTCAAATGCCGTTCGAAGTATTTTACTTCAATATAGTAAGGCATGTACTCAACATTTTCTCGTTATTCAGAATTAAAATTCTCGATTTCTTCCTTACTCTAGTCATCATTTGAAATAACATTTTGGGTGGATGATAATATGGTGGAGTACTAAATCCTCTAGATTCTTTCAAATGATCCAGAATTTTGATGATGTAAAATCCATCAATCCAGTGAAGACCGTGATAAATTGCATTATTTTAATATAGACGACTTGGCCTTGTCATTTAAATATAGTTGTTCCATTTGATTTTTACTTCATCTGTGAATTTTCTTCGTGTTTTCTTTGTCATTTCAGATCTCCTTTGGCTTATTAGTTTATTCTATTTCACCTTAAGAAACCTGTCTAATTTAGTGTAACCTATCCAAATTAAGGCACTATATTTACTGGTTTAATAATCAAAGGATTCATTCATCTTTAGATTATTTAACGCCAGTCGAGTATTGAAACGTACACCTTAAAAAAGTTATCTAGAAAAGTGTTGACTAGCCAGAAGTGCATGGATCACTACAAATTCACAAAAGGACATCAGCGTTATGATTATAAAACACCGGCTGAAATTTATTGCGATATTCCTGAACAAGCAACCTAAAATCAAGAAAGTCGTTCATAACTAATGAGTTTAATTTCGTGTCTTGACAACCATGTACATTATAGTAACTTCTGTCCACAACAAGACGGCTGTTACACGGAAGAAGCAAAGTCCAAAACGTATTCGGTATCCATAAAATCTAATCAACATGAAAATCAGAAAGCATTTGAAGAAACAGAGTATTTCAAAACCATATATCTACAATGATATATGATTGAAGCAAAGAACAGCGAACTGAAAAACCAAAACGACATGATGTCGTGGTAACATCATGTCGTTTTGGTATGCGTGTACAGGGTATGATAGCAATCTTCAATGTTAATATTATGCTGATTTTAACTCTAAAAAATGAGGAAGCGTAAGAAAAGACCGATTAGAAGAGCTCGACCATAGAAAAAACACATCCAATTTTGAAAGTTAAATCATCAAAATCAGATGTGTTTGATATTGCAATTTTTTGGAAATATATGATTATAAAATTTACCTAATTACTGGCAAGCATACGTGGGACGGATACTGCTCTCCATAATGGACTGACTGTTTGGCAATTAAATAATCTGTTTCTCTCGCTGGATCATTACCGGTATTGAGATTTGGGAATATCAGATTCTTAGCACCGGACATAATCGAAACCCGTATCCTGCTCCCCTTTTTGAAGCGGTGAGCAATCTTGTACATCTTGATATTGTATTCATAAACCTCATCTGGTACAAGTAATTTTTTCTGATCATATCCTTCACGATATTTGGCCCTGATCAACCCATCGGAAATTCTAATGGATGTGTGCTCATCCAGCACTTCTGTTACGCGGACTATCCAATCAGTATCTCTGCAAGATGAAGCCGCAAATATCTGTGCTGATAAATCACCTGAGATAATCAGATCATCATCAAGTGTTCCTGTCGTGTATGAAATCACATCTTTTCTTGACTCCACTTCACTGTAATTAGCTGGTATGTTTAATTCATTAGCAGATATATCGATCAAGAAAGGCGTTGGGTCCAATGGATTAAATTCATAACTGTCTGAGCCGCTGTCACAAGGATTATCGAAAACAGCATTCGAGCCTTCTGTCAGATACAATTTTGTACTTTCCTCTTCCTTCAGTGGCCACGTATCTGCAGACTGCCATTCATTCACTCCGTTTAAGAAATACTGGACTTTCGGCATCTTCTCGATGTCATTTTCCTTATCATTTAAATACTTATCGAACCAATCAAAGTAGATCCTGTCCATATCATACCGAGTCGCATCATTTCCAAAATCGATTCCGTTAATCTCTCGAGTCATATTGATCTGATGAAGCCAAGGTCCGAGTATCATTTTAGTATGCTTTCTGTTTTGCTTTTTGCATAGTTCCCAAGCTTCACTTGAACCCATGCCGTTATCATCGTACCATCCCGATACAATTAATGCTGGTGTATTAGTCTCATTCGCATAGCTGAACCAATCCGTCTCTTTCCAAAACTCATCATTATCCTCATGAGCCATCCACATACTGATAAACGGCACTTCTTTTCCAAGCCCTTTGAGAGGAATATCCTTGATTGGCAAATGTCTAATCAATTGATCCCAATCATCTCTAATCATATTTTGAGGATTCATTTTCCTTTCAGCCATCGCGAAAGCCCAGGCCATTGTTCCTGAAAAAATCGCACCACCTCTTCTCGGGATATCCCCAAATGGTGATCCTGAGGCCACCATGCTGATCATCGCCTTAAGATGCTCATTTCCAGATGAATCGGCAGCCCATTGAATTCCTCCTGAATATGAAGCACCAATCATACCGACTTTACCATCAGACCATTCCTGGTTCGCAATATACTCAAGGGTATCAAACCCATCATCTCTCTCGTGGTAGAATGGCATCCATTCTCCCTCAGATTCCTCACGACCTCTGACATCCTGAATCACCAGGGCAAATCCTCTCATGACATATTTTCTAAGCCACAAAAAATAATTTATAAAGCCGTCTTGAGAGCCGTAAGGTGTTCTAATAAGCACTGTTGAGAATTTCTTACCACTAACTTCTGGTAACCAAGTATATGTACATAGCTTGATCCCATCTCGCATGGAGACCATCTTTCTATCACACGGTTTTACTTTATTCAATTCTTTAGATGCGTTGAGTTCCTTCCAAAGTTTAACCGGAGTCAAATGTTCGAATCCGTCTTTGACTATCACCGTGCACCCTGTACGTTCTGTTTCAACAATTCCGATAAATTCATTCTTAAATAATACGATATCGATTGGTTTTGGAACACCTCTGTGAGCAAATATTTTTACATTTTCTTGATTGTTTTGTAGGATATATTGATCTCCGTCCAACATGAATTCATCAGCGATCTTCTTGAAATCAAATTCTATCGAAGTCTGAATCTTAGAGAAGATTCTACCCATTTCCACAGGGTAAATCTTCTCTGGAGACTTCACTTTAGTCATGCCAGACCATTCTCCACTAAATACGTCCAGAAAGTCATGGAAAACTTCATTTTCTCTAAATTCGATTAATGCAGTAAATATTCCTGAATTGTAAAATTTAAATTGCATGATTTTACCTTCTTCCTTATTATACTCCAGCGATCATTTTGATTGCATAGGCAATTCCTATTCCAATATAGTTACCCATTGCCATGCCCATCACACCCAAAACTATCGCTATACCCATAATCGCCTTCCAATTTCCAGCACCGGCAACCATTGCTGCGGTTGTTCCATCACCGATAGCTGCTACTATTGAAATAAGGACATATTGGTATTTGATTTTGAATACCCGGCACAATAAGATATGGAGTGTTAAAGATCCTATAATGACCATTGCGCAATAAATTGCGATTAGCGGAGTAGATGTCATAAACGAATTGATGTCCACGAGCAGTCCGATAATGACAAGAAAATGCATGCCTACAAACATTCCAAGATCTATACTCCCATTGAGTTTCTTAACGGGTTTAAATTGCGCCAAGAATATCGCTATGGTTGTTATCATTATTATTCTAGCTGCGCTACTGAACATCGGGCCGAAGTTTCCTGCAACCATTGTCGCAATCTCTGTTACCACGAATCCGATAGCAAAAAGAACTGCGATATCAGTGATAGACCATTCTTTTTTAGCAAAGAGCTCAGTCTCATCAGAAGTAGCCAATTCCTCTGCCGTCATGGAATATGGCCAGACTTTTTTGAACCACTTGGATTTGGCTAATAACCCTGGAACCGCAAAGAAGAATATCAGTGCTGGCAGACCAATAATATAGTCAGCGGCATTTGCAGCTGCAAAAGTTGAAGGTGAAGCATTCAGACCTGTTCCAATTGCAGTTAGATTGGAACTTCCACCTGTATATGTTCCGACAAACATTCCAGCAATCTTCCATCCCTCGTCGATTTTCGTTGCAAATAAAATTCCTGTGGCCAACGCAACAACGCTGACTGATAGAACTGCGAAAAGAACCGCAAGCAGAGGTTGCTTTGACAGTTTACCCCACTCCTTGAAATCGACATTCAACATGAACATCGCAATCGACACTGGAATCGCATACTGAAAAATCACACCATAGACATCATTCCAATGCGGCATAATGCCTAAATTACTCAAAATGATTCCCATTAAAATACAGATGATGGGCGGACCAAATGTTTTAAAGAATTTATACCTCTGAAGAAAAAACGACAGTGCGACAATTAATGAGATTGCCGCCATAACAACTCCCTGTGAACTAAAATATGATTCCAATTGTATCCCTCCTATATTATATTATATTAGAATGTTAGACATTCCTAATTGAGAACTTGTTCAATGATTCTAAGAAAATTACCATACGTTATCTTTTCAATCTCGCTTTCAGTGTATCCTCTTGATCTCAACTCTTCGATAATCTTCGATATCTCTTGATGGCCCCCAATGCAATCAAAAGGTATTCGACCCATCATAGAAAGATAATCAGCCTCGACATAACACATGATTTTATTACATAAATCAAAACCGAAACCTACATTTTCAATCCCAGCAATCTTCACGACGTGATCAATGTGATCTACATATCTATTCTCATTGACATCGCCATCATCATCACTCAGGATTATAGATGAACCGTTGATTCCAATGAATCCATTTTTATCTCGTATCGCGCGAATTTGATCGTCGGATAAGTTCCGGGTGATGTCTCTAATCGCTCTACAATTAGAGTGGGATGCAATAATCGGTTTATTATAGTGCTCAATCACTTCCCAAAACCCTTGCTCATTGAGATGGCTTACATCCAGCACAATATCCAATTCCTCAATTCTCTTTAGAGCTCTCAAACCAAACTCTGTCAACCCCTGATCCTCTGCGCTATTATCATCGAATCTACTACCGGAAGCAACCAGATTATCTCTGCTCCATGTCAACCCCATCAATCTGACACCTCTATTGAAAAATTCATCGATTCGCTCGATTTTATCCTCAATGGGTTCAACCCCTTCCAACGAGATGAAAAATCCAATATGGTTCTCTTCATTCACTCTTTTTAAATCATGATGGTTTTTACATATTTCAAATTCAGAGTTGTTGGATACTTCTTTTTCCAAAATCTCAATATGTTCAAGGGCTCTTTCATAAGCCTTATCTCCGATGTATTGATCATCAATATATATCGCAGATACAACACAATCTACATTCCCATCCACAAAATTTTTGTGATACTCTCTTTTCAGCAACTCATTATCGAATTCATTGCTTCTTCTAACCAGATCAAAGGTCAGATCTAAATGCGTATCAATCACTTTCATACCTATCACCTCAACTTAACTATTTGTTTATTAACTTATAGTTAAGATAACACATTCTACTAAACCAGTCAATAAAAAGTTTAAATATTCTGAAATTTCATATTTAAGTATTGATTAACTTTCATAAAAAAACTCGCTATCGAATATCCGATAACGAGTTATTATTAATATCATTTTCCACTGACATATAGACGACCATTTCAGCAATTTCATCATAATCATTACAATAATTATGAAGCGTTCCGCCTTTGATATATAATGAATCACCTTTTTTAAGTTCAAATCGATCTTCGCCAATGAAAACAGATAATCTTCCGTTTACCATTAAAATACTCTCATCCGCCAAATGTGATATCTGTTTTTCTGACGCGGACTCACACTTTTCCAACCTCATGCAAAATCCTTGTATCTTTTGATCCAATTCCATCTCTCCAAAAACTGGAGTGATCATTTCTTGGTAGGAAGCAATCGTCGGTATATAAATCTTTTTTCGTTTCTCATTTTCAATAACTTTATACTCATTTAATGAACCTCTCTCATGTTCATATGACTCAACCAGAAAAGTTATAATCGGAACAGCCAATGCGACAGATATCTTTCTTAGAGCTTCAAGTGATGGATTCTTCAATGCTCTCTCTATTTGTGAAAGATAACTCTCGGTATAACCTGTCGCTTTTGCCAATACCTTTAGGGTAATTCCTTTATTTTTTCTAATTTCTTTAATTCGGTTAGCATTCATTATTTTTCCTCCAGATATATTTCAACTATATCTATCATAGCATATTATCTCTTACCAGACTTCTCAATAAATCGAATAGTTAGAAAACAGAATAATTAATCCTCTTTTAATTGCTCTCACAGAACCGGGTTTACGTATAATAGTCACATAGAGTTGGACGCATTTTGCTAGAATTAAGTTATGATAAATATATGAGTAGAAAAAGAAGAACATGAAGCCCTCAGGAGAAAGCTGAAATAGTGCTTGAAATCCTTCGAGAAGAAACACATTAGCTGAGATCGCTAGAAAATACGAAATCGCCCAACCAGTCCTCAGTCATTGGAAGGCAGACTACCTATCAAATATGTCTACAGTCTTCGATAAGAAAGGCGAAGAAATCAACAAATTAAAACAAGAATACGAAGAGGAAAAAGATACCTTAGTAAAAAAAATTGGTGAAGTTGTAAATGTCCATCTGGCCTGAACCCACTTAATCAAACTCATAAATGGCTCATTATGCTGCACGTGCTCTAACTACTGATGGTGCTGTTCCTGTCTTAAGTTGTATTCTTTCATTATTATAAAAATTGATATATTCATCTATCTCGAGTCCAATTTCAGCTATTGTCATGAATGTTGTATTGCTTAGCCATTCTGCCTTAAGGGTAGAGAAAAAACTTTCAATTGGTGAATTATCTATCGGCGTACCAGATCTTGACATGGATGCTTGTAAATTGTTTTTATGCAGATAAATAATCATGTTCTGATTATTTATCTGCTCAATTTCTTTACTATCTTCATAGCTAGAAGTACTTTTAGGATCCTCATTATTACTATAGTCAATATTTCTTGATACTATGAAGATTATCGCAAATGATATAACGATAAAAACAAACAGATATACAATTTTATTTTTCAACATATTCATTTTCCTCCATAAAATTCACGATTCATTCTTATGGCAAACAAAAAACGTCGTATCGGCATTCTTAAATAGAATTTTTTTTAGTAATATTTTCAATTTTATACGATTCTACTATAGATGTTGAACTTGATACTAAAGTAAAAACCAATATCCTACAATTGATTTTTTGATGAGTCACCTCACCACTTAAGTAAATTTTAAGATTTCACAGTCAAGTCCAAATAAGTGTGAAAATTTATGGATGATACAATATTTTCGAGCTCATTAATGACTCAAAATTCTATTGTCAAATGACTCAAACATTAATAGACATTCACAGTAAATTCCTCGGTTACATTTATCTAAGCAACAATTCAATTATAACATAATAAAACTTTTATGCCGTTATTGACCATTTTTATCAAAACACATTCATCTTGTCTATCTACCGCTTATAACATCAAATTTAGAATCAACTACGAAAGAAACCACTCTATAAAGAGTGGTTTCTTCTTAATCAATTATTTTTTCTATGTCTAATTACTCAAACTTTGATATAATTTGGCGTTAAAATGAATTACGCGAAAAAGTATCCATTAACGCTAAATTGTTTGAGTATCGCTAAAAGGTTTAAATCAGATTACACATAGAAAGTTTCAATACTTTGAAGAACTGAAGCAGGCAATTATTGAGTACATCAATTTTATAATCATACTAGGTTGCAAAAAAAATTAAACAGCCAAACTCCAGTAGACTACAGAAATTTGGCTGCATAAGTTTTTAATATTTCCGCTGTCTACATGACAGGAGGCAGTTCATTTCGTCCTTTGATCTCCATGCACGCTGTTTTACTTTTTATTCGGTTTTCAGGCTCTGTGTTCAGGAAAGTCCCCACTTTCCTTTTAGAGCTTCTTTATGGTCTTTCTGTTTTCCATTTAGTGTTGTTTTAGTGTGACTGGTGGCAGTTTTATCATTCTGCAATGAGTTTTGTTGCTACAAAAACAGAAGAAAGCGATGGAAGGACTTACACTTATCCTTCCATCGCGTCTGTTACTGATTTTTGCAGTTAGTATATCATGTTTAATGCAGTTACTTAATATTCTCCTTTTTCTCACCTTTGAGTTTAATAGCTGAACAAAAACTATCTCCCAAAGTTTCAAGCCGAGATGCCCTACAATGGTAATTCCCACAATACATGCGATATAAAATCCAATACTATATTCATCACCTATCATAATGATATTTACCAATGCAACCAATACTAACATTATGTGCATTCCAATCACAAAAGGTTTCATGAATTGCTTATATTTCATAATATCAAATATCTTCTGATGTATTCTTTTAATCAAAATATCACTCCCAATATAGATTAAGATTCAGTTTTACTCCTCCAAAAGACTCTAGCACACCCTCTTAATTCTATTGATGTACACTATATATTGTAAGCATAGAAACGAACAATAGCAATTAACAATTTATAATTCGCAAAATCCGTATCTTCATATCTATAACATAGTCAATCAACAATTACTTATCCATTAATTACATAGTTAAACTATAATAGCAAAATTACATTTTAGCGATGAATGCAATTCAACATATTTTCTTCTTCCCATAAAAAACACCCTAACCCCATCACTTTTCTTAATCTCAAGGGCTTATATATTTATTTTCTTGTCAGCAGAGAAAGACACTCGACGTGCCCAGTATGCGGGAACTTATTAACAATGCACCCAAATTCTTCTCCTAATATTTTTTNNGTGTATTTTGCACCCTTCTCTGGTGCATCTCTCTCAGATACTCCAAACAAAATCTTTAAATATCCCTATTTTTCAACTAATCATATTCTCCAAAAAACAGTGGAACCCACTGATTTCAATGGGTTCTTAATGTATCAATAGTTACATTCTTTTGTGGTGGAGGTGGAGCGCAACCATTCATGCTCACGTCCATAATATTTATTAACAATTAAAGACTTTCAATGATAAAGAGAGTTATATTTTCGTTTTTAGTTGTAAATGAAAATATATATATTTTATTTTCATTTTATATGGTATTATGAAAATAAGTAATGTGCTATTTTCATTTTACATAAATATATTATATAAGGAGTGCAATCATGAATAATAGAGCAGGAAATTTTGTAAATATCGGCAACAAATCAAGTCAATATACTTGTTTTATTCCAAATTATTTACCACCTTCAAAACCAGCAATACAATATGATGATGAGATGATTTTTCTACTTTCTGAAGCACATCGGTATTTGGGTAGATTAGATGAAGTAACTGATAAGTTAATCTCTCCTAATTATTTTGTATATATGTATGCTAGAAAAGAGGCAACACTATCATCACAAATCGAAGGAACACAAGCAACATTTTCAGATTTAATCAAAGCTGAAGCGGGAATTAGTGAAAATATTCCAACCGATGTAAAAGAAATCGAAAACTATATTAAAGCCATTAATTATGGCTATAAACGAATTGAAACTTTGCCATTATCTTTAAGATTAATCCGTGAAATTCATGAAACTCTTATGGATGATGTTCGTGATCAACATAAAACTCCTGGTAAATTCCGTACCACGCAAAATTGGATTGGAGGCTATTCTATTTCAACTGCCACTTATATACCTCCAGCAATTGAGTATATGAATGATTTATTAGATAATTTAGAAAAATTTATGCACACAAAAAACTTAATATCACCCCTAATAAAATCGGCTTTAGTACATAGTCAATTTGAAATGATTCATCCTTTTCTAGATGGAAATGGTCGAATCGGAAGATTGTTAATTGCTTTCTACCTTGCTTCAGAAAACTATTTGCATAAGCCTACATTATATCTTTCAAAATATTTTAAGAAAAACCAACAAACTTATTACAACTGCCTTTATAATATTCATTTGAAAGGTGACTATGAAACTTGGATTAAATTTTTTCTAACTGGAGTTATTGAAACTTCAAAAGAAGCTATAGATATTGCAAGAGCAATAGAAGAACTGAAGACAAATGATCTCAAAAAACTATCTCTTTTAGGAGTAACATCAAAAAATGCATTACTTATTTATGAAAAGTTATTTAATAAACCTTCTATAACAATAGAAGAAATGACAAATATTCTTAATATTAGCAACTCGACAGCAGGTCGACTTGTCAATCAGTTGATTGACATAGAAATTTTGGTGAAATTAGATAATAAATTACGTAATAGAGTATTTATATATAAGAATTACATTGATATTTTTAATAAGTGATTCCTAAAAATGAAAAAACACATCCTAAAATGGACGTGAGTTTAAATGGTGGAGGTGGAGCGCAACCATTCACGCTCACGTCCACTATGTTTTTTTCTAATTATACTTTTCAATATTAATTTTTCAACAATTCAATATTACTCCAATATATTGATATTGCTTCATTTATGTCTTCCCAAGTTATAGCTGCAGCATACAGATATTTCTGCTGATATCTAACCCAATGATTACGCATTGTTTGATTTGTGAAAATTTCCGTAATTGTCAATTTCCCATCGATAATAACTTTTTGTGACCCTCTTTTTCTTGAGGTAGCTATGATTGCTTCTTTTAAAATACTCCAATCAATTATATTTCCTTTTAGCTTTAGTAAAATATAAAGATCATAAAAATCTCTCATCCGTGTATTGACAATACCTCTTGATAATAGAGTTTCAAGTTTCTCCGCAAGAATAGTTTCAATATTATATGATAGAATCTCAATACACCTATCTTCAAATAGCAAATTATATTTGTAAACTATTTCTCTTGGGGTGATGACATCTCCAGTTGTTATATCAACTTTTATTGGAATCTTTGCATTCTCCATCAATGCATTTAACGAAATTCTATATCCCTCATATTCATCTTCAGCTCTGATTATTTCAATTTTCTTATACTCAAATCTAATCCCATCATTAACTGACATCGTTAATATTTCATCAAACAACATCTTAATTGACTGTTCATTTACTGGATAAGTCTTAATTGTAGTATCAACATCAATTGTAGATCTCAAGTTAACACCTACCATAGATGCCACTAATATTCCACCTTTAATAATTATTAAATTTTTATACTCAGAAACAGAAATTCTTTCAATCAGTCGTTCAATCATATATATTCTAAACAAAATTTGTGGATTTATTCCAGTCTCATCACTTTTATTTTTAATATATCCTTTCAACTGTTTCAAATTTTTCATAGCAAAACCTCAAGATAATTTCTAATAATATTTTGTACACCTAACTCTTTAGCATAGCGTAATAATAAAGGAATATTTTTACTTTTACTATATACGTATCTTCGTATGGCAGTATTTAAAATTGCAACATCAATACCACTTCGTGAGCGAACAATATCACAAATTGTTCGTTCTTGATTATATACTTTAATCGGTCGTCCAAATTCAGTTTTCAAATCCATTACTCCTAATAAAAACAGTTCTCTTTTAACAGTATACACTTTAATATCATTTTTTTTTAAATTTGAAGCATTATACCCATAAGGAACTGTTACTGATAATTTGATTGGATCTCGATCACTTAAATCATGTAAAGCTAAAGCTGTATCATGAGAATAAATCACTCGATTATTTCTTGATTGAATAATATACATTGTATCCTCAAATGCATCAGGTGTTACATATACACCATGAGCAATTCTTTCAAGTTTGTTTTCTCTTACAAATAAAGTCAGATAATATCGAGGAATTCCTACATTTTCAACTTCTTTCGTAAAAATCAGTCCATTTTTGCAAATAATCAACTTTTCTAATCGTTCGCCATAATTCATAAAATCACCCACATTTGCTTTTATGCTTTAATTATACACATTTATAGCATAAACGCAAATTTTAGGTATAAAAACACCAGACAATCAAATCATCTGGTGTTTTTTCATTATATTCATTTACCAATNNATTTTCCTTTTCAAACAAGATATTTTTTATAAGCTATTTTAATAAGTTACATAGCTCAGTTTATATATACACTATCAATCTAATCTTTATTTATCAATTATTCTGTAACATGGATATCCTTATACAAAACACCAGATTACATTAATCTGGTGTTTTTCTCATTATATTCATTTACCAATCCTATAATCCTAAATGTCTAATCACTCAACTTTTGATACAATTTGGCGTTAAAATGACTTACGCGAAATAGTATGAGTTACGCCAAATTGTTTGAGTATCGCGAAAAGGTATAAATCTAAAAAACAAAAGAAAAATCCCAACTACATGACCGCAATTGGGATTAGAAATAGTTTCTTGTATTGAATTTATTATAGTACTAACATCTATACTAAGGTCTGTTGCACTATATGATCCATTCTTCTTTTCTATGCGTATGACTTAACTATACCCACTGTACAAAAGTTGGATCATTCCAGTCACTGGATATCGGTTCCAATTGGATCGATACGCCCATGAACAATCTTTTCTTCGACAACTAAAATCCCACTTGTGACAATACTATCAGTGATACTGCCGTCTTTGGAGATCAAATTGTATGTAACCTCAAAGTCATAACCACCCTGACCGTCGTTATAGTTGATTGTAATGTGCGCAATTGAAAGTTTAAGTTCATTTTTAACATACATCCATGCTGCTGCATCTAAGAGTCGGTTTCCAACAAATTTGTCAAAAGCATCGTCACTCAGATATTCGTCGTATATATCGTGTATATATTCAAAATAGCTGGTTAAGCATGGAGGCTCTGAAATTTTTGTGCCCTCATTTGTACTAGCTTCCTTTTCTAATGAGGATCGTAATTCTTCTAGTTTTAAAATTCCTTCGTCGCTAGAAGTATATATTTTTTCTAGAAATGACCGTACAAGCTCTTGTTCAGATGTAATAGTATTATTTATACTGCTATTTTCTTCTACTGTAGATTGCTGCTCGGAATAACAGCCACTCAATATGACAACAAGCAGTATGAGAAGCAGATTAAATTTTCTGTGTTTCATTTTTGCTCCTTTCCCTCTTGAAAGATTTAATAAGTAATTCCATAAACATTATAACATAACTCATTAGAAGAGAAAAAATATCTATGACAAACGATATATTTCGCCATAAGTATTATTATTCAGCGTACTAATAAGTATAGATAAAACTAATACCAGGCAATTGTGTAGATACATCGGAAATAGTCGTGTATGATGATGCATAAATATAAGCACCATACCAGCTGATTTCATAATTAAGCGGCCAAGATACGAATTTGCCAGCATTTCCACCGGTATCATTCGGATCGAATTCTGTTCCATAAACGGTTAAACAGTTTGCACATTGCCATGCCGATCCTTCATACTCTAAGATACCATTAATGTAAACATATGCTGTACCATGGGCTACAGCTTGACATACACCATTCCCATAGGGGCAAGCTGCTTGGATTTTTGTGTTACCGCTGTCACCTTTGAGGATTGTGAGCTTCGAGTCCGAGGTAACACTGATGTCTTTAAAGGTAGATGCAGAAGCTGAAATGCTTCCAAATAAAACCATTAGTATTACTAAGCTTACGATAATTCGAGTTTTTTTCATTATGATTCCTCCTCATATAATATATTATTTTTTTGTTGTGCAACCACGTTCATGGACCATTTCAAGATTGTACTATCTCACACATAATAATATGCTTTCTTTCTCAAAATACTTCCACTTAAATGGCTTACTCTTTATCACAGTATCCAAATTCCTCGTTTTTCTTTAATCTCATCCTGTTTTTCGAAGTGCTTTAACTTTTTCAGGAATTTCATCCTGATAAAAAATAACACTGAACCTTGTTGATGCAACTTGTGCAACAACTAGTGCAAACATAGCAAATGTTGTACCAGCATATTTATTTAGAAATTTCAGCTTCTTCATACTTTTCACCTCCCCTTGCCAGACTTCCTATGAATAATGAAATTGATGCCGTAAACGCACCCATCATAGTGCTTATTGAAATAGTATTACTTAGTCCAAACAATACTAATGAAACTGCACAAAATCCTACGATTATAACGCCTGTAATTCTACTGCTTTTTTTAGCCTTGCTCAACTCAAATTCATCCAGCACTCTATTTTTATGATCCACTGGAGCAGCGCGAAAAATCATCACTATAATTATCATATTTATTGTATACATCAAAGGATACGTTATATGACTTTTCATTAGACTGATCAAAATCATATTGGCTATATACACAGAGAATGTTAGTACATTGCATCTTCCTGGTGTTTTCGCATGATATCCACCTGCAATCATTCTAATTGGAATCAATCCGACAAAGAAAAACAACGTTTCAATTTACATACCTATTATTGTTGCGAAGACACCGACACCAACAACAGAAAATGTTATAGAATTGATAAGGATTTGTTCTGTGCTATAGTGATATATATCCGCATCATCTCTGCGGATGATATCCTCTTGAATTAAAAAAGATGCTATCATATTTGCAAGTTGTCTAATCATAAAAACTCCTCGAAAAACTTCCATCGAAGAATCAATTCGTATTGCATTATTCGCTCAGAAATAATCTATAAGTTGAAAATGCTAAAGCTCCTTCACCACTTGCTTTAATCGAGTTATTTTTGTCATTTTCATCATAATACCAAAATGATATCCCTGGATTTTGAAATGAAACCACAGCTAGTTGTTCACCATTATTTGAGAATTTTTCAAGGTCTAATCTTATCGTAATAGATTCTCCAGGATTAATTGATGTGTCGATAAATAGATCATTTGTGTTTGGCCATTCAATTTGTTTCCAATCAACAAGCAATGAAAACCTCATATTTTTGGTCGTTTCATAATTATTAGTCCAGTGATAATATATCTTAGAATTCTTAGAATACTCATTTTTTGTAGTAATCAATATTTCATCATAATATTTTGAGAAATCTCCGTTTTCTGTTGTATATACCTCCATTTCGTTTATATATTTATCATTACGAACAAACACTTCTTTGCTAGTTGATTCGCCTCTTATAGCTGTAAATGATTTTAAATTAAGCATGGTTTCTTGAGAAAACAATATATCCTCCTCAGTAAAGTCTAGCTTATCAGGAAAATATACTACACCTATATGAAACGTACTAACACCCATTGGAATATTTGATAATGTAATTTTAATTGACTCATCAACATTAGGCTGGATTTCTTTCTTATGAACTATTGATAACACATCATCCCATCTACAAGCTATTTGTTTCCCATTCATAAAAATCAAATATGCTGCTTTTTTTGATGTAGATATGTATGGACTTATTTTTAAGTGTATTTCAAGATCACTTGAAGTTATTTCATTTATCACAGAAGATTGGCCATTAGAATCTGTTAGCTTATAATTAATTCTTTCTCTCATAGTTTCTTGAGCATTCTCCTCTAGTATCATTGCCTCATCTTCTTCATCACTTGATAAAGTGAAAATTGCAATTATAACTGTAACGAGTATCACAATATAAACAATGTTCTTTCTCATTTTTCATCTCCATCATTAGTTTTATTGAGCCTTGCATTGAAAGCATAAGCCTCATATTATAGCTAAATAATCTCACTAGTTGAGAATGTATCATCCCAACCTTCATCTGAATCTTCAATTATATGAGTACCATTTCCTCTCCAATCACTACCAACATATCCATAAAATCCATATGTAAGTTGATCAGTATATGCTTCAGCTTCGAAGGCATCAAATCGTGTGTCACTTGAATACTGCAAACGATACCATGCATCATCATCTTCTATATATAACTCATTCTTGACATATAAATAATCACTTCCATCAGCATCATATGAAGCCGTAACACATTCGACAACTGGACCTGAGTTACCCCACAGTGGAATACCATACTCCCAATATATATCAGTAACTCCTTCATAATTTCCTAATGATCCACCTGATGATTTATTTATATCTATTATTTTCAGCCAGTTTGTTTGACTTCCTGAGTAAATTATTTTCCCATCACTATCAAATACTTTGATATTTCCATCACCTTTATCATATGTATCACCTTGCAAAATTTCATCATCTTTAGTTGGTACGTTCATGAAATTCTCTGCATATGATACTTCCACACTAGCAAAAACCAATAGCATTAACATAAGCATAATTAAAAAATTTTTTTTCATAACTTCCATCCTTTCTAGGTTGTAGTTCATTCACTTACCGGCAAAGTTTAAAAACACAGCATTTTATCATTGTCTCTACACATTCTAAAAATATCCATTCTACTTTCGAAGAGCCTTGACTTTTCAAGAACTGCATCCTGATATAAAATAACACTAAATCGTACTGATGCAACCTGTGCAACAGCCAATGCCAAGAAAGCAAACGACATTCCGGCATAACTACTCAAGAACTTCAACTTTTTCATACTTTTCACCTCCCCTTGCCAGACTTCCTATGAATAATGAAACCGATGCTGTTAATGCACCCATCATCATACTTGTTGAAAAAACATTTTCTGATTTAAATAGTGCTGATATCACCATGCAAAATCCTATGATAACCGCTCCAATGATTCTGCTATCTCTTCTAACTTTAGTTATTTCAACTCCATTCAATACCCTGTTTTTATGATCAACGGGAGCAAACAGTAAAATGATTGTTAGAATTATCACATATCCCGTATAGCTAAGTAAATACGTCATATGATTTCCCGTAAGATGAATCAAAATCATATTGGCTATATACACCGAGAATGTTAGTACATTGCATCTTCTTGGTGTTTTCGCATGATATCCACCTGCAACCATTCTAATTGGAATCAATCCAGCAAAAAAGAATATTGTCTCAATCCAAGTGCCAGTTATCGTTGCCAAGATTCCAATGACAACAAAAGTCATGAGATTAATAAGAATCTGCTCCGTGCCATAACGATATATCTCCGCATCATCTCTTAGAATGATATTCTCTTGAATCAAAAAAGATGTTATCCTATTTGCAAATTGTCTAATCATAAAAACTCCTCTGGCAATCTACAAACACAATAACATCTCAATTAATTTTTTCAATAGAAAGGGTACGAAACGCCCTTGAAAGGGTACGAAATCCTTCTAACCATTAATATTTACTTGATTTCACCTCTTATTTACATCCGGCATCATTATCTTTACAACAAACATTTCTTCCTGTAAATCTATCTGATAGACACCTCCATATTTTTCTACAATCCTCTCAATATTTTCCACGCCTATTCCTATTTCATCTTTTTCACGATATCTCTTTGAGGAGACAAATCTTCCGTTTTTCTTTTTTATTGTATTCAAATCATAGGAATTTTCAACTTCAATGAATACGCATTCTCGTTTATAGTGCATCTTCAGCGTGATTCGTTTGCTTACCTGTTCGTCATCTATCCTTCTACATGCTTCTATGGCATTATTCAAAATGTTTCCCAAGACAATGCATATATCCATGTCATCAATTTTAAGTTTTCCGGGAACCCTAACTTCCCATTCAAATTCTATTCCTTCTTCTGCTGCTTTCAATTGCACGTTTCCAATCAGAGCATCTATAGCGACATTACTTGATACAATTCCCCTTCTGCTGAAATCAAGCTCATCATTCAACTTATGGATATATTCCAGAGCTTCATGACATTGCTGATTTTCCAAATATCCATCTAGAGCAAGCAAATGGTTGAGCATATCATGACGCACTCTCTTTACTTGATTATTGCCATCTATTACATTCTCGTATTGATTCTTCTGCATTAACATTTGCTTTTCTCTAAACCTAAATTGATTATTTTCATTTATCTGCAGAACTATGCTGTCAAATAGATAAAACACAATGATATTTATATACACAATTGAAACACATGCAAGTACAGATACAACACTGAATTCATTCTTCAAAATTGGTTCATAGACACTTGTAACAGATAATACTACGCTGAATATCGGAATTGAAAGAATAAGCAGCCACGACCTCAAAGATACCTGCGATGCATCTCTTTTCCTAAAGCGTATGATGATCTCTACAAGAAGAATTAACAGCATCTTTGAAATAACGCTGCCCAAAAGTAGTAGCATCAAATTATGACGGATATCCTGCAACACATTGCCGAAAGTAGCTATAATCACGAGTGCAGCAATCAATTCCATCAAATATGAAAATATCACAATGAAAATTGCCATGATCATCTTTATATGTATTTTCCCATTGTAAAAAATGTAGGCAATAATAAAGAATATTCCAAAACTGATCGGCAGTAAAATATTTGACATCTCAATCGCAACATTCAAAACAATTTCAAGCAACAATATACCACCAAGGCCGACCATTCTTATCTTTTCATTCATATTTTTTTTCGTAAAAATATGATTGTAGAACCTTACTGCGACAAATAAGCCGACTATATCGTTCATCATAACAACAATATTTGTTAAATAATTTTGCATCTTTATATATCTCCCATCATAAAATTCATATATTTTATCTTGATTTCTTCCTGATGATTTTTGCTGTAATTCAGTGATTTTCCTGTAGATAAAAAAATTTCATTCGTGCCAATTTCTTTGATGTGTTCGATATTCACAAGATAATACCTGCTGATTCGTATGAATCCAGCTTGTGTAAGTTTCTTTTCAACAACACCAATCTTTTCGTTGTTGGAATACTGCGCCTTTTCGCAATGAACATTGATTTTCTTTCTATCACTCTCTATATAGACAATATCCGACAACTTCAAAACGATTGTCTTCTCCCTCGTCTGAATAACATAAGTCTTATTCTTTTCTGTCTGTATTTTTCTCACTGCACTTTTTAAAATCTTCGTAAATTTACTCTCATCAACTGGCTTTAGAATAAAATCATATGCATCAACGCTATATCCATCGACTGCATATTCAATTATTGAGGTTATAGTAATCATTATTGTTCTCTTATCATATTTACGAATGATTTCAGCTGTTTGTATTCCATCAAGTTCTTTCAATTGCATGTCCAGCAATATTATTGAATATCTTTCTCCATCTTCATACGCTCTAACTAAATCTTCTCCTGAATCAAATTTCTCCAATTCATAAGATTCTCTCAACTTTAAGTTAGTTATATAATTCTCTAACAATTGTTGCTGCTTTCTATCATCTTCACAAATAGCAATTCTTAACATCAAATCATCCTCCAAATTGCTGCAAAAACCACTTTCCAATTTAAAGTATTGGGCACATCATTATAAATTTGTCGTGGCTATTTCACTTTTCCACCCACAAATTTCACGGTTCTGGTCATTGAAAAAGTGACATTATGACATTCTCGAATCTATACATCTAGCATACCATCTATTTACAATTATTCAAAATTTTCATCAATTTCAGCTAAGAATAAAAGACCATTTAACTATCATTAAGATTAAGATTACGATTCATTTATTTGTGATTTCCTCTAATATCGTGATGGAAAAAGAGATCCTTCTCAGGATCTCTTTTGAACTCATTTGCTTATATTTGTTGATTCTTATTTATCCAGCAACTCTACTGTCTCCACAGGTATCGGCTGTTTCTCACTAACAAATCAATAATACGAATGCAACTATAGAAATAAGTCCATACCTCAATAGCCGGGAAGACTCTGAAAACTAATGAAAATTTCGATTTATTGAGAATTCAAAAACTAAAAAGCAGTAATACTAATGCTTTCAGCTTCAAGAAAATCTTAACTTTCTTAAACCGCGCCCTTTTCTGGAGCCTTCCCTGGCACCATTACATGCATGGTATACGGAACATATTAACAATGCACCAAAATTCTTCTCCTAATATTTTTTGGTGCATTCTGCACCCTAGTGTGGTGCATCTCTCTTAGATACTCCCAGCAAAATC